>Ga0307415_100000274_pt1 | contig 22244 bp, 17 predicted proteins | sample DK1Cmetagenome_FD_204524 | JGI IMG/M metagenome (GOLD analysis project Ga0307415, IMG submission 204524) | Maize rhizosphere microbial communities from greenhouse at UC Davis, California, United States - DK15-C-2 | ecosystem: Host-associated > Plants > Roots > Rhizosphere > Soil | place: USA...
CGGGCGCCATCCGCTCGCCGCTGCTGGACCGGCCCGCCCCCGACTTCGCCCTGCGGACGCTCGGGGCGGACCGGATGGTGCGCCTCGCCGACCTGCGAGGCCAGGTCGTGGTGCTGAACTTCTGGGCCTCCTGGTGCGCCGAGTGCCGGGTCGAGCACCCGGCGCTGGACGCGGCCTGGGGCCGCTTCCGGGACGCCGGGGTGGTGCTCGTCGGCGTCGACTTCCAGGACGACCACCCCAGCGCGCTCGCCTACCTCTCCGAGCGGGGCACCGGCTGGCCGGTGGTGGCCGACCCGGGCTCGCGGACGGCCCTGGCCTACGGCGTCTACGGCATCCCCGAGACCTTCTTCATCGGACCGGACGGGCGGATCGCGGCCAGGCAGGTCGGCCCGGTGACCTACGACCAGCTCGTCCGGGAGATCACCCGCCTGCTGCCCGGGGGACGCGGGCCGGCCGGTGCACCCGCCGCGGGGAGTCGATCGGCGTGACCGGGCTGACGGCGGCGTCCCGGACGGCCCGGGCCTGGCTCCGCCGTCCGGCCGCCGGCCTTGCCGCGCTGTTGCTGCTGGCGCTGAGTGGGCTGGCGGTGGTGACGGCGCGCGGGCCGGGAGCGGCGGCCACGCCCGCCGAACAGGTCCATGCGATCGCCACCGGGCTCCGCTGCCCGGTGTGCCGCGACCTGTCGGTGGCCGACTCGCCCGCCCCGCTGGCCCGGGAGATGCGCGACCGGATCGCCGAGGGGGTGGCGGCCGGCAAGCCCCCGGAGACGATCCGCCGGGAGTTCGTGGCCGCCTACGGCGAGTCGGTCCTGCTCGTGCCGCCCCGCCGCGGCGCCGGCCTGGTCCCATGGGTCGCGCCGGCCCTGCTGCTGGCCGGTGGCCTGGTGGCCGCCGTGCTGGCCCTGCGCCGCTGGCGCGGCCGCGCCCCTGCGGCCAGCGCCGGGCCGCCGCCCTCCGCGCGCACCTCCGGTGCCGACCGGAGGCTGCTGGAGCGGGCGCTGGCGCGGATCGACGAGGAGGCGCCGTGAGCCTGCTCGCGCTGCTGGGCGCGGCCGGGCTCACCGCCGTCGCCGCCGTCGCCGTGCTGTGGCCCTACCAGCGGGGGTCGGCGGCGGCGCTCCAGCGGCTCGCCGACCCGCTCGAGGACGAGCGCCGGCGCGCCCTCCGCCGGCTGCGCGACCTCGACGAGGACCGCGCGGCCGGCAAGCTCGACGAGCCGGGCTACCGCACGGCCCGCGCCGACGCCGAGGCCGGCGCGGTCGCGGTCCTGCGGGCGCTCGAGGCCCGTGAGGGCACCGGCGAGCTGGCGGCGGGCCTGCGCGAGGTCCGCCGGCCCGCGACCGCCGGCGCGAGCGGCCCGTCCGCAGGGCCGAGGCCAGGGCGGCGCTGGCCACGCCGGGCCGGGGCCGTGCTCGCCGGCCTGGCCGCGGTGGGGGCGGCGGTCGCGTTGCTGGGTGGCGCGGTCGGCGACCGCGGCAGCGGCCAGATGATCACCGGGCAGGCCGCCCCGGCCGCCGCCCCCGCGGCCCCGGGCGCCGTACCGCTGGCGAACCTGGAGCGGCGCGTGCGCGAGCATCCCGGCGACGTCGCGGCCCACCTCGCCCTCGCCGAGGGCTACCAGGACGCCGAGCGGCTCAGGGAGGCCACCCTGGAGTATCTGGGCGTGCTGCGCCTGGAGCCGGGCAACCTGGAGGCCAAGACCCGGCTCGGCCTGCTGCTGTTCCGGGCCGGCCTGCCCGAGCCGGGGTTGCGCTCGGTCGAGCAGGCCCTGGCCACCGACCCGCGCTACCCGGAGGCCCTGTACGCCAAGGGGATCATCCTGTTCATGGGCATGGGCCAGCCCAAGGCGGCGGTCCCCAGCCTCCGCGCGTATCTCCGGGTGGCCCCCTTCGGCGCCCACCGCGACACGGTCGCCCAGCTCCTCAAGCTGGCCGCCGGCACCCCCGGGGCGAAGCCGCCGCCGGTCCCCTCACCCTGACGGGACCATCCGCACGCAGCAGGAGACGCCCGCCTGGCGCGGCACGGGCTCGGCCGAGATCCCGTCGGCGCCCAGCGGGGGCAGCAGCCCGGCGAGCAGGGCCCGGTTCATCTGGCAGGTCAGCTCGCGGTGGGAGTCGGCCAGCTCGTCGAATGGACAGTTGCGAAGCTCGATCCGGTCGCCGTGGTGCTCGGGCTCGTAGCCGAGCTGCCGCACGGCCCACTCGGCCACGGCCAGCGGGGCGTCCACGCTGTCGGCGACCTGACGGCGCAGCTCGTCGCCCACCTCGCCCCCGGTTCGCCCGGCCACGCGGCGGACCGCGTCCGCGCCGTCCTCGTCCCCGCGTCGTTCCTCGATGGCGGTCGCCAGGATCCGGCCGGCCAGCGAGTACCGGGTTGCCGGCAGCGAGACCGCGAAATGCCTGGCCCCCACCCGGTAGAGCTTGGCCGGGCGCCCCGCGCCCCGCCCGGTACGGCCGGACAGCCGACGGTACTCCACCTCGAGCAGGTTCGCCTCGGCCATGCGGTCGAGGTGGAACGACGCCAGGTTGCGGGAGACGTTCGCCGCCCTGGCCGCCTCGTCCCGGCCGACCGGGCCGCGCGACGACCGCAGGTAGTCGTAGAGCCGCCAGCGGACGGGATCCACCAGCAGGGCGATCGCCGCGAGCTCTTCCGGGTTGTCCATTACAGTTCTGACCTGCATTGACTCGATCTGGTAGAGGACCAACAGTACCAGTGGCCAAGCGTCTGCCCGGATACTTGCGCACGCAACATTCGTGGGTTTGGGAGACTGATGCCATGCGAGCGCGGTCGGTCCTTGACGAAGGCGGGTGGGGAGCCCAGGCTCGCCGGCTGGCCAGGGCGCTGAGCCCGGTGGCGGTGTCGCCGGCGGCCCCTCGGGAGACGGTGGCGGCGCTGGACGCCTGGGGGCCCTCGTTGATGCCGCGGTCGGCCCGGGCCCGAGGGGTCGCGATGGGCCTCGGGATCCTGGGGACGCGGGCGACCAGCGGTGTGGCCGAGAAGCTGACCAGGATGGTGGCGCCGGCCGACGCGCCGCTGCGCCGGCGGCTGCTGGCGTGGGCGGCGGTCGGGGGCGCGGGGGCGGCGCTGGCGGCGGTGCCCGAGCGCCACCGCGCCAAGATCTGGGCGGCGTCGCTGCAGTCCACCGGCCTGCTCCTGCGGGACGGGGCCGCCGGTGGAGCCGTCCACGACCTGGGACGCTGGCTGGAGGGCCGCTACCCCGACCAGCGGGGCGTCCGGCCGTTGACGGGCGGCGCGGTGCACACCGCCGGGCTGCTGTACCGGACGGGCCGGCGGCTGCCGCCGCGGGCACGGGCCGGGGACCGGCGACCGCGGCCCGAGCCGGCCGAGGTGGCCGAGACGCTGGCCACCGCCTATGTGGTCACCACCCTCGGGATGGGGCTGGCCCGGGGCTTCGGCCGGTCCCGCCGGGCCCTGGAGTCCTATCTGGGGCCGGGCCCGTCCAAGCGGGCGCTGGCCCGGCTGGTCAACGCCGGCCTGTGGGCGGGCGCGTCGGCCGCCACCTACAGTGCCGGCGTCGCCTACGTGGGGCGGGCCAACCAGCGGGTCGAGCCCGCCTACGCGACCCCGCCGGCCAGCCCACTGGTGTCGGGCAGCCCCGAGAGCCTGCTGCCGTTCGCCGACCTCGGCCAGCAGGGACGCCGCTACGTCACCGACGTGGTCACCCCCGAGCTGATCGAGCAGGTGATGGGGGAGCCGGCGGTGGCCCACCCGATCCGGGCCTATGTCGGGTTCAACAGCGAGCCGCTGTACCAGACCGGCCGGGCCGAGCTGGCCCTGGCCGAGCTGGAACGGACCGGCGCCTTCGACCGGTCGGTGCTGCTGCTGATCTCGCCCACCGGCACCGGCTGGGTCGACCACACGCTCATCGAGGCGGCCGAGTTCCTCACCCGGGGCGACATCGCCACCTGCTGCATCCAGTACGCCAGGTACCCGTCGTTCCTGTCGGTGCAGAAGGTCGCGCTGGGCCGCGGCCAGTTCCGGCTCCTGCTCTGGGGCGTCAAGCAGCGGCTGGCCGGCCTGCCGCCCGAGCGGCGCCCGCGGGTGCTGGTGTTCGGCGAGAGCCTGGGCGCCTGGACCAGCTCGGACGTGGTGATGTTCCAGGGCATCGAGGGCTTCGACCACTACGGCATCGACCGGGCCCTGTGGGTGGGGCTGCCCTGGCTGTCGAAGTGGTCGAGGAGCGGGATGGCCAGGGGCAGCCACACCCTGGTCCCGCCCGGGACGGTCAGCGTCTTCGACCGCCACGAGCAGCTCCGGGAGCTGACCGACGAGCAGCGGGCGCGGCTGCGGGCGGTGGTCGTCTCCCACGACAACGACCCGATCGCCGTCCTCGGTCCCGACCTGCTGGTGCAGCGGCCCCCCTGGCTGGCCGACAGCCAGCGGGGCCGGGGCGTGCCCCACACCATGCGCTGGCAGCCGGTGGGCACCTTCATCCAGACCGGGATGGACGCCATGAACGCGATGCTGCTGACGCCGGGCGAGTTCGCCTCCTTCGGTCACGACTACCGCGGCGACATGGCGGCGTTCGTCCGCGACGCCTACGGGCTCCCCGAGGCCAGCGACGAGCAGCTGGAACGGATCGAGCAGGTCCTGCGCTCGCTCGAGCTCGAGCGCACCGAGCGCATCCAGGCAGAGCGCGCCTCGGCCGCCCCGCCGGCCCCCGCCCACCGCGATAAGCTCGCCGGCGGGGTGCCGCTGCGGAGCCGCCGGGCCCCCGGGACGCCGTGGCTGCCCGGGCGCGCCAGCCGCGCCGACCGCGAACGAGGCCGCCCCTGAGCATCGCCGTCGTCCGCACCGCCGAGGGCTGGCATGTCCAGCGCGGGGCGGCGGCGTTCCCGGTCGAGGCCGACCTGCCCAGCACGGCCGCCCTGCTCACCTCCGGGCTGGGCGCCGTCCGGGCGGCCGCCACGGCCACGGCGGGGGGCGTCCCGGTGGACGGGTTGTCGTTGCTGTCACCGGTCACGACGCCCTGCCGGGTGGTGGCGCAGGCGGTGAACTACCGCAGCCACGCCCGCGAGTCTGGCTCCGGCGAGGACGCGCCGGCGGTGTTCTTCCGCAAGAGCTCGGGCTCGATCAGCGGGCCCACCGACGACGTCCTCCGGCCGGCGCACGTGCGGCTGCTCGACTACGAGATCGAGCTGGGCCTGGTCATCAGGCGCGGCCCGGTCGCCGGGCGTGCCCTCGGCGACGCCGACCTGCCCGATCACGTGGCCGGGCTGGTCATGTGCAACGACCTCAGCGCCCGCGACGTGCAGCTGACCAAGGGCCAGTTCTACGAGAGCAAGTCGTACCCGACCTTCACCCCCACCGGGCCCCGCCTGGTCCTGCTGGAGGCCGGCGACTTCGCCCGGCTGCCCGGGCTGCGGCTGCGGCTCTGGGTCAACGGCGAGCTCCGCCAGGACGGGACGGCGGCCGATGTGATCACCGGGCCGGCGGCGGCCCTGTCGCTGCTGTCCCGCTTCCAGCGACTCGATCCCGGGGACCTGGTCCTCACCGGCACGCCGGGCGGGACCGCGCTCCAGGCGCCGCCGGCGGTCGTGGCCAAGATGGGCGACCTGCTCCTGCCGGCCCCGGTGAAATGGCGGGCCTTCTTCTCCCGCCAGGAACGCAATCCCGACTACCTCAAGCCGGGCGACGTGATCACCGCGTCCATCGCCAGCGACGACGGCGCCCTCGACCTCGGCGGCCAGCGCACCGTGGTCCGCGACCCGGCGGAATGAGCGGCGCCGCGGCGGCGCCGGCCGCGCCATTGACCCCGCGCCCGGTGGCACTCGACACTGGGCCCATGACCGACCCCGCGGGTGGAGACGCCGAGAGCCGGTTCCTCACGGCCGGAGACGGCGTGCGCCTCCACTACCTCCACTGGCGCAGCCAGCCGTCGCCGCCGTCGGCGGTCGTCCTGTTCCTCCACGGCATCGCCAGCCACGCCGGCTGGTTCGCCGAGACGGCGACCGACCTCAGCGGCCACGGTGTCGAGGTCTACGGGCTCGACCGCCGCGGGTCGGGCCAGAGCCAAGGGCCGCGCGGCCACCTCGACCGCTACGAGCAGGCGCTGGACGACGTCGAGCAGCTGGTGCGGCTGGTCGCCGCCGAGCACCCGCAGGTGCCGGTCTTCCTCGCCGCCTCCAGCTGGGCGGCCAAGCTCGGGGTGGTCTACGCCGCCGAGCGGGGGGCGCCGCTGTCGGGGATGCTGCTGCTCGGGCCCGGCCTGTTCCCCACGGTCAACCTCCCGCTCTGGCACGGGGTGGTGGTCGTGGCCGGCCATCTGGTCCGCCCGAGGGCCCGCCTGCCCATCCCGCTGACGCCGGAGCTGTACACGGCCAACCCGCCCTACCGCGACCTCATCCGGGCCGACCCCCTCCGGCTGCTCGAGGCCACCACCCAGTTCTTCTGGCAGACGGCCCGCCTCGACCGCCGGCGCGGGCGCGACACCGCCCGCCTGGCCCTTCCCGTGCTGCTGCTCCAGGGCGAGGCCGACCAGATGATGGACGTGCCCGCGACCCGGCGCTGGTTCGACGGGCTCGGCGGCCCGGACACCACCTACCGGGCCTACCCGGGGGCCGGCCACACCCTGGACTTCGAGCCCGACCGGACGCGGTACCTGAGCGACATGCTGACCTGGCTGTCGGCCATGGTCCGCCCTGGGCCCTAGGAGGATCCCGATGCCGGCGGTGACCCAGCTCGACCTGTTCGCGGTCGACCTCCCCTTCAAGGTCGTCTTCCGGCACGCCGCCGCCGCCCGGACCACCTCCGACAGTCTGTTCCTCCGGGCCCGCCTGGACGACGGCACCGAGGGATGGGGAGAGAGCCTCCCCCGCGCGTATGTCTCCGGGGAGGACCGCGAGGGGGCCTTCGCCCTGCTGCGCGACACCATCCTGCCGGCCCTGGCCGGCCGGTCGTTCCGGTCGCTCCCCGAGGCCGTGTCGTTCCTGGAGAAATGCGACGGCAAGGCCCCGCCCGAATGGGTCCGCCCCGAGGTCCCCCAGACCTCGGCCTGGTGCAGCGTGGACCTGGCGCTGCTGGACGCGTTCGGCAGGGCGTCGGGCGAGCCGGCCGGGCCGGCGCCGGCGGACGGCCGGGCGCCGGCGGCCGCGGGGCTGGACCGGCACCGCTACAGCGGGGTCGTGTCCGCCGGCCGTGGCTGGTCGTACGCCACCTCGCTGCTGAAGATCCGGGCCTTCGGGTTCCGCCAGGTGAAGCTGAAGCTGGAGCGGGACGGGGCGGTCCGGGCGGCCAGGACGGCCCGGCGGCTGCTGGGGCGCCGGATCGACCTGCGCGTCGACGCCAACATGGCCTGGGACGTCGAGCAGGCCCTGGAAGTCATCGGCCAGCTCCGGGCGGTCGGGATCCGCTCGTTCGAGCAGCCGGTCGCCAGCACCGACCTGGCCGGCCTGGCCCGGCTGGTGGCCGAGTCGCCGGCGGACATCATGGTGGACGAGGGCCTGACCGACCGGGACTCGCTGCAGCGGTTCATCGACCACCGGGCCTGCACGGCGGCGAACGTCCGGATCTCCAAATGCGGCGGGCTGGTCGGCGCCAACGCCCGCTGCCGGGAGGCCCTGGACGCCGGCCTGGTGCTGCAGGTCGGCTGCCAGGTCGGCGAGTCGTCGCTGCTGTCGGCCGCGCACCTGCGGCTGCTGTCGGCCCTGGACCCGCTGACGCCGGGGGTGCGGTACGCCGAAGGCTGCTTCGGCAGGCACCTGCTGCGGGAGGACCCGGCTTCCCCGCTCGTCCAGTTCCGCTTCGGAGGCCGCCCGCCACCGACTCCCCCGGGGGGTGGGCTCGGGGTCCGGGTCGACCCGGCGGCCCTGCAGCGCCACGTGGTCGACCAGGCCACGGTCACCTGATGCTCCAGGAAAGGGGCGACCGATGTCGCGAGTAGGACGGCTGGTGCTGTGGGTGAAGGCCCCACGGTCGCTCAGGCACTTCAGGGCGCTCTGCCGCACCCCGGTCGAGGCCCAGGAGCGCCTGCTGCGGCAGATCCTGGAGGCGAACGCCGGCACCGAGTTCGGCCGGCGGCACGGGTTCGGTGCCATCGGTGGCTTCGGGGAGTTCCAGAGGCGGGTCCCCCTCTCGAGCTACGAGGACCTGGAGCCCTACATCACCGCCGAGATGCAGGGCCGGCCGAACCAGCTGACCAAGGAACCGCCGGTGCTGTTCACCACCACCAGCGGGACCACCGGCAGCCGCAAGTACATCCCGATGACCCGGGAGGGCAAGCGCGCCAAGTCGCACCTCACCTGGCTGTGGCTGTGCGGCCTGTACCGCGACCACCCGGGGGTCGCGGGCGGCCGGATCCTGAGCGTGGTCAGCCCCGAGGTGGAGGGCCACGCCCCCAGCGGCGTCCCGGTCGGGGCCGAGTCCGGGCACGCCTACCGCACCATGCCCGGGCCCGTCCGCTCGATCTACACCGCCCCCTACGGGGTGTTCGCCATCGAGGACTACGAGGCCAAGTACTACACCCTGCTGCGGCTGGCCGCCGGCCAGAACATCAGCTGTATCGCCACCGTCAACCCCAGCACGATCGTCCTGCTGGCCGACCGGCTGGCCCGCCACGGCGAGTCGATCATCCGGGACGTCCGCGACGGGACCCTCTCCGCCGACCTGCCCGTGCCCCAGGAGCTCCGGAGCTCGCTGCACCTGCGACCGGACCCGGAGCGGGCGAGGCACCTCGAGCAGGCGGCCGCGCGCGGCGGCGGGGAGCTGCGGCCCGGGCTGGCCTGGCCCGAGCTGGCCGCGATCGGCTGCTGGAAGGGCGGGACCGTCGGGGCCTACCTGGCGAAGTTCGACACCTACTTCCCGCAGCGGCCGCCGATCCGGGACCTCGGCTACTACGCCACCGAGCTGCGCGGATCGGTCCCCCTCAGCGACGACGGCGACGCCGGCACGACGGCGGTCGGGACCAACGTGCTCGAGTTCCATCCGGCCGCCGAGGACCGCGCCCCCGAGGGCTCCGAGCTGCTCCGGCTCGAGCAGCTCGAGGTCGGGCAGCGCTACTTCGTCTACGTCACCAACGCCTCGGGGCTGTACCGCTACGAGATGAACGACATCGTGGAGGTCGCCGGGCACGACCACCAGACCCCGCTCATCCGGTTCATCCAGAAGGGGAAGGGGGTCGTCTCCTTCACCGGCGAGAAGCTCTACGAGGTCCAGGTCATCGCCGCCGTCGACAAGGCCCTGGCCGCCCTGCGGGGCCGCTACAACTTCATCGCCGCCGTGGCCGAGCTGGTCGACGGCACCATCCCCCGGCTGCTGTTCCTGATCGAGTTCGACGAGCCCGTCACCGACCAGGACGGCTCGGCGCTTGTCGACCGCCTGGACGCGGCCCTGGGGGAGGAGAACGACGAGTACCTCACCAAGCGCCGGTCGCTGCGCTACGGCGCCCCGGTGGTCCGGGTCGTGCGACCCGGTGAGTTCGACGGCTACCGCCGCCGCATGGTGGAGTCGGGCCAGCGGGCCGACGGCCAGTTCAAGGTCCTGCGCCTGACCAGCGACACCTCCTTCGCGGCCGAGTTCACCGGCGAGCGCGACCTGACCGGCGGCGAACGGACCACGGCCTGACCGGCACGGGGCCGTCCCCGCCGGTCATCCCTTGACCCGCTCGCCTTCGACCCACACGCCCCGCACGTCATGCGGCGTGGCGAGCGCGAACACCTTGGCGAGCGCGTCGGAGGGGCCGTCGGCGTGCCGCAGGCCGATCTCGAGCGGCGAGCCCGCCGGTGGGTCCAGCCAGATGGCGTCGAAGCGCCTGCCCGCGCCGAGATCGCCGATCTCATCGCCCAGTCCGAGCGCGCCGGCGCCGGCCGCGGTGGCCAGGTACAGCAGGTGCGCCGAGGTCAGGGGCACGCCCTCGGGGCCGCGCAGCCGCTGCATGAAGTAGGCCTGCAGGCCCTCCTTGAACAGGCAGAATCCGGTCCCGGCGCCGACATCACAGCCCAGCGCCACCCGGACGCCGGACGCCAGGTGCCGGTCGAGCGGGAACAGCCCGCTGCCGAGGGCGGCGTTGCTCGTCGGGCAGTGGGCGATCGAGGCCCCCTTGGCGGCCATGAGCGTCAGCTCGGCGTCGGTGGGGTGCACGTTGTGGGCGAAGACGCTGCTGGGGCCGACCAGGCCGTGGCGGTCGTAGCTCTCGAGGTAGCCACAGCCGAACAGCTCCCGCACCTTGGCGATCTCCGCCGGGTTCTCGTTGATGTGGGAGGTGAGCAGGCAGCCGTCGGTGTCGTCCTGGACGGCCGCGCACGACGCCAGCAGCTCGTCGGTGCAGGACAGCGAGAACCGCGGCGTGACCGCGTACCGGGTGCGGCGGTTGTCGTGCCAGCGCCCGGCCAGCTCGCGTGCCTCGGAGTAGGCGCGCTGGGGGGTCGTGTGCAGCTCCGGTCGCAGCATCCGGTCGCCGACGACCAGGCCGCAGGTGATCCGCAGGCCGCGCTCGGTCGCCTGCTCGAAGAGCAGGTCGACCGCTGGCGCGAAGTGGGAGCCGAAGACCAGGGCGGTGGTCGTGCCCGAGTCGGCCAGCGATGCCACGAACTCGCCCGCCACCTCCCGGGCGTAGGCGGCGTCGGCCAGCCGCGCCTCCTCGGGAAGGGCGCAGCGGTCGAGCCACTCCAGCAGCGGCATGCCCAGCGCCCCGATGGCCCGCATCTGGGGGTAGTGCACGTGGGTGTCGACGAACCCCGGCAGCAGCAGGCCGGAGCGCAGGTCGACGACGGGCTCGTCGGGGTGGTCGTGCCGGACGGCCGCGTACGGCCCCCGCTCGACGATCACGCCGTCGACGACCAGCAGCCCCGCGTCGGCGTCGGCGCGCAGGCCGGCGCCGCGGAACGGATCGCCGGGCGTGTCCAGCACCTGGGCGCGGTACAGCGGCATGGGGTCAGCTCCGCGCGGCGGAGCGCTCGCGCTCGAGGCTCGCCAGCAGGTCGGCGGCGACGCTCACGGCGATCGTGGCCGGCTCCTTGCCGGTGATCCCGGCCAGGCCGATGGGCGTGCGGATCCGGGCGATCGAGGCCGGGTCGTGGCCGCCGGAGGCCAGGGTCCGCTGGAACCGGGCCCACTTCCCGGCCGAGCCGATCAACCCGATCGAGCCGAGGGTGCCGCCGCGGAGCACGGCGTCGCACAGGGCCACGTCCTCGGCGTGGTCGTGGGTCATGATCAGGACGTGGGTGCCCGGCGGCAGCTCGCCGAGGACGATCTCGGGGAGCAGGGGGACCCGGTGGACGTGGAGGTTGGCCACCGCGTCCGACAGGGGCGCCAACCGCTCGTCGCTGAGCTGCTCGGGGCGGGTGTCGATCAGGTGCAGCTCGAGGTCGTGGCGGGCGAGGATGCGGGCCAGCTCGAGCCCGACGTGCCCGGCGCCGAAGATGGCCACCGCCGGCACCACCGGCAGCGGCTCCAGCAGCACCGTGACCGTCCCGCCACAGCACTGCACGCCGTGCTCGTACGGCGCCTTGTCCGACAGGGCCGCCTCGAACAGCTCGGGCTTGGCGCCGGGGTCGGCGAGCAGCTCCCGGGCCCGGTCGATCGCCACCGCCTCGAGGTTGCCGCCGCCGATCGTCCCCCAGGTCTCCCGGGCGCCGACGACGAGCTTGGCGCCGGGGTCGCGCGGGGCGTGCCCGCGGACGGACGCGACCGTCACCAGCACGCCCGGCTCGCGCCGGGCCCGCAGGCGGGCGACCGCGTTGAACCAGGTCGTCTCAGCCATGGACGACGGCGTGCTGTGCCTGCTCGGACTCGGGGTGGCGCCCGTGCGGGTGGGGCGGCTGCGGCGGGACTTCGTTGGCGTCGGCGACATGGCCGTGCGAGGTATGCTCCCGCGCCTGCTCGACGGCCCAGTAGACGGTCTCCGGCGTCGAGGGGCAGCCGAGGTCGACGCTCGTGCCGGCCGGCCCGAAGGCGGCCGCGGCCTGCCGCAGCGCCTCCCGCACGGAGAAGGCCAGCATCAGCGGCGGCTCGCCGACGGCCTTGGACCCGTAGACCGCGCCATCCTCGGTCGCGTTCCTGAGCAGGGTGACGTTGAAGACCTCGGGCATCTCCGAGAAGCTGGGCAGCTTGTAGGTGCTCGCCGCCTGGGTCAGGAACTGGCCCCGCCGGGGACCGTCGCCGGTGTCCCAGCGCAGGTCCTCGAGGGTCAGCCAGCCCGCCCCCTGCACGAACGCCCCCTCGATCTGGCCCAGGTCCACGAGCGGCGAGAGGCTGTCACCGACGTCATGGACGATGTCGACGCGCCGTGTCCGGTAGGCACCGGTGAAGCCGTCGACCTCGACCTCGGCGGCGGCGGCGCCATAGGCGAAGTACTTGAACGGCGAGCCCCGCATCACCGACGAGTCCCAGTGCAGCCCCTCGGTGCGGTAGTAGCCGGCCGCCCACAGCTGGACCCGCTGGAAGTAGGCGATGCGGACCAGCTCCTCCCAGGAGACCCGCTCCTCGGAGGTGCCAAGGCCGCGGGCGACCCCGTCCACGATCCGGATGTCGGCGGCGTTCATGCCCAGCATGGCGCCGGCCACCACCATCAGCCGCGCCTTGATCTGCTCGCAGGCGTTCTTGACGGCGCCGCCGTTGAGGTCGGCGCCGGAGCTGGCCGCCGTGGCCGAGGTGTTGGGCACCTTGTCGGTGCGCGTGGGTGCCAGCCGGACACGGGCCAGCGGGATGCCGAGGGTGGTCGCGGCGACCTGGATCATCTTGGTGTGCAGGCCCTGTCCCATCTCGGTGCCGCCGTGGTTGATCAGCACCGAGCCGTCCTTGTAGACGTGCACCAGCGCGCCGGCCTGGTTGAACGCCGTCAGGTTGAAGGAGATGCCGAACTTGACCGGCGTCACCGCCAGGCCGCGCTTGGTGTGGAGATGGGCGGCGTTGAACGCCTCGATCTCGCGCTGGCGACCGGCGACGTCGACGCCGGTGACGAGCTGGTCCCAGATCGTCGAGATGCGCTCGGGGTGGCGGACCGGCTGGCCGTAGGGCGTGGTCTGGCCTGGCTGGTAGAAGTTGCGCCGGCGCAGCTCCATCGGGTCGAGGCCGAGCAGCGGCGCGCAGCGGCCGAGGATGTCCTCGATCACCAGCATGCCCTGGGGGCCGCCGAAGCCGCGGAAGGCGGTGTTCGAGGTCTTGTTGGTCTTGGCGATGCGGCCGTTCACCCGGATGTTGGGGATCCAGTAGGCGTTGTCGACGTGGCACAGCGCCCGCGACAGGACCGGCTCGGAGAGGTCGAGGCTCCAGCCGCCGTCGGCGGTCAGGGTCGCGTCCATGGCGACGATGCGCCCGTCGGCGTCGAAGCCGACCCGCCAGTCGGCATGGAACCCGTGCCGCTTGCCCGACATGGTCAGGTCCTGGGTGCGGTTCAGGCGCAACCGGACCGGGCGACCGGTGAGCGTCGCGCCCAGGGCGGCGACCGCCGCGAACCCGTGCGGCTGCATCTCCTTGCCGCCGAAGCCGCCGCCCATGCGCAGGCACTGCACGGTGATCTGGTGGCTGTCCCGGCCCAGCACGTGGGCCACGATCTCCTGGGTCTCGGAAGGGTGCTGGGTGCTGCTCTGGATGAAGACCTGCTCGCTCTCGTCGACGTACGCCAGCGCGCAGTGGGTCTCCAGGTAGAAGTGCTCCTGGCCGGAGAACTCGAGCTCGCCGCTGAAGACGTGGGCGGCGGCGTCGAAGCCGGCCTCGAGGTCGCCCCGCGCCACCTGCGGCGTCGCGCCCTGGAAGGACCCGGCCGCGATCGCCTCGGTCACCGTGACGTAGGACGGGAGCGGCTCCACGTCGATCTCGACCGCCGCCGCGCCGAGCCGGGCGGCCTCGGCCGTGTCGCCCAGCACCCAGCACACGGCGTGGCCGTAGAACATGACCTCGCTGGGGAACAGCGGCTCGTCGTGCTTGACCCCGGCGTCGTTGACCCCGGGAACGTCGGCCGCGGTGAGCACGCGGACGACGCCGGGCACGGCCAGCGCCGGATCGGCGCGCATCCCGGTGACCCGGCCGTGCGCGCAAGGGACCTGGACCGGCCAGGCATGGAGCACGTCCTTGAGGCGTCCCACCAGGTCGTCGGTGTAGAGCGCCTTGCCGGTGACATGGAGGGACGCGCTCTCGTGGGGGATCGCGAGCCCGACCGCCGGGTTCTCGGGCCGATCCGACAGGGCGCTCATGCCGGCACCTCCTCCTGGCTCTCGGCGTACAGCTTGCGTAGGCTCTGGCCGAGCATGGCGGCCCGGTAGGCCGCGCTCGCCCGGTGGTCGTCGATCGGGGTGCCCTCGCCGGCCAGCACCCCCGCGGCCGCCTCGGCCGTGGCCCGGGTCCAGGGCCGGCCCTCGAGGGCCGCCTCGGTGGCCAGGGCCCGGATCGGCATCGCCGCGACCCCGCCGAGCCCGATGCGGGCCCGTTGGACGACGCCGTCGGTGACCTCCAGGGCGAACCCGACGGCCGCGCTGGAGATGTCGTCGAAGCGCCGCTTGGCGAGCTTGTGGAACGCGGCCAGCCGGGCCAGCGGCAGCGGGATGCGCACCGCCTTGATCAGCTCGTCGGCGCCGCGCACGCTCTGGCGGTAGCCGGTGAAGTAGTCGGACAGGGCGACCTCGCGCTCGCCGTCGAGGCCGGCCAGCACCAGGCGCGCCTCGAGGGCGAGCAGCGCCGGCGCCGCGTCGCCGATCGGCGAGCCGGTGCCGAGGTTGCCGCCGATGGTGGCGGCGTTGCGGATCAGCCGGGAGGCGAACTGGGGGAACAGCTGGGCCAGCAACGGCACCCGGCCGCCGAGACGGCGCTCGACCTCGGTCAGCGTCAGCGCCGCCCCGATCTCGATCCGGTCGGCGTCGACGGCCAGCCCGCGAAGCTCGGGGAGGCGGTCGATCGCGATCACCGACACGGCCCTGGCGCCTCGCAGGTTGACCTCGACCCCCCAGTCGGTCGAACCGGCGACGACGGTGGCCACCGGGTGGGCCTGCAGCAGCCGCAGCGCCTCGGCGAGCGTCTCGGGCCGGGCGAACGAGCGGCCCTGGTAGCGCAGCTGTGTCGGGGCGGGCTCGCAGGGCGGCGCGCTCAGCCGCGCGGCCAGCGAGTCGTCAGCGGGCGGCGCCCCGAGGGCATAGGCCGCGTCACGGATCGGGCGGTAGCCGGTGCAGCGGCACAGGTTGCCGCTGAGGGCGTGGAGGTCGAACCCGTTGGGGCCGTGCCCGTGGTCGGGCCCGGCGTCGCTCCCGCCGGCGGGGCGGCGATCCGGCCGGTAGTACTCGGCGGCCATGCTGCAGACGAATCCCGGCGTGCAGTAGCCGCACTGCGAGCCCCCGCGGACGGCCATCTCGTGCTGCGCGGGGTGCAGGTCGCCCGGCTCGCCCAGCCCTTCGGCGGTGACGATCTCCTGGCCGTCGAGCGAGGCGATCGGCACCAGGCAGGCGTTGATGGCCACCCACTCGGTCGGGGTGCCGAGGCCGGGACGCGCGACCAGGACCGAGCAGGCGCCGCATTCTCCCTCCGCACAGCCCTCCTTGCAGCCGATCAGCCCACAGCCGCGCAGGAAGTCCAGGGCCGTGGTGTGGAGCGGCACCCCGGTGATCGGCCTGCTCCGCCCGTTGATCGTGACCTTGCCGGCGGCCATCGCACCGCTCCCGTCCCCCTGGAACCGTACCCGGGCTGTCGCCACCGGGCGTCGGGCTGGAACGACTCTAACAAGCGCAACCGGTCGTGGGAAGCGTGTTCAGAAAATAGGTTCCGTATCGTAGAATCCATCCGACCAGAGGGGAGCCAGAACGGCTCCCACGACCCAGGCCTTCGACGAGGAGCACGGTGGCCACCAAGCAGCGGCCCGGGAGCGCCGAGGCCTCCCAGCGCGGCAACGACGGCGTCCAGTCGGTCGAGCGGGCGTTCGAGCTGCTGGAGGCCCTGGCCGAGCCCGGCGACGGGAAGGGGGTCAGCGAACTGGGCCGGATCACCGGCCTGCCGGTGGCCACCACTCACCGGCTGCTCGCCACCATGGTCGCCAAGGGGTACGTGCGCCAGGACAGCGCATCCCACAAGTACCTGCTCGGCTCGCACCTGATCCGGCTGGGCGAGGCGGCGATCCGGCTGTTCGCGTCGTTCGCCCACCCGTACCTGGCCGAGCTGATGGAAGCCAGCGGCGAGACGGCCAACCTGGCGGTGTTCGAGGACGGCCACGTCGCCTATGTCGCCCAGGTGCCCTCCCGTCACCACCGGGTGCGGATGTTCACCGAGGTCGGACGGCGGGTCATGCCGCACTCCAGCGGCGTCGGCAAGGTGGTGCTCGCCTTCCGCCCGCGGCCCGAGGTGGAGGCCCTGCTGGACAGGATCGGGCTGCCGCGGCGCACGTCGCGGACCATCACCGACCCGGCCAGGTTCCTGGCCGAGTTGGACGCCGTCGCCCGCCAGGGGTACGCCCTCGACAGCGGGGAGGAGGAGGTGGGCGTGCGCTGCCTGGCCGTCCCGGTGTTCGGCGTCGGGGGCTCGGTGGCGGCGATGTCGGTGTCGGCGCCCGAGGGCAGGCTGCAGTCCGGCGACATCGAGCGGATCCTCCCGGAGATGCTGCGGATCTCGGCCGCGCTCAGCGGCGCGTTCCTGGCCACGCCGGGCCCCCCGGGCGGCCCTTTCGAGGGTTGACGACCTTCCGGCGGGCGTTTAACCTCCGGATATCAAGAGACATATTCCACCATCCGGAATAACTGGCCTCACCGGTGACCCACCCGGCAGAACGCGGACCCGCCAGCACGAGACGAAAGGCTGGTGCAGCACATGGCCAGGACCGACCAACGAGACCAGCGCGCCGACCCCGGGGCCGTCCATCCGGTGGACGAGGTCCTCCCGCCGGCCAAGCTGGCCGTGTACGGGTTCCAGCACGTGCTGGCGTTCTACGCCGGCGCGGTGATCGTGCCCATCCTGCTCGCCAGCTCCATCAAGCTCACTCCCGAGCAGCTCGCCTACCTGATCAACGCCGACCTGTTCACCTGCGGCATCGCCTCGATCATCCAGTCGGTCGGCTTCTGGAAGATCGGCGTGCGCCTGCCGCTGCTGCAGGGCGTCACCTTCGCCGCCGTGTCGCCGATGATCGCCATCGGCCTGGCCGAGGGCGGCGGGGTGCCCGGCCTGCGGGCCATCTACGGCTCGGTGATCGTCGCCGGGATCTTCGCCTTCATCGTGGCCCCGTTCTTCGCCCGGCTCATCCGGCTGTTCCCCCCGGTGGTCACCGGCACCGTCATCACCATCATCGGCATCGTGCTGCTGTCGGTGGCCGCCCTGGACGCCGGCGGCGGCGGGGCCAGCCAGTTCACCGACCCGCCGACCTTCGGGGTGCTGCGCAACCTGGCCCTGGCCGGCTTCACGCTCCTGGTCATCCTGGTCATCTACCGGGTGTTCAGCGGCTTCGTGGCCACCATCGCCGTGCTGATCGGCCTGATCATCGGCACATTGGCCGGCTGGCTCTTCGACTTCACCGACTTCAGCCTCGTCGGGGCGGCCGACGCCCTCGGCGTGACCACGCCGTTCCACTTCGGCGCCCCCACCTTCCCGGTGGCCGCGGTCATCTCCATGGTCATCGTCATGTTGATCACCATGGTCGAGACCACCGGGGACGTGTTCGCCACCGGCGAGATCGTCAACCGGCCGATCGACAAGGAGGACGTGGCCCGGGCCCTGCGGGCCGACGGCCTGGCCACCACCCTCGGCGGCATCCTCAACTCCTTCCCCTACACCTGCTTCGCCGAGAACGTCGGGCTGGTCCGCCTCACCAAGGTGAAGAGCCGCTGGGTGGTGGCCACGGCCGGACTGCTGATGATGGTCATCGGCGTCATCCCCAAGGTCGGGGCCATTGTGGCGGCGATCCCGCCGCCGGTGCTCGGCGGGGCCGGGTTCGCCCTGTTCGGCACCGTGGCCGTGATCGGCATCCAGACCCTTCGCCGGGTCGACTTCCACGACGAGCGCAACGTGATCATCGTGGCCGTCAGCCTCGGCTTCGCCATGACCCCGACGGTGTACCCCAACATCACCGCCCACTTCCCCGAGTCGGTGCGCACCATCATCTCCAGCGGCATCACCCTCGGCAGCATCAGCGCCATCCTGCTCAACCTGGTCTTCAACGTCTGGGGCGGCCGCAGCAACCTGGTCACCAGGGTGCTGCCGGTCCCGCGCCACGAGGACGTCCTCAGCATCGACCAGGTCAACCAGATGGACCGGGACCAGTTCGTGGCCACCTTCGGGCCGCTGTTCCAGGGAGCGGCCTGGATCGCCGAGCAGGCGTATGACGCCCACCCCTTCGAGGACGTCTACGACCTGCGCCGGGCCCTCCACGACGCGCTGTTCGACGCCCCGGCCGACCGCCAGCTGGAGCTCATCCGCCAGTTCCCGGACCTGGCCGGCGCGGCCACCCGCGAGGGCCGGCTGCCCACCCAGTCGGTGGTCGACCAGGCGATCGCCGGCCTGGACCGGCTCAACAGCGACGAGTACACCAGCTTCGACACCCTCAACCACGCCTACCGGGAGAAGTTCGGCTTCCCGCTGGTCATCGCCGTGCGCGAGAACACCAAGGAGACGATCCTCAAGTCCGGCAACGCCCGGCTGCAGAACTCGCCCGCCGCCGAGCAGGCCGCCGCCCTGGTGGAGATCGCCAAGATCGCCAACCTGCGCCTGCTCGACCTGGTGGAGGAGCCGGTCGACCAGCCGGTGGCATGAGCCCGCCGGGCTCAGGCGGTGGCGCCGTCGTACGCCAGCTCCGCCGACAGGCGCCGGGCGGCGTCCTGGAGCAGCGGCACGGCCCGGTCCACCACCGGCTGGGTCAGCCGCGCCTCCGGCCCGGAGACGGAGATCGCGGTCCGGGCGGGGGCGTCGAGGACGGGGACGGCGATGCACTGCACGCCGACCTCCTGCTCGCCGCTGTCGGTGGCGTACCCGCGGCGGCGGACGCGGGCGAGCTCGCGCTGCAGCCGGTCGGGATCGGTGATGGTGCGCGGGGTCAGGGCGGGCATCCCGGTCCGCAGGACGATCGCGCGCGCCTCGGCCGGGTCGAGCTGGGCGAGCAGGGCCTTGCCGACGCCGGTGCAGTGGGGGAGGACGCGCCGTCCGACCTCGGTGAAGGTGCGCATGGAGTGGCGCGAGGGCACCTGGGCGACGTACACGACCTGGTCGCCGTCGAGCACGGCCATGTTGGCGGTCTCGCCGAGGGCGTCGACGAGCTGCTCCAGATGGGGCCGGACCCAGACGTTGAGCAGCCGACTGGCGCCCTCGCCCAGCCGGATGAGGCGGGGGGCGAGGGCGTACCGGCGGGAGGGTGCCTGGCGGACGTAGCCGCGGTCGACCAGGGTGCGCATGACCCGGTGGATGGTGGGCATGGGCAGACCGGTCCGGCGCACCAGCTCGGTGAGTGTCACCTCGCCACCGGCGTCGGCCATGCGTTCCAGGATGTCGAACGCCCGCTCGATGGACTGCACGCCCCCGGCGGTGGTCGCCCGTCCTCCCGTCGCGCCCTCGGATCCCATGCCCGCCAGCATAGCGAGGCGACCACCGGAAGGAGGCGAGCACCCCCCGTGCCCCCGCCCTTGACGGGCGCAGGCGGACCCCGTACCGTCTCATTGGAAATATTGCTCCACGATGCGGAAGATGCGATGGCCGACCACGCCCTCCGGTACGAAGTCAACTGCTCCATCCTGTTCACCGAGCTGCCGCTGCTGGAGCGGCCGGCCGCGGTCCGGGCGGCCGGGTTCGCGGGGGTGGAGTTCTGGTGGCCGTTCCCGGCCGCGGTGCCCTCGGACCGGGAGGCCGAGGACTTCGTCCGGGCCGTCGAGGACGCCGGCGTCCGGCTGGCCGGGCTGAACTTCTTCGCCGGGGACATGCCCGGCGGTGACCGGGGCCTGGTGTCCTGGCCGGACCGGTCGGCCGAGTTCCGCGACAACATCCAGGCCACCGTCGGGATCGGGGAGCGGCTGGGCTGCCGGGCGTTCAACGCCCTGTACGGCAACCGGGTCGACGGCGCCGACCCGGCCGCCCAGGACGAGCTGGCCACCGAGAACCTGGCCCTGGCCGGCCGGGCCGCGGCCCGGATCGGCGGCACCGTGCTGGTCGAGCCGGTCAGCGGAGCCCCCCGGTACCCGCTGCTGACCGCCGCCGACGCCGTCGCGGTGGTCGACCGGGTCGAGCGCGAGACCGGGGTCGGCAACCTCGGCTTCCTCTGCGACCTCTACCACCTGGCCACCAACGGCGACGACCTCGACCAGGTGGTCGCCACCTACGGCGACCGAGTCGCCCACGTCCAGATCGCCGACGCCCCCGGACGCAACCAGCCCGGCACCGGCACCCTCGACCTCGACCGCCATCTGGCCGGGATCGCCGCCGCCGGCTACGACGGCTGGGTCGGGCTCGAGTACCAGCCCACCGGGGCCAGCGACGACAGCTTCGCCTGGCTGCCCCGCGAGCGGCGAGCCTGACCGACACCCAGGAGGTTCCGCAATGACCACCGTCGGCTTCGTCGGCCTCGGCATCATGGGCGGCCCGATGGCCGCCAACCTGGTCAAGGCCGGCTTCGACGTCATCGGCTACAACCGCTCTCCCGAGCCCGTCCAGCGCCTGGTCGAACGGGGCGGCCGCGGGGCGGACAGCCTCGCCGGCGCCGTCCGCGACGCCGACGTGGTGGTGACGATGGTGCCCGACTCGCCCGACGTGGAGGCGGTCGCCCTCGGCGAGGACGGCATCTACGCCCTGGCCAAGCCGGGCACCCTGCACCTGGACATGAGCTCCATCCGGCCCGACGTCGCCAGGAGGGTGGGGGAGGCCGGCAGGGAGCGGGGCTTCCGGGTCCTTGACGCCCCCGTGAGCGGCGGCGAGCAGGGCGCCGTCGACGCCACCCTGTCCATCATGGTCGGCGGCGATCCCCAGGACTTCGCCGACGCCCGGCCCGTGCTCGAGGCCGTCGGCAAGACCATCGTCCACGTCGGGCCCGTCGGGTCCGGCCAGACCGTCAAGGCCGCCAACCAGCTGATCGTGGCCGGCACCATCGAGCTGGTGGCCGAGGCGATCGTGTTCCTGGAGGCCTACGGCGTCGACACCGAGGCCGCGGTCAGGGTGCTGGCCGGCGGCCTTGCCGGCAACGCCATCCTGGAGCGCAAGGCGGCCGGCATGCTGCGCCGCGACTTCACCCCGGGGTTCCGGATCGAGCTGCACCACAAGGACATGGGCATCGTCACCTCGGCGGCCCGCGAGGCCGGCGTGGTCATCCCCCTGGGTGCCGTGGTCGCCCAGCTGGTGGCCAGCCTCAGGGCCCAGGGCGACGGCGGCCTCGACCACTCCGCCCTGCTGAAGCTCGTCGAGCAGCTGTCGGGCCGCAACTGACCGTCACCTGGACCCGGGAGCCCGCCATGGCCCGCATGAGAGCAATCGAAGCCGCCGTCCAGATCCTGCAGCGCGAGGGCGTCACCCACGCCTTCGGCGTGCCCGGCGCGGCCATCAACCCCTTCTACGCCGCCCTGCGCTCCAGCGGCGCCATCACCCACGTGCTCGCCCGCCACGTCGAGGGTGCCTCGCACATGGCCGAGGGCTTCACCCGCGCCCGGGCCGGCAACATCGGGGTCTGCGTCGGCACCTCCGGGCCGGCCGGCACCGACATGATCACCGGGCTGTACTCGGCGGCGGCCGACTCCATCCCGATCCTCTGCATCACCGGCCAGGCCCCGGTCGCGCGGCTGCACAAGGAGGACTTCCAGGCGGTCGACATCGCCGCCATCGCCAAGCCGGTCACCAAGCTGGCCGTGACCGTGCTGGAAGCGGCCCAGGTGCCGGGCGCGTTCCAGCAGGCGTTCCACCTGATGCGCTCCGGCCGCCCCGGGCCGGTGCTGATCGACCTCCCCTTCGACGTCCAGATGGCCGAGATCGAGTTCGACGTCGACGGCTACGAGCCGCTCCCGGTGCACCGGCCGGCGGCGACCCGGGTCCAGGTCGAGAAGGCCCTGGACATGCTGGAGGCCTCGGCGCGGCCGCTGATCGTGGCCGGGGGCGGGATCATCAACGCCGACGCCGCCGACCTGCTGGTGGAGTTCGCCGAGCTGGTCGACCTCCCGGTGATCCCCACCCTGATGGGCTGGGGCGCCATCCCCGACGACCACCGGCTGATGGCCGGCATGGCCGGGCTGCAGACCTCCCAGCGGTACGGCAACGCCAACCTGCTCGCCTCCGACGTCGTGCTCGGCATCGGCAACCGCTGGGCCAACCGCCACACCGGCGGCCTGGAGGTGTACCGGCGGGGCCGCCGCTTCGTCC
>Ga0307415_100000275_pt1 | contig 22190 bp, 22 predicted proteins | sample DK1Cmetagenome_FD_204524 | JGI IMG/M metagenome (GOLD analysis project Ga0307415, IMG submission 204524) | Maize rhizosphere microbial communities from greenhouse at UC Davis, California, United States - DK15-C-2 | ecosystem: Host-associated > Plants > Roots > Rhizosphere > Soil | place: USA...
CGGCGGTGAGCTAAATAGTCGCATGCAGAATCTTCTCATTGGAGACCGGCGGCCGGCCGGCGCCGGCACGATCAGTGTTACCGAGCCCGCCCGGGCGAAGCCGATGGCCGAGGTGGCGTCGGCGGGTCCGGCGGAGCTGGATCAGGCTGTTGCCGCGGCAAGCCAGGCGTTTCCCGACTGGTCGGAGAAGACAGCCGTCGCGCGAGCGGAGATCCTGTTCCGCTTTTCCGACGTAGTTCGGGCCCATGTCGAGGAGCTGGCGACGCTCGAGGCTCGGAACGTCGGTAAGCCCATCGGCGACGCCCGCTGGGAGGCCAATCACGTGGCCGACACGCTGCGGTATTACGCCGGAGCAGCCGACAAGTTCTTCGGGGAATCGCTACAGACTGCGAAAGCCGGCCTCGACATCACGCTGCGCCAGCCGCTCGGCGTCGTGGGATTGATCGTGCCGTGGAATTTCCCGATGGTGATCGCCACCTGGAAGCTCGGTCCCGCCCTCGCCTGCGGCAACACCGTCGTCCTCAAACCCGCCAGCCTGACGCCGCTCACCGCTATCCGCCTGGGAGAGCTGGGTTTGGAGGCGGGCCTTCCGCCGGGAGTGCTGAACGTGATCCCCGGTCCCGGCGCCAAGATCGGCCAACAACTCTCGGCCCATCCCGACATCGCCAAGATCGCGTTCACCGGCGAGACCGAAACCGGCCGGCGGATCATGGCTACCGCAGCCGAGACCATCAAGCGAGTCTCACTCGAGCTGGGTGGTAAGTCGCCCAACATCATCTTTGCCGACGTGGACATCGAGGAGGCGGCCAAACACGCGTGCGCCTCGGTCTTCGCCAACGCGGGCCAGGACTGCTGCGCCAGAGCCCGGGTGATCGTCGAGCGCAAGATCTATTCGAAGCTGGTCGAGGCAATGGCCACCGTCGCCAACACCATGCGGGTGGGCGACCCGCTCGATCCGAAAACCGACATGGGTCCAGTCATCTCCGCCGGCCAGCGGGAGCGCACCGAGACCTACGTGGCATTGGGCCGGCAGGAGGGCGCGCGCCATGTCTGTGGCGGGGAGCGACTGGACGGCGACGGCTATTTCCTGCGGCCGGCGATCTTCGACAACGCCCGGCCCGGCATGCGGATCGTGAATGAGGAGATCTTCGGGCCCATGGTCGTCGTCATTCCCTTCGACACCGAGGCCGAAGCGATCGCCATCGCCAACGACTCGATCTACGGGCTGTCGGGCTCGCTCTGGACCAACGATCTCAAGCGGGGTCTCCGCGTCGCCCGCGCGGTGCGCACCGGAGTCTTGTCGGTCAACTCCTCATCCAGCGTCCACCTGCAGGCGCCTTTTGGCGGGTTCAAGCAATCCGGTCTGGGACGCGAGCTGGGGATGCATGCGATGGAGCACTACACCGAGCTGAAGAACATCTATTTCGAGACGAACTAGAGTGAAGACGATCTCGCTTGCCGAGCTGGAGCAGATGGCCGCGACCGACAGCGTGGACACCGTGCTCACCGTGTTCCCTGATCAGCAGGGACGGCTCGCCGGGAAGCGCTACACCGCACGCACCTTTCTGAGCCAGGCGCACGAGGGATGGGAGGGGTGTGACTACCTCCTCGGCTGCGATCTGGAGAACGAGCCGCTCCCGGGATACAGCTGGTTCTCGTGGGAGCGTGGTTACGGCGACTTCACGGTGCGCCCCGATCTCGGCACCCTGGTCCTGATTCCGTGGCTGGAGCGCACCGCCCTGGTTCTGGGTGACATCGAGGGAAAGGATCACGATCCACTCCCGTTCGCACCGCGCCAGATCCTGAAGGCTCAAGTGCGCCGCGCCGAGGAGATGGGTCTCACCATTCGCATTGCCTCGGAGCTCGAGTTCTACGTCTTCAACGACAGCTACGAACAGGCGGGGGCACGGCGCTACCAGGACCTGGACACCTCCGGCAAGTACATCCAGGACTATCACATTCTGCAGACCACCAAGGAAGAGAAGCTGATGCAGCCGCTGCGCCGGTATTTCGATGCGCTCGGCTTCAGGGTGGAGAACTCGAAGGGCGAATGGGGGCCGGGACAGGAGGAGCTGAACCTGGGTCACCAGGAGCCAGTGGAGATGGCCGACCACCACAGCATCTTCAAGCACGGCGTGAAGGAAGTGGCCGCGCTGATGGGAATGTCGGTCACCTTCATGGCCAAGTGGAACACCAATTTCGCCGGCAACTCGTGCCACGTGCACAGCTCGATCTGGGACAGGAAGACCGGCGCGCCGCTCGGATGGGACGCAAAGGGGCCGGCCCATATGTCCGCCCGGCTCGCATCGTGGACCGCGGGGCAGCTGGAGCTGGGACGGGAGCTGAGCGTATTCTATGCGCCATACGTGAACAGCTACCGGCGCTACCAGGCGGGCTCGTTCGCGCCGACACGCCTGGTGGCGGGCGTGGACAACCGGACCTGCGGTCTCAGGATCCTGGGCCACTCGCCCAATGCGATCCGGGTGGAGAACCGCTCCCCTGGCGCCGACGCCAACCCCTACCTGGCGTTTGCGGCCACGATCGCGGCCGGTCTGTACGGGATCCAGCAGGGGCTCGAGTTCGAGGGACTCTACACCGGCAACGCCTACGCCGATCCCGCAGTGCGCCAGGTACCAATGACGCTGTATCAGGCTATCGAGTTGTTCGCGGGCTCAAAGGCCGCACGAGCCGCCTTCGGCGACGTTGTGGTAGATCACTATGTGAACACTTTCCGGCAGGAGCAGGCTGTGTACGATCGCCGGGTGACGGATTTGGATCTGCAACGGAATTTCGAGCGGGCCTGATGCGTTGGAGGTACTCCTGATGGCTCGTCTCGAAGGTAAGGTGGCGGTGATTACCGGTTCTGGCGCTGGGCTCGGCGCCGAGGCCGCCAGGCTGTTTGCTCGTGAAGGTTGCGCGGTGGTGGTGAGCGACATGGAGACCACGGCCGGCGAGCGCGTGGTAGGGGAGATCAGGGCTGGAGGAGGTAAGGCGGTCTTCATCGCTGCCGACGTTCGTTCCAGCGACCAGGTGGAGGCGCTCTACGCCGGGGCCCGAAAGGCGTTCGGCCGGGTCAACGTGCTGTACAACAACGCCGGGATATCACCGGGTGACGACGACGGCGTCGTCAACACTCCGGACGAGATCTGGGACCTGGTGCTGGACATCAACGTGAAGGGCGTAGCCCGCTGCTGCCGGGCCGGCATTCCCCATCTGCGGGAGGCGGGTGGCGGGTCCATCATCAACGTCGCCAGTTTCGTGGCGACGGTGGGCGCGGCCACGCCGCAGATCGCGTATACGGCGTCGAAGGGGGCTGTGCTCTCCATGACGCGAGAGATCGCGGTCATTCATGCGCGCGAGGGAATCCGGGCCAATGCGCTGTCGCCCGGGCCAGTGCGGACCGCTCTCCTCGAAAAGTTCCTCTCGACGGAGGAGAAACGGCAGCGGCGCCTGGTGCACGTTCCGATGGGCCGCTTCGGCGAACCCCGTGAGATCGCCCAGGCGGCGCTCTTCCTCGCCTCGGACGAATCGTCCTATATCACGGGTGCCGATTTCCGGGTGGACGGGGGGATTACGGCTGCCTACGTGACGCCGGAGGGAAAGCCCAAATAGGGAAGGAAAAGCGTAAGCGGGAAAAGCGAGTCATCCCGAGCGGATGCGAGAGCCTGCCCCGAGCAATCGACGCGAGGGGGATCGCCCAATGAGACGTCCATAACTGGATCTCTCGTCTGACACCACCTCAAGGTTGGCCCGGGCGCCGATATGCACGCGCAGCCTTCGTGCAGCGCCGATCTTGCGACAGAAAGTGCCGGAGAATGTCGCGTTGTGGCTCGCTTTGAGCTGATTTCCCCGGGTGCTATTTCGACTTGTAACTTCTTGTAACTTCTGCTCACCACGAGGCCGGGGAGTACATGGCGGAGGCCGCAGCCAGCCTAATTCAGCCTATGCCGCAGACCCGGCATGCAGTGGCTTGAGTTGAAAATCCCACCACTACTCGTGTCGCTTGTCATTGCCGGTGCCATGCTTGGTGTGGCTTACTCTGTACCAAGCCTGTCATTCACGCTGGCCGGAAGCTCCACCATCGCGCTGGCGCTCGTCGGGCTAGGTGGAGCGCTGGCGTTCGCCGGAGTTATCGCCTTTCGTGGCCACCACACCACGGTAAACCCGGTCACCCCAAGTGCGTCCTCATCCGTTGTGTCTAGCGGCGTCTATCGCGTCTCCCGCAATCCCATGTACCTCGGCTTTCTTCTGGCACTTGCAGGCTGGGCCGTGTACTTATCAAATGCCGGCGCGGCCTTGCTCTTGCCTGTCTTCGTTGCATACATGTCTCGATATCAAATCAAGCCCGAGGAGCGCGCCTTGCTCGCCAAGTTCGGCTCCGAGTTCGCGCAGTATATGTCCCGTGTTCGACGGTGGCTCTAAGTCGTCCGAGCCGTGCACCCTGGTTGCAGGGCCACACAGGAGTTCATCATGCGAGCCTACCTACAAATCTCCGGCGCTCTGTTTGGAATCATTGCCGTGGCTCACCTGCTCCGGCTCTTCCGACACTGGCCGATCGACTTCGCAGGACAAATAATCCCCTTATGGACCTCGTGGCTGGGCCTGCTTCTCGCGGGCGGACTCTGCATCTGGGCGCTGCGACTGTTACGCGCTATGCCTCGCGTAGCCTGATGCCCTTCGGCGCGAGCTGCGGTCTAACACGCTCGCATGAAGTGGCGGGACGCACGTTTCAAGGAAGATCTATGATTGTGCGGGCTCGAAGTCGCCGCAGCTGATGCGCGATCCGATAGACAGCGCGCGGGTGCGTTGTTTAGTTCGATCAACCCACTTGGATTAGGTGATTCCGGCGAGGGGTCTGATGCAAACTCCAGGAGCAAAATCGCGATCTCTATGCCTGGCTGTGAGTTGGGTAGCTGGCGTCATTATCTCGATGTCCTGCAGCGAGCAATACGAGCCGCGGGCGTCACCGATTGTTTCTCGGCGGCTAGGTGGCGATTCAATGGTTCCTGGAGCTCTCATAAAGGGATGCGAGCCCGAGGATGAAGGCTGCGTACCAACAGACGCGGTTGCCTGTTCGGTGATATGGATGGGAGATCCGGCACAGAAGCCCAACATGCCGCTCTCACCGGAGCAGGAAGCTTGGTGTGTAGCGCAGGGCCAGCCAGTGCGTCGGTGACGCTTGTAGAAGATGTCCTGTCTAAAAAGCGCATGCAGCTGACGGCACTTCAGTTCAAAGGAACGTCGGATTGTGTGCGGTTGAGAGTTGCCGCACCGATGGGCGGTCCGTTAGGCGGATGCGAAGGAGTTCCTCCCGAGTTCGGCCGGAGGTTGCCCATTACTCGCCTGCCTCTAGTTCTGTTGCTCCTCGCGTGCACTCAGGTGCCCCGGGATCAGACGATCTCTAGCCCGGCGGCTCACTCGAGGAAATTTGAGGCTGACACCACGCTCCGCGGCTGGACGGCATCCGATTCGGCGGCTTTGGCACTCGGCCTCGGGATGCTCCGCCAAGCCTCGCTTCCCGACGGGACACAGGAAGTACGGATCTGGACAGGACTCGCACTGGGAGTCCCACACAACTTGCTGCGCCTCACCCGACGCGGCGGCAGAGTAGAGGGACTGAAGGCCCTGTACTGGTCTCTGGAAAGCGGCCACCCAAATCCAGGAACCGGGGCGGACCCGGTTCCGATCGATGCCATAGTGCGCTATCACATCGCAGGGCGTTGCGGCCCGCCGAAGCGTGTTGGCGGTGTGGAGGCGTGTCAGGTTCATTTTACCCAGCGTCCGGACTGGCGAGCGCTTTGGGATAGTCTTGAAGCGCTCGGGGTGTGGACACTTCCCGACCAGGACGATCTGCCCCGAGACAGTCTTCTGACGCTCGACGGGTGGGCGATGACCGTCGAAGTCCGAGACGGCGGCAGCTATCGTTCCTACGCGTACAGCAACCCCGACGCCCATAGGCACCCTGCTCAGGTGGCGGCCGCCGCCATCGGACGCGTCGACGGACATCTCTGGAGCCTCGTCCCACGTCCTGGCAATGAGCGCCGCTATCGCGGGCGCCTTGACGTCGGGGTGGGCTGGTCCGAGTTCCGGGTCTGCGGCACTAACGCAATCTGGGGTGTCCAGGGGAGGCTAGGTGCCCGGCTAGACTCTTTGCGGACCAATGCTGCGGGACAGGACTCCACTGCTCGGCACATTTATTACGCGGACTTGCGAGGTATGCTTGCATATCCTGGCCTCGCCGGGCAGTGGGACACCCCGTATAGTGAGATCCTCCAGGTTGACTCGGTTCTCACTACGCACGCCACTGTACCAGAGCATTGCTAGCCTGGGGTTCCCTGCGGCGCAGCGCCTAACAAGCGCATGCAGCTGGCGGCGCTTCAGGTCTAAGGACTGTCGGATTGTGTGCAGTTGTGGAGTCGCCGCAGCTGATGTGCGGGCCGTTAGACAGCAGCGAGTGTAAGCATCGTGTGACGATGTAGATTGTGCGAGACTCTCCAAAGTGAAGGACATCATGGCAGAAGCGGCCGGTCGCTCGCAAGCAGCATATCCCTACGCTACCCATCTCAACATTCACTATGACCAGCTCGAGCTAGTCGACGTACAATCGCTTGTCGACGCCTGCAAAGACCAATGGTATAACCAGACCCTGTGCCGCGTGAATGATTCGGTGGTGCGGCTTGGGGTTCTGCAGGGCGAATACCACTGGCATAAGCATGACAATGATGACGAATTTTTTTATGTCATCGAAGGCCACTTCCTGATTGACCTGGAGGATCGGACGATCGACTTGGGACCGCGGCAAGGCTTTGTGGTGCCGAAAGGTGTTGTCCACCGTACGCGGGCTCCTGAGCGCGCCGTGATCTTGATGGTGGAGAACGCTGGTATCATCCCCACTGGCGACTAATCGTTAACCCCCGCTGTTAAGAACTCCCGCGGCGAGCCAGGGAGACATCATGACGGTCAAGCGTATGGACAACGTCGGCATCGTGGTAGAAGACATCGATGCCGCCATTGAATTCTTCTCCGAGCTTGGCCTGAGACTCGAAGGGCGAGCCATGGTTGAAGGAGAGTGGGCCGGGCGCGTCACGGGATTGGGGAACCAGTGCGTCGAGATCGCGATGCTTGTCACCCCAGACGGCCACAGCCGGCTCGAGATTTCCCGGTTCCTCGCGCCGCCTGCCGTCGCCGATCACCGCAGGGCCCCGGTGAACGCTCTCGGTTACCTGCGGGTCATGTTCACCGTGGAGGACATCGATGATACGCTCGCCCGGCTCGGCAAACTCGGCGCGGAGCTCGTCGGCGAAGTGGTCCAGTACGAAGACGCGTATCGGCTCTGCTACATCCGGGGCTCCGAAGGAATTCTCATCGGGCTCGCCCAGCAGCTCGGACCGCAGACTTCCCGAGCGAATCCCATGAGACGCGAGCGCTAATACTGAAGCATTGGCGACCGACCCGTTACGGCGTCACTCGCAGCTCACCGCCGGCCGGTAGACCTGGTGGTGAAGGCTGCCGTGGTTGCCGCCGATATCGGTGCCGCCACCGGGGACCCAGATCAGATCGTCTACAAAGGCTGACCCGTACACGCCGTGAATGGGGGTGGGCATGTCGGGGAGGCTCGACCACTGGCCCGTCCGAGGATCGTAGTAGTCATGGTCGGGGATCATGCCGCCCGGCTCCTCGCCGCCCCAGACGTGGAAGCAACCTCGGGCCATGACCCCGTTCATGCCGCTGCTGCCGCCGCGCAGCATCGGGGCTGCGGTGGTCCAGGTTTGCGTTTGTGGGTCGAAGACTTCGTGCACTGTCGTTGGGGGCGACAATCCGGGGCCGAGGCGCCCTCCGACGACGTGAATGCGGCCGTTGATAGCCGCGCCGGTAATGTGGTTGCGCTCGGTGGGTAGATCCGGCAGCACCTGCCAGCTATCGGTCGTCGGGTCGTAGACGGCGAAGTCGTGTCCGCGCGGCGGGCGTCCACCGGCGACGTAGATCTTGCCCTCGTGCACGATGGCCACCCCGGCACTGCGCGCCGTGGGCATCCGCGCCTTCTCGATCCATGCGCCGCTCGCGGGATCCAGTTCGTAGACCGTGTCCACGAAGCTCGGATCATCAGCCGTGGTTTGGCCGCCAATCAGGTAGACCTTTCCGTTGACGCTGGCCGCCATCCCGTGATTGTTGGGCTGCGGCAGCGGCGGTCCGAGCCCCCAACTGTCGCTCGCGATGTCGTAGACCTGGACCGTACGGACCGTCTGACGACTCGCCGGATAGCCGCCGAGGAGGTAGAACTTGCGGTTCGATTCGGCGAATGCCAACTCGGAGTTGGGTGCGATCAATGGGGCCCGGAGGCCCCATTCGCCTGGATCGACCGGGGCCGGATCGGTCGGTGTGAGGCCCGGCTCGTCCGGGGACCCTCCGCATGCGGAAACGAGCAGAGCGACCAGCGCTATTGAGGGTTTCATACACACTCTCCAGGGAGGTTCATCGATTCGCTGACCGGTGGCGGCGCGCCCGGGTGTGGGCTCAGAAGTCCGGGGCGCGCATCCCGAGGTGCTCCTGCAGCCAGAACATGCGGTCGCGCGAGGCCTGGACGGGGAGGCCGTGCCCCGCGTCGTACCACCGGACCGTCTTCGGATCGGGCGCCGCGGCGTGCAGCCGCTCGGCGTCGCGCGGCGGCACGAGGTTGTCCTGCCGCCCCGACTGCAGCAGGAGCGGTGTCGGCGACGCGAAGCCGACGTACTTGATCGGCTCGATCGCGATCATCGACTCGAGCCAGCGCCGCCACTCCGCGCAGGTGAGCCCGGGGAAGGGGCTGGCGCCGTCCTCGGGGCCGGTGAAATGCGAGACGAGCCCGCCGTCGGCCACGACGAGGATGCCCGTCTTGAGCCGCCGCTCGATGCCGACGAAGAGCGCACCCATCGCCCCGCCGTAGCTGATGCCCAGGTAGCCGAGCCGACTCCCGTCCACGTCCGGGCGCGCCACGAGCAGGTCCACGGCGCGCTGCAGGTCGGTCATGAGCTGCACCTGCTCGACGCTGTCGGCGGGGGAGAAGCTCACCTCGTCGCCTCCGCGCCGCGCGAATGGGGCGTCGAGCGCCACCACCACCGCCCCATGGCGAGCCAGCAGCGCCCCGTACGCCGTCATCCCCTCGGCGTTGCCCGGCATTCCGTGCATCAGCAGGATCCCCGCGAACGGGCCCGCCCCCTCGGGCACGAAGAGCCGCCCGGTGGCGCGCCCGGTGCCGCGCGGGCTGAGGAAGCTCAGCGCGTGGATCGCTACCGTTCCCTCGGTGCCGAGCAGCTGGATCTGCGGATCGTAGGCCGCCGCCCGGTCGTAGGCGAACGCGGTCAGGGCGGAGGCGGGTGCCGGTGCGTCGGTGAGCGTCGGGACGGTGCAGAGGTCATCGGGTCCGTCGACGGGCGGCTCGGCATCGACCGCCTTGCCGCAGGCAACGGCGAGCAGGGACAAGAGTAGCGGAGTGAGACCGACGGAGCGCATTTGCCGGGAGACGCGGACGCGCGCGTTGCACGCACGCCTCGCCGCCCCTGTGTCTCTTCGATTCTAAGGAACGTTAGATAGTGTGCAGTTAAGGAGTCGCCACAGCTGATGCGTGGTCCCGGGATCCGTGTCACGACCGCACCGAGCCGATCGTGAATCGCCCCAGATCGCCCTGAACTATTTCAACGACGTCACGTGCGCCACAAACTGATCGACGGCGATCTCGGTCCCCTGCTGCCAACCGGACTCTTTGTTTTTCTCGAAGTCGGCTTCATCCCGGTGTAGCGCCGTGAAGACGTAGCGAGTTCCGGCTCCCTCGGTTTCCATCGAGACGATGGCGGTGATCGGAATGTCGTCGAAGACGGCCGGGCGATAGCCGGGAAACAACATGGAAGTCCAGACGAGCCGCTCCATGGGAACGACTTCCAGGAAACAGCCGAGATTCGGAAACTCCTGGCCCTCTGCCGTTGCTATGTCGATGCTGAAGATGCCGCCCGGTCGCACATCCATTTCGCAATCCACAACAGTGCCCCAAGGCTTGGGCATGTACCACTCCTTGAGGTGTTCCGGTTTCGTCAACGCTTCCCAGACGAGCCGGGTGGGAGCGTCGATGAACCGTTCGAGAACAAGATCGGTTTTCGGATTGATTTCGAAGGACTTGCTCATGATCGCGATGGACTTGCTCATGATCTCGACTCCTTTTCCCTGAGTTGTTTGACGTAGTCGTCGAACCGATCAAATCGGGATTCCCACAACTGACGTCGTTCGGTCAGCCAGTCCTCAGCGACTCTTAACCGTTCGGGCGCGATCTCGTACGTCCGTACACGTCCGCGCTTCTTCGACTTTACCAGTCGGCTCTGTTCGAGCACCGACAGGTGCTGCACGAACGACGGGAGTTTCATGTCAAACGGTGCTGCCAGCTCGCTGACGGTGGCTGGTCCGATAGACAGTTGCTCCAGAACTTTCCGCCGAGTCGAACTGGACAAGGCATAAAAAACGTCGTCAGCGACTGCAGATTGAACCATTTCACACCAGTCAATTGGTTGGGTGGCCCTGGCTGACTGAGACATTATATGGCCGATCAATACTAAGGTCAAGACCTAAGTATTATTTTCTCGACCCCGCAGGGTTGCAGCCGGATGGCTTGTGGGTGGTGAAGGGGCAGATCGTCAAGATCGACTTCTCTCGTCCGTAACGGCCAAGAACCAGGATCGCTAATCCTTTCCGCCGGCCTTCATCCGCCGCATGTCTTGCAGCAGCGCGGCGGGTGAAACGCTCCGTCCGAGAAATCTCTCGAGAACTTCCCGGGTAGGCCGCTCCAGCCCGAATCGAAACAGTCGTGGGGCCACCCAGCCGTACCAGGTCGAGTCGCCGGTGACAAAGGGCCGGTGCTCATCACGGGTTCGCTGCCGGATATCCGCAATGATGATGGCTCCCGCTGCGTAGTTCATCATGTATCCGGGCGCGTCTATCAGCTGACCTCGCATGGCCCACCAGGACAGCTCCGGGTGAGGCCGAATGCGCAGGTAGTCCCGGGTTAGTGTGGTCCATACCACGTTCGGGTCCGCTCGAGGGTCACGCTGCATCCGCACTTCGAACAGAGCCCACGCGATGTCCAGCACGATCCCTCCATAACGGCTTCGCAGGCCCTCCCTGGTGGGCACCGAGTCGCCCAGCCACTGCTGCTGCCACACTGGGTCGTAGACATCCAGTGCGACTAAGTCGGCGACTGCCTCGGTGAACGGGTCACTGTCCGGCCAGTCGGCAAAGGCCGGCCGAGTGCGGATGGCGTTGATGTGGATGGCGTGCCCGGTCTCGTGTAGAAGCTCGTTCAGATTGTCCAGCCCGCCGGTACGGTACGTCGCAAACACCCACGGCTCGCCAGTGCGCCACGAGCCGTTGATTATACGTGGCCGGCGTCCGAACGTGCAGTACGCCACCGGCGTCTTGCCCTCTCTCGGGTCCAGGTCATACTTCACGCCGATCGCGTCGGTGTTTGCCCCGAGCGCGCGGTAGATCTCGCGATTCAACGCCGTGAGCCGCTCCTTCGGGATCCTCTGACTCAGACGGCGGCTCTCTCGTCCAGTCTGGTAATACCAGTCCCACGGCTCCATGAGGGAGTCGGGTGTCACCTCCCGCCATGTCTCGAGGACGCGTACCAGCCAGTACTCCAGGGAATCCGGCATCAATCCCGATGCTCGAGACTGCTTGACGCCCGGAGGCTCGGCTCCACGTCTCTCCTTGATCTCCCGTGCAATCAGCTGACGATACGGGCTTCCGGCTTCGTTACCGCGATTCACGGAGCGCCAAACCGGATCGAGTGCAAGGAAGAGCTGCTTACGGCGCTGAGCACTTTCGGTCCTGCCGAGCGCGCCGAGCACCGAGAGGCGGTCCAGCGTGTCGCCATCGAGGCACCACGTGAGACTGAGCCCACGAATAACAGACGTATATGCGGCGCCGGAGCGAGTCCAGTCCGCCCGGGCTCGCCAGAACAGCCCCGGGGTCGTACGCACATTCCGGCGCTCGACCCTGAGCGGAGCCATCGGGTGCAGCGGGAGGATCGAGACGGCGCAGATCTGCCGCGAGTTTCCGGCGCATGACGCCGAGCGCGCGAGCATCGTCCGGGGGCAGAGATGCCGAATCGAGCGCAGCCAGACTCGCGGCCACCAGATCACGGACTGAGTTATGCGAGCTGATGAGCCGCAGGGTACTGTCGTCAGTGGCGGAGGGTCGTGCCTCGAGGTCGACGTCTATGCGGTCCCGGAAGTCGCGGAGGTCCGCATACAGCGATTCGGCACGAGCCAGGCTGGATGGCGCCGTGTCACCCGGGCTCGGGTGACGAGTGCACGAGGGGAGCGCGCCGAGGAGCATGACTCCCAGGCATGAAAGCATCTGGCCCATCGGGACAAAAGATAGCGCCGGCAATTGCCGGCGCTGGAGTACCTTCGATGACAGTGTACGGCGTGATCAGACAGCTACGCGGTTCACCCGAGACTCGGCGATCGCCGTGAGCTTCAGATCGGTGGCCTTCTCCTCCTCGAGATTCTCCTCGAGCACCGCGGCGCAGTCGCTCCGGCCTAGCTGGCGAGCCCAGGCTGCCAACGTTCCATACCGGGTGATCTCGTAATGCTCCACCGCCTGCGCGGCTGCGAGTGCTGCGGCATCGAGAACCTCGGGATCGCTGGCGTCGCCCATGATCTCGTTGGCCTCGGAGATGATGCCGTCGATGGCCGGGCAGTTCACGGCCTTCGCCGGATGTCCGTGCATTTTGAAGACCTGCTCCACTCTGCCCACCTGGCCCTGGGTCTCGATGAGGTGGACCTCGAAGGCTTCCTTGAGCTGCGGATCGGACACCTTGGCGATCATCTTAGGCAGAGCCTTCAGGATCTGCTGCTCTGCGTAGTAGATATCCTCTAGAGTGTGGACGAACAGATCGTCCAGCGACTTGATCGGCTTGGAAAGCAACCCCATAATCTTCTCTCCTGAATGAGCTGAATGTCTGGTCTGCGTGTGCAGCGGTACGTCTCGAAGAAGCTGCATACTCGCATGGGAGACCTGTGGAAGCCGTGAGCCGGATCACGGTTTACTCATGCTGCTCGAGGAGAAGAGAGCTTGGCTGCAAGAGTACTGGCTCGGCTGCGGAAGATCAGCCTTGCACTGCCCGAGTCACACGAAGTGGAAGCCTGGGGCGAGCCGACGTTTCGAGTCCGCAACAAGCTGTTTGCCATGTATGCCAATGCCAACAATCACCACGGTGGCGGCCGGCCGGCGGTGTGGTGCAAAGCCGGGCCTGGCAATCAGGGTCTGATGGTCCAAGCCAACCCCGACCGGTTCTTCGTGCCTCCGTACGTGGGTCCCAGCGGCTGGGTGGGGGTGTGGCTCGATGGGGGTGTGGACTGGGGTGAGGTGGAGGATCTTCTGCGTGACTCGTACGTCCTGGTAGCTCCAAAGAAGCTTGGTATGCTCGTGTCCCAGTCGTAGTTGTTCGATAGACCGGCTCTTCAGGTTGGCTACTCCGCTCCCGATGGGAAGGGAGCCAGCGGAACTGGGCTGAGCCCCGGAGGCTTGAGCGTAACGGGGAAGAGTGAGGGGTTGTCAGGCGCTCAAGCCGGAGGAGCTCGGTCCAGGGCCGCTGGTTGGGGGAGGGCTGGGCTGTATCAAGGCAGTCCGTGTGAAGCGTTCAGCTTATCGGCGGTCCTGCTCGATCACACCGCAGGCAAGTCGCGGCCCTCCGGAGACGCCCGACTTCGCTGGACCTGAAATTCCCTGGTCCGGTTTGCCATGGACAATGAAGACACTGCCGTCCTGATCCAGGATGCTCAGAGGTCCCGGCGACAAGGTGACCCGGCTGGTGGTAGCGTCCAGGGTTCCGACTCCATTGGAGTCAACCATCAGGTTGGGCACATCACCGGTGTGATAGGGATGATTCACGTCAGGATCCGGATTTCCAGCGGGCCCTGGATCGAAGTGTCCTCCGGCGGAGGTAAAGGGCGGCGTACACCCCCCCTTTGCCGTTTCATGGATGTGAAACCCATGAGGGCCTGGAATGAAAGCTCCGGGCGGGCCGGTGATACGTGCCACGATCCGAACCCCGGGCGTGGGAAGGTTGCCCTCCAGCTCTGTCAGTCGCACCTCGCCCTCGATGTCCGAGCCGGGCGCCCCAGCGATCGTGGCCCGGGCGCTCAGCCCTGAGGCCGCGGCCGCCGGAGAATCGTTCACTTCGCCCGGCGCGGAGTCGGCGACAGTCCTCTCGCCCGGTCCGCACCCAAGGACCGACAGGATCACTCCCGCACTGGTGAAATTCGTGATGTAGCCCATGCCGTCTCCTCGTTGCCGGAGTCTAGACACTCCGGGCGGGATGTGTCGTGATTACCGTCACTCGACCTGGTGCCGCCTGAGTGATCACCGAGAACCTTCCGTGAGTTTTCTCATCAGTCGATAGCTGAACTCCGTCCCTTCGTGGAGCTGAAGGTTGAGTGCGGGCTGATCACGTATAATGATAGTTCGCAGCTCCTAGCTCCTCAGCTCCTAGCATACCTCAACCGGCATGGACAGCAATGCCCGGGTACTGGCTCCGCCTCCTATTCCTTCTGTCGATCGGCATCACACCTCTCGCGGCGCAGCAGCCGCCGGCGGGATTCGATGCCTACATCCAGCGCGTCATGCAGACCTTCACCGTGCCTGGGCTCTCGGTTGCCATTGTAAAGGATGGCAAGGTGGTGCTCGCGAAGGGCTATGGCGTCAGACGAATGGGCGACAGGGCTCCTGCCGATGCACGAACCCAGTTCGGAATCGCCTCCAACACCAAGCTGTTTACGGCGACCGCTCTCGCGCTACTGGTCGAGGAAGGCAAGATCGAGTGGGACAAGCCTGTCGTCGACTATCTGCCGGCATTCGCCATGTCGGATCCTTACGTGACCCGTGAGCTCACGGTTCGCGATCTGCTGGTTCACCGGAGCGGCCTCGGCCTCGGCGCGGGCGACCTGCTCTGGTGGCCGCCATCCACATACAACCGAAAGGAGATTGCCCGGCGCATTCGCTACATCCCGCTGGCCACATCGTTTCGGAGCGCGTACGCCTACGACAACGTGCTGTATCTCGTAGCCGGGGAAGTGATCGAGGCGGTTTCGGGAAAGAGCTGGGAGGAGTTCGTCCGGAGCCGTATTCTCGCCAAGGTCGGAATGACCGCTACCGACGTGCGTCACCCGGGAGCGACCGCAGGCGGAAACGTCGCCGGGACCCACGCCGAGGTGAATGATACGGTTCGGCCGGTCGCACCGTTTGCGAGCGACAACACGAATCCCGCCGGCGGAATCATGTCCAGCGCAAAGGACATGGCGAAATGGATGATCGTGCAGCTGGACTCGGGCCGGGTGGTAGACGGCTCGCGACTGTTTACCCCCGCGACTACCCGACAGCTGTGGCGCGAGGTGACGCCCACACCGATCGCGAATCTCCCTCCGGCACTCGCTTCACTCCGCCATCTCCGAGCCAGAATAGCCGGGTATGCCCTGGGCCTGAATGTCCGCGACTATCGCGGAAGGATCCTGCTTCAGCACACCGGCGGACTACCCGGATATCTGTCGAAGGTCGCAATGATTCCCGAGCTTCGGCTCGGCGTGGCAGTGCTTACGAACCAGGAGTCGGGCGCCGCCTTCGAGTCGATCGTCTACCACGTGCTCGACTACTACCTCAACGTCAAACCACCGGATTACCCGGCGTCATTCAAAGCGTTGAACGATCAAAACCGGGCGAAACTGCGGCAGGTCGAGCGCAAGGCCTCAGCAGGGCGCGACTCTCTCTCGGGTCCGTCACTTCCCATGTCGAAGTACGCCGGTACCTATCGCGATCCCTGGTACGGCGATGTGGTGATTGCCCAGGAGGGCCGGGGGCTGGCAATTCGCTTCACGCACACGCCATCGCTGGTGGGAGATCTGGTGCACTGGCAGCACGACACCTTCCTGGCTCGCTGGAGAGACCGGGAGCTCAGGGCGGATGCGTACGCCACCTTTTCACTGAAGCCAGATGGGAGCATCGAGCAACTCAGGATGGTGCCGGCGTCCGATGCTGTGGACTTCAGCTTCGATTTTCAGGACTTGGCACTTCGGCCGGTGGCGGATTCGGCACGATAAGCCGCTCCAGTCGCGGAAGTCTGTAGCGCTCGCCTGGCTTTGGTTAGCGATACCGCGCTGTCCCAGAACTCGGACCATGGATCGGGCGCATTCTCTATACGTTCGAAGACCGTCCGGATGGTATAGCTGTTGGACTTGAGATTCTTTTTCTTCAGCTCGGACCAGTCCAGCGGAACTGACACCGGCGCGCCTTTCCTGGCACGTACCGCGTAGGCGGGTGCGACCAGCTGCGCGTATCCGTTCCGATTGGTGTCGATGAACACCCGATCTCCGCGCTGGACTTTAAGCTGCTCGATGGTCCGCTCTTTCGGTGCCTGGCTGACCACAATGGCAGCCAGTTCCCGGGCAAAATTTCTCACCGGCTCGTATTCTTCCCGACGTTGTAGTGGCACCACGACATGGAGTCCACGGGACCCGGTTGTCTTCAGAAAGGCGGGCAAACCCAGTTCATCGAGTAGTTCCTTAAATGCCCGGGCGGTTGATCGAACCACCTCGAAATTTTCACCTTGGGGGTCGAGGTCGAATACGAGCTGGTCTGGATGGTGGACCTTGTCGAGGCGGCTAAGAAAGATGTGGGGAGTGACGCATGCCTGATTCGCCAAGTACACCAGCGTCGCGGTGTCGTTGCACACCACGTGGGTCACCTTGCCGCCCACTTTCTCCACCGTCACCCTCTGGATCCAGTCGGGAAAGTAGGATGACACCTCCTTTTGAAAGAACCGCTTGGTAGTGATGCCGTTGGGATATCGTTCCAGGGTCAATGGCCGGTCGCGGAGATGGGGCAGCATCCACGGAGCGATCCGGGCGTAATACTCGATCAGCTCTCCCTTGGTGATCCCGTCCTCCGGGAACAGAATTTTTTCATGCCGGCTGATCTGGATCTCACGACCGTCGACCCGCACGACTCCCTTCAATCCCACCATGACAGAACCTCCTGACCCGGCCTAGGTGCGTTGCTCGAAAGTTCCTGGATAGAGGTCCGAGCTGCCATCCAGATCGCCAGTGTGGGCATACATCATCAGTTCCGCGGTGTCGTCGATTACCTCACCTCCGACCGCCGTTCCTACCACGATCTCATGGTCACCAGCAGTGATGGTCTTCGTGACCCGGCACTCGAGGTATGCCGCGGCATCCTCCAGAACGGGGGCTCCAAGCGTACCTGGTCGCCAGCGCTGCCCCATCAGCTTATCCAGCTCGGCGCCTGATCGGGTGCCAAAGTGTCGGGCCAGCTCGAGCTGATCCTGTTTCAGCATGTTGACGACAAAGGCACCACTCTCCTTCAATAACGAATAGGAGAGATTGTTCGGGTTGACGGACAGGGCGACAAGCAGGGGGTCGAAGGACACCTGGGTGATCCATGCTGCGGTGAACGCATTCGTGCGGCCTCCGTGCGCCACTCCAACGACGTATACGCCGGTGCTCAGGCGGCGAAAGAGCTCGATCGGTGCGGACATGATATCCCCTGAAAAGGAGAACAAGGCAACCATGGGGTTGCGCTTGTTGTCGGTGTGCTGTAGGTTATTTGGCAACCATAAGGTTGCATACCAATTAAGGAGGCTGGCCATGAGTGCCACTGGAACCACTACTAATCCCACCAGCACCGACCGTATCGTCAAGACCACCGTGCTTCGAGCGCCAAGATCTCGCGTGTGGCGGTCACTCACGGACCCCATCGAGTTCAGCCGCTGGTTCGGGTGCGATCTGAAGGATCCCTTTGTGCCAGGAGCCCGGGTTCAGGGGCCGGTCACATTTCCGGGCTACGAGCATCTCACGATGGATATCACGATAGATCAGATCGTTCCCGAACGACTCTTTTCATGGCAGTGGCATCCGGGCGGCGATACCCACATCGATCCCTCGGAGCCCATGACGACGGTCGTCTTCGAGCTGGAGGACGTGCCTGAGGGAACCCGGCTGACTGTCACCGAGACCGGCTTCGATCGTATTCCGCCCGCACGGCGCGGCAAGGCATACCGTGAGAACGACGAGGGGTGGATCGGACAGATGGAGAATTTACGGAAGCATCTTGCCTGACCGCTCCAAGGCAAGATCACCTGCGGCGCTGTTTGCCGCTCTGGGCGACGAGAACCGGCTCCGGCTCCTGAGCCGGCTCTCGGCAGGCCCGATCTCGATCTCCCAGCTCACCGAGGGCTCGGGCATGAGCCGGCAAGGCGTGACCAAGCATCTTCGGGTGCTCGCGGGCGCCGGGCTGGTGCGCGGTACCCGCCGAGGCAAACAGAGCCTGTGGCGGGTCGAAAGGAATCGGCTGGAAGAGGCAAGGCGATCGCTGGACCTGATCTCGCGCCAGTGGGACGTGGCTCTCGAAAAGCTACGAATGTTCGTGGAGGAGAAGGACTGACTTCCGTTCCCTGCAGCCGCACGAGTTCAGCGGCAGGTCGCGTCGAAGGTCAAGCGCAGCTCCCGCCCGGATGTGACGGCGACTGTCTGTGGGTTGGGACCGCTGACCCGACAACGGTCAGGTGGCAGGAGCGTCAGCTCGAGAGCGCCGTCACCCACCCCTGACAACGTCACCTGCCCCGATTCTGGCACGTCCACGACTCGCACTGCTCCAGCCGGATCGCGAGTACGCAGCCGAAACCGGTGTCGCGGCTCGCCGTCGCTCACGATCGAAACGAATACGAGTCCGTCGCTGTTGATCGACAGGTGCCAGGCTTCACACGCTCCGAGAGAAGACGTGCCGGCCAGAGCCACTGCAAGTCGAAGTCGGATCATGCCGGCTGATGCTGCCGCCACCAGCGGTGCGCATCCTCCTGGCTCCACGGCTCCGTCTCGATCTCTGCCAGGTCACGATCCAACTCCGCCGCGGTCTGCGGCCGATCGGCTGGGTTCTTGGCCAGGCAGGAGAGCACCACGCGGTCGAGCGCGGGATCGATCTCCAGCTCAGTTCGCTGTGATGGAGGGAGCGGCGCCTCCCGTATGTGCTTGGCAATGACCTGCAGAGACGCGGTACCCTCGAACACGAGCCGTCCCGTCAGCAGGTAGTAGGCCACGCATCCCAACGCATAGATATCGGCCCGTCCGTCGACCTGTTCGCCTAACGCCATCTCCGGGGCCATGTATGCGGGTGTTCCCGGGGTGAGTCCGGCGGCCGTTGCCATCGAGTCTACCCCACCCACGCTCGCAACTGATTTCACCAGTCCAAAGTCCAGGACCTTCACGAAGTCGTGACGGAGGCCGACTTGTCCGACGTGAATGTTGGCCGGCTTGACGTCCCGATGTACCAGGCCGTTCGCGTGCGCTTCCTCCAGGGACTCGCAGACCTGCCGGAGGATGTGGATCATGCGTTTGGCGGGGAGCGGGCCTTCGTGTTGGACCAGCGTCTCCAGGTCCATCCCCTGGAGCAGCTCCATCACGAAGTACAGGGTGCCATCCTCGGTGACGCCAAAGTCATACAGCTCGACTGTGTGGGGCGAGCGGAGATTGGCCGCAGCTTCGGCCTCGCGGCGGAAGCGCGCCACGGCGAGATCCGCGGCGTCACCATGCCGCTCGGCCAACACTTCAGGACGGATGAGCTTGATAGCCGCGGGCCGGGCCAGCATCCGGTGGGTGGCACGATACACTTCCCCCATGCCGCCGCGGCCGAGCAGCTCACCCAGTTTGTAGCTGCCCATCTCACGTTCTTTGACCACCTGGCGCCCCAATCGTGTGACCACATGGGAGATCACCACCGCTACCCCCAGCAGCAGGTAGCTCGGGTAATGCATAATCAAGGCGTTGTACAGCGCACCGAAGTGGTAGCGACCAGCAGCCTGAGCGGTGATCATTCCGAGCGGGTCCATCGACGCAGCCAGGAAGCCCGCGAATAGCATCTTCCAGGGCGAGCCGGGAACAAGCGCCGCAAACATCAAGATGATCGGACCTGTCCAGCTGATCATCGGTTCCGTATTCATGGCGGTGACACCGGGCGGACCCAGGTGGAACAGCAGGCCGACCCCTGCCGCGCACACCACCATGTACACCAGGGCAAGATCGAGGATGAAGGTGGGATCCCGCTCGCGGCCACGCAGGTAGCCGTAGAGTCCAAGTCCGATCAGACACGATATGACGGCGACGAGGTCGGTCGGCCCGAAGTGGCTCCACCGTGGATCATGCGGCGAGGTCAGGTAGGCTGCCAGATGTCCCAGGCCAGGTCCCAGTACCCACAACGCAGCACCGATGAGGGCCAGGATCTGGAGGCGTTTGGACGCCTGTCGCAGCAGATCAGGTGGCAGACTGCGCCTATGCCCCGGCGTACTTCTACTTGCCCCTGGGGTCTCTCGCTGCCGGCCGATCAGCTGTGCTTCTGCCATACCGTCACCCACTCTGCGGAACACGCGCAACGCTGCCGCTAGTAGTTCTCCAGGTCGAAGTAAGCCACCTGCCAGTCACTGGTAAAATAGATGGTTACTACCGCTCGTTCCTTGACGCCGAACCCGCGCGCGTAGCACACATGGGTCGCATCCGCCCCGAGCCAACGAATTTGCCCGCCCATCGGCCGCTCACAGCCCAATGCCATCCATGACTGTGCCACGGAATCCAGCGGCACAGCCTGAGCGGCGCTCGATGAGGGAGCCGAGCCTCCGGCGCAGACCAGCAGGACTATGATAAGCGTCAGCGCCATTCCGTCTCCATGACGGTCGGGAAGGGTATCTTAGATTCTCTCATCGATGAGCGATATCCCCGAGCGCCTGAGCGCCGCTCTGAGCGGCCGATATGTGGTGGAGCGTGAGGTCGGCGCCGGCGGCATGGCCACCGTCTATCTCGCCCGCGATCTCCGGCACAAGCGTCCCGTCGCGGTGAAGGTGGTGCGGCCGGAGCTCGGCGGTCCCGATGGAATCGAGCGGTTCCTTCGCGAGATCGAGCTCGCTGCTCGCCTGCAGCATCCGCACATCCTCCCGGTCTTCGATTCCGGAGTGGTGGATGATGCCAATGGGGCGCCAATCCCCTATCTGGTGATGCCCTACGTCGAAGGCGAAACGTTACGCCAGCTGCTCCAGCGCGAGGGGCGGCTGCCGGTCGACGCAGCCATGACCATCGCGATAGAGGTGGCCGACGCGCTTGCCTACGCGCACGGCAAGGAGATCGTGCACCGCGACATCAAACCGGAAAACATCCTCCTGAGCGGAGGGCACGCCGTGGTTGCCGACTTCGGTGTGGCCAGGGCGCTGGAGCAGGGGACCTCGCCCGGGGCGACGGACATCCGGCTGACCCGTGCGGGACTGGCGCTCGGCACGCCACAGTACATGAGCCCGGAACAGGCCACCGGCGACGCCGGAGTGGATGCGAGGGCCGACCAGTACAGCCTCGCGTGCGTCATCTACGAGATGCTGGCAGGCGAGCCGCCATTCACTGGGCCTACCGCGCAAACCGTGATTGCGAAGAGCCTCACCTCGCCCCGTCCTCACATTGGCAGAGTCCGGGCGGGTGTTCCGCCGGATCTTGACGGGGTCGTGCTCCGGGCGCTGGCGCTCGAACCCCGCGATCGGTACCCCGACATGGCCGCGCTTCGGTCGTCCCTGACGGCTGCACGTCGGCTTCCTGCACCGGGCGGTCGCCGCCGGGTGATTGGCGGTGCTGTTGCGGCTCTCGCGGGTCTCTTGGCTGTTGGCTGGTTTACCACACGCCCTCCGAACCGGAGCGTCGCTCCGGCAGCGCAGACGCTGGCGGTCCTTCCATTCCACACGTCCGGCCCCGGAGTGGAGTTCCTGAGGGAGGGCATGGTCGACCTTCTGGCGACCAACCTGAGAGGCGTGGCCGATATCAACACCGTCGACCCCCGAAACGTGCTGCGCACGTGGGGGAACGGGAGTCGGGCCGCGGACGACCTGATGCGAGCCCTCGATGTGGGCCGCGACCTGGGTGCTGGATCTGTGGTGCTGGGGAGCGTGGTGTCCACCGGAGGCCGAGTGAGGCTGGCTGCCGATATCTACAGCGTGGGTGGGGACCGCCTGGCGCGGGCACAAGTGGACGGAGCCGCCGACAGCGTACTCGGTGCGGTCGATCGGCTCAGTCTGGCCTTGCTGCGCGACATCTGGCGCTCCAAGGAACCACTGCCGAATCTGCGCCTCG
>Ga0307415_100000276_pt1 | contig 22188 bp, 10 predicted proteins | sample DK1Cmetagenome_FD_204524 | JGI IMG/M metagenome (GOLD analysis project Ga0307415, IMG submission 204524) | Maize rhizosphere microbial communities from greenhouse at UC Davis, California, United States - DK15-C-2 | ecosystem: Host-associated > Plants > Roots > Rhizosphere > Soil | place: USA...
CTGCGCGGCTTCGACCCGGCCGGGCCGCCGGCCAGCCCGGCCGAGGTGGTGCGCGGATTCCTCGGCGCCCTGGGCATGGCGCCGGAGCAGATCCCGGCCGGGTTCGCCGGGCAGGTGGGCCTGTACCGCAGTCTGGTGGCCGACCGGCGGGTGCTGGTGGTGCTGGACAACGCCGGCGACGCCGACCAGGTGCGCATGCTGCTGCCCGGCGGGCCCCGATGCTTCGTCGTGGTGACCAGCCGCGACCAGCTCATGGGTCTGGTGGCGGCGGAGGGCGCCCACCCGGTGACGCTCGACGTCCTGACCGCGGCCGAGGCGCGGGACCTGCTGGCCCAGCGGATCGGTCGCGACCGGGTCGGCGCCGACCCGGTCGCCGTCGACGAGATCGTCGCCCGCAGCGCACGCCTTCCGCTGGCCCTCGCCCTGGTGGCGGCGCGGGCGGCCGCCCACTCCGGGTTCCCGTTGGCGGCCCTGGCCGCCGAGCTGCGGGAGACGCACGGCGGGCTGGCGGCGTTCGGTGGCGGCGACCCCTCCACGGACCTGCGGACGGTGTTCTCCACCTCGTACCACAACCTGAGCGGTCCGGCGGCCCGGCTGTTCCGGTTGCTCGGTCTGCACCCCGGTCCGGACATCGCGGTCGCCGCCGCGGCCAGCCTGGCCGGCCGGCCGGTGTCCGAGGCCCGCGCGCTGTTGGCCGAACTGGCCCGGGCCAACCTCGTCGGCGAGCGCCGGCCCGGCCGGTTCGCCTTCCACGACCTGCTGCGGGCCTACGCCGCCGAACTGGCCCACACCGAGGGCGACGACGCCGAGCGGGCCGGCGCCCAGCGGCGGATGCTGGACCACTACCTGCACACCGCGTACGCGGGCGCCCTGGTGCTGGCCCCGCACCGGGACCCGATCACCGTTTGCTCGCCGGTCGCGGGCATCGCGCCACTGGAGCCGGCCGACCCGGCGGCCGCACTGGCCTGGTTCGCGGCCGAGCACGCCGTGCTCCTGGCCGCGGTCGACCGGGCGGCCGCGACCGGATTCGACGCCCACGCGTGGCAGATGGCGTGGTGCCTGGCCAACTACCTGCTGCGGGTCGGGCACCTGGACGACCTGGCCACCACCCAGGAGACCGCCCTGTCGGCCGCGCGGCGGCTCGGCGACCGGACGGCCCAGGCGCTGGCCCATCGGCACCTCGCGCGGGCCTTCATGCGCCAGGACCGGGACGACGAGGCGGTCGCGCACCTGGAGGCCGCCCTGGAACTGTTCGGCGCGGTGGACGACCCCATCGGAGCGGCCCACACCCACCTCGACCTCGGCTATGTGGACGACCGGCACGGCCGGCACGCCCCGGCGCTGGACCATTCCGAGCGGGCCCTCGCGCTGTTCCAGGCCGGCGACCACGAGGCCGGACAGGCCAACGCGCTCAACGCCATCGGGTGGGAGCACGCCCAGATGGGCGACCACGAGCGGGCCCTGGCCCGGTGCGAGGAGGCGCTGGCGCTGCACGAGAAGATCGGCGACCGGCACGCGCAGGCGGGCACGCTGGACAGCATCGGCTTCGTCCACCGCCACCTCGGCCACCACGAGCAGGCCATCGCCCGTTACCAGCAGGCGCTGGAGCTGTACCAGGAGGCGGGCGACCGCTACTACCAGGCCGAGATACTCAGCCACCTCGGCGAGGCGTATGACGAGGCCGGCGACCTCGACCCGGCCCGCGACGCCTGGGCGCAGGCCGCTCGGATCCTCGACGAGATGGGCCACCACGCCGACGCCGATCGGGCACGGGCGCGGCTGGGCTGACCGCCGCTCAGACCCGGCCGGCGGCCATGTCCATGAGCCGGGCCAGCACCCGCCCGTCGACCCGCAGACCGTCGTGTTCGTACTCGTTGGTGACCCAGACCCGGGTATTGCCGACCTCCGCGGCGGTACGCAGCTGGGTGTCCGCGGCGACGTACATGTCGTCGAAGTAGACGGCGGCCACGACGGGCACCTCGTTGGCGGCCAGGCGGGCCGGATCGTAGAGGGGCGACCAGTCGTCGATCTCGGCCAGCCGGTCGGCCGCCTCGGCGAACGGCCGCAGCGCCGCGATCTCCTCGAACATCCAGCGGTACATCATCTCGCCGGTGAACAGCAGCGGCCGGGCGTCGGCGGCGAAGGCCGGATGCCGCTCCAGCGCCCGCTGCGCCGCCCAGCGCGTCGCGCGCCCCGGTTGGCCGTAGGTGTACTCCTGCAACGCGAACAGCGGTCCGTCGATGTGGCCGGTCGCCGCCATCACCTCGTACCGGAAGCCGTCCGTCAGGTCCTCGCCGTCCCAGGCCCGCTCCAGGATCCAGTGCACCCGTTCGTATCCGTCACCCATGCCGAAGTTCAGTCCCAGCGTCCGCAGCCGGCGACCGGCCAGCCGGTCGCCGTCGGGCAGGCGGACATCGTGGGCGTCCAGGTGGTCGGCCAGCCGGCGCACCGCCACGATGTCGTCCGGGTACCGCCGGTAGTACGCGGCGTTCTTCATGGCCACCAGCGGGTAGGTGCGGGCGTAGACATCGTCCGCGGTCGCGCCGACGCTGGGCAGGCCACCGGTCACGTAGCAGGTCCGCAGGCCCTCCGGGGCACGCGAGAGATAGGTGAGCGTCACGAACCCGCCGTAGCTCTGCCCGAGCGTGTCCCACGGCGCGCCGCCGATGAGCCGGGCGCGGATCAACTCGGCGTCGGCGACGATGCTGTCGGCCCGGAAATGCCGCAGATACGCCACGAGATCCGCCTGGGTCATGCCGCGCGCCGAGAGGGCGGTCAACGGGGTACTGCGGCCGGTGCCCCGCTGGTCGAGCAGCAGCACCCGGTGGGTCCGCGCCGCGTGGCCCAGCCACCCGCCGGGGTCGGTGGGCCGCGGCGACCTGCCACCGGGTCCACCCTGGAGGAACAGCAGCCACGGCCGGTCGGCAACACCGTCGCCGGGCGCGGTCACCTCGCGGGCGAACACCTCGATCGTCGACCCATCCGGCTGGAGATGGTCGAGCGGAACGGTGAACGTGTGGTCGGTCATCACCAGGCCGGGAATCTTGATCATCCACAGACGCTACATCTCTAGCTTCGCCTCCGCCTCGCTCGGTACCGTGGCTCATGGTCGTTCGCCGGGCGTTTTCGTCGCTGGTCGTGATCGCGTTGCTGGCGACCGGCTGTGGTGGTCCGACCGCGACCACGGCCACGCCGAGCGGCTCGCCGGTGCCGAGCGGTTCCACCGCGCCGACCCCGGCCCGACCACCCGAGCGGGTGCCGGTCGAGGTGCCGGCCAGGCTCGACGACGCGCCGTACGACAAACCGCGGCAGCTCACCCTGCCGGCCGGGTGGAAGGCCTCGGTGTACGCCCGCATCGCCAAGGCGCGGTTCATGAGCCCCACCCCCAGCGGTGACCTTCTCGTGTCGCAGCCGAGTACCGGACGCGTGTGGCTGGTGCGCCGCGGCGGCGACGGCACCGGCAGGGCCACCGAGTTCATCGGCGGGCTCGATCGTCCGCACGACATCGTGTTCACCGAGCTGTCCGGCAAGACCTGGGTCTTCATCAGCGAGGCCGACCGGGTGATGCGCTACCCGTACACCAACGGCGACACCCGGGCCGGGCGGGGCGAGGTGGTCGTGGACGGGTTGCCCTCGACGAGCACGCCCGAGCTCGGTGGCCAGTACGCCCACGTGCTGAAGAACATCGCCATCCACGACGGTGTCCTCTACCTGTCCATCGCCTCCACCTGCAACGTCTGCGTCTCGGACACGGTCAGCGATCCGCAGCGGGCCACGATCTACACCTATGACGCCGCCGGGAGGAACAAGGGCCGCAAGCTGTTCGCCCGGGGGATCCGCAACGCCGAGGGGCTCGCATTCGTGCCCGGCACCGCCGACCTGTGGATCGTGGTCAACAACCGCGACAACATCCTCGTCCCCGACGACCGCGACGCCGACAACGACGGCCGGAGCGACAAGGGCAAGAAGGTCGTCGAATACGTCGACGACCACCCGCCGGAGGAGTTCATCCACGTGCGTGAGGGTGGCTTCTACGGCTGGCCGTTCTGCAACCCGAACATCGACAAGGGCATGCGCGACATGCCGTACGACCGCGACTACGAGTTGAACCGGGACGGCAAGAAGGCCGACTGTTCGAAGGCGGATCCGGTGGATGTGGGGATCCAGGCCCATTCGGCACCGCTCGGCCTGACCTTCACGCAGGACACGGCCGCCCCCGACCTCGGCGCGGTCGTCGCGCTGCACGGATCGTGGAACCGCAGCGCTCCGACGGGGTACAAGGTGATCCACTTCCCGTGGACCGCCGACGGGCCCGGTGAGCAGGCGGACCTGGCCACCGGCTTCATCGACGCCGGGGCCCGCCGGCCCTGGGCCCGGCCGGTCGACATCGCGATCGACGCCGATGGCTCGCTGATCGTCAGCGACGACCTCGGCGGTTCGCTCATCCGGCTCACCCCACCCCGCTGACGCTCGCAACCTTCTTGCATGATCGCGACTGCGCGTACAAAAGTGCAGCCGGGCTGCACGATCGTACGCGAATTCGCGATCACGGTAGGTTTGTTCACCGTGCCGCAGCCGTATGACGAGGCGGTCGCCGTGGGCATCGCCTCCTTTCTGGAGGGCGACGACCCGCCGAGCGATGACACCGTCCTGACCCGACTGGACCAGACCGGCGTCGAGTCGTGGCTGGCCGTCCGGCTGCTCGTGTTCCTGCCGCTGGCCTTCGGGCGGCGGGTGTTGACGGGCGTCAACCTCAGCGACGAGTTCTTCGACGGCCCCGCGCTGCGTCCGCTCGCGGAGGAACCGGTATTTCGGGCCGCGATGGCCCGCGCCGAGCGGGCCAGTCGCCCGGAGGTCGAGCGGATCGGGCTGCGCAGCAGCGAGGTCGATGCCGTCAACAATGCCCTCAACCGCGGATCGCGGCTGGAGGACCTGACCGGCAGCCCGGTCGCGCTGGCCGACCCGCTGCCGCCGCCCGGCGACGGCGACGGCGGTGTGCCTTCGCCGCGCACCGCGTTCGTCGAATTCCTGAGGGGCCACGGGTACACGGTCGAGAACCTGCGGGTGGGCGACCTCGAGGTGGACGCGCGGGTCTTCGCTGCGCCGCGAACCCACCCCGAGCGCGTCATGGTCCAGGTCGACTTCGAGGCGCGCCATCCGGCCCTCGCGACCGGGCGGCTCCTGGAGAGCTTCGCCGGCACGGGCGCCACCTGGCGCGAGGCGATCGTCGAGTGCATCCGCAAGTTCGAGCGGGCCAGCCTGCACCCGATCATCGCCGCCCTGATCGACCGCACGGCCGGCCAGGACCAAGTCGGGTGGGAGCCGTACGCCCATCCAGCCGGCCCGTTCGACCTGTGCCTCGGTGCGCAGATAACGCTGTACGCACCGCAGGGCGCGCCGCCCGCCGGTCCGCTGCTCGATCGGTTGCTCGAGGCGCTGCGCGAGGTGCCGCTGAGCCGGGCCGTCCACTCGTTGCGGCTGTTCGTGTATCACCGCGACGGTGACCTGCTCACGAATGAGGTCCTCCTGGACGGCGACGACTGGACCGCCGGCCAGGCCGTGGTCGCGGCGGCGCCGGCGCCCACGACCACCGGGGTGATCGGGGTACGGATCTTCGGCCTTCTCGTGCCCGCGGCGCCATCGACGTAGGACATCCTCACTGTCCGGCGCACGACACGGCACCGTCCCTAGCGCGCTATCCCCTATCGCCGCCCCCAGGCGTGCGGCCCTTCCCCGATGCCCGGGGCAGGGCGCCAAAGGCACGGTGGAGTGGCAGGGCGGCGGAGAGGCCGGCCCCGTCGCGAAGGAGAAGGAAGATGTCCACTTTGTCGAGAACCCGCATGGTCCTGCTCGCGGCCGGTGCGCTGGTCGCGCTCGGTGTCGGCGCCGGCTGTGGCACCACGCAGACGCCGCAGGCCGGGCCGCCGGCGCCCGAGGTGTCGGCCGACCCCACCACCAGCCCCGAGCCGGGTTCCCTGGGTTCCGGCGACCAGGGCACGGGTGCCGACCAGGGCTCGGGCGGAGGCTCGGGCTCGGGTGGCGGCTCGGGCTCGGGCGGCTCCGGTGGGAACCAGACGACCAAGCCCCCGTCGAACAGCGGCTGGCCCACGCCCGAGGACTGCATCTCCTACGACCCGGCCAACCTCACCGTCAACTTCGACCCCAACGGCATCTACAACCTTCTCTCCGGCGGCACGCTCGTGCTCCGCGTGTACGGCCAGGAGGGTGACGGCACGGGCGACAAGCTGCTGGCCCTGGCCAAGCGCTACCGCAAGCACTGCTACATCGGCCGGTCGAACACGCGCGTCGAGGAGCGCGGCAACTACATCTTCGACTACTGGCGCAACCTGTCGGGCATGAAGCCGGCGATCCCCGGTCAGGAGGACGACTGCTCCTCGTACAGCCGCAACAACCTGACCGTCGAGGACATGGGCGACGGATACGGCTGGCGGGTCAAGGACCACGACCACGTGCTGCACCTGTTCGACAACGAGTCCGACGCCCGCAAGGGCAAGCTCGTCCTGGCCAAGTACAGCCAGATCTGCTCCATCGGTGACCCCGGCGACCTTGGCCGCGACGTCATCTCGTACAGCCTCTGACGCCTTCCATGTAAGGAGGGGCACCCTACTTGTCACAATGCGACAGTAGGGTGCCCCTCCTTACATCCGGGCCTAGACAGTGGGCAGCGCGGCCATGGCCGCCTGGATCTGATCCTCGGGCAGCGCGTGATCCTCCAGCGCGCCGGACAGGTACGCCTCGTACGCGGCGAGGTCGAGGTGGCCGTGCCCGCAGAGGGCGGTGAGGATCACCGGCGACTCGCCGGTTTCCTTGCACCGCAACGCTTCCTCGATGCAGGCGGCCAGCGCGTGGGTCGGTTCGGGGGCGGGCACGATGCCCTCGGCCCGGGCGAACTGTACGCCGGCGGCGAAGCACTCGCGCTGCGTCTTGGCCACCGCCTCGATGAGGCCGAGTTCGTAGATGTGCGACAGCAGCGGCGACATTCCGTGGTAGCGCAGGCCGCCGGCGTGGATCGGGTCGGGCACGAAGCCGTGGCCGAGGGTGTGCATCTTCAGCAGCGGGGTCATGCCGGCCGTGTCGCCGAAGTCGTAGGCGTACACACCGCGGGTCAGCGACGGACAGGACGCCGGCTCGACCGCCCGGATGGTCGGCGACATGCGCCCGGCCAGCTTCTCGCGCAGGAACGGGAAGGCGAGGCCGCCGAAGTTGGATCCGCCGCCGGTGCAACCCACGATCAGATCCGGCGCGAGGCCGACCTTGGCGAACTGAACCAGGGCCTCCTCGCCGATCACCGTCTGGTGCAGTAGCACATGGTTGAGGACGCTGCCGAGCGAGTAGTTCGTCTGCGGGTCGCCGGCCGCCACCTCGACCGCCTCCGAGATGGCGATGCCCAGCGAGCCGGGGGAGTCGGGGTGCTCGGCCAGCACGGCCCGACCGGCGTTGGTGAGGTCCGAGGGCGACGGGTGGATGACCCCGCCGAACGTCTCGATCATGATTTTCCGGTACGGCTTCTGGTCGTACGACGCCCGAACCTGCCAGACCTCACAGTCGAGACCGAACTGCGCGCACGCGAACGCCAGCGCGGTGCCCCACTGGCCGGCCCCGGTCTCCGTGGTGAGCCGTCGGATCCCGGCCGCCGCGTTGTAGTACGCCTGGGCCACGGCCGTGTTCGGCTTGTGCGAGCCGGCCGGCGACCCCCCCTCGTACTTGTAGAAGATCTTCGCGGGCGTGCCGAGGGCCCGCTCGAGCCGGTGGGCCCGGTACAGCGGCGAGGGGCGCCAGAGCCGGTACACGTCGAGCACCTCGTCGGGTATGTCGACGAACCGGTCCGTCGTCACCTCCTGCAGGATCAGCGGCATCGGGAACAGCGGCGCCAGGTCGTCCGGCCCGACCGGTTGGTGGGTGCCGGGGTGCAGGACCGGCGGCGGTGGCGAGGGCAGGTCCGCCGTCACGTTGTACCACCGACGGGGAATCTCCGACTCGTCCAGCGTGATCTTGGTGGGTTCGCCCATGACGAGACCCTAGTCATCTCCGGTGCCGTCTACCAGCGCGCCGGCCCGGGACTCGTCGAGGAGGTTCAACTCGCGGGCCCGGGCCACGGCGTCCCGTCGGGTCGAGACGGCGAGCTTGTCGAGAACGGCGGCCACGTGGGCGTCGACCGTGCGGACCGACAGCACGAGCCGGGCGGCCATCTCCGCGTTGGTCAGGCCGCCGGCCAGGAGCCGGACCACCTCCATCTGGCGGCCGGTGAGCCCGGCCGGATTGTCCCTTGTGGAGCGCGCCGGCCCGCGGGGGATCTGTGTCACGCCCATGCCGCGCAGCCGGGCCCGGACCCGGCGGGCCAGCGGCTCGGCGCCGAGGCCGTCGAGCGTGCCCAGCGCCGCGAGCACGTCGGCCGGGTCGTCGCTGTCGGCCAGCGCCAGCGCCTGCTCGTACCGGCAGCCGGCCCGCTGCCAGATCTCGGCCGCCTCGCGCCAGTTCCCGGCCGCGAGGAGCGCGTACGGATGCCGGCCCTCCTCGGGTGGTACCGGCGCGCCGGCCCGGCGTAGCCAGAAGCCGAACTGGGCCCGGCAACCCGTCGTGCCGCGGGCGCGGACCCGGTCAAGCCACGGCAGCACCGCCGCGACCGCCTCGCTCGGGTCCCCGTCCAGCCAGGCGGCCTCGAGCAACGCCGCGCCGGCCGGGCCGACCCGCTGCACCTCGTCGAGCCGTTCCGCCAACTCCCAGGCCTCCGCGAGCAGCTCGCGGTGGCCGTCCGCGCCGCGCCGCGCCCGGGCCCGGCCGCGCACGGTCAGGGCCGGACACCGCGTGGTGGGTTGCACGTCCAGCGCCCACTCCGCCTCGCGCTCGGCCCGTTCCCACTCGCCGCGGGCCAGCGTGATCATGCTTTGCTCGACCCGGAGATAACCCAGGAAGGCCAGGAACTCGTGCTCCTCGGCCAGCGCCACGGCGGCGGCGAGCACCCGGTCGGCGTCGACCAATCGCCAGTCCTCGATCAGCTGCCAGGCCATCGCGACGTTGGCCCGGCAGGCGTGCTCGATCTGGTTGGCGGCCAGGGCGACGGCCAGCGCCTCGGCCAGGAGCGCCTCACCCCGCTGGGGATCGTCGTACCACCGTGAGGCTCCCACGTTCGTCAGCGCGTGGGCCAGGGTCGCCGCGTCGTTCGCCTCGCGGGCCATGGCGGCGGCGCGCTCGCCGGTGGCGACGGCCTCGCCCCAGCGTCCGGACAGCATGGACAGTTGCGACTCGTTGCTCAGGGCCATGGCCAGCGCGCCCGGGTCGTCGGCATCGGCCAGAACGGCCGCCGCCTCCGCCCCGGCCGCCTCGGCCGCGGGCCGGTTGCCGGCCCACCAGCACATCCGGGACAGCCAGCGCAGCGCCAGGCCGAGCGGGCGCGCCGCGTCGAGGTCGCGCCACAGCCGTACGGCGTCGCGCTGGGCGGCGACGGCCAGGTCGGCGCGCCCGGTCGTGTAGCACTCGACGGCGTAGGTTTCGAGCAGCTCGGCCCGTTCCGCGGGGGCGAAGGCCCCTCGCTGTTCCACGAGCCGTCCATAGTGGGCGACGGCCTCGGTGTGGGAACCGGCCGCGACCGCCTCCTTGGCCGCCAAGCGGCCGAAGCGGAGCACGGTATCGACGTCGCCCGCCTCGGCGGCGTGGTGCACGATGCGGGATATGTCGACATCGGACGGTGGCGCCAGCAGCGCGCCCAGGACCGCCCGGTTACAGGCCAGCCGGCGGCCGGCCGGCATCGCGTCGACGATGGTCCGGCGCATCAGCTCGTGGCGGAAGGCCACGCGGTCACGCCCCACGACCAGGACGCCGTGCCGCTCGGCCGACGCCAGCGCGGCGAGCCCGTCCGCGACGACGAGCTCGACCAGCCAACGCTCCACAGCGGACGGTATGACGGCCAGCGTCTCCAGTGCGTCGCGCGTGGTCGCGTCGAGGCCGCTCAGCCGCGCCTGTACCGCCTCGGCCACGGTCGTCGGCACGCCGTCCAGGTCGCCGCCGGCGAGCACCTCGACGACGAAGAACGGGTTGCCGGATGTGATCGCGTACACCCGGTCGGGATCCAGGCCCGTGTGCGCCCCGAGGTGGCGGACGGCCGGCGCGGACAGGGGTGCGAGCGGCAGGCGGCGCACCCGGGCCGTGCGCGATATCAATCCGAGCAGGCCGTGCAGCGGATGTTCGCGGGTCAGGTCCTCGTCGCGGTAGGTCAACGCGAGGACCGCCGGCAGGGTCGCCACGCGGCGCACCAGGAAGCGGAGCACGTCCAGGGTCGCCTCGTCCGCCCAGTGGACGTCCTCGACGACCAGCACGGTGGGGCGGTTACCCTCCGCCAGCTCGGTGCGGAGCGCGTCGAGCACGCCGGCCCGGTCGACCGACTCCAGCGCACCCGCCAGCGCCGGGCCGACGAGGCCGACGAGGTCCCGCAGCGGGCCCAGCACCCGCGGCGTCGTGAGATCGTCGCAGTTGCCGACCAGCAGCCGTCCCGGCGGCGGCAGCACCGTGGGCAGGGCGTCGATCAGGGTCGACTTGCCGATGCCGGCCTCACCGGCGATGAGGACGACCGAACCCACCCCGCCGGCCGCCTCCCGCACGGCCGAGCGCAGCTGGGCGAGCTCGCGCTCGCGTTCGATGATCGGCCGCGCCATGTCACGGATTGTGACACGGGCTCTGCTACCTGGCGCTCGCTCCGCTCGCGCGGGCCCCGGGGCCGGTGTCGGTAATCGAGCGCACCGATGTTGGTACCGGCTACCGTGGTCGCCGCGGCCGCGCGGGCACTACAACAGACGTCATGCTCCTCTATCCCGTCGGTGAGGGCGCCGGCCTGGCACCGTTGGAACCCTGGCACGCCGATGAATTCCTCGCGTCGGTCGCCGATATGCGCCGGCATCTGGCGCCGTGGATCCCGTTCGCGCATTCGATCACCGATGTCGACAGCGCCCGTGCCTTCCTGCATCGGTTCGCCGACGCCCACGCGGCCGACACCCGCCACCTCTTTGGGATCTGGCGGGCGGGCCGCCTCATCGGCGGCGTCATGTTTCCGACCTTCGACGCGCGCGGCGGCATCTGCGAGATCGGGGTCTGGCTGGCTCCGGAGGAGCAGGGGCGCGGGCTCATGACGCGGGCGGTGCGGCACCTGATCGACTGGGCCATCCGTGAGCGAGGAATGAGCCGGGTGGAGTGGCACACCGACCCCCGCAACTCTCGGAGCCGGGCCATAGCCGAACGTCTCGGCATGAGGTACGAGGGCGTACGCCGGTCGTCGCACGTCGTCGCCGACGAGCGGCAGGACGCCGAGGTGTGGTCGCTGCTGGCTGGCGAATGGACCGGAGCGTCACCGTTGACCGAGGGCGCGGTGATGCCGTTCTTCGATACCACCGACGGTTGCTTCTCCACCGACGTCCAGACCGCCGTCCGCCGGCAGGCCTACGGCGAGGACATCGGGCAGAGCGGCTGGCTCACCGCCGTGGAGTGGCGACGCTACCTCGGCTGGGCCAAGGTCGGCGACGGCTGCGATCTGCTCGACGTGGGCAGCGGCAGCGGCGGTCCGGCGGTTCGGGCCGCCGTGGAGACCGGCTGCCGCGTGGTCGGGATCGACTGCCACGAGCCCGGGGTCGCGGCCGCGACCCGCCTCGCCGCCGAGCGGGGCGTCGCCGAACGGGTCCGGTTCGTCGCCGCCGACGCGTCGCTGCGTCTGCCGTTCCCGGACGACTCCTTCGATGTGGTTACCTGTATCGATGTCATTCACCACTTTTCGGACCGGGCGGCGGTGCTGGCCGAATGGCGCCGGATCCTGCGGCCGGGCGGGCAGGTGATCTGTACCGATCCGGGCGTCGTCACCGGGTTACTGACCAGTCAGGAGATCGCGGTGCGCGGCTCGATCGGGTTCCTCACGTTCACGACCGCCGAGGCGAATGAGCGCGTTCTGGCCGCGACCGGGCTCGACGTCGTCCGCCACGACGACACAACGGACAACGTCGAATTCGTCGCGGAGCGGTGGCGCGCGGCGAGAGCCGAGTACCGCGACGACCTGGTGGCGCTGGAGGGCCGGCCGACCTACGACGGCCGGCAGCGTTTCCTGGCCATGACCGAGGCCCTCGCGGCCCAGCGCCGCCTGTCCCGGTACACGGTGCACGCCGTCGCGTGATGTCAATTGCTGATGATCTCAGGTGTGGCCTGGCAATGCGCATTCGGAGCTTCAGCAGAGCGTCAGGGTGGGCTATGATATGGCCCGTTGATCCCGCATATAGGAATGAGTGCCTGTGTCAGATGTGGTGCTCGGTCGTGGTCCTCTGAACAGCGTGCTCGAGGCCCTTCTCCGGGTTCCGGCGCTCGCCGATTCCGATGTCCGCGACGCGCGAGTCGAAGACCTGCGACGGGCGCTGCGGCGCTCACTTGAGATCAAGCGGTACGTTGACACCAGGCGCGATCTTCTGTCCATTCTCGCGGCGTGCCAGACCTGCTCCGGCGGTCTGCGGACATTCGCCCGGATCGTGCAGTCACATCATCGCGCCGACGCCAGCAACCGGGCCGTTTCCCTGGCCGACGAGCTCACCGGTCCCGTGGTGTTGTCGTCGCACGATCGGGAAGTCCTTCGCCGGCTGCTGGCCAGCGTCCCGATCGGCGAGGTGGCCGACGCGGTGGCCGAGGTCGCCGAGCTCGCGTCGGTGAGCGAACTGCGATCGCTGCAGACGTGGCGGGACACCGCGAAGGCGATCCGGACGATGGAGCGGCTGCCGGCCGCCTCGGATGGCGTGTCGCCCTTGGTGACATTTGTCAACCGGTTGGCGGGCCTGGTTTCCGGCGTGACGGCCGACGACTTGCGGGAATGGATCGACACCGTGGCCGGCGGGCTCGGGGTGGACGAGTCGACCCTGGCCCAGATGCGCGGCGCCACGTTCGTGGGGATCGACGCGTCGATCCCGGAACCGACGATCGCGACGGGCGACGAGCGGCGCCCGCAGCGCCCGCGGCGCACCGACGAGACCGGGTTGATCTGGGGCGGCGTGCCGATCCGCAACCGGAACTTCACCGGACGGGTCGTGCTGCTCGAACGCCTCGAGGAGGCGCTGAGGAGCAGCTCCAAGGCCGCGGTTCTGCCGCAGACCCTGCACGGCATGGGCGGTGTGGGCAAGACCCAGCTCGTCGTCGAGTACGTGTACCGGCACCTCGAGCAGTACGACCTGGTGTGGTGGATCGCGGCGGAGCAGACCGCATCGGTGCTCAGCTCGCTCACGTCGCTGGCGGAGCGCCTGGGCCTGACGGCGACCGAGGACCGGCAACAGACGGCGCGGACGGTCCTGGACGCGCTCGCCGGCGGGGACCTGTCCTGGCTGCTCGTCTACGACAACGCCGACGATCCCGACACGCTCGACCAGTTCCTCCCGTCGTCGGGTGGGGACGTCATCATCACCACGCGCCTGCAGGAGTGGGCCGCGGTCGGCCCGGCCATCGAGGTCGACGTGTTCCGGCGGCCGGAAAGCGTCGAGCTGCTGCTCAAGCGCACCCGCGACAGCGCCGGCAACGCCCGCATCCTCGCCGCCGAGGCCGACCAGCTCGCCGAGAAGCTCGGCGACCTGCCGCTCGCGTTGGAGCAGGCCGCCGCCTGGTACCTGGCCACCGCGATGCCGGTCAAGGAGTACATCGAGCTGCTCGACAACCACATCGAGCTGCTGTCCGAGGGCAAGCCGATCAACTATCCGCTCTCGGTCGCCGCGTTCGTGACCCTGGCGATGGACAGGCTGCGGCGCGAGGCGCTGGCCACGGCCCAGCTCTTCGAGCTGTTCGCTTACCTCGGCGGCGAGCCGGTCGCCGTGTCCCTGTTGGTCAACGGCAAGGACGCCGATGTCAGCGAGCCGCTGCGCGGAATGCTGCGTACGAAGATTCCGCTGAACCGGGCGGTCCGGGATCTCAACCGCTTCGGGCTGGCCAAGGTCGACGCCACGCAAAGGATCCAGGTCCACCGGCTCGTCCAGCGGGTGCTGCGGGACACGATGTCGCCCGACCTGGCGGCCACCACCCTGCGCAACGTCCGCAACATCCTCATCCACGCGAACCCCGGTGACCCCGACGAGTACGGCGAGCTGCCGCGACAGGCCGCGGAGATCGGCCCGCACCTCGAGTCGGCCGACCTGATCCACGCCGACAATATCGACGCGCGCCAGGTCGTCCTCGACCACGCCCGCTACCTGTACATCACCGGCGACTACGAGAACAGCCGGCGTCTCGCCGAACAGGCCGCCGCGGCGTGGGAGCAGGAGACCACCGACATCAAGTTCGGCATCAACGGCGAGCTCACGCTGCTGGCCCGGGCCCAGGTCGCCAACGCCGTACGGACGCTGGGCGACAGCTCGCGCGCGGCGCCGCTGGCCCTCGACGCCTACAACCGGTTCCGCGACAGTCCCCACCTCGGCGAGCGCCACGAATTCACGCTGATCACGGGCAACCAGGTCGGTGCGGATCTGCGCATCGCCGGTCGTTACCTGGAGGCGCTGGACTTCGACCTGCGGTCGGTCTCGTTGCACCGCGAGGTGTTCCAGGCCGAGGACGACACGTACACGCTGCGCGCGAAGACGAACCTCGCCGTGGACTATCGCATGATCGGCAAGTTCCCCGAGGCGTTCGCCCTCGACAAGGAGGTCGCCGAGTTCTGGGAGGACGCGGGCCGGACCGACCGGCGGGCTCTCGAGGCGTACATGAACATGGCCCGCAGCTACTACGGAATGGGTGCGTACGACGCCGGCCTCGAGGTGGTCGAGCGGTGGCGGGACCCGCTTCAGGAAAGCGTGGGATCGGGCCACCGGCTCATCCTGCTGGCCGACCGCACATACGCCATCCTGCTGCGAAAGGCGGGTCGGCTCGCCGAGGCGGTGGAACTGATCCGGGACACCCACGAGCGGACGCACAACCGCTTCGGCCCGAATCACGAGTATTCGGTGACCGCCTCCGTGAGCCTGTCCAACGCGCTGCGGGAGTTCGGCGACATCGAGGAGGCGGAGCGGTTGATCGCCGACGCGCTCGGCCGCTACAAGTCCGACTTCGGGGAGAGCCACCCGCTGACGTTGGTCGCCCTCGTCAACGAGGCCATCATCCAGCGGGCCCGTGGCAACTTCACCGCGGCGAAGTCCCTCGACGAGCGCTGCTACCGCGAGCTGGGCAAGGTGTTGTCGGCCGAGCACCCCTACACCCTCTGCGCGGGCACGTCGCTCGCCACGGACTACGCCCTGATCGGCGAGCTTGAGGCCGCCCTGGAACTGTCCACCGAGATGGTCCGGGTCACCCGGGAGTCGGCCGGTGGTGGACACGAGGCACGCGACGGTTTCGAGCATCCGTACCTGCTGATGCGCAGCATCAATCAGGCGACCGACCTGCGGGCCACGGGGGCGGTGGAGGATGGTGACGCGCTGTTCGAGGAGTCGATGTCGGCGCTGCGCCGGCTGCTCGGCCCCGACCACCCGGAGGTGCTCGGCATCGAGCGGGGGCAGCGGCCCGAGGGTGACATCGAGGCCCCGCCGACCTGACCGGGCGGGGCTCGACCCGACATCCTCAGTTCATCACGGCGTTGTGTTGCTGCCACCGTTGGTGGATCCGTCGCAGGCTCTCCTCCGCGGCCGCCGCCGCCGAGGACGGCACCGGCTCGGCCAGGAGCGCGTCGGTCGTGCGGCGCAGGTGGATGGCCAGCGCGCGCCCGGCGCTGGTCAGGGCGTCGCACTGCTCCACGGAATTGAGTCCATTGTGAACTTGTAGGCGGGCGTACGCGAATTGCTGTTCCGCGGTGGAGTCAATGCCGTCGGCGGCCCGCAGCGCGCGCCATGCGTCGGCGACGCCGACGAATGCGTAGACACCCTGCAGCAGTCCGGCCAGGGGCCGGGGATCGGTGCGCCACGGCGCGAAGTACTTGCGGTCGTCGTTCGGATCGCTCAGCGGCACCAGGTCGAGGATGGCGCTGAGCTTCGAGTGTTGGAACTCGTGGATCATCGTGACCACGAACTCGGCGGCCGACGGTGGACGGGTCAGGCCGAAGACGCCGAACGCGTGACGCAGGGTCGCGCTGCGCGCCGAGCCGTCGTCGGTCTGGACCAGCGGCACCAGCGTCCGCAGGCCGGCCGCCAGTTCTCCGGCCCGTTCCGGCAGGTGGTTGGCGAGCAGTACCCACGCGTCCGCGTACAGTGCCCGCCACCGGTCGACATCCTCGGCCGACAGGCGGAGGGCCGGCGGGGCGTGGTGGCCGTGGCGGTACGGATCGAGATCGTCGAGGTCCAGGGTCAGCCGCATTCCGGCGGATTCGCCGGCGAGTCGCCACGCCGGCAGCCAGCCCGCGACGTCGCCGCCATCCTCCGGTACCTGGACCGTGACACCACCCGCGTGAACCGCGAGCCGACCATCGCGGACCGTGATGCGCGCGCTGTCGGCCGGGCCGACCATGGCGGCTCCGCGGCCGGGCACCGCCACGAGACCATTGTGGACACCCACCTCGGCCTCCCCGTCGACCCCGGCGGCCGCGCAGGCGACCGCGCCGATGGCCGCGAGGTGCCGGAAGTCGGCCGGCGTGCCGCCGCCCTGCTCCAGTCCGCGCGCCACGATCGCCGTCCACCCGCCGACCAGCGGTGCCCCGACCACGTCGCGGAACCGCTCGGGCGACCGGCTGGCGGCCCGGTCCAGCGCGGCCGCCACGGCGTCGCGCTCATCGATGGAGCCCGGCCAGTGCGCCAGGAGATGCTGGATCAGCAGAAGATGCTTGCTGAACTGGGCCCGGCGCAGCGCCCCGATCGCTTCCTCGCCACCCGTACCGGAGGCGAGTTGGGCGAAGAGCGTCTGATCCAGCTCGTGGACCGCCGCGGTCATGCGGGTACTCCTTCTTTCAACTTCTCGATGTCGCGGGCCACGCGGTCGCGGACGTGCCCGATGATGCGTTTCATGTCTTCGCAGTACACCGACGGGTTGCGGAACCCGACACCGGCCCGGTACCGGTGCGCGTAGTGCCCGCCGCCGCAGACGTCGCGGATCGGGCAGTCGAAGCACTGCGCGCTCAGGGCCGCTACGCCGAGCTGACGCGCGACCACGCCCGGATCGGTGAAGATCTCGTCGATTTCGTTCTCGTGGATGCTCAGACCGGTGACCGGAGCCCCGGCGTATGCCGTCTTGAGCGAGTCGGCCTGCTCGATCATGCCGTCGGACTCGATCACCACCAGCGCGGCCGGACTCAGCCCGATCTGCTCCGAGCTGCCCCGGCCGCCCAGGAGCAGGGTGATGACATCCTCGAACAGATGGACGCCGGGCGGTTTGTGTTCGGAGTACCAGATGTCAAAGACCTGGACCAACCAGTCGCCGTAGGCCGTGGGCGCGCCGCCGGGTCGATACGGCGGATGCGCCCAGTTCGCATGGGGCAGCAGGAAGTTGATCAGCGGCGGGTCGAACGACCGCAGCGTCGCGTAGGTCTCGGCCGGATCGGCGTCCGGCGCCACCGTACACAGCAAGCCGGCGAAGCACGGACGGTTCTCGGGCCGGCGCAGCAACTCGAGCGCGGCACTGACCTTGTCGAACGAGCCCTTGCCGTTGCGGAACACGCGGTGCCGATCGTGGTCGGCCCGCGTGCCGTCGATGCTGATGCCGACCTTGATCCGATGCCGGCGTAGATGGGTCAGGGCCCGCTCGTTGAGCAGCACCCCGTTGGTCTGCATTCCGACCTCGACATCGCACCCCGGCTCGAGGGCGGCGCGAAGGTCGGCGGCGAGCTCCCCGATGCGCGCGGCACCGAGGAGCATCGGCTCACCGCCGTGGAGGATGACTCGGATTCTGGTCGTCCCGTGCCGGCGGACGTGCCGGTGGATCTTCTCGACCGTGGTCCGCCACGTTTCGGGTGACATGATGGCCGGCCGGTCGCGCCAGCTGAGATCTTCACTCTCATAGACGTAGCAGTAGTCGCAGGCCAGGTTGCAACGCTCGTGGACTTTTACGATGAAGTCGCGGACGGGAGTCGGCCTCCAGCCGTTAAGCCGGAGGCTCTCGACATCCAACTCCCCGTAGGGCCACGACGCGTGCTGCTTTTGTAAGGCCCTAACAGTGGCGGCAGCGGTGGCGCTCACTCGACGAAGGACTCACTCAACGAAAGAGCTAAAGGCTGAGATGACCCCGTTCGGGTCGTCCAGGCTGCGGATGAGCCGCTGCGTGGACCGAGCTAGAGCTGTATCGCTACCGCCGCCGGCGAGAAGGTCGGCGAGTCGTTCCGACGACACGTCGACCAGTGGGGCCCACTGTGGGTCGCTCTCCGCAGACAGCGATGAAGTCATTTTCGTCTCCACTGGAAAAAGGTGCCCTCTTGGCACCAACCCCGCCGACCGTACTGGTTGGGAGCGCGCCCAGGCTGTAACCTGGTGCAGGATTCGCCGGCTTTTGACAACACGTTACAGAGGGGTCCGCCGTGTCGCCGACCTCTCTGTAACCCCCTCCGGGCCGCTCGGTCGTGTCGGACGCAGCTCATCGGCGGTGCTTATTGGGTGTGCCCTATTGGCGCTCGTCACTACTGTAGCCCGAGTGACTCTCGAGCGCGAGTGGAGCAGATCTCTGCGCATCCAACCTGCGGAGGAACACGGAACGCTTCCGGCTATGGCGCCTGGTCGCGCTGATCGGGTTATGGGTTCGACAAGATCAAAGGTCGGAAATCGTGACCCCTGGCCGGCTTTCCGTATCTACTTTCGACCTTTGATCAAGCGACCCACGAGGAACCGATAGTGGTTCACCCTGCTGGAATCTCGCGGGGCGGCTTTACCGGGCGTGGCCCGATCTGACAACATTTGGCGATTTCGCCACGGTGGTGACTCTCCAACATGGACGCCTGCCACTACAGTAGTGACGCGCGCCGATGGGCGCAGACCTACACGCGTACCGATGAGCCGACATCCGGCACGACCGGTGCGGCCGTCACCAGAGGTCAGCGGGAGCACGCAGACCTCTGGCAAGTGTTGTCAAAATGCCCGCGAATCCCTAACGAAACCCGGCGTGGGCGCACTTCCGTCAGCTACCGTCACCCGGAGTCCCCTACCGTCTCTCCCTAGCGAGCGGTACCCCCCGGGAGGTGGCGCTGTGTGTGCTTTTGGCAATCAGATCCGGCCTACCGGCAGGGTGGGCCATCAAAGGGATGGTCCGGCGCCTCCTTCAGCGTGTTGCCTGCGGTTGCCGCCGCAACAGCATGGACGTGCTACCACCTGTTGACCACGTGGCGCCAAGTCTCGCCAGCGCTTGCTGCGCGATCCCGGAGAACTGGTGCGCCCGCACAACCTCGCATATGACTGCCGGTACGTCTGCTCCGGCGAAGGTCTCGAGCCTGGTGAAGCAGCCGTATCGGAGCCTGTCGAGGATCGTCACGGGTCTATTAACTACCAACCGAGTCCGAGCAACCCCTCGCGGGTTGAGATCGGAGGAGCCCCGCCGTGACAAGATCAGCAGACCCCAAAGATCCGTACCTCCGCTTGATCGCATGTGTTCGCCGCTCAGCCGTCCTTCGCGCGTTGGTCCCCGTTGTTGTACTGGTAGGCGCGAATGTCGCCGTCGGCACCGTTGTATTCCTCCTAGCCCGTGACGATCTCTTCGCCGTCATGGGTCTGGCCGTGCCGATCACGACCGCTGCGTGCATCCTGTTCTTCACGCGGCCTCGTGCCGACAAGGACACCATTCGTGATCGACATGACGATGCGCCGACAGATATACCTCGGGGCCGAGTGGCCGAGCAGCCGCTTGGAACGGAGGACGCACGGCGCGACACGCCCGACACGAACGGCGAATTACGGCAGCTGTGAAGATCTTGGATGATTTGTGGGGCCCCGTCCCTACAGATCATCCAAGATTCAGTGCAAGGCTGTTTTCTGACCGTCACCTGGCCTAATCTTTGTAGCTGCACTACTTGGTCAACAGGTGGTAGCACGTCCACGCTGTTGCGGCGGCAACCGCCAGCTGGACACAAGGGCGGACGGCTCCGGACTACGCGATGCGTGGACCTGGGCCGTCCGCTCGGCATTGGGCGCCCAGTCAGGCGGGCTTTACAGGATTTGACAGGGTCTCAGGCTGAGGGGGGTTCGAGGTCGCATTCGACGCGACGGCCGTGGGTGATCTCGGCGGCGACGGGGTGGGCCGGGCCCGGCTGGCGGCGCAGGAGTACCAGCAGCTCATCGCGCAGAGCCGTCGAGCCTCCCGGGTCGCCGGCGGCGGCACGGTCCAGGACGAGGTTGGCGCCGATCGCCAGGGTGTCGGGATGTTCGGCGCCCCGCACCGCGCGGGCCAGGGCCAGCGCGTGTTCCGACAACTCACGCGCGGTGTCGGCGTGTTGATCTTCGAGCGAGTAGTCGGTGGCGAGGTTGGCCGTGGCCACGACGGTGAACGGGTGGCCTTCGCCGAGGGTGTTGCGTAGGGCCTCGCGAGCCGCCGCGTCGGTCTGCCGGGCGCGGATGCGATCTCCCCGGGCACGCAGGGTGGCGGCCAGGTTGACCTCGGCGGCCAGGGTCAGCGGGTTTCGGCGGCCGAATGTGCGGGTGTAGGCGAGCACCGCGTCGGATCCGTGGATGAACGCCTGGTTCGCGTCGCCGTTGCGGCGCAGCGCGTTGGCATAGCTGACCATGGCCGCCAGCGTGTACTCGTGATCGGCGCCGAAGGCGGTCGTGCACTCGCGGTAGTGCTCACCGAGTTCGGCCAGCGCCTCGGCCAGCTCGCCGCGACCACGGCGGGAGAGGGCGAGTGTCCGCCGGAACAGGAGGGCGCCCAGCACCATCTGGCCGGGCAACCGGACGCTGCCGGGGGCGTGGTCGAGCTGCAGCTCCAGCACCGCCGCGTACTGGCCCAGTCCGTAAAGATCCTCGGCCAGGCCGTTGACCGAGAGCTGCGTCCGGTAGTCGTCGGGTCCGTGGGCCTTGCGCTGGTACTCCAGTGTCGTCCGGTCCTCGGCCTCGGCCGCGCCGAAGTCGCCGACGTGGCGCAGGCTGACGGCCAGGTTGTGCCGGCTGTCCGCGGTGCGCGGGTCCTCCGGGCCGTACTGGTCCACGCACCGGGCCAGCGTGTCCTGGTCGACGTCGAGGGCCCTCTGGTACTCGCCGGCGATCCGAAGGTCCGACGCGTGGCTGGAGGACATCGACAACGTCAGCGGATGATCGTGTCCGTACCGCTGGTCGGATCGCAGCAGGTCCATCGCCTCGGCCGTCAGCTCGCGGGCGCGGGGGTACTGACCGAGCGCCCGCAGCGCGTTGGCCCACTCCTTCGTCGTACGCAGGACGAGGCTGTCGGCCGGCCCGAGCGCGGGATCGGCCTTCCACGCGATGACCGCCGACTCGGCCAGGCCGCCGGCGCCGGCGTAGTCGCCGACCAGGTAGCGGTAGCGCACCTGGCGGTAGACGGTCTCGAGGACCGCCTCGGACCGGGACCCGATAAGGGCGGCCGGGAGGACGTGCGGGGCGATCTCCCGGTGCATGCCGGTGGAAACCACATCGTGCGGCGTCGATCGGTCTGCGGCCGCCAGGATCTCGTGGGTATTGCGCAGGGCGCGTTCCAGCTCCTGTTGCGTCAGCAGGTCCCGCAACGCGCGGCGCGTCATGGGGTGCACCTCGATGCGCTGGTCGGTGTGCATCCGGGCCAGGCCGAACTGCTGGATCGCCTGCAGCGCCTTCGGCAGGTCGACCGGATTGCGCAGCGCGCGCAGCAGCGCCGGCGACACCTCGCCCGCTCGACCCTGCCGGAGCAGCGCGACCGACACGGGTTCTGAGCCGAACCAGGCGAACAGCTCCAGCACCAGCAGGGCGACGTGGTTGGTGTCGCCGAACGTCCGCAGCGCGAACTCGACCGAGGCCAGCACATGGGGCGGGTACGGCATCGGCTGGCCGCTGGCCGTCCGCTGCTCGGTCGACGCGTCGAGGTGCCGCAGCACCTCCTCCCACGACAGTCCGGGTGCCTGACGCAGCGCCGCGACGTGCGCGAGGGCAAGGGGAAGCAGACCGATGCGGCGCACGAGATCCTCGGCCTGTTCGTCGGACAGGGAGGGATCGCGTCGACGCAGGAAGCCGACGGCCTCGTCCTCCGAGAAGTCGGGAACCTCGACGCCGATGCTCGAGCTGTCGTATCCCCAGGCGGGATCACGGGTCGTCACGATGACATGGCCGCCGAACGTCGGCATCAGCCGGCGTACGC
>Ga0307415_100000277_pt1 | contig 22179 bp, 28 predicted proteins | sample DK1Cmetagenome_FD_204524 | JGI IMG/M metagenome (GOLD analysis project Ga0307415, IMG submission 204524) | Maize rhizosphere microbial communities from greenhouse at UC Davis, California, United States - DK15-C-2 | ecosystem: Host-associated > Plants > Roots > Rhizosphere > Soil | place: USA...
ACGAGAGATCGACTTGCGGCCGGGCACCGCGCTCACGATCCCGGTCGGTACGGCGTTCCAGTTCCGCAACACCGGATTTGAACCGCTGGCCGCGGTCGGGGTGACGATGCCACCCTGGCCCGGCGAGGATGAGGCGATGGAGGTTGCCGGTGCTTGGGCCCCGCAGCTCACGGCCTAGCTTTGCAGCTAGCCAGCAGTTCTGCTCGTAGCCCTGGCGAGGTGGTCCTGCAGCACAGACCACCTCCGTGCGAGTAATCGGCGGCTCACCGCCATGCCGGCCAGCGTTTCCGCAGGTGGAGCCCGACCGTCACGGGCGAAGTTAGGTGGCGTGAGGAAGGGCCGCTAGACGGAGGAGTCGTTTGCGTCACCGAGCGGTTGGGCGATGGCTAGGCTTGGGGTGGTCGGCTCTGCTCGCTGTCCAGCATGGCCATCTGGCGCTCGTCGTAGCGTTCGCCGGCCGCGGCGCCGGCCGGCGCGGCGCGCTCGATCGCGGCCAGGTCGTCCTGGGTCAGCTCCAGGCCGACCGCCCCGATCGCCTCCGCCAGCCGTTCGCGCCGGGTCGTGCCCACCAGCGGGACGATGTCCTCGCCACGGGACAGCACCCACCCGACCGCGAGCTGGGCGACGGTGGCGCCTTTTTCCTCGGCGATCGGGCGCAGGGCATCGACCAGGGCGAGATTGTGCTCCAGGTTCTCCGGGCGGAAGCGAGGCATGCGGGCGCGCATGTCGCCGGGCGAGGCGGCGCCCCGCCTCGGCCAGGTGCCAGCGAGCAGCCCACGTGCGAGCACGCCGTAGGCGGTCACGCCCACGCCCAGCTCCCGGCAGGTGGGCAGGATCTCCGCCTCGATCCCGCGAGACAGCAGCGAGTACTCGATCTGCAGGTCGGCCACGGGATGGGTGGCATGCGCGCGCCGGAGGGTCTCGGCGCCTGCTTCTGACAGACCGACGTGGCGCACATAGCCCGCGTCGATCATCTCCGCGATGGCCCCGACCGTGTCCTCGATCGGGACGGCCGGGTCCACGCGACCAAGGCGATAGATGTCGACATGATCGGTGCCCAAGCGCTGCAGGGTGTAGGCCAGGAAATTCTGTACCGCCACCGGCCGCCCGTCGATGCCGATGAAGGCATTGTCGAGGGCGCGCAGCGCGCCGAACTTGACGCTGAGGATCACGCCGTCGCGTTCCCGGCCCCGCAGGGCCTGGCGGATGAGCAGCTCGTTATGGCCCATGCCGTAGTAGTCGCCGGTATCGAGCAGGCTGATCCCGGCGTCCAGCGCCGCGCCGATGGTGGCGATGCTTTCGGCCTCATCGGCGGGACCGTAGGTGCCGGACATCGCCATGCAGCCCAGACCGATCACCGACACCTGCGGACCGGTCGACCCAAGCCGTCGTCTGAGCAAAGGACCACCTCCGAGCAACAGCGCTGACGCACCGCATCACGAGACTGTGATACACCCCGGGACTCGGCGTCGCTGGATAGCATGTGCGGCGGAGAACTTCCATAGGTGAGGGCGAGCTCCAGCGCCTAGCTCGTGGTCCGGGTGGGGCGACGTGAGGAGGCACACGCCGCGTGGTTGATCGGCCGGGCCGGCAGCCCCACGCTGGGCAGGTGGGGTTCGGGGTGCTGTTGCGGAGCTTGCGCGAGCGGGCGCTGGTGTCTCAGGAGGAGTTGGCGGCCCGGGCGGGGTGAGCGTCCGAGCGATCGGGAACCTGGAGCAGGGCCGGGTCGCGCAGCCGCGCGGAGAGTCGGTTCGGCTCCTGGCCGACGCCCTCGGCCTGGTCGGGCCGGAACGCCAGCGGTTCGAGGATGCCGCCCGACAGCGGTTCGAGGATTTCCGCCGCCCTCTGCCGGAGGGGCTCCCAGGGGTGTCGACGGGGTCGCGGCCGGCGTCCCAACGGCTGGCGCCCTGCCAGCTGCCGCCGGCGGTAGCCGACTTCACCGGCCGCACCGAGCAGGTCACCCAGCTTGGCGGGCTGCTGGCCTCGACCGGCGACGGCGGGGCGGGGGCGGCGGTGGTGGTGTCGGCGGTGGCCGGCCAGGCCGGGATCGGGAAGACGGCCCTGGCCATCCATGTCGCCCACCAGCTACGGGACCGGTTGCCCGACGGCCAGCTGTATGCCAACCTCCGCGGCACCCAACAGCAGCCGTTGCCGGCGACGCTGGTGCTGGGCCGGTTCCTGCGGGCCCTGGGCGTGGACGGGGCCGCGATCCCTGAGGATGCGGAGGAGCGCGAGGCCCTGTACCGGGCCCGGCTGGCCGACCGGCGGGTGCTGGTGGTGCTCGACAACGCGGCCAGCGAAGCCCAGGTGCGGCCACTGCTGCCCGGCACCCCGGCTCGAAGCAGCCCGGCTCGTCCACGTCCGGCTGCCGGCGGTCCGGGCGTGACCCCAGTGTGGCCCCAGGCGCTCCAGGGAATGACAAGAGCGCCGCCGATGACGCACCGACGATGCTCTGACCTGCTGGTATGTGGTGGGTGGAGATGAGGGGATTTGAACCCCTGACTTCCTCCGTGCGAGTAAGTGGCCGCCTACCGCTGTGTCTGTGTGGAACCGCGTTTGCGCAGGTCGCGGCGGATCGTCACAAGCAAAATTAGGCGTTCTCAGAGAGCGCGGTCATGTCAAGTGCCTGCGCGCCGGACTGTCCACTTCGAGCTCGCGCCCGAATGACGCGCGCAGCCCAAGGTCGGGTGGCAGCGAGGAGGAGAACGAGCGGACACCCAGGCGGCGTCGGCAGTCGATCTCGATGTCTCGCCCGACCAGGAGCGGGTAGGCCCGCCGGTGGGCGACCACCAACGGACCGTCCCCGCTCCAGAGCGGCACATATGCCGATGAGCGTTGGGCCTCCTGGAGGGTGGTGGGGCGGAGGCTAATCTCGCCGGCGACCGCGCAGCAGAACGCCAGGCTGGTCCAGTCGAAGACGAGCGCCTCGCCAGCCCGAAGCTCGGCTCGGGCCCGGCCGCTGACCCGCACCACGGGCGGGTGGGCGGACTGCGTACTCCCCATGAACAGCACCTCCACTGGGCGGTCTTCTACGTCGTTGCCCTGGAGGCCGACCTGCTAACCGGTCTGGCTTCTGCCTGCTGCTTGGCGGGACTCGTGCTCGAGGTTGGCGTGTAGGTACGGCGACGCATCGAGCGGACGCTTGTGCGATGCCGAACCGACGGCTCAGGAGCCGCTGGGCCATTCGCGTCGCAGGACGCCATAGAGCAGGTCGTTGGTCCACTCGCCCTTGGACCAGGTGCTCTCCAGCAGGTGGCCCTCGCGGCGCATGCCTACCCGCTCCAGCGCGGCGGCCGAGCGGGTGTTGCGATCGTCGCAGGTCGCCCTGACCCGATGCTTACCTCGCTCGATGAGCAGGTAGTGCAGCAGCCGGCGAACCGCCTCGGTCGCGTAGCCAGAGCCCTGGTGCTGGGGGGCAAGGGTGAAGCCGATCTCGGCCTGGCGCGGATCCTCGGCTTGGACATGGGCCCCACAGTCGCCAATCAGCCCATCCGCACCGCGCAGGGATATGGCGAACTGGAACCATTCGCCGGGCGTATCGGGATGGATGGCCTCCAGCTCTTGCAGGAACTGGCGAGCTTGGCTGGGCCGGTAGGGCACCTCCCAGCTCTGATAGCGGGCAGTCTCGGGATCGGACCGGTAGGCGACCAAGGCATCCAGGTCCTCGGGCCGGAATCGGCGCAACACCAGCCGCGCTGTGGTCAGTGCCGTGAAGGCGGCATCACCCATCGTCTGCCTCCGTTGCCGACAACGGCATCTCGGCGTCTTGTAGACCCTGCAATCGAATCGACCCGCCGGCCATGCTGGCCAGGGATACGGCCTCGCTGGAGACATTCACGATGCGGCCGTGGCCGCTTTGGCGCAGTAAGGGCAGTAGGGTGAGGCTGGTCTGCCAGGCGCCAAGCAGGTTGACCTCCAGCGCCTCCCGGATGACCTGGTGGTCGGCGGTGCTGGCGCGTTGCCAGGTGTCGCAGTGGATGGCGGCGTTGTTAACCAGGACGCCGAGCCGGCCGTAGCGGCGGTCGAGGTCGGCGGCGACCTGCTGGACGCTGGCTGGGTCGGTAACGTCCCGGTGCAGCATCCGGTTCCTCACCCGCTGCGGCCGAGTGCCTTGAAGACCTCATAGACCATGAACGCCGGCCAGAACAGGCCCTGGACGACCGCCAGCAGGTGCTCCCAGAATCCGTCGGCCTGCTGCCAGAAGTACACCAGGGCCCCGAAGATCCCCAGACCATAGATGGCGCCGCCGCCAGCGGCCGCGCCCGCGCTGCGGCCGTTGCTCATCACCCACCCGACCTCTCGACACCGGCAGGAGCGACCCCGGCAGCACAGGTTCCGACCCCCGCCGCGGTGCGCCACGCCTCTGACAACATAAGCAGCCCCAGGGTCGCGGTGACGCCGAGCCCAGTCAAACGGGTCGGCGCACAGGTCGGCCTCGACCTCATCCAGTACCGTCGGCAGGGGCTTGGTCACATCGTCGACTGCCGGCAAGCAGCCACGTCAGCTCATCAACCATTAGCTGACCGCGTCAGATGGTTCCCACCGGCGTAACGTCGAACTGGACTTTGTCCTTGCCGTTCGGCGAGGGCGGCCATCCGCCGGCAGCCGCCCTCGTACCGACCTCAGCGGTGCTTCACGCTCAGAAGGGACAGTTCCCAGGGTTCGGCTCGTCGATCCGCCGGTCGAACCCCGCCGGGACCAGCGAGACCACCACTGTCACCAGGTCGACGCTGCCCTCGTTGCGCACGACATGCACGTCGTGGCCCTGGTCGACGAAGCCGGCCCCGGCCGGGACCATGGGGCGTGCAGGTCGGGTCGGCGGCCAGATAGAAGGTCGCCGTGCCGGACTTGACGATGACCAGGCTGGGACCGGGGTGGCTGTGCCAGCCGAAGCTCCCACCGGGGGCGATCGTGTTCTGCAGGACATGGAGATCCGAGATTCCCTTGGTCTTGATCCGGGCCTTCCAGAACTTGGTGGGGGTGCCGGGATTGATGTCGGTCTTGACCTTGGTGTCGATGTCCGTGAAGCGCCCGACGCCGATAGTGGACGTGGTTACCTTGTCGGGGGGCGTTGCCCGTGCCGGCACGACGATCAATGCCGCACTGACGAGCGCGCCGATGGCGGCGATGGCCGCCAGGGTGCGGGTGCGCTGGACCTTCATTGCTGCTCCTTTGGATCGGGCCGATGGTCGGCCGACCAGGCCATGGCATGGCGGTGCAGGAACTGCTCGTCGAACTCGCTCAGGGTCGGCCCCTCCGGCGGGTCGTCCCGATAGCCGGAGCCAAGGATGTGAGCGGGGCCGGGCGCGCCAGCCGCCACGACCAGCTCCCTGTTCGGGTAGCGGATGAGGTAGCGGCCACACTGCGGGCAGGCCCATTCCACGCCGCCGTCGGGTCGTTGGGCCAGGTGGGCGAGGCGATGGATGGGCTGCATGGGCACGGGAGCGTTCCCTCCTTTCTGGTGTGGGCCTGAAGCATCAGGTGAAAAGGAGTCTCTGGCCGGGACCGCCGGCGGCGGCTTCCGGGCGTTGGTGGGCGCCTGGCTGCCGGCGTGGGCCGGCCCCGGCAACGGTCATGGTCAGGCTGGTTGCCCGAGTCGGGCCCGGCGGCTTGCCCGTCTGGCACCCACCACGGCCAGGCCGGCCAGCGCACCGAGGGAGACGAGGAGCCAGCTGGGCTGTCGGTTCGGTTGGGTGGGCGCTGAGACGGGCAGCTGGGCGGGGGTCGGGTCGGGGATGGCGAAGGGCTCGCGGGCCTGCTCCCTCCCGAGGGTGGCGTCGGTGGCCTTGTCCTGCTGGGAGGTGGCCGACCGTCGGTGCCAGGCCTCCCCGACCTGGCCTTGGGTGGGTGGCCGCCGGCTGGCCTGCTGGTCGTTGGCCTGGGCGTGGGCGAGGGCGGTCAGGCTGGCCAGGTGCGTCGCGGCCAGCATGGCCCCGAGGATCAGGGCCCGGGTGACGGCGGCGCCTGGGCGGCGGGCCAGCTGCCACCACCGGCGGGTCAGCCACCGGTGGCGTCGGCGGCGCGACCGGCCGGCGCTGTGGGCGAGCCGGGCCTGGGCGGCCTGCTCGTGTCGTTCGGTGATGCGCTGGGCGGCCAACTGTTGGCTCAGCCCGGCATGCTGGTTGTGCATGTGCCTCCCCTTCCTCTAGCTGCGGGTGCGGTCCTCCACTCGCCTGGCGCACACGGCCAGGTCGACCCGGATCTGGGGCGCGCGCATCGACACTGGCCTGGCAATGCCCGCGTCGACCAAGCACCCCGTCCTCGCAGCACGAGCCCGTCGGGGCTGCTCGCCTCGGCGTCGACCTCGAGTTCTGAGTGCTGCCATGACGATCGCCGTCCTTGGAGGGGTTGGCCTCCCCGGGCGCCGCTGCTGGCGGGAGGGGCGGCGCCCGGACGATGGCGGTCAGGTGATGTCCCGGCGGACGACCAGGCGGGTCCCGGCCAGGGCCAACGCCAACCCGTAGGCGGCCAGCAGCAGCGTCCCGGCCAATCGGGAGAGCTGGCCGCCGCCCGGGTTGGTGAGGGCGGCCGCGGCCGCGCTGGGCAGCCACTTCGCCAGGCTGCTGGGGATGTTGAGCAGGCTCATGAGCAGCCCCTCGACCAGCAGGACCCACACCGCCACACCGACCAGGGCGGCGACCTGGTTGCGGACCAGGGCGGCGACACCCACCCCGACCAGCCCGCACAGCCCAGCCGCGAGCACGGCCCCGAGCAGCACGCGGCCGAGTCGGGCGTCGGCCAACGAGGGTGTGATCCCCTTGGCGGCCAGCCAGGCCGTCGCCAGGGCCGCGGTGAAGGCCAGGACGCTCAGGGCAAGGGCGATCCCGGCCAGGGGGTAGGCGACCAGCTTGGCCGCCACCACCCGCCCGCGGTCGGGGGTGACCAGGAAAGTCTGGGTGACCGTCTGGTGGCGGAACTCCCCGCTCATGCCCAGGATGCCCAGCAGCAGCGCCGCCCCCGACAACAAGGTCACCGGGCCGCCGACGAGCATGGGGAAGCTGTCGGCCGACAGTGGTGGGGCGCCTTGGCGGTCGAGGATGTTGGCGGCCACCGTGAGGACGGCGAAGGCCGCCATCCCGGCAGCCATGCCGTAGATGAGACGAGTGGTACGCAGCTTGGTGAACTCGGCGCGGACAAGCCGGATCATGGTCAGGCTCCTTGCTGGCTGGTGAGCTGAAGGAAGACGTCCTCGAGGTTGGAGTGTTCGGCGCCCATCTCATAGATGACGACCCCAGCGGCCGCGGCCATCTGGCCGACGGCTTCGGTGGTGGTGCCGGTCGCGAGCAGCTGGTCGGTCCCGTCCAGCTCGGCCTGGATGCCCTGGGCGGCCAGCAGCGACCGCAGGCCTTCGGCCTGGGGAGTGCGGACCCGGACCAGCTGGTCGGTGCGGGCGGTCAGGGCGGCCAGGGTGGAGTGGGTGACCAGCCGGCCGGCGGCGATGATCACCACCTGGTCGACGGTCTGGGCGACCTCGGCCAGGACATGGCTGGAGACGAGCACGGTGCGGCCCTGGTCGGCCAGGCGGCGCAGGAGCCCGCGGAGCCAGTGGACGCCCTCTGGGTCCAGGCCGTTGGCCGGCTCGTCCAGGATCAGCACGGCGGGGTCGCCGAGCAGGGCGGTGGCCAGGCCCAGGCGCTGGCGCATGCCGAGGGAGAACCCGCCGACCCGCCGGCGGGCCGCCTGGGCCAGGCCGACCTGCTCAAGGACCGCATCGGCCCGTGCGTAGGGAAGACCGGCGGCGGCGGCGACCACTCGAAGGTGGTTGCGGGCGCTGCGGCCGGGATGGAAGCTGGAGGCCTCGAGCACCGCGCCGACGTGGCGGACGGGGTCGGCCAGCTCCCGATACGGCCTGCCGTGGATCCTGGCGCTGCCGGCGGTCGGGGTGACCAGCCCGAGCAGCATCCGCAGGGTGGTGGTCTTGCCGGCCCCGTTGGGGCCTAGGAAGCCGACCACGGTGCCCTGGTCGACCTCGAAGCTGAGGTCATCGACGGCGGTGACCGGTCCGAAGCGCTTGGTGAGTTCCTCGATGGTGATGACAGCCATGGCCTCCTCCTCCGCCCCGCCGGCCTGCACATCGAGGCCGATCACGTCGAGGCGCTGAACACGGCTCGACGGTACGAGGCGGAGGCCGCCCCCGTCGTCGGCCCCTGGCCGACAGTTGCCTGTCGGCCGCCAGGCGGACACCCCAGCAGCCATGTCAACTCGCGGTGGGTCGCGACTCGCCGCGAGTGACCGGGCCATAGCAGCCGCAAACGCCAACGAGCTCCCGGTGGTTCTCGACGGTGACCGGCCACACCGGCCCTCGCTGCCGGATCTGACCTGGACCACTGCGCGAAGTCGACCTGCCGCCGGCCTATGGGCCATCGCCCAGACCATGGCGGCCACCCCGGTCCAGAGGGCGAAGACTCGATGGCGCAGCCCGAGCATGCCGGCCAGGCCGGGCAGCACGACCCGAGCGCCGGCGGTGGAGCGGCCGACCACCAGGGCCCAGCCGCCACCCCGCAGCAGCAACGCCTCAATCTTGTGCAGGCGGGCCCGACCGACCCGGCGCCCGAGGGGGAGCTGAGCAGGCGTGGCCCCCAGCGGCGGCCGATCCAGTGCCGGCCGAGTCGCCGGCCAGGGCGCCGGCGACCCCGACGGCCAGGGCGCCGCCAGCGGGATGCGGTCCTGGGAGGCCAGCACCCCGCCCAGCAGCAGGGCCAGCTCGCCCGGCAGGACCAAGCCCAGGAAGGCCGGCGCCTCCAGGACCGGGAGCATGAAGACCAGGGCCAGGGCCGCCCAGCCAGCGTCGTCGGCCCCCAGCCGACACTTGCAAGTCGGCGCCAGGTGGACGCCGCGGGACCCGTGTCAACCCGCGGCCAGTCGCACGTCGCAGGAGTGGGCAGGAAGCGACCGTCGCGCGGGCCGTCGACCTCCAGGCGACCAGCTCCTCGGCCCGCTCCTCCCTGGCATCGGCGACGCCCCGCCACCGCTGGCCGTCGCCGCCGGAGGCGAACGGCTCAGCGGGAGCCGGGAGTGACCAGGCCGCTCTCGTAGGCGACGGCCACCAGCTGGGCCCGGTCGCGAGCTTCCAGCTTGGCCAGCAGCCGGCTCACATAGGTCTTGGAAGTCGCCGAGCTCACCACCAGCCGCTGAGCGATCTCGCTGTTCGACAGCCCGTGGGCGACCAGGACCAGCACCTCCCGCTCCCGATCGGTCAGGGCCGCCAACGCGGCCGGAGCGACCCGGGCCGGGTCGGGTCGGCGGGCGAACTCGGCGATCAGCCGGCGGGTAATGCCGGGGGCCAGCAGGGCGTCGCCGGCGGCCACCACGCGGATGGCGGCCAACAGGTCAGCCGGTGGCGTGTCCTTGAGTAAGAACCCACTGGCCCCGACCCGCAACGCCTGGTAAACGTACTCATCCAGGTCGAAGGTGGTCAGCATCAGGACGCGCACCCCAGCCAACCTCTCCTCCGCAGAGATCTGCCGGGTCGCCTCAAGGCCGTCCATCCTCGGCATGCGAATGTCCATCAACACCACATCGGGTCGTTCCCGGCGGGCCAGCTCCACCGCCTCGGCACCGTCGGCGGCCTCGCCCACCACCTCCAAATCGGCCGCCGAGTCGACCAGCAGCCGGAACCCCGCCCGGACCAGGACCTGGTCGTCGGCCACCACCACCCGGACGGTCATCGCCGGTCCACCGCCAACGGCAGCCGAGCCGCGACCCGGAAGCCCCCACCCGGGCGGGGCCCAGCCTGCAGCTCGCCGTCGAACATCTGGACCCGCTCCCGCATCCCGATCAGGCCGTGGCCGAGCTCGGCTCGGCCGTTGTCGGTCGGCGCCGCCATACCCCGCCCGTTGTCGACGATCTCCACCGTGACCTCCCGGTCGCCATAGCCGATCGTGACCTGGGCCCGTGCAGGGCCGGCGTGCTTGACCACGTTGGTCAGCGCCTCCTGGACGATCCGGTAGGCCGACAGGTCCACCCCCGCTGGCAGCTGGGACGGCGTCCCCTCCACCCGCAGCCGCACCGCCAGCCCGGCCTTGGCCACCTCGGCCAGAAGTGCGTCCAGGTCCGCCAGGCCGGGCACCGGCGCCAGGTCGCCCTGGGACTCGCCGTCCTGGCGCAGCACGCCCAGCAGCCGCCGCAGCTCGGTAAGGGCGGCCCGGCTGGTGGCCTCGATGGCCGCCAGGGCCTTGGCGGCCTCCTCGGGCTGGCTATTGGCGACGTGGGCGCCAACACCCGACTGGACCGCGATCACGCTGATGGCGTGGGCGACCACGTCATGCAGCTCGCGGGCCAGGCGCAGCCGCTCCTCGGCCACCGCCCGGCGGGCCACCTCCGCCCGGGTCCGCTCCAGCTGGACGGTGTAGGCGCGGCGGACACCCACAAAATGGCCCAGCAGCCACGCCGCGCCAATGACCAGCGCATTGGACACAGGCGTCGGCCACTCGAACCTGCCCGGGGTGAGCTGGACGGCCGCCGAACCGAGCTCGGCGGCGGCCAGGCCGGCCAGCGAGACCCACCGGGTCCCGTAGGCCGCCACCGAATAGACCGCCACCAGGATGGCCACCCCGAGCACCACCGGTGGCAGCCCAAGGGCCGCGGACGCCAGCCCGCTGCCCACACTGATCCCAAGCACCGTCCCTGGAAACCGCCGCCGCGCCGCCAACGGCAGGGTGTGCAGCAGCACCAGCCCATAGCCCAACGCGAGCGTCCCGCGCGGCACGCCCCTGCCCACCAGCTCGACAAAGAAGGCCGTGCTCAACCCGGCCGCCACCAACGCCAGGCCGCTGTCGAACAACCAGGCGCTGGGAGGCAGCCGACGCGACCTGCCGGCCCGTTCCTTCATGACCTGACGCTACCGCCACCGAGCACCCGCCACATCCACCCACAGGCGACAACCCCCGTACACCCAGAGACGACACCCAAACGTCATCCACAGATGTACGACCTCCCCCGGGCGACCATATGTTGTGGGGTGCCACGACGATCGGACCTCGGTGACGGGGTGCAGCCGGCAGCGCCTCCGATGCTGGCCGCATCGCTGCCATCAACGACGGCGTGAGCGTCAGGGTGACGACGGCCAGCCAGTGCGCATCCCACTGAGGTACGAAGGACCAGCCCGCGGTCGCAACCACAGCCACACCACGGTCGGCTCCATCGTCTGGTCGACGACCCGCAGCAACTCGCCGGAGAGCATGTCCAGGTCGACCTCCTGGCGCAGGCGGCCACTGAACCGCTCGTTGGAACAGTCCGGCCGCCACCAGCGTGGCCCCTGCGACCCCGAGGCTGGACCGGTTCCGGCCCAACAGTTGGCCGAGCACGAGCACCAGGGCGGCGTAGCCGGTCCCCAGAATGGCGGTGACCAGCGCGTACACCAGCGTCCGGTTGAGCAGCCGGTCGATGTCGTAGGCCTGGTAGCGGAAGACCGCCACCGCGATCGCGCCCAGCAGGCCCGACAGCGCGACAAGCGAGCCGAGCCCAGCGGCCAGCGGCGGGACGACCCCGCTGGTGAGTTCGACCGCCACCCAGGCGAGGTCGACCGCCACCCCAGGGGATCGCACCGAAGGCGAACCACTTGGTCTACTGCCGTTCGGCGCCCCGCAGGCGACCCAGCCGCACGAGCAGGGCGACGGCCGCCACCACGATCAGCGCGTCACCGACCAGGTACAGCAGCCCCTCGAGGGCATCCAGTGGCGCCAGGGCCACCCTACCCAGCGTGTGCTGGTACAGGGTGGTCCCGCGCACCGGCCAGGCGAGGACCGCGGAGGCGGCGATGAGGGCCGCCATGGCGACGCCGCCCGCCCAGGCGGCCGGGCGCCAGCGCCGTCCGGGCAACCGCCCGTTGGGGAACAGCAACAGCAGGTACGGGCCGACCGTGCGGTCCGGCAGCGTGATGATGCGCAGGTGGAGCATGACAGCTGTGGTGCTTGCTGATGGCCTACTGGTCGGCAGCGGTGAGTGGATCGGCCGCCAGCTGGTTTCCTGGCACCCACGTGCCGGGCAGGCCGGCCTGCTGGATGCACTGGATGGCCTGGCTGCGGGAGGAGACGCCGAGTTTGCGGTAGATCGAGAGCGCCTGGCTCTTGACCGTGTGCTGGGAGATGTGGAGTCGCTCACCTATCTCTCGGAAGGTCAGGTGGGTCGAGAGCAGGGGCAGGAGCCGCAGCTCAGCCGTGGTCAGCGTCACGGCGGTAGTGGTTGTCTCGCGGAACGTGTCGAGCTTGGATTGCACCTGAGCGGCCTGGGCCGGGAGGGTCCCAAGGTGGGGTCGTTGCTGGAGGATGTACCGGGCCTCCCGAAGGAGGGTCTTGGCGCCGGCCACGTCAGTGAGCGCGACGTGGGCGCGCGCGAGCTCCAAGAGGGTCTGGACGGCGCGATGGGGCAGGGCGCCGGTGAGCCGTGGCCGCAGACGATCGGCCCGGGCGAGGTGGTCCTGGGCTCGGGGGATGTCGCCGCGGTGCAGCGCTGTGCGGGCTGCCAAGGCGTGGATGAGCGGGCTCATCTCGTAGTCGGTGAGCTGCCCGGCCCGGGCGATCTCAAAGGCACGCTCGGCGAGGGTTTCGGCCTGGATCCAGTCGTGGCGGGCGATCGCGACCAGGGCACGCTGAGCCAGGGCGTCTGCGGCGGCGGGCACGGCACCAATGTGGGTGGCGAGCTCGGCCGCGTGGGCCAGGATCGGGTCGGCGCGGTCTGCCTGGCCGGCCAGGACATCGGCGACACCCTCCAGGAGCAGGGCCGTCGCCGACCATGGGCTTCCTGGGGCCAGCCCGGCCACGGCGGTCTGGGCGTCGGCGCGCATCTGGTCCACGCCGTCGTGGCACAGCAGTGCGCGCAGCAGCGCCATCCAGGGCTCCAGCGTGCTGGATCGCGCGAACGTCCTCGCCGCCAGCCCTCGCTCGGCGGCGTCGGCCCAGCGTTCGATGTCGTCCGGCGGGCCGGCCAGCACCTGCAGGAAGGCTCCCTGCAGGGCGATCAGTGGATACCGTTCGACCAGCCCTTGGTCTTCGAACCATTGGAACCACCGGCGGGCGGTCTGGGCGCGTCCGCTGGCGTAGGTCGGGAAGGCGAGACTTTCGACCAGTCGGGCGACCCGATCGGCATCCCCGGCGGCTAGGGCGTGGTCGATGGCCAGCTCCGGCAGACCGTTGACCTCGCACCAGGCCGCCGCCTGAGCTTGAAGCTGCTGGATCAGCTCGGGCTCGCGCCGGCCACGTTCCGCACCGAGCAGGTCGCGGAACAGGTGATGGTACTGATACCACTCGCGGTGCCGGTTCGGCGCAACACCCAGCGGATTGACACCCGGCAACGGCTCCAGGGCGGGGCCCGACCGCCTGGTGTTCCGGGCGGCGTCGTAGAGCGGCCGGCTGGCGCGGTCGAGCACAACGGTTCCACGGCGGCTGGGGGCGGGACCTGCTACTGGATTCCGCGAGTTCATGACTGGCCCTCCTGGCGTCCGTGGACGCCACCGCAAGCTGCGGCCGAACCGCATGATTACGGGTGGGAGATGCGAGATCATCGGTCGGGCGACGCAAGCTCCACGCGACAGATGACCTAGGCCCGCTCTACAGTCGACCGCGACCAAGCTGCCAGGGGCGAAGACCATGCAACAGCGGCCAGTCAGGGTGTTCGTCGTTGACGACCACACCGTGGTCCGCCGCGGCCTACGTGCCTATCTTGAGTCGGTGGACGACCTGGAGGTGGTTGGCGAGGCAACCGACGGGCGGGAGGCCCTGGAGGACATCGCGGCGCTCGTCGCGGCCGGTCAGCCACCGGATGTGGTGCTGATGGACCTGCTGATGCCTGGCATGGACGGCGTCACCGCCACCACGGTCATCACCGACCGCCATCCCGAGCTGGCGGTGGTGGCGATGACCAGCTTCACCCAGGCCGACCTCGTCCACGGCGCCCTGCAGGCCGGCGCGGCCGGGTACCTGCTCAAGGACGCCGAAGCCGACGAGGTGGCCGCCGCGATCCGGGCCGCCTGCCGTGGCGAGGTGCATCTGGACCCAGCGATCGCCAAGCAGCTCACGCGGTCGCTGGTCGCCCCCAAGCCACAGCCGCTGCAGGCCCTGACCGATCGGGAACGCGAGGTCCTGGCCCTGGTGGCCCAGGGGCTCTCCAACCAGCAGATCGCGGATGCGCTGGTGATCAGCGAACGCACCGCCCGAACCCATGTGAGCAACATCCTCAGCAAGCTTGGGGTGGCGTCTCGGACCCAGGCCGCATTGTTGGCGATCCGGGAAAACATTGCGCCGGCTCCCCCGGCATCCTAGCCACCTGGCGCACTCGCCCCATGAGGACAATCGTGGGTCAGAGGCGGGTCATTTGTCCGAGGCTCCCGCGAGCGCAGTGCCGTACCGTCGACGGCACTGCGACCAGCGGGTGACAAGGAACCGACGTGCAGGAGATCGTGCCCGAGGACCCGGGGATGGCACCCAAGCTCAGGATCTTGATCGTCGACGACGACGCTCGGGTCCGGCGGGCGCTCCGCTGCCTGATCGAGCGCTCACCGGACCTGACCGTGGTCGGCGAGGCCGGGTCCACCCGTGACGCCAGGCGCCTGGACCTGGAGTTGGGTCCCGACGTGGTCGTCCTGGATCTGTTGCTGCCGCAGATGTCAGATGGCCTGCAGGTTCTCCGGGAACTCCGGGGCCGGGGCCGCCCGGTGGTGGCCATCAGCCGCATGGGTGAGCTGGGGCCCCAGGCGATGGGGGCGGGCGCGCACGCCTTCCTGGAGAAGCATGGCCGGGACGTGGACGACCTGCTCGACATGATCCGCGCTGCCTACCGCCACGATCCCTAGTCACCAGGTGGCTGAGGCCGATGCCCGCGCGCGGCCGGGTCGTTCGACTCGGGTGGCGCCCGGCGGTACCGTTCTGTGGCGGCCCGCGCAGACCTGGGAGGCCTGACGAACACCGACGAATCGCTTCCGGCGGCGCAGCCGACTTGGCGGGGCGTCCTGATCGCGGGACGGTCTGTGCGGTATGCGGTCGGGATGCTGCTGATCGCCGGCGGCTACTACGTCGCTGCCCAGAGCGGCGAGACACTGTTGCTGAGGGGCGGGGTGGGTGCCTTCTGGCCGGCCACCGGCGTGGGCATTGCCCTGCTGTATCTCGGGGGATTGCGCTGGTGGCCGGCGGTCCTGCTTGGGGACCTGCTCGGCACCATCGTGGACCTCCCGGGTGGTCGGCAGCCGCTGGGGATCGCGCTCGCCGACACGACCGGGCATGTGGTCAGGGCGGTTTTGGCGGTGGTTATCCTCCAACGGCTGGTCGGCCGGCGGGCGGCGATGGACCGGCTTGCCCATGTCGGCGGGGTGTTGGTCGCCGTCGCGGTCGGTGAGGCGCTTGCGGCGACCACTGCGATCCTCGCCCGGTGGGTGGGCGGCGTCATTGACGTGGCGGAGATGGGTGTCTTCTTCCGGAGCTGGTGGCTAGGCGGGGTCGCGGGCGGATTGGTGGTCGTCCCCCTCGCCCTGGCCTGGGCGCACCCGCGGGCGCTGGTGTGGCGAGGCCGCCGTGTGGTTGAGGGGGCGCTGATGCTCGCCGCCGTGGCCGGACTGAGCGTGATCGCGCTGTCTGCCGAGCAGCCGCTCACCTACATGGTGTTCCCAGCCTTCATCTGGGCCGCGCTGCGGTTCGGCCCGCAGGGAGCGACCCTGGCGGTCGCCGTTGGAGCGGTGATCGCGGTGTCGGTCACCTCGCACGAGCAGGGCGCCTTCGTCGAGCTCTCGCCGAGCGACAGCGCGCTGAACCTCCAGCTCTACATCGTCTTCGCGGCGCTGACGACGTTCTGCTTGGCGGCGATCGTCAGCGAGCGCCGGCGCGCTGCGCTGGAGCTGGCCGAGTCGCAGCGCCGCGAGACTGAGCGTGCCGCCCTGGAACGACAGCGCATCGCTCGCGACCTGCACGACTCGGTCTCCCAGTCGCTGTTCTCGACCACGCTGCATGTCCGGACCGCGCAGCGTGCACTGGAGCTTGAGGACCTCAATTCCACTGGGCCGGTGGGGGAGGAGCTGAGCGAGATCGGCCAGCTGACCCGGGGCGCGTTGGCCGAGATGCGCGCGCTCATCTTCGAGCTGCGGCCCGGCGCCCTGGCGGAGGAGGGACTGGTCGCCGCTCTCACCAAGCAGGCGGCGGCGGTCAGCGCCCGGGAAGGGCTGGTGATCCAGGTTGATGGGCCCGATGAACGCCTGCCGCTCGGGCCGGAGGTCGAAGAGCAGCTGTACCGTCTTGGCCAGGAAGCCCTGGCCAACGTGGTCAAGCACGCCCGGGCGAGCAGCGCCACGGTCGGCATCGCCACAGCGGACGATGCTGTGTCGATCGAGGTGTCCGACGATGGCCGCGGCTTCGACCCAGCCGCCGTGGGCGCTAATCATTTCGGCCTGCGATCGATGCGAGGCCGAGTCGCCGATCTCGGGGGCTGGCTGGAGGTCACGAGCGCGCCCGGCCGCGGCACCGTTCTGCGTGTCGAGATCCCAGCCCAACACTGACGGCTCCTCGGGTCGCATCCTGGTCGATGATCACCATGCGTACGGGCACGGCTGCCCGGCTCCGCCGCATACGTCGACATCAGCGCCCACACTTGGACAGCGCCGGTGGTGGAGGTGGCGGGATTTGAACCCGCGGCTTCCTCCGTGCGAGTAAGTGGCGGCCTACCGCTGTGCGGACCTGCGTTTCCGCAGGTGGCGTCGGACCGTTAGGGGTGAGGTTAGGGTTCTCAGGGAGCACGGTCATGTCGAGCGTGCCCCCGGATCGTCCACCACCCGCCCGGTCAATCAGGTGGCCGGGAGCTGGATCACCGAGAGAATGTTCCCCTCCGGATCCTTGAACCAGGCCCCTCGGACACCGCCCAGCTCGGCGATGCCGTCGACCGTCTTCACCCCGGGCAGGTCGTAGTCCTCGAAGGTCACGCCCTTGCCCCGGAGGTCGGCCACGGCCGCCTCGAGGTCGCGCACCGTGAATGCGCCCAGGGTGTGCTGGGCCGTGCCGGCGAACTCGGTCGGATACAGACTGAAGGTGGAGTCTCCGGACCGGTAGATGATGCCGCCCGGGTCCTCCATCATCACCTGGGCGCCCAGGACGTCCTCGTAGAACCTCCTCGTGCCATCCAGGTCCTTGGCCGGGATGGTCGCCCCGAACGACCAGTCGGCCGGCATCGGCATGGTCATCTGCCCCTCCCTCTTTCGGACGCCCACGCAGCGCCCAAGGCGTCGTCCCATTGTCTTCCACGCGGTGCTGGTGTGGCGCTCTCAGGTGGTCTGGATCGCCGCCCACGAGCTACCACGCTCAAGGCCTGTTACGCAATGGTCTGTGGTGGCCGCCGGATCCCTTGATGACATGCAAGCGGTTAGGTGACCGCCACAAGGCTAGGCTTGAACTGGAACGTCGTAGATCTCATCGGCGAGATGGCCGGCGCGCTCGTGAATGCGCTGCACGGCCTCGGCGCCGGGCGCCTCCGACAGGCAGAACACCATGCCCGACTTGGGGTCCGCCCAGGCGTGCTTGAAGTCGACGTCCTCTTCGCCCTGGATGGCGAGATCGGCCTGATGTGCCTCCATGAGCCCCTCAGGGTGATGTCGACATTCCTCGGTGGACATCCATGAACTCCGCCATCGCGCTCCTCCTGTCCCTGGCCATCTCGAGCCGAGCAAGCACATATGCCAGGGTCTCGGCAGAGAGAGTTCAAGAGGCGTTGACAGCCCCGACCTTGAGGTTGGGTTGCCGGGTGCTGTGAGGTCCGGCGTAGTCGAGCAGCTGGCTCATGGAGGCCGGTGCAAACCGGCCGTGGAGCCTGGTCTGCGACAGCAACTTCTAGGGGAGGGGCTGGATGCGGCCGGTGTCGTCCTCCGCGATCCCGTCGGGCATGGCCGGGTCACCCTCGGGTGGCAGCTCGTCGAAGGTCGTCTCGTCGTCCTCGACCAAGGGGTTGTCCTGCACCGCCGGATCCTGGAGGACCTGGAACGGTTCCCGCGACGACCCCAGGCGGGCGGCGTCCAGCGCGTCAGGGTCGCGGCCGGCGCCGTCCTCGCCGTCGGCGGCTCGCTCCACCCCCACGGCGAACGGCCGCTCGGCCCGCTCGTGGGCGGCCTCCTCCTCCACGGTCAGCTCGGCAAGGGGGAAGGCCTCCAGCCGCTCGTCGGGGATGGGCCGGCCGCTCAGGACCGAGCGGCCATAGGTGCCCGCCGCGAGGCGGGTCTCGGCCCGCTGGAGCGCCAGCATCCGGTGGTGGAGCTGGCGGGCGACCGCCTCGTCGGTCTCCTCGCTGGTCCGCCGGTCGGCGCCGTCGACCAGGTCCTCGGCGACCTCATCGGCGGGGGCGACCCGGTCGTGGTCGGCATCGACCGATGCCAGCAACCGCTCCAGCCGCTGGCGCTCCTCACCCAACAGGGCCCGCGCTCGCTCCTCCTCCATGCCTGGCTCCTCTCGCGTGAGGTCCTCGATCGAGGCCGCAAGGCGAACCGCCCCGGGCTGGTCAGCTGGTCATGATAGGCAATGCTTGCCTGGAGCCGTCCCTGTACCAGGGTCGGACTCATCAGCGCAGCGGGTAGGATCCAGGGTTGGGGAGTGGGCCGGCTCGGCGCCCTAGCTGTAAGCCTCCCGGGAGCTCGCCGAAGGCTCGACGCTGATGACCACGTTGCCGATCTTGCGGCCCGTCTCGACGTACTGGTAGGCCTCGACGATCTCCTCCAGCCGATACCGCCGGTCGACCAGCGGCCGGAACGCTCCGGAATCCAGCACCTCCCTGAAGTAGCTCGCCATCTGTGGGTCGTCCCTGGCGATGTTCAACACGACCTTCCGGCCGCCAAGCAGCGGGCAACCAGCGCCAGGATCAGGTTCTGGGCCAGGGGGCCAAACTCCGACGACAGGTAGACCCCGCGCGGCTTCAACAGCCGCCGACAGTGGAGAAACGAGCTCTTGCCCACCGCATCCAGGACCACGTCATAGCGCTGGGTGTCCCTGGTGAAGTCCTGGGCCGTGTAGTCGATCACCCGGTCGGCGCCCAAGCCCTTGACCAGCTCCAGATGCTCGGGACCGCAGGTGGCGGTCACGGTGGCCCCAAGCTGCTTCAGCAGCTGGACCGCGGCCGAGCCGATGGCGCCGGTGGCCCCGTTGACCAGGACGTCCTGGCCCCGCTGGACCTTGGCCTTGCGGATCAGCGCGAGGGCGTAGTGAGAGCCCTCGGTGCTGGGCGCGGCCTCCTCGAAGCTCAGCTGCGCCGGCATGGTCGCCAGGAACCCGTCTTCGGGGATGGCCAGGTATTCGGCGTGGGCGCCGAACGGCAGCCCCTTGAACCCGAACACCCGGTCACCGACCGCAAAGGAGGTCACGTTGTGGCCAACCGCCTCGACCTCTCCGGCGAACTCGGTCCCCAGGACGGTCACCTTTGGCCGGGGTAGCCCGGTGAGGGCGCGCACGAAGAACGGCCGGCCGGCCCGGAAGCCGCAGTCGGTGCGATTCACCGTCGTGGCGCGAACCTTGATCAGGACCTGGTTGTCCCTGGCGGTCGGCTTGTCCACCTCGACGATCCGGACCACCTCCGGTGGACCGTAGCTGGTGCGAACCGCTGCCCTCATGCAGGAACTGTAACGACCCTGACCAAGCGCAACTCCAACGCGGTTGCAGCTACGTGGTCTACGTCGCAACCTTCGGCTCGGCCATGCCGGTGGCGATGGGTGAGGGCTTGAAGCCCTTGACGACCAGCCAGAGGCCGAGCGACAGCTCCCCAGAGCAAGATCGGGACGGTCGCGATCGCCGCCAGCGCCGTGACCAGGCGGTGTCGGTTCCGGGCGCGCCGGCGAGGTCCCGGCGCAGGGTCACGACGGCCAGGAGGCTCACCACGCCGATGACGATGATGGCGGCCTCCAGCATCCGGGGGTGACAAAGCCGAGCGCGACCGCTTCGTTCTGCCGCCTGAGCACCGCGAACAGCGCGACGGCGGTGCCGATGCAGGCCAGGGCGTTGACCAGGTCGAGGAAGCAGCCCCAGTGCACGCGCGTGTCGGCCCCGGAGCCGACGATGTGGTCGGCGTGGTCCAGCACCGGGGCGAGGAGGAACACCGCAGGGATCGAGGCGGCGAAGGTGATCAGGTAGAACCAGCCGGCGACGAGTGCGGTCCGTCTGGTTGCGTCTATGTGGACTCCTTTCCGTGAAGGCCAACAGGAGCCGCGCTCACCGCTGGCCAGCCAGAGGGATGCGCCCTTGAGGGTGATCTTGCGTGGCTCATGGCAGTGCCTCCAGTTGGGGTGGACTGCAGCTGGAGTGCCGCGCTCCTCTGCTCCTCCCATCTGCCGACGTCGATGCCGACCACCAGCAGCCGCACACAGAGCGCTCCATCCCCGATGAGGGCGGGCAGTTGGATCCAGGGAACCAGGTGGGCGGCGGCGGCTTCCGGGGCCAGGATGTCGGTGAAGCTGTAGCAGAGGTAGGCCAGGCCGTCGATCGCCAGCAGGACGCCGATGACTGTGGGAAGAAACGCCGACCTGAGCACGAGGTTGCTTGGCGCGGATCCAGAACCGCCAGTCCGGGCTCCGCGCGGCGAGACCGGTAGAAAAGCGTAGAAGATCGCGTAACGCCGGAGATCACCCGGACGCTCTACCAGTCGAGGATGTCTGACGTTGTGTCGCTTGAGCGTGCGCTGGCGTGTCGTAGCGGCGCCGACCCGGTGCAGCGGCGGCGTTCTCTGGTTCTCCCGACTCACCCGCCCACAACCCGGGAGGTCGCCTGGAACAGCCCACTTGCAGCTCCGAGCTGACCGGTCCGCACCCGAGCCCGCCGCACTGCATGCACGGAGCGGCGAGCGGGGTTGTTCCGCTTGTCCTGTAGGTGACGCGGGATCCAGCAAGGTCGCCGCGCAGAGCAGAAGGTAGAGACGGATGGCCAAGCATCTACGCCTCGGCAGCCCGAAATCGGCCCGCATGTTCGTCCTTGCGGTGGTGGTGCTCGCCGGGCTGAGTGTTTCGGGGCTCGCACTTGCCAACCAGGGCGACCCGGACAAGGTCCTTACGGTCGACAACCCCAATGTCTCGTGCGCGTCGCCGGTGGCGGGTCCCAAGGTCGAAGGGAATCTGGGGACCACGATCTCGTTCTCGGCCGGAGCGCCCATCGACTTCGTGACGGTGAAGTCCGGGCAGGGCGCGGTGGTGGTGTCGGCCACCTTTGACACGACCTCGGGAACGATCACCCTGTCCAAGGACGTCTCCAACTACGTGGTCTGGACCTGCCCACCGGCCACAACCACGAGCGGCGCGACCACCACCTCGGGGGCCACGACCACCACCGTCAAGCCCACGACGACCACCGGGGCGACGAGCACGTCGGGGGCGACCAGCACCTCGGGGGCGACCACGACCACGGTCAAGCCCACCACGACCACGGGAGCGACGACGACCACGGTCAAGCCGACCACGACGACCGGGGCGACGACGACCACGGTCAAGCCGACCACGACGACCGGGGCGACGACGACCACGGTCAAGCCGACCACGACGACCGGGGCGACCACGACCACGGTCAAGCCGACCACCACCACCACCACCGGGGCGACGAGTACCTCGGGGGCGACCAGCACCTCGGGAGTGACGACAACCAGCGGCGCCACGACCACTACGGTGAAGCCGACCACTACCAGCGGGGCGACCAGTACCAGCGGGGCCACCAGCACCTCCAAGGTGACGACGACCAGCGGGGAGACCACCACCAGCACCTCGGCGGTCGGGGGGGCGTCCTCCACGCGGCCTGGCGGTGGCGCGCTGCCGTTCACGGGCGCTGCCTCGCTGCCGATGCTGTTCGGCGCCCTTGCCCTGCTCGGGATCGGTGGGGCGAGCGTGTTCGCCGGACGTCGGCGGCGTCGCGCATAGCCGGCGCGAGGATGGCGTGCAGGTGAAGTAGGGACGGCGAGATTGGCGTGGGCGGTCACCTGGGCCGCCCACGCCGGTCGCTCACCCGCTCGGCGAGGCCGATCGATGGCGAGGAGTGGATGGACATGAGTACGGCGGCCGAGGTAGCGCCTGAGTTCGAGCGGTTGACCGTCCTCCAGCCGACAGCCGACCGCCGCTCCACGGTGGCACCCGCACCGACCGGAACCGCGCTCACCGTGATCCTGCCTTGTTACAACGAGGCCGGCCGGCTGCCCGGGACGCTGCGGGCGCTGCTCGCCCACCTGTCGGCGGCCCCCGGCGAGGTCGAGGTGCTG
>Ga0307415_100000278_pt1 | contig 22129 bp, 24 predicted proteins | sample DK1Cmetagenome_FD_204524 | JGI IMG/M metagenome (GOLD analysis project Ga0307415, IMG submission 204524) | Maize rhizosphere microbial communities from greenhouse at UC Davis, California, United States - DK15-C-2 | ecosystem: Host-associated > Plants > Roots > Rhizosphere > Soil | place: USA...
CCGACGGCGAGATTCATCGGGTCTCCTCGACTTCGGAGATCGGCGCCAGCCACGCGAGCCCTCGCACGAAGTGGCTCTCCGCGGCGCTCGCCCCCTGCCGCCCGTCGTGGAGCAGATGAAGCACGGCGCGCGGCGCGCCGTGCTCCCAGAGGCTGGCGACGACGTGCTCCATCGCTACGGTCCGCTGCGGCACGGGGCGATACGGGAACACCGCGGCGTGCAGGTGAGCGAGCCGGCCCGGCTCGCCGGGCAGTCGTCGAAGGTGCGGCGCCAGCGGCGACGCCTCCGTGGCGGCAACCACCGCGCCGACCACCAGCGCGGTAGTTCCCGCGTGCGCCGGCTCCGCCGTGAACCCGAGCCACTCGCGCACTGCTGGCAAGTCGAAAGTGCCGGTGCCGCCGGGGAGCGCGGGAGATCGCCGCAGCCACGCTCCCACGACTCCCGCCACCTCGGTGACCATGACGATCCCGGCCCGCCGGCCGCCCGCGGCGTCGAGGCAGACGCCGGCGATCTCGGAGAGCGGCACCGGCGCGGCGCCGGCGACGGCGCCGAAGCGAACGAGGTGCGAGAAGCCGCCTGCGAACGTGAGGCCAGTGCCGAGCAGCGCGTTGGGCACGTGACCGCGGAGCGTGCCGAGGTAGTCGGGGACCCGCGCCCCGTCGGTGGGGAGGTAGGCGACAACGCCGCCGGCGGCCACGAGCTCGCCGAACCGCGGTTGGCACTCCTCGTAGGCATCGCCGATCGCGCCGACCCCGAGCCCGAACGTGCCCTCGGGGAACGCCACCGAACGGCAGTCGCTCGCCGAGAAGCCGCCCCCCGACACCCGCGCGGGGTCGCCGTGCGCGGCGCACCGGAGCGTGGCAGCCGAGTCGTGCACGGAGACCTCGTAGCGGCCGTGCGCGACCGTCATCGACGGCGCCTTCCAGTCCTGCGTGTAGAGGCGCGATGCCTCGAAGATGCCGGTGAAGCGGAGGCGCCGCTCCGCGCCCTCGCCCGAGGGGAGGAGCACGCGGTCGTCGAGGCCCGCGAGGACGAGCGCCTCCTGCACCGCGGGCGGCGGCGCGGCCACGAACAGCTCGCCGCGCAAGGCGGCGAAGTCCTGCGCGCAGCGGGTGAGCACGCTCGTGCCGGCGGAGCTGATGTAGCTGACCAGCGAGAGGTCGACGACGGCGGACCGCGTGCCGGCGCGGAGCAGGTCGTCCAGCGTCTCGGCCAGGTGCCCCGACCACTCGGCGTCGAGGCGGCCCTCGACGCGTACGACGGCGCCGGCGCCGTCGTACGCCGTCACCACCCTCATACGTCCCTAGCGGCGACGCGTCGTGTCGGCCTGCTTGGCGACGTCCGGGGGGATCGTCACGTTCGCGGCTTTCGCGTTCTCCGAGCTGACCGACGTTTTCGTCTTCTCGACCTTGAAGAAGGGAATCTTCCCGGGGCTCTCCCCCTTCATGACACGGCCGATCATCTGGCCGGCCACGATGCCACCTTCGGCGAAGTCCGGGTAGATCGCCGCCGTCGCCCCCTTCAGCATCTCGAAGGGCGACGGCGAGAACACCGGCACCTTGCTCTGCTTGGCGACCTGCATGATGCTCGGGAAGGCCGCGTGCGCTGTGTTCCCGAAGATCTCGATCGCGTCGACGCGCCGGCTGACAACCGTGGTCGCGGCCTGGGCGCCCTCGTTCATGTTCGTCACAGGCACGGCGACGACCTCGAGCCGGGCGCGGCGGCCGGCCTCGGTCATCTTGTCTTTCATCGCCACGGCGTACGGCTCGTCGGGGCTGAACAGCACGCCGATCCGCTGGGCCCGGGGAAGGATGCGCCGGATCAACTCGATGCGCTTCTCCTGCTCTGGGTCGCCGAGGCCCGGCGAGTAGACCCCCGTCACGTTCGGCAGGTGACTGGAGTCACTCGTTCCCGCGCCGGCGGCGAAGGGGTCGGCGAGCACGTGGAAGACGATCGGCACCGTCTTCACGCGCTGGAGCGCCGCCTTGAGCGTTGGGTCCTGGAGCGTGACGATGACCTTCGCCTTCGCGTCGACGGCCTCGTCGAGCAGGTTGGGAAGGGTAGCGAGGTCGCCCTGCGCGCTGGAGACCTTGAAGCGGAAGTCGCGCCCCTCCTCGAGCCCCTGCTCCTGCAGGCCGACCCTGATGGCGTCCTCGCTCCACTCGCTGCCGATCCAGTCGGCCGCGCGGATGATCGCGATCGTCGCCGCCTGGCCGTTCGCCCCGCTGTCGGACGCCGCACCTTTGCCGTCGCCGTTGGCGTCGTTTGACGCGGAGCCGCGGTCGCACCCGGCGGCGATCGCTACTCCCGCCGCGACGACCAACGCGCGCGCGAGGGACTGGAGCGGGGGACGAACCGGTCTGTGGTCAGTCATGCAGCACCTCCCAGTGGCGTGCGCGAGCGTCGAAGGCTGGTTCGCTTGCTGGAGCAGCGGAGCCTGGCGTCCGGCAGACCCGTCGGCGAGCGGCGCGAGGGCGTGGCGGAGTGGGAAGAGACGGTGGGCCAGGCGAGCCGATCCTGCGCCGGAGCCGGACTCGCGGCGTCAGGCACGGCGCCGGCCGGGCGAGAGCGCCACGACGTTAGTGCTTGCCCTCGGAGGGCGCAAGGCAAGCTGGGGCCGAGGGTCCGCGCACCGTGGCGGCGTTTCGGTCCGTGCGCCTGCGTCTCGTGGGGCCGCGCTGGTCTCTTCGGCGGCGGTGCGATAATGTAGCGTTCGGCCACGTCACACGTCCGCGCGCGACGCGACAGCGCCGCGCTTCGCATGCCGGAACCGGAACAGGTTGAGAGGGCTGGCACGCCCGGTGCGCTGGCGGACTCTGCTGCCCTCGGCGCGCCTGCCCGTCGAGCCATCGACTCACGCCCTTTCCTTCGAAAGTCGGATGACCACGCCCCCGCTCGAGCCGCACGAGATTGACGCCCTGCTCCGGCCGGACCCACGTACGGTGACCGCGGACCTGCTCGTGCTCCGGGACGCGCTCCAGAGGATGGGCAACGCCTTCGAGCGGCTCGCGGCCGCCGTGGTGGACTTGCAACGCCTTGCTGCGGAGGCGGAGCGACTCGACCGTCGGTCTGACGCGGAAGTCCCCCGGCCGCCGGGGCTGCCCCCACGGGTCGACTGACCGCTCCTCGCCCGCCGGCGCGTCGGCACCGAACGGTCACGAGAGCGATTGCCGGCCTCGCGCTCGCGGCGGGTGCACTGGCGCTCGGTCTCGCCGCGTGGGCGTTCTGGCTCGAGCCGCGGCGAGTAGTCGTTCGCGAGGTCGTGCTCGAGGTGCCGAACTGGCCGCTGACGGCGAGCGGCCTTCGCGTCGCGCTGCTTCCCGACCTTCACGTCGGCTCTCCGTACGTCGGCCTCGCCAAGCTGCGAGAGATTGTGGGGCTCGTGAACGGTGCCCGCCCCGACCTGGTGCTCGTCCTCGGCGATCTCGTCATTCAGGGAGTGCGCGGCGGGCGCTTCGTCCCGCCGGAGCGCACGGCGGGCGAGTTGGGGCGCATCCAGGCGCCGCTCGGCGTCTACGCAGTGCTCGGAAACCACGACGCTTGGCTCGACGCGTCTCGCGTTCGCCGGGCGCTCGAGGGCGCCGGCATCCCGGTGCTCGAGGACTCGGCCGTGCGCATCGCGCCGGGACCGAGCCTCACGTTCTGGCTCGCCGGCGTGAGCGACTTCTGGACGGGCACGCACGACGTGCGCGCGGCGCTCCGCGGCGTGCCGGAGTGGGGCTCCGTACTCGCGTTCACGCACAACCCCGACATATTCCCCCAGGTTCCGGCGCGCGTGAGCCTCACGCTGGCGGGGCACACCCACGGCGGGCAGGTGCGGCTGCCACTTTTCGGCCCGCCGATCGTGCCGTCTCGCTTCGGCCAGCGGTACGCGGCGGGACACGTCGTCGAGGGCGGACGGCACTTGTTCGTCGCGACAGGCGTTGGAACTAGCATCATCCCGGTTCGCTTCCGAGTCCCGCCGGAGGTCGTCGTGGTGACCGTGCGATCCCGCGGTTTGACGCCGGCGGACGCGAGCGAGGCGAGGTGAGCCCGCGGGCGTCGACCCGCGGCGGCGCTCGCCGGCGGCGGCGTGCAGGCAGGTCCGACGAAGGGGGTCCCAGGGGGGTCTCGTGGAGCATCACGTGGGTTGGGCCGTCGACCCCCAGGCGAGTCGCGTGGACTTCATGCTCCGCCACCTCGGCGTCGGCACGATCGCGGGGCGGTTCAATCGGTTCACCGGCACTGTGCTGGCCGACGCGGCGTACGTGCTGCGCGCGTTCGACCTCACCCTCGATGCCGCGAGCCTCGACACCGGCTCGGCCGCCCCCACCGGCCAGATGCACGTGGCGCGGCTCTTCGGCAGCGACGAGCACCCGGCCATCCAGCTTCGGAGCACGTGGGCGCGGCCGATCGCTCACGGCCGCTACCAGATCGACGCGTTGCTCACCATGCACGGGGAGACGCATTACGTGGAGCTCACGGCCGACCCGGGGGAGCTCGACACCGACCGGGCAGGGCGGCGCATCTACGTCGCCCGCGCCGAGGGCACGATCGACCGGCGGCAGTGGCGCGTCTCCGTGCACCCCATCCTCGAGGCGGGGGGCTTGCTGCTAGGGCACGACGTCCACGTGCGGCTGATGCTCGGCGCGCCGGCGGAGCACGACGGCATCCGGTGAATCGGATCTGAACCCGGTCACCCCATCGCGGAGGTCACTCATGGCAAAGTGCGAAGTGTGCGGGAACGACTACTACCTGTCGTTCGAGGTCGTCACCGCGGGCGTCACTCACGTCTTCGACAGCTTCGAGTGCGCGATCCACAAGCTCGCGCCCGTATGCAGTCACTGCGGCTGCAAGATCATCGGGCACGGGATCGAGGCGAACGGCACCTTCTACTGCTGCGCCCACTGCGCGCGCCACGAAGGAGCGACGCAGATCGTCGACCACGCGTGAGGTAACGTGAGGTGACGATCCGTGGCGTGCTCGAGACGTGTGTGTACGCCACGGACCTCGAGGCGGCCGAGCGCTTCTACGCCGACGTCCTGGGGCTCGAAGCGTTCGCGCGCGTCGCGGGCCGGCACGTCTTCTTCCGCTGCGGCGCGGGCGTGTTCCTCGTCTTCAACCCCGAGGCGACTTCTGCTCCGACGAGCGGCGGCCGGCCGGTGCCGCCCCACGGAGCGCGCGGGGCGGGACACGCCGCGTTCGCGGTCGCGGCCGTCGAGCTGCCCCCGTGGCGCGAGCGGCTGACGCGGCACGGCGTGTCGATCGAGGCGGAGGTCGAGTGGCCGGGCGGTGGGAAGTCGCTCTACGTTCGCGACCCGGCGGGCAACAGCATCGAGCTCGCGACACCCGCTGTGTGGGGGCTGGAAGAACAGGGAGTAGGGGGTAGGGAGTAGGCCCTACTCCCTACTCCCTACTCCCTGTCCTCCTACGCTGCCTTCCTGCCCGCGTAGATTCCCGGCGCCGTCGGCGTCACGTTGCGCCGAGCGTACATCCACAGGGCGCCGCCGGTGCCGATCGCCAGCGCGATTACTTGCGCGACGGTGAGCGGGCCGACGATGCGGTCGTCCTTCGCGCGGAAGAACTCGACGATGAACCGCTCGGCCCCGGCGAGCACGCAGTACAGGCCGAACAGCCACCCCTCGGCGTGCTTGTGGTCGCGGTAGCGCCAGAGGATGAGGAACATGACGAACCCCATCGCCGTCTCGTAGAGCTGCGTCGGGTGCACCGCCACGACTTCGCCCGGCGGGGTGCCGGGCGGAAACCTCACGCCGAAGAGCTGTGACATGTTCGCCACCGTGGACGGCGGTGCGCCCTCCGGGAACTCGACGGCGAACCGGCTGTGCCACGGGCGGCCGTAGTCGTCCCCCACGGCCCAGCAGCCGGTGCGCCCCACGGAGTATCCGGCCGCGATGCAGATGCCGGCGACGTCGCTGATGCGGGTGAACGGCAGCTTCTTGTAGCGGATGGTGAGCCAGCAGAGCACCACCGCGCCAATGAAGCCGCCCCAGAAGACGAACCCGCCGCGGCTGAAGAAGTCGCGGATGTCGTGCGTGATGACGAGCACGTAGTAGAGCTTCGCCCCAATCAGCGTGCCCAGTACGGCGGCGAAGATGAGATCCCCGATGGGCGACGGGTCGTGCCCGCGCCGCGTCAGCTCCCGCTCGGCGATGATCTGCGAGATCACGAAGGCGAGCAGCACCGCGAAGCCGAACCCCGTGAATTCGAGCGGGCCGAGCGAGACGCTGAACGGGTGGTGGATGATCTGGGAGTCGGACATGGGGGGAAGATAAGCGAGCGGAGCGACGGCGAGGGGCCTGGGGTCTGGGGTCTGGGGTCTGGGTTTTAGGAGTGCAGAGGAGCCCTCCAGACCCCAGACCCTAGACCCGAGACCCCTCCACCAGTCCCGGGATCGGCCTCGCCGCGTAGGCGTTGAGCTCCAGCCCAGCCCGCTCTCCGCGCTCGTAGTGAAAGAGGGCGGCGCGGGCGATCATTGCCGCGTTGTCGGTGGCGAGGCGAGCGCTCGGTGTGTACACCGTGGCGCCGGCGTCGGCGAGGCGGGCGCGCATGGCGCGGGCGAGTGCGCGGTTGCAGGCCACCCCGCCGCCGAGCACGACGCGCTCGCGCCCGTACGCGCGCGCCGCGCGGTACGTCTTCTCCACGAGCGTGTCGACGAGCGCGTCCTGAAAGCCGCGGGCAATGTCGGCGCGCCGCGCGTCGTGCTGCTCGGCGTCCGACCCGCCGCGCGCGTCTGGCTCGCCGGCGCGGACGGCGTTCAGCACGGCCGTCTTGAGACCGCTGAACGAGACGTCGTAGTAGTCCGGGTCACCGGGGGCCTGGTCGCGGCGCAGCATCGGGCGGCTGAAGCGGACCCGCGACGGGTCGCCGCGGGCGGCGAGCTCCTCCACGTATCGCCCGCCCGGGTAGGGGAGGCCGAGCAGCTTGGCGACCTTGTCGAACGCCTCGCCGGCCGCGTCGTCGCGCGTGCTGCCGAGCAGCCGGTACTCGCCCCAGCGGGAGACGTCGAGCAGGAGGGTGTGGCCGCCCGAGACGAGGAGGGCGGTGAACGGGGGCACCGCGTCGGGCGCCTCGAGCGCCGACGCGAACAGGTGGCCCTCCATGTGGTGCACGGCCACGAGTGGTAGGCCGGCGGCGAACGCGAGCGCCTTGGCGTAGCTCACGCCCACGAGCAGCGCGCCGACGAGGCCGGGCGCGTACGTGACGGCCACGAGGTCCACGTCCGGGAGCGCGACTCCGGCGTCGTGGAGCGCCTGATCGACCACCGCGACGATGCTCGTCAGGTGCGCGCGGCTGGCGATCTCCGGCACGACGCCGCCGAACACCCGGTGGACGTCCTGCGAGAGGATGACGAGCGAGCGCTGCGTGACGTCGTCCCCCGCGCCCTCGAGCACGGCGGCGGAGGTCTCGTCGCAGGAAGTCTCGATGCCGAGGACGCGCGTCACGGCGCGCTTGGCGACGGCGCGCTGCGGGGCCGGCCCACGCCGCCGCGGCGATTCGTGTCGGCGTGCGGCGTTCCGGTGCGCGTGCCCGGCGCCGCCGGTGCCACGTTCCCGGTGGGGGGGCCCCCCCGCGGCGGCACGACTCGGGTGCCGGCCGCGGCCCTCGCCGCGCCGGCTGCGTCGGCGGCACCCCGACCCGTCCGGGCGCGCCGCGCGGCCGAGTCCGCGGCAGCCGCAGGCAGGCGACGCCCCGCCGAATCGACGATCACCGTATCTCGGGCCGCCGAGTCGAGCGCCGGCGGCTCGATCTCCGCACCGACCGACATCGTCACCCGCACCGGCCGCACCCGCCCGCGCACCCGCCCGGTGTCGAGCGCGACAGCGATCGGTTGCGTGTCGGTGACGACGATGCTCTCGCGGACGGTGGGCACGCTCTCGAGGGCGTGGACGGCGCGCCGGGGGCCCACGACGGTGACGCTCTCGGGTGCGAACCGCGGCGGCCGCGTCAGGCGGATGCCCGGGGCCGGTGCGATCCGGAGCGCGGATCGCACCGGCACGCGCCGCTCGGCCGTCGGCACGAAGTGCAGCTCGAGCGCCCGCGGCTCGACGTCGCGGACGATCGCGTCGATGCCTGAGGGGATGTCGACGTCGGACGGGCGGAGGGCGATGCGCAGCGTGTCCGGCGAGTCGGCGGGCACGACGCGGCGCACCACCGGCCGGGTGCCGTAGAGCTTCAGCAGCTCGCGCCCTCGCCCGACGACGAGCGCGCGCACGGTCGGCGGCTCGCCTTGGAGCACGAGCGCGCTGTCGAGCAGCAGCACGAGTCGCACGGGCACCAGGTCCTCTGTGGGCTCCTCGGCGCTCACCACGAGCCAGAGCACGAGCGCGAGGAACAGCGCCGCCGCCTTGTAGGGTAGCCGCTCCGTGGCGGCCTCCACGAGGCGCTGGCGCAGCGAGCTCGCACGGGGGCGCGGGGGCTCCGAGCCGGGCATCGTCGTCAGGCGGGCCGGCGCCCCTACGGCTGCCGCGCCGGCTCCGCGACGCCGAGTGTACGCCCGGCGCCGCGGAGCGAATCGGGCGGAGCCACGAGCGGCACGCCGAGCAGCTCCGCGACCAGCGCGCGATTGCCCGGCGAGCTCCAGCGGTCCATGAACGTCTTCTTCCGGATGACGCCGTCGCGTCCGATCACGAAGTTCTCGGGCACGCCCGTGGTCTTGTACGCGCGCTGAATCTCGCCCGACGGGTCGTGCAGGATCTCGAACGTGAGGCCGTACTCCTTCGCGAACGCCCGGATCTGCTCCTCGGACCCCGGGTCGTCGACGCTCACGGCGACGATCTTCAGCCCCCTCGGCCCGTAGTCCCTGTAGAGCGCCTGCATGCTCGGCATCTCGACGCGGCACGGGCCGCACCAGGTGGCCCAGATGCTCAGCAGGACGACGTCGCCCTTGTAGTCCGCCAGCGTCTTCGTCCGCGGCTCGGCGCCGAGCGTCTTGGCCGCGAAGTCGGGTGCCTTGGACCCGACGGTCACGGGGAAGAGCTCGTCGCCGAGGTAGCGCGTGGCAGCCACGAGCCCGCCGGCGAGGAGGAGCACGATGCCGAGGACGATGCCCCACTGCTGCTTGACCGTCATACGACCTCCCGGCAGCAGTCGCGAAGGACGCCGATCTCCCGCCGCGGGTCCGGGGCGGAGAAGATGGCGTTCCCCGCGACGAAGGTGTCGGCGCCGGCGCGCCAGCACTGCGTGATTGTCTCGCGGTTGATCCCGCCGTCCACTTCGAGCACGGCCGCGCTCCCGGCCTGCGTCAGCATCTGACGCGCGCGGCGCAGCTTGTCGACCGCCGCGGGAATGAACTGCTGGCCGCCGAAGCCGGGGTTCACGGACATGACGAGGAGCAGGTCCAGGTCGGCCGCGACCTCGCTGACGGCGCTGAGCGGCGTGGCCGGGTTGATGACCGCGCCGGCCAGGCACCCGAGCTCCTTCACGCGCCCGACCTGACGGTGCAGGTGCGGCGCCACCTCGGCGTGGATCGTGAGCGTCGACGCGCCGGCTTTGGCGAAGCTGTCGAAGTACTTCTCCGGCTCGACGACCATGAGGTGCACGTCGAGCGGGAGGTCGGTCAGGCGGCGCACCGTCTCGATGACCTTCGCGCCGAAGGTGAGGTTCGGCACGAACACGCCGTCCATTACGTCGACGTGGATCCAGTCCGCGCCGCCGGCCTCGCACATGGCGATTTCGTCGGCCATGCGCGCGAAGTCGGCGCTGAGGAGCGATGGGGCGATGCGGACGGGCATGTGGGTGGGGCGGGGAGGTGCGCTGCTGGCGAACCCCCAAATTGTAAGGCGGTAGCGCGGGTTCTGGCAGCCGCCAAAAAGCGGCTCTCGGCTTTCAGCTCTCGGCTGGGGCGGTGACTGGGAACTGCCTCGGCGTGAGGGCCGTCCTCCCCGCTCTTACCCGCTGTAGCCGAGAGCCGAGGGCCGAGCGCCGAGCGCCGAGCGCCGCTCTCCTACGGTACCCCCCCCGATACGGTCAATGACACGGCCGTACCGGCCCGCACCGCGCTCCCGGCGTTCGGGGACTGGCCGATGACGGTGTTGAGTGGCTCGAAGGCCGTCGAGTCCACGCGGACGGCGCCGGGCGAGAGGCCGACCTGCCCGAGCATCGCGCGCGCGTCGGTCAGGGTCTGCCCCATCAGGTCCGGCACCTGAATGTCGGCCGGGCCGGCGCTGACGAACACGGTGACCGCTGCCGGGAGCACGACTTCCGTACCGCCGGCGGGCGCCGTCCCGAGCACGGTGCCGCGGGCGGTGCCCCCGCCCCGCTCGACCACGTCGGCCACGTCGAAGCCGGCGCCGCCGAGCGAGGCCTCGGCCTCCTGCCGCGTCATGCCGGTCACGTCAGGCACGGTGGCGCGCCGCTGGCCAGCGCTCACGTCGAGGATCACGCGCATCCCCTTCGGCTCCAGCCCGCCCGGTGCCGGGTCTTGCCGTAGCACCGTGGACTTCGGCGCCGCGCCGTGGAACACGAGCTCGCCGCGCGCGGCCTCGAAGCCGGCCGTCCGCAGCCGCCGCGACGCGTCGTCGTAGAGCAGCCCGACGACGTTCGGCACGCGCGCGTCGTCGGGGACGAGCGACGTCGGGAAGACGAAGAAGAAGATGACCAGGTAGGCCGTCAGGAAGCCGCCGGCTGCCGCGACGAGGTACGGGAGAAGGCGGCGCGTGGCGGTGCGCCACCTGTTCGCTGCCACCTACGCCACCCTCCGAAGTCGCGCCGCGAACGCACCGTCCACGCCGTGCCGCTGCGGGAGCACGCGCAGCCGTCCCGCGTCGAGCACCTGAGCCGGCACGGCGCCCTCGGGCGGCGGCTCCAACCGCCACTCGGGATGCTCCGCGAGGAAGCTCTCCACCTGCGCGTCGTTCTCCTCGGGCTCGAGCGAGCAGGTGCTGTAGATGAGCAGCCCGCCGGGCGCGACGACCGCCGCCGCGGCGCGGACGATCGCCCGCTGCAGCGCCGCCATCACGGCCAGGTCGGAGATGCGCAGGCGCCACCGCGCGTCCGGGTGGCGACGGAAGGTGCCGGTGCCCGTGCACGGCACGTCGACGAGCACCGCGTCCACGGGCCGGACCGCCGGCTCGCGCGCGTCGGCGACGAGGGGGTAGATGTTGCGCGTCTCGAGCCGCCGCATGTTGCCGAGCATGCGCTGGAGCCGGGCGAACGACCGGTCAGCCGTGTACACGACGGCCGCCGTACGCGACAGCTCGAGCGACTTCCCGCCCGGCGCGGCGCACAGGTCCGCGGCCGCGGCGCCGGCGGGAACGGCGGCATACTTGACGACGAGCGTCGACGCGGGGTCCTGGACGAAGAAGAGCCCCTGGCGGAACGCCCCGAGCTCGGCGAGCGACACGCCCGCCGGGAGCTGGATCGAGTCGCGAACGAGCGGTGCCTCCTCCACCCGGATTCCGGCGGATTCGAGCGTCGCCTCGAGTTGTTCGGCCACGATCCCGAACGGCCGCACGATCAGCGGCCCCTCGGCGTTGTTTGCGACCAGTAGCCGCTCGGTCTCCTCGGCGCCCCACCGTCCCACCCACCGCGCCACGAGCCAGCGCGGGTGCGAGTAGGCGAGCGAGAGGGCGTCCACCGGGTCGCCCTGCACGCCGGGCATGGCCGGCCCACCGGACCCACTAGAGCCACCAGTCGTCCCGGGCGCCCCAGACACGGCCGACGTCCCCGGCCGGCTGACCGGTGTGGGCTCGAGGGCGATGGCGTTGCGCTCCCGGTCGATGCGGCGCAGGACGGCGTTGGCGAGCTTGCTGGCTCCGATCCCGTGCCGGCGCTTGGCCAGCTCCACGGTCTGCGCGATGGCCGCGTAGGCCGGCACGCTCCCCATGTAGAGGAGCTGGTAGGTGCCGAGGCGGAGCAGGTCGGTGAGGTCGGAGTCGAGTCGAGCCAGCCCGCCGCGCACGCGCTCCGAGAGCAGGGCGTCGATCCAGGCACGACGGCGGAGCATCCCGTAGATCAGCTCCTGCGTCCACCGCCGGTCACGCGCGTCGAGTACGCTCGCCCGCCGCTCGAACGACGGGTCCAGGAGCTCGCCGCCGCGCAGGTCGGCGCAGACCTCGGCTGCGACGACTCGCGCATCGGTGACGCCGCCCCGCACGGCGAACCCGCCGCCGCGCCGCTCCTCGGTCACCGTGCGCCCTCCCGGGCGCCCCGTACGCCGACGCCCCGTGCCTCGCCGACTCCTGCATCTGCGCCGCGCGAGTGCTCGCTACGTGGGTCCCGGTGCGTCATGCGCGGAAAGATAGTCGGTGGCCGCACGTTCGGCATTCTCCGTTTCCCAGATTCCGCGGATCACCGCGACCCCGTGCGCGCCGGCCTCCCGCAGCTGCGGCACGTGCGTCGGGAGCACGCCGCCGATGACGACGAGCGGCACGCCGACCTCGCGGGCCAGATCCCCGACCCGGACCAAGCCCGACGCGCGGTCCGCGCCCGCGGGTCCGTGGCGGGGGAACTCGACGACCACCCACGCCGCCCCGTGCTTGGCGGCGACACGCGCCTCGACGAGCGAGTGCGCGCTGGCCCCGACGGCGAGCGCCGGCGCGATGCGGCAGGCGTCGGCGACGGTCAGCGACTCGGACGTGAGCTGCACGCCTCGCGCCGCCGCCGCCGCCGCGACGTCGGTGCGGTCGACCACCACGAGCCAGCAGCCCGTCGCGAGCTGCGCCGGGCTCAGCGCATCGGCGAGCCGGTAGAGCTCGAGCGCCGAGAGCCGCGGCGCCCGGAGGTGGAGCGCCCCGCGGGGGCCGAGCGCCCCCATGACGCCGCGCGCCCGGACGAGGAAATCCGGGCGCGCCACGAGCTCGCTGGTGGTGACGGCGTGAACTGCAGGGATGAGGGACGAGGGACGAGCGACGAGATTCAAGGCGCTCGTCCCTCGTCCCTCGTCCCTCGTCCCTCGAATCGGTCTCCCACGCTCACGCCCCGCCCTTGGGCCCAGTCGAGTGCCGCGAGACGCCGTCGGCCGGCGGGATGGACGTAGGTGATGCGCACCCCACCCGTGCCACAGCCGACGAGCATCCCGGCCTCGTCGACGGCGATCACTTCCCCCGGGTCGCCCCGCGCATCGGGCGCCGGCCGCGCGCCGAACAGCTTGACCTCGGCGTCGCGCAGCGTCGTGAACGCACCGGGCCGCGGGTCGTACGCCCGCACGACGCGCGCGACCGTGCGCCCGTCGGCGGTCCAGTCGACGCGGGCGTCGTCGCGCTCCACCTTTGGCGCGTACGTCGCGAGCGCGTCGTCCTGCGGAGTCTCGGTCGCGCTCCCCACGCCGATTCGCGCCAGTGCCTCGATGAGCGCCTGCGCGCCCAGCTCGGAGAGGCGGAGCTGCAGCTCGCCGTACGTCTCGTCCTCGACGATCGGCGTGCGGGCCTGCAGGAGGATCGGCCCCGCGTCGAGCTGCGGCACCATCCGCATGATCGTTACGCCAGTCTCCGTCAGCCCCTGGAGGATCGCGGCCTGGATCGGCGCCGCACCGCGCAGCGCCGGCAGCAGCGATGCGTGGATGTTGAGCGTGCCGGCGAGCGGAGCGTCGATCGCCGACTTGGGAAGGATGTGTCCGTAGGCGACGACGACGGAGACGTCGGGGCGCAGCGCCTGCAGCTCGCCGAGGAATTCGGGCCCGCGCGGCCTCTCGGGCTGCAGCACCGGCAGCGACTCCTCGAGCGCGATGCGCTTGACCGGCGACGGCACCAGCGTGGAGCGCGACCGCCCCCGCGGCCTGTCGGGCTGCGTCACCACGCCGACCACGTCGAAGCCCTCGCCGAGGAGGGCCCGCAGGGCAGGCGTCGCGAACTCCGGCGTACCCCAGAAGAGGACGCGCATCTACGCGCGGCGAGTGGAGTGTGGAGAGTGGAGAGTGGCTGCGACCGAGACGCGCCTGGCCGCCAGTGCTCGGCACTCGCCACCCTTCACTCGCCACTGCGCTCTCACAGCTCCCCCCCCGGGTTGTGGTCGGCGATCTCGCTCGGCGGCAGCTTCCGGATGTTCTCGGGGTACTGCTTGCGCTCGCGCTCCCACTTGCTGAGTGCCGAGCGGCGCTTGAGAACGCTCAGGTAATCGATGAAGAGCCGGCCGTGCAGGTGGTCGATCTCGTGCTGCAGGCAGCGCGCGAGGAGCTCCGAGGCGTCGAGCTCGAACTCGCGCCCGTCGTGGTCGAGGGCCCGGACGGCCACGCGCGCGGCGCGCTCCACCTCCCCGAAGACCTCGGGGATCGACAGGCATCCCTCCTCGGCCTTGGCGGAGCCGTCGTGGCGCACGATCTCCGGGTTGACGATCACGAGCGGGCTTTCGCCGACGTCGATCACGGCGAGGCGCTCCAGCCGCCCGACCTGCGACGCGGCGAGGCCGATCCCCCTGGCGGCGTACATCGTGGCGAACATGTCGTCGATGAGGCGGCGGAGCTCGTCCGTCACCTTGGCGACGGGCGTCGTCTCCTGCCGCAGCACCGGGGAGCCGAGGACGTGGATGTCGAGCAGCCTCACGTAGTGCTCACGCCGCGCTGTTGGACGCCGAGGCGGTCGTGGTCACGATGCGGGCGATGCGGCCGCGCTCGACGATCAGCCGCGACTCGCCGCTGCGAATGGTGACCTCGTCCTCGGCCGTCGGCTTGTCGTCGGCGCCGAGTGCCTTGATGTGCACCACGTCGCCGATCACCCCGCCGGCGGTGACCACGCGGTCGCCCTTCTTGAGGTTCTGGATGGTGAGCTCGTGCTGCTTGCGCTGCCGCTGCTGCGGGCGGATGAGGATGAAGTAGAAGATCGCGAAGATGGCCGCGTACATGAACAGCGGCCCGAAGAGCGGGTTGCTCCCGGTGGGCAACTGCAGCAGCAGCGCCGCCGTGGCGAGCGGAGGGAGGGGGGTCATCGCGCCTGCGCCTCAGGCTTGGAGTGGTGGCGCGCGAGCCAGTCGCGGCTCCACGCGTCGAATGTCCCGGCCGCCAGCGCGGCACGCGCGTCGCGCATCAGCGAGACGAGGAAATGTACATTGTGCAGCGACAGGAGACGCAAGCCCAGAATCTCGTCGCAGACATAGAGGTGGCGGACGTACGCGCGGCTGAACCGCCGGCACGCCGAGCACCCACAGGCCTCCATGATCGGGCGTGGGTCGTTGCGGAAGTCGGCGCGCTTGATGTTGATGCGCCCCTCGTCGGTGAACGCCGTCCCATTGCGCCCCATGCGGGTCGGCGCGACGCAGTCGAACAGGTCCACCCCGCGCCGCACCCCCTCGATCAGGTCCTCGGGGAAGCCGACCCCCATGAGGTACCGCGGACGGTCCGCGGGCAGCGCCACGTCGACGACGTCGAGCATGCCGTACATGTCAGCCTTCGCCTCGCCCACCGACAACCCGCCGACGCCGTACCCCGCCCAATCGTGCATATCCACGAGCGCCCGGACGGACTCCCGCCGCAACTCGGCATGAATGCCGCCCTGGACGATCGGGAAGAGGGTCTGCTCATGGGGGACGAGGGACGAGGGACGAGGGACGAGTTCGTTAGTCTCGTCCCTCGTCCCTCGTGCCTCGTCCCTCAACCGTTCGAACTCCTCCAGACACCGCCCCGCCCACCGCACGCTCCGCTCCATCGCCTCCCGGGCCACGCCCTCGTCGCTCTGACCGGGCACGACGTGGTCGAACTGCATGATCACGTCGGCGCCGAGGTTTCCCTCGATCCGAATCACGCTTTCCGGGGTGAAGTGGCGGCGCGATCCGTCGATATGGCTCCGGAATTCCACGCCGTCCTCAGTGACGGTGCGAAGCCCCTCGAGCGAGAACACCTGGAAGCCGCCCGAGTCGGTGAGGATGGGACCGTTCCACCCCATGAAGCGGTGCAGCCCGCCGAGCTCGCGCACCACCTCGTCGCCCGGGCGGAGGTGCAGGTGGTAGGCATTCGCCAGAATCATCTGCGCGCCCATCGCCTCCAGGTCCAGTGGATCGAGCGCCTTGACCGTGGCGAGCGTGCCGACGGCCATGAACGCCGGCGTGCTGACCGGCCCGTGTGGCGTGACGAAAACGCCGGCGCGCGCGGCGCCGGCGGTGGCGTGGATGGTGAACGAGAAGCTCACATCAGGTCCACTGTCACCGTGGCGTCGGTTGCCGAGCAGGTGTAGCCCATCCGCAGCCGACTCGCCGCCTGTCCGTGCTTGTCGACGGAAGCCGGGGCCGGCACGCGCAGGCTCGCCGCGACGGTCCCGAGCTCCGCGTCGAGGCGCACGTCGCCGGCGGATTGCGTGAGCGTCGCGCGCTGGACCGCGCCGGCGCTGTCCACCGCCAGCGCGAAGCGCGCCTCCCCGGTCGCTGGCTTGCTCTCCTGTTGCAGCCGGGGGCACTCGCCGCGCAACGCGAGGCCGAGCTGCGTGCGCGCCTCCTCGAGGCTCACCCGCGCGCTGCCGCCGGTCGGCTCGAAGTACACGATGCGGCGCTGCGTGCAGCCGCCGAGCACGACGGCGGCCGCAAGTGCCGCGGCGCCAGTCCGCGCGAGCGTCCCGTCCGAGCGCCCTCGTAGGCCGCCACTCCGCGGTCGTGACGCTCCGCCCTCGACGCTCGGCATGCTACACCACCACCATCGCGTCGCCGTACGAATAGAAGCGATACCCCTCATCGATGGCCTCCTGATAGGCGCGCATGGTGAGCGCGTAGCCCGCGAACGCGGCGACGAGCATGATCAGCGTCGAACGGGGAAGGTGGAAGTTGGTGATCAGCCGGTCCACCGCCCGGAACTCGTAGGGCGGCCGGATGAAGATGCGGGTGGTCCCCGACGCCGCCGCGAAGGAACCGTCGGCTCGGATCGCGCTCTCCAGCGTGCGCACGCTCGTGGTGCCCACGGCCCACACGCGTCCGCCGGCCGCCCGCGTGGCGTTGAGCACCGCCGCGGTCGCGGCCGGCACGTCGTACCACTCCTCGTGCATCACGTGCGCCCCAGGGTCGTCTGTCTCCACCGGCTTGAACGTCCCTGCGCCGACGTGCAGCACCAGCTCGGCGCGACGCACGCCGCGCTCGGCCAGCCGCTCGAGCATCGCCGGCGTGAAGTGCAGCCCGGCCGTCGGTGCGGCCACCGAGCCCGCCTCGCGCGCGTACACGGTTTGATAGCGCTCGGCGTCCGGCGCGGCGTCCGCGCGCGCGATGTACGGCGGCAGGGGCACGTGCCCGTGCCGCTCGATCGCTTCGGCCGGTGGCAGCACCGTGCGGAGCCGCACGACGCGCGTGCGCCGCTCGGTGACGGCCAGGATCTCGACGTCGAAGTCGGGGGCGACGTGCACCGTGCGCCCCGGCTTGAGCTTCCCGCCGGGGCTCACCATCGCCTCGAAGAGGTCGTCCCCGAGCGGCTTGAGTAGGAATACCTCGGCGCGGGCGCCGGAGTCGCGGGTGCCCAGGAGCCGGGCCCGCACCACGCGCGTCGCGTTCAGCACGAGGGCGTCGCCGGCGGGGATCAGCTCGGCAAGGTCGCGGAAGGTGCGGTGAGCGAGGGTTCCGGCCGCGCGGTCCACCACCATCAGCCGGCTCTCGTCGCGCCGCGGGGCAGGCGTCTGCGCGATGCGCTCCGCCGGAAGGTCGAAGTTGTAGTCCGCGGTGCGCAGGCCGAGCGGAGGCACGTCGAGCGAGGTCACGCCAGAATGGTAATCGCGCCCGCACGCGACGCGGGCGTCGCGCTGCGAGGCAGTCGCTGTTCCTGACCCTGACCCCTCAAGGGGCGGGCGGGATCGATCGCGTACCCCCGCGCACAGGGTCGGGCCCGAGCCCCCGGTGCAGAGCCAGGGCCAGGATCAGGGCGACGGTGAGGAAACTGCCCTCAGTGGCCGCAGTTCTGCCCCGCACTTTCAACTCCGTTTGGCGGCGCCACCGGTACGGCGCTTGCCCCCAGTCGCTGCCCGCCGCCCCGACGCGGCAGGAGGCCTTTCGACACGAGGAGCGAAGCACCATGGCAGACAAGCCGCACCATCAGACCGGCGCCGCCGACCGGGCGCACGGCACGCACGGCAAGGGCGACGCCCGCGAAGAACGGCTCGACGACGCGGTCGTCGAACCCGGAAACTCGGGCAAGGCGCAGAGCGCCGCCGACCCCCGCCGCGACCCCAACGCGCACGATGGTAACCTGAGCGACACCGGCTGGGGGAACGCGGCCGCCGGGGGCTCGGTCATCGACAAGCGGCCCCCCAAGGAGTGATTGAGTGGTGGGTGGCGAGTGGCGAGTTATGGCCGCCGTTCACTCGCCACCCGCCACCCGCCACCCGCCACCCGCCGCTAGAACAGTCCCGCCTGCTCACCGTTCTGACGCGGCGGCGTGTAGCCGAAGTGGCGGTAGGCGAGCGGGGTAGCCACGCGGCCGCGTGGCGTGCGCTGCAGGTAGCCGTTCTGCACGAGGAAGGGCTCGTACACCTCCTCGATCGTTCCCTCGTCCTCGCTCACCGCGGCGCCGATCGTCTTCACGCCCACCGGACCGCCCTCGAACTTCTCGATGATCGCCTTGAGGATGCGGGCGTCCATGTCGTCCAGGCCGAATTGGTCGACTTCCAGGAGCTCGAGCGCCCGGTCCGCGACGTCCTTGGTGATGACCCCATCGGCCTTAACCTGCGCGAAGTCACGCACCCGGCGGAGCAGGCGGTTGGCGACACGCGGCGTACCGCGGGAGCGGCGCGCGATCTCCACCGTGCCTCCCTCGTCGATCTCCGCCTTCAGCACCTCGGCCGTGCGCCGCACGATCTGCTCGAGGTCCTCCACCGGATAGTAGTTGAGGCGCTGCTCGATGCCGAAGCGCGCCCGCATCGGGGCCGTCAACATGCCGAGGCGCGTCGTCGCCCCGATCAGCGTGAAGCGCTCGATGGGCATCGTGATCGTCTGCGCCTTCGGCCCCTCGGAGAGTCGGATGTCGATCCGGTAATCCTCCATCGCCGGATAGAGGAACTCCTCGATCACCGGGCGCAGGCGGTGGATCTCGTCGATGAAGAGGATGTCCCCCTCGCGCAGGTTGGTGAGTGTGCCGACGAGATCGCCCGGCTTCTCGAGCGCCGGTCCGGACGTCGTCCGGATGTTCACCCCGAGCTCGCGCGCGATCAGCTCGGCCAGCGTCGTCTTACCGAGCCCGGGCGGGCCGAAGAAGAGCGTATGGTCGAGCGGCTCACGCCGCGACATGGCGGCGTCGATGTAGATGCGGAGGCTCTCCTTCACCCGGCGCTGGCCGATGAACTCGGCGAGCCGCTGTGGGCGAAGAGAGAGCTCGACGACCGACTCGTCGACGAGGACTTCCGGAGTGGTGATCTCGGGTCGAGCCATCGCTGCACACTGCCTCAATTCGGGGACTTCAGGTGACGTCCAGGCTTTCGGAGAGCGGCGAAATATAGCACCGAACAGAGGCCGAAAAATAGCGGCCCGCCGCTGTCAGCTCTCGGCGCTCGGCCCTCGGCTGGGGCGTATCGCAGGAAGACCTCGGCACGAGGGACGTCCTCCCGCCGTTCCCGCCCTAGCCGAGAGCCGAGAGCTGACAGCCGAGGGCCGCTGTTAGGCTGTCGGCCCTCGCAAGGCCGCCTGGATCATCATGTACTCGCCGACGTTGTCGAGCGTGAGGAGGCCGAGGAGCTGGCGGCCGCGCACGACCGGGAGGGCGTTGCATCCGCAGGTCCGCAGGCGGGCGAGCGCCTGCTCGATCGGCTCGTCGGGATCGGCGGTCAGGAAGTCGCGGCGCATGGCGTCGCCGACCGGGGCGCTCTGCCCGCGCTCGGCGAGGGCCTTCATGAGCTGCGTGCGAGTGAGCACGCCCACCACGGTCCCGCCGTCCTGGACGACCGGGAAGTCCTGCTGGGAGCTGGCCAGGATGTGCTGCACGGCACGCGACAGCGGGTCGCTGGGTGCGAGCGTACGCACGTCGGTGATCATGACGCGCTGGAGCGGCACGCCATCCAGCGTGGCCGTCGTCTGCTCGGCGGCCGCCTCGCCGGCCGCCCCGAGCCAGATGAAGAGGGCGATGAACACGAGCAGCGGGCTGCCGCGGCCAAAGAGGCCCCAGAAGGCGAAGGCGAGCGCGAAGAGCTGCCCCACGCGCGCGGCCGTCGCCGTGGCGCGCGTGTAATCGCCGCTGCGCATCGCCAGGAACGCGCGCAGCACCCGCCCGCCGTCCATCGGGAAGGCCGGGACCAGGTTGAACAGCGCCAGCCACACGTTGACGGAGAGGAGCTGCACGAGCAGCGACCGCCCGAACATCGCCTCGTCCGGCGCCGTGAGGTCGGACAGTGACCGGACCGGACCCGAGAGCGCGAGGACGGCGTAGAGCACGATCGCGAGCGCCACGTTCACGGTCGGTCCGGCGATCGCGATCAGCAACTCCTGCCGGGGGTCGCGTGGCATCCGCTCCAATCGCGCCACGCCGCCGATGGGCAGCAGGGTGATGTCGCGCGTCGGGATGCCGAAGCGCCGCGCCGTGAGCGCGTGCCCGAGCTCGTGCAACACCACGATCGCGAACACGGCCAGGATGAAGAGCACGCCCGCGATCGCCGCCGTGGGACCACCCCGTTGGTAGCCACCAAAGCCGACCCAGGCGAGCAGGATCAGAAATGTCGCGTGCACGTAGAGCCCGATGCCGGCGACGCGCGCGATACGATAGGACCACCTCACCCTGCCGCCTCCTGAGTGTGAACCGTCCGGCGCGCGCGTGCTACCCGGCCCGCCCAGCGCGCCACAGCTCGGCTTGCTCAACGGAAAAAACTGGTCAAATGGCCAGTATCGGACAATATGACCAGCCTACTTGACCGCAGATGTGGCCAGTGTGACTATGTGCCCGGACATTGTATCCCTGTGAGCCAGGTCACACTGTCTACCGAGTTCCACCACAATTGACGCACGGCACGATCGCGCCCCCTCTGGGGGAAGCGACAAAGGCAAACCCGCCGAAAGGCGGCGACGCAAAGCCACGAGGCTACCGCCCCCGGACTCCGCCGGGAGCCAGGCCAGTCGAGCCGCCGGCTACAACCAGAGGAGACGTCATGCGTCCACGCGCGATCGCCACACGCGGGGCTCTGGCCTTTGCCGCCACCGCGATTCTTGCCGCCTGCGCGGAAGACTCCACCGCACCGCTCACGGCCCCTGACCGTCCGACGCCCTCGCTCGCCCTCACCGCCTCGCCCACCAGCGTCCAACCGGAACTCCCCCGCACCTTTCTCAACACGACGTACGTCCCTCCCACTGGCAAGATCATCAAGGTCAACGCCGGCGGCGATTTGCAGGCCGCGATCAACGCCGCGGCCCCCGGCGACGTCGTCGTGATTCAAGCGGGCGCCACGTTCTATACGAAGACCGGCTACTACCTCCCGAAGAAGAGCGGCACCGGCTTCGTGACCATCCGGACTTCGACCAGCGACGCCTACCTCCCGGTGGGCCGGCGCGTCAGTCCCGCCGACGCAGCAAAGATGCCGAAGCTCGTGACGACGAGTATGAGCCCGGCCCTCCGCACGGGCAACGCCGGCGCCGACCGCTACCGGATCATCGGGCTCGAGCTGACGGCCTCCACGGCCGTCACCGGCGCGTACACGCTCGTGGCCATCGGCAACGGCACCTACCAGAAGTCCGCCGCTTACGTCCCGACGTGGATCATCCTCGACCGTGTGTACATCCACGGCCATTCGAACCTGAACCTCAAGCGCTGTCTCGGCCTCGACGGCGCCTCGTCGGCGGTCATCGACTCGTACCTCGACCGCTGCCACGGACGGAGGCAGGACTCGCAGGCCATCCAGGGGTGGAACGGCCCCGGCCCGTTCAAGATCGTCAACAACTACCTGGCCGGCGCCGGTGAAGTCGTGATGTTCGGCGGGGCCGACCCGAGGATCGCCAACCTCGTTCCCGGTGACATCGAGTTCCGGCGCAACCACGTCACGCGCCCCACGGCCTGGAAGGACGTGTGGACGATCAAGAACCTGATCGAGTTCAAGAACGTGCAGCGCATCCTGCTCGAGGGGAACGTCATCGAGAACAACTGGGCCGCCGGCCAGTCGGGCATGGCGCTCGTCTGGAAGTCGGTCAACCAGCTGGGGAGCTGCACCTGGTGCGTGGTGAAGGACGTCACCTTCCGCTACAACAAGGTGCGGCGCGTCCCCGGCGTGGTGAACCTGTTCTCCACGCAGGGCTCGTTCACGGCGGTGAAGGCGCATCGCGT
>Ga0307415_100000279_pt1 | contig 22082 bp, 21 predicted proteins | sample DK1Cmetagenome_FD_204524 | JGI IMG/M metagenome (GOLD analysis project Ga0307415, IMG submission 204524) | Maize rhizosphere microbial communities from greenhouse at UC Davis, California, United States - DK15-C-2 | ecosystem: Host-associated > Plants > Roots > Rhizosphere > Soil | place: USA...
CTCGTTGGGTTGGCCGGCTCTCCGGCAACCATCGACGGGACGTTCGTGAGCCGCCTGATTTCGGCGGAGCGCGCGGCGCGCAGCACGGTCATGAGCCGCTCGGCAAAACGGGCATTGGCCGCCCCTCCTCGTTCGTCTTCTTTGACCACCAGATCTACCGCACCCAGCTCCAGGGCGCGGATCGCGGCCGATGCCCCCGGGCCAACGTGGGCGCTGACCACAACAATAGGTCGCGGCGACTCCGCCATGATGTATCCGATGGCGCCCAACCCGTCGACCTCAGGCATCTCCAGGTCCATCAGCACGAGGTCGGGGGCATGCGCCCGGACCTTGCGGAGGGCATCCATTCCATCGCGGGCGGTGGCAATCACTTTGAACTCCCCTGATCCTTCCACGACGTCGGTAAGGAGTCGTCGAAAGAAGGGACTGTCGTCCACCACGAGCACCCGCCCGGGATCAGAGGTGCTGGACACCATGCGCCACCGTGCTCACTTCGACTCGACCGTCACATACCCGGAACCGTACGGTGCGGCCGAAATCACCGCCGACGGCTTCGCCCACCAGCGGCACGCCGTGCGAGCTCAGCACCTGGCGGGACGCTACCACGTTCCGCTCTCCCATCTGGATCGTTCCCGGTGGGGCCAGAGCAGCAAACATGCTTGCGCCCCCCGCTAGCCGTGCCGTGATACGGCGGGCCTGGGCTCCGCTTTCACACATCAGCTGGAGCAAGCGGGGCACAGCGGACTGGGGGAATCGCGCGGGCTTGCTGTCATCCCGAGCTAACGCGGGCGAAGGCAACAGAACGTGGGCCAATCCGCCGACGCGCGCCGTCGCATCGTACAGCACGATGGCGACACAGCTGCCGAGACCCACCGTGATCAGGGTTTCCTCGCGGCCGCCGATCTTCAGGTCGGCCACCGGCACCACTACGTCCCGGCCGCTCACGCCGCCCGCCGGTAAATCCGCTCCCGGGGGTCCAGGAGTGTGAGGAGGTCTCGAGCCCCGCCGAAGAGCGACTCGACCTTGCCCAAAACGAGAAAGCCGCCGGGGGCCAGCGCCTCGGCGAAACCGAGGAACACCCGCTCCTGCATGGCGCGGCCGAAGTAGATGACCACGTTGCGACAAACGATCAGCTGGTACTTGCGGCTGGGCGCAGGGTCGACGCCGAGATCGGACGCGCGAACGAGAACCCGGCGCCGGACCCGTTCTACAACCCGGCAGTCTGATCCATCATGCTCGAAGTACCGCGTTGCCAGAGAGGCAGGCACGTCCGCCAGGGATTCGCGCGAATAGCAGGCTTCCTGGGCACGGGCGAGTGACTGGCGATCGATGTCGGTGGCGTCTACGGTCACCAGATCGAGGCGGTCTGCCCTACCCTGTGCGTCCAGATGCTCGGCCATGAGCATTGCCAGCGTGTAGGGCTCCTCCCCGGATGAGCAACCCGCGCTCCAGGCCCGCATCTCCGGCCAGTCACCAGCGAACAGCTCGGGTAGGATGCGGCTCCGGACCTGATCCCAGGTCTCCGGATTGCGGTAGAAGCTGGTCACGTTGATTGTGATCGCGTCCTTCACCCGCTGATACTCCGCACCGTCCCGTTCCAGCAACTCCTGGTACTCACCATAGCTCTGCACGCCACAAGCGCGCATGCGCACGGCGATTCGGCGACGAAGACACTTGTCCTTGTAGCCATCGAGCGACAGTCCGACCTGGCGGGAGATCTGGCCGATCAACTCGAGAAACGCTTCCTCGTCGGTCCTCGTCATTGCGACAGGTCCAGCATCTCGAGATTGGCCCGAGCCAACTGGTGCCCGGGATTGAGCACGGTCGCCTGGGCCCAGCTCTGGCGCGCGCGGGCAAAATCCCGTCGCTTATATGCGATGTTCCCTAGCTTGAAGTAGAGGTCATCTCCCAACTCCGGGTTGAGCTTGGCGGCGCGTTCATAGGCCTCGCCCGCCTCATCGTAGCGTCCGTTCCGGTACAGGATGTCGGCCAGGTTCTTGGAGACTTGGGGGAGGGCGGCGTCCTCCGCCAGCGCGGAGCGCAGCATGGCTTCCGCGCCCTGCATATCACCGCTTGCCTCCAGAAGCACCGCGAGATTGTTCTGCAGGACCGGGTTATTAGGATAGGCGTCGACACCCTGCCGAGCAGTGCGCAACGCGCTCTCCGCCTCATCCAGTCCGGCTGCTGCAAGAGTGGCCGCCCAATACCACAGCGCCGGGACCGGCTTTCCCTCCAGAAGCTCGCAGGCCTGGGCCAGCCGCGACTGGGCTACCTTGTTGTCGCCTCGTCTGAGCGCGACAATGCTCCAGCCCAGCATGATTCGCGGATCGTCCTTCGCCCGTGCCGCCGCATCGCCATAAGCCGCCTCGGCCTCGTCCAGCCGGCCAAGCTGCTCCAGGGCAAAGCCCAGGTTGTGGAGCGCCGCGGGCCGGGGAACTCCGGCTTCAGCCGCCTGCCGGAGAGCCGCGGCCGCTTCCTCCCACCGCGCCTGGCGAATGGATATGAGCCCCAGAAACAGCGGTGCGCGGCTGTCGGCAGGCCGCAGTTCGATCACGCGGCGGAACTCGCGCAGGGCTTCCTCCAGCATTCCGGCCTTATAGAAGGCGATCCCCAGGTTCCGGTGCTCGTCCACCCGGCTGTCGTTGACCTTGGGGGGAGCCGCCGTGGATGTCCCGACCCGGTGGGCAAACCCCGCGGTGATCAGCCCGAACAACGCCTTGCCGACCTCGAACTCCACCAGGCCGGATTCATCGATCAGCTGGCGAACATCCCGCGTCCCATCGATCAGCGGTAGCAGCCGTTGCTGCTCGGCCGAGAGCGTCGGAGCCGACTGCATGATGTGCTGCTGGTCAACCGAGAAGATGAGATCGAACGAAGGAATTTTCTTTTCGATCAGACTCCACTCGTCCACCCGCCGGGCTCCCTCGAGCAGAAGCGCTTCGGGACTGATGCGAACCAGGAAGTCTTCCCGCTCGGGACGGACGCCCGCCTCGAAATTGAAAGTTCCGGAAGTCCAGGTGAACAGGTAGTACACCGCCTCTTCGATCTGGAGGCGCATGTAGTCCTCCAGCTCGGCTCGGCTCAGCGTGCCTAAACCAACCAGGATCTCTCCCAGTTTGTGCTGCCGATCATCATCCTGGGCCGCAATAGCGTTTTGCAGTTGCTCGGCACTGATCCGGCCCCTGCGGAGGAGGATGTCGCCCAGGCGGTCGCGCCGGTTCACGATGGACGCGTAGACGATCTGGCCTTCGTCTAGGTAAATGGTGCCGAAGTTGTGCTGGTCGGCGAGAGCCAGGCAGCCGGTCCGGCGCCCCAGAAAGAGCAGCTGGATGACATCCGGAAGGCTCGCCTCTTTGAGACTGCCCTTGATGGCCATCAGCGCCACTCCTCGACAATGCGGTCACCGATGTCGGGCCAGTCCCAGACCATCTTCTCGCGGCTCTTGGTGCCGCCTGCTGCGCCCACCACTCCACTCGATCGCGAGGATGCGGGTCGGCGCGGCGGCTTAGGCTGGGAGCCTTCCAGCACCTCACGCGCGAGTGCGACCGTCGGGGTGGCACCCTGGGCCTCGGCCGCATTGAGAACCCGCTGCAGCAGGCCATGCACGGCCCGCACCGACTCGACTGGTCTTGAGCCGACATATGAAGCGAGCTCCGGGTCGCTTGTCCCTACCTTGGCCTGAAGCGAGCGCTCGACGACTTGCTGCCGGATCTCCCGCTCAGGAGGCGGCAAATCGACGACTAGACCTCCCTCAAGCCGGGTGCGGAGGCGGCCCTCTACAGTGGTCATCTCTGCCAGTGGTACCGCCGAAGTGAAGACCATCTGCCGGCCGGATTCGACCAGATAGTTGAACAGCACAAACAGTTCGTCTTGGGTCCGATCTTTCTCGGCCACCAGGTGCACGTCATCCAGAAGGAAGGCCGCGGCGCTGTGGTAGCGGGCCCGCCAGGCCGGCACGGCGTGACGGTCAATGGCTTCGATGAGCTCGCCGGTGAACTCGTGGGCGCTGAGGCAGGCAACCGGAGCCTTCAATCGCGCAGCCAATCCATTCCCCAGCGCGTGGAGCAAGTGGGTCTTGCCCACTCCACTCGCCCCGACAATCACGAGAGGATTGTACCGGGTGGCAGGATCCGTCACGATCGCGCGGGCAGCCTGCAGGGCCATGCGGTTGCCGGCGCTTTCGAAAAGGTCGTCCAACCGCCAGATGGGAAGCGGCGCCGGCGGAGGGTGGGCGCCCTGGCGGGCGCGCTGGGTGATAGCTTCAGCCCCGGAAATGTCCTCCGGGTCCCGAAAGGCGCTGGAGCCGGCCAGGGAGGGCGCGAGGGTCGATGCTTCGGCGTGGAGCGCCTGGAGGCGGCGAACGTCGGACTCGAACTGATGGAGCACCTGTTCCGGATCGGTGGTCATTTCCTGCTGCAGCAGGGCCTCGAGTCGCGTAGTACTGAAGCCTTCGCCTTCCCACCGTAGAATCGCCGCGGCAACCTTGGTGCGCCACGAGTCGACCTGCTGGGCGACGGTCGCGGATACTTCGGACAGGAAATCACCGAACTCATCGACACCTTCCGCTCCCTCCTTACTCGCTGGCTCCGTCTTGTCCGCTTTCTTGGTGGGAAACGGCGACCGCTCCGTCTTCTCCGATTTGTCGGAGGTATCGGTACCGCCAGCCAGGGCTCGAGCCTGCGCCGGCTTCAAAGGCGTATCGCTCACCGCCTGAAAGGCCACCAGCCGGTTGAGGGCGCCCAACAGCTCACGGACGTTGTCGATCACCAGTGAGCCCACCGCTTCCAGCACGCCTTCGCCGAAGCTGGCCCGGCGTTCCTCCGCCTTGCGCCGAAGGATGGCGACACGGGTCTCGTAGTCCGGCGCCGAGATGTCGATCACGAGGCCGCCGGCAAAGCGTCGGATCAGCCGCTCGTCCAGGGCCTCGATCTCCGCCGGCGGGCGATCACTGGTGAGGACGATTTGCCGGTTCGTGGTCTGGAGCGCGTCGCTTAGCCGGAGCAGCTCCGCCTGCATTTCCCGCCGGTGAGTCAGAAACTGCACATCGTCCACCAGCAGGAGATCCACATCGCTGAACCGGCGGCGGTATGCCTCGCCCTGCCCTGCAGCAACCGCAGCGTGAAAGGATTCGACGAACTCGTCGAGCGTGAGGTATTCCACCGACAGTCGTGGATTGATGGCGCGAGCGGCGTGCCCGATGCCCATCAGCAGGTGGGTCTTGCCCAACCCAGGCCGGGCATAAATGAAAAGAGGGTTGTAGACGGTGCCCGGCGATTCCGCCACCGCTTTGGCTGCGGTAAACGCCAGCCGGTTGGCCGCGCCCACCACCAGGGTGTCGAACCGGTACAGCGGGTTGAGCGTGGCGGTCACGCGACCGCACTCCCGGCGGCCAGACGCTTGAGGACGAGCTCGGAAACTCCCTTGAGGGTTTCAAAGACCCCTGCTCCATGCAGCGCATCGGCGCTGAAGCTCTGAACCGAACGAAAGTTCAGGGCATCGTCCATTTCTTCCTGGGTGAGGATCAAGTCCCGGGGCAGGTCCTGCTTGTTGTACTGGAACACCACCGGCAACTGCCGGATGTCGACGCCCTGCGCCAGGAGATTGTCCTGAAGGTTCTGCAAACTTTCCAGATTATCGTCGAATCGGCGGGCCTGACTATCCGCCACGAAGACCACACCGTCGGCGCCCTGGAGCACCAGCTTTCGGGTGGCGTTGTAATAGCTCTGCCCCGGCACGGTATACAGCTGGAACTTGGTGGTGAAGCCCGAAATCGAGCCCAATTCCAGCGGCAGGAAGTCGAAGAACAGCGTGCGATCGGTCTGGGTCGCCAGTGACACCATGCGGCCCCGCCGGGATTCCGGCACCCGCCCGTAGACATACTGCAAGTTCGTCGTCTTGCCGGACCGGCCGGGTCCGTAGTAGACGATCTTGCAGGTGATCTCGCGGGCCGTGAAGTTGACCAGGGACATTCGCGCTACCGTCCAAAGAGTTCTTTAAGGCTCGTGTCCAGCTCACGCTCGAAGTTTTCCGGCAGCGGCTGGTCCGGCTGCTGCTCCCGCGGTGCTGCGTTCACCAGCTCCTCGACCATCTGATCAAAAAAGAGCTGTACCAGTCCGACTGAGGTCTCCGTTCCGAACACCACGAGACCAATCCACCGACCTCGCGGGGTGCCGAACGCCGAGAGCATGCAGCTTTGACGGTTCCCGCCATGCACCAGCGCGGCAAATCGGGATGCACCCATCACTCTCGCCAGCTCTTCGGTCGAGGCAACGATGGCTGCCCCCAGGGCGGCGGCGGTCATCACCTCGACCGAGCGGGCGAATCCGTGCTGGGCCACCACCTGACCGGAGGTAGTCATCAGCAGGATGAGCCGCGCGGAAGATTCGGTGATGAACGTTTGCAAGGGCACCGCCACCCAGGGCTCGAGCGCTCGCATCAGGCCAGGCGACCCACCGCATCGAGCATCTGAACCCGAGCCAGGCCCAGGTTGGCGTCGGTTCCGGCAACCGCCACCAGCACCAGATCGCTTCGGCCAGGGGCCGCCAGTACCGACCCGTTGCTCCCCCGCAGGTGCACGAAGGTCGGTGCCCGCATGCCCGCCTGGTTTGTGGCGCGGTCGAGCCGCTGAACCAGGCTCGCGGCCAGGGCGGCAATAGCTCGACCGTCGATTCCATCCATGAGTCGTTCCGCCACTACCAGCCCGTCGCTTGCCGAGATCAGCAGCGAGCCGCGAACCCCCGGGACCTGGGTGACCCGTTCGAGTGCCGCCTGTGCGTCACTCACGCGTGACTCTCCAGCCAGGACCGGGCCTCCCGTGCCGCTCGTTCCGCGACCAGGCCAAGACGGGCCATTGGTAGGGACGGGTCACGAACGGTGAGCAGCATGGTGTCGGGAGTCGGCGGCACCAGGTACAGGTTCCCTTCCGGCGACTCCACGGCGATGGCCTGCCAGGTGCCGAGACCGAGTAACCGGCTGGTTCGGGTGGCTTCCTTGGACACTCCAGCCAGCTCCGCAGCCACCCGATCCCCGACGTCTTCATTGCTAGGGCTCAGAAGAGTGCCGTTGATCCGGAGCCCGTTCCCATCCACCAGCATGATGCCGTGGTCGGCGTGGCTGGGGGCGCCATGGACACCATTCGTGCTTGCGGCCGGGAGGCTCTCGACGGGCAACTCCACGTCCGCTGGTGCGGGTTCATGGGGCGCTTGCGGATTCGGAGCGGCAGCCATCGCTCCACCCCGCACCCGCTCCAGCGCCTGGATAATCGTCGGATCGTCCGGATCGATCTCTGCGGCACGCCGCAAATGTTCCACGGCAGCCGGCACGTCCCCCGCGCGAAAGTAGAGGAACGCGATGCCCTTCAATGCGCCGATTCGCATGGGGTCGAAGCGCAACGCTTCGGCCCACGCATCGAAGGCCCCGGCCAGATCGCCCTGATCACCCAGAATTCGGCCCAACAGGTCGTGAGCGTCGGCCAGCGCCGGATACCGGGTCAGGCCGCCACGCGCCACTTTGTATGCTGCCTCGAGCTGACCCCTGCGACGGAGGGCCTCTCCCAACTCCAGAAAGGCGAGACTGGCGGGCTCATCAGCCAGACGGGAGGTCAGCGTCTTGATGTCATCAGTCACGATAGCTCTCCAGCTCTTCGGCCAGGATTTCCGCGGCTTGCCTCAGCCGGTCGACCTCCGGAGCAAGCGCCTCCTCCGAGGGGGTTCGCGTACCCAGTCTCGACCAGCTCTTCCAGGTGTCCGCCGCTCCCCGAAAATGACCCAGCGCTGCCTGACAGAGTCCCATCAGGCGGCGCGCTTCAGGCAGGAGCGGATCGGCCCGGAGAATTTCCTGGACCGCGAGGGCGGCTTGCTGGAATTCTCCCCGGCCCAGTGCTTCACGAACCGGTGCCAGGGGGCCATGCTGGTCCCGTGCATCCTCTCCGGCTGTTCCGGCATCCAGGACCACCAAGCCGGCCTCCGCCAGGGTGTAGATCGTCCGGGCGACGTCGAACTCGGATTTGCCTAGTAGGTCTGCCAGAGCATGAAGGTCCCGTTGGCCGTCCACCGCGGCGAGGACTTCCCACTGGAAGGGCGCCAGATCGAGCTTCCCGTTGGCCGCGGAGTCGGGTGGCGGCAGTCGGGGAACCACTCGTAGATGGGGCACCTTGTCTTCAATCCGCGACCATTCGTCCAGCCTGCGGGCGGACTCCATGAGGAGCCCTTCGGTCGCAATCCGAAGCGGCGATTCAACCAGCGCCTCTGAGGTGGCGCTCTCCTCGAACCGAAAGTGGCCCTCGGTCCAGCCCAGCAGCTCGAGGATCGTCTCCTCGATCTGGGCCTGCAGCTGCCGATCCAGCTCCCGTCTGGTGGTGGCGCCGATCGCCACCAGAATGTCACCCAGGCGGCGTGAGTCTCCCTTCTCCTGGAGCGCGAGGGCGCGGTCGAGATCCTTCGCCGAAATCTTGCCCATCCGCACCAGGCGAGCGCCGAATCTTTGCGGGTTCTTTCCCATTGTGGCCGCCACCACGCCACCGCGATCGAACGTCACGGAGGCTGAGGTCTGGCGCAGCTCTGAGGTGACCCGCAGAACCCCCGTTTTCCGGCCCAAATCGAGAAGCTGAAAGACGTCCTGAATGTGGAATTCCTTTAGCGGGCCTTCGAGCGCCATGGCTCAGCCTGCTCCGGCAAAGATGTGCTGGAGGTCGCGCGCCGACCGGGCTCGGCTTCGGGCCTCGGTGGCAAACGGTCCGTCCGGATCCAGTTCGATCACCCGTTCCCAGACCCGTACGGCCTGGTCGAACTGACGTTGCCGGGCAAAACCCGTCCCCTGGTGGTACAGCGCCGCCGGATGCTGGGGATCGAACCGGAGCACCCGCGCAAATGCCTCGAGAGCCTGGACGGTACGCCCGTCTTCGAGCAGGGCCTGACCCAGCGCGGTCAGCGCCTCCAGCTCATAAGGATCGGCTTCCAGGACCTGCACCAACACCGGAATGGAGGCCTGGGCCGATTCGGTGCGCCGAATGAGATCGGCCAACGCCAAAGCCGCAGGCGCGTAGGTAGGCAGGAGGTCGAGCGCGCGTTCATACGCTGACCGAGCCGAGACCCAGTTGCGCTGCTCCTCTTCCAGTGCCCCGAGCTCGCACCAGACCCGGACCATGGAAGGGTCCAGCTGAAGAGCGGTGTGGAAGGCCTTCAGCGCACCGGCCCGATCTCCCAGTGAGACAGACGCCCGGGCTTCCAGATGGAACAGATCGGCCTGTCCCGGAGTGATCGCCTGGGCTCGGCGCACCACGTCGAATGCGCCGCGGGGATCTCCGATGGCCAGCCGGACTCGTGCCTTGGCGCCCAGGGCTGCTGCATCATCCGCGGCCCGGGAGACCAGGTCATCCGCCAGTGGAGCGGCCTCAGAAGCCCTTCCCAGTGACAGCAATGCGCGGATCTCGCCGAGCAGCGCCCCTGGGTGCGTGGGGGTGGTGGTTCGCGCCTCACGGTAGCGCTCCAGCGCTTCACCATACAGACCTCGGCGGGCGAAGATGTCACCCAGGAGAATCGTTGTCGCGGTAGTTGGGGCGCCTCGGGCCATGGCACGACTCAGCTCACTTGAGGCCTGGTCGAGGAGCCCGCGGGCAATGAGATCCCGAGCCACATTCAGCGACTCCTCCGACGGGCCGGCCCTCGACTGCGGTGCCGCCGGAGCCAGCTCTTCGAAGAGGCGGTCCAGAGCCGGGGAGTCGAAGCTGAACTCTCCGCTCAGCTCCTCACCACTCACATCAGCCACCAGTTCTGGAGCGATCGCGATGGTCGGGTCTTCGTACTGAAGGTCGATGGCGAGCGCGAACTTCTGGGGGATATACAGCGGCTCCAGCTCGAGGGCCCGGCGGGTCTCTCGGAGCGCCCCATCGAAATCGCCCAACTGGCTCAGCACGAAGCTCAGGTTGTAGTGGGCTGCGGCAAAGTCGGCGTCCAGGTCTACCGCGCGGCCGAAGGCGTTCCGGGCGTCTTCAAACCGTTTCAGCTCGACTAGAACCAGACCGACTCCGTTCCAGCCGACCGCACTGGCAGGCTGCTCCGCAAGAGCGCGCTGATATTCCTCCAGAGCCGACTTGAACTGACGGCGATGAAACAGGAGCAGGGCCAGGTTGAGCCTGGCAGTCAGCAGAGGGTGGGCGCCCGCAAGTGCCCTTCGGAACGTCGCCGCCGAAGTTTCGCTGCCCGCCTCACCCGCGAGGATGACCCCCAAATTGTTCCAGGCCAGCTGATACGCCGGGTCGATCGCCACCGCCTTCTCATACGAAGCAATGGCCTCAGCCCGGCGGCCTGATTGGTGGAGGCAGACGCCACGCTCGTTCCAGAGCTTGGGAGAATCCGCGTGCTCGGCGACCAGCGCATCGTAGAGCTTCAGTGCCGCCCCAAGATCCCGGCGCAGCAGATGCACCTCCGCCATGGCCTGAAGGTTCAGCCGGCGGTCCTCGCCTGCATCGAGCGCCAACTGGTACTCGCGGAGCGAATCCTTGTAGTGGCCCTGTTGTCGCAGGGCCAGCCCGAGGTTGTAATGCGCCAGGAGAGCACCGGGGATGGAGACCGGAGCGGCGGTGCGGCTGGACAGTGACGCGGCCGGTGACGAGGGTGATCCCGAGGTCGGTACTCCGTGCTCAGATCCGTTTTGGGGAGTCCACCGACCCCCCGCCGTGGGCTCCCGGCCCGGGCTGACGCGACCTGATGCCAAAGTCAGATTGGCCTGTGCCCGCCCCAGCATTGGGTTCAGCGCAATGGCGCGCTTGGTCGCCGCGCGAGCGGCCTCGTGCTGGCCAAGATCTCCGTAGACGAACGCGAGCAGATAGTGCGCTTCGGCATACTCCGGATTGCGGACCACCGCCTCCTTGAGCGCCACCAGGGCCAACTCGGTCAGTCCCCGGTTGTAGAGCACCTCGCCCCGATAGAATCGGGCGACGGGATTTTCCGGCTCATGATCGCAGGCCCGCGCCAACCAATCGCTGGCGGCATCCAGTCGGCCTCTGGCTTTCTCCGCCAGACCCAGCTGGAGCATCGCGGGAACATCCTTGGGGTGATGCCGTAGCAGGGCCTCGAACTCGGCCACCGCTTCTTCCTGCCGGCCCAGCATGGCGTAGGCTCGTCCCAGTTCCCAACGCGGCCCCCGCGCCTTGGGATCGCGCTCGACCCGTTCCTTCAGCTCTCCGATCTTTCGGTCATAGTGGCCGCTTTCCCGGTAAGCGATCTCCAGATTGGTCTGGGCCACCTGCATCTTGGCATCGAGCTCGAGCGCGCGGGCGAATTCCGCAATCGCCTCGTCGATCAGTCCCTTTTGGTAATAGAGGACGCCGAGGTTGTTGTGGGCCCCGGCGTCTGAAGGGTCGATGCGACCGGCAAAGGAGCGGAGGACGGTGAGATCGCGCTCCGAGAGCGCGGGAGCCGGCATGGCTAGGGGAGGCGGATGGCGTCGAAGATCGCGCGCAGGGAGGACACATCCGGCAGCAGCAGGAAGTGGCCGCCCAGCGGGTCGGCAGCGCCTTCCACCCGAAACGAGGTCTCCACGCAGAAGGCGTAATCCCGATCGTGACCGAAGTTCAGGTGGGCACTGGTGAGAACGGCTCCACTGAGGTCGATCATGAGGCTGGGCACCGAAGGGATCAGCATCATGCCCATGAAATCACTGAGGGCATTCAGGTACGCACTGGCCAGGATGTTGCCGGCCTCCTTCAAGCCGGACTGTTCCATCTCGCCCAGCTCTTTGGTGCTTCCCGGGGCCCGCCGAAAGAGGTAGTCGCATACGGTGTAAGCCGCCCGCTGAGGGAAGAGCACCATGGCCCGGCCGGTGAGGTCCCCCATCATGTGCATCAGCACAGCTGCCACGACCGCGTCGGGCGCGGCGACCAGATCGCAGGCCTCTTCCAGCGGGCGGATGAACACCCGTGGCACAGTGATCATGATGGTGCGGTTGGTCATGCCGGACAACGCAGTGGCCGCGTGTCCCGCTCCGATATTGGCCACCTCGCGGATGGCATCGAGCTGCGAATCCTTCAGATCACGCACTTCCATGCCAGCCTCCTAAAGGAGCGCCGCCGCGTCCAGAATCAGAGCCGGCGCACCGTCGGCGAGAATCGTGGCGCCACCGACGAACGGCGGCAGCCCGCGAGGAGCATCAAACGGCTCGACCACAATGTCCTGCTGCCCCACCAGGGCATCCACCACCAGGGCGGTGCGACGCTCACCCAGCTCGAGGATCACCGTGGGCCTACGAGTCGATACACTGCTCGATCGGGATGCCACCAGATCGCGCAGGTGCACCGTAGGGATGACCCGGTCGCGCACCACCAGCGCCTCGCGGTCGCGCAACGCCGTGACCGATGCCCGATCGAATTCCACCGTCTCGGCCACATACGCCAACGGCACCGCGTACCGTTCGCCGCCGGCTTCGGTCAGCAACGCCCGGACGATCGCCAGGGTGAGGGGTACCCGGATGAGGAACGTGGTCCCCTTCCCCAGCTCGGTTCGGACCTCGAGGGTGCCACCGAGGGCGCGAACCCGCGTCATCGCGACGTCCACACCAACACCCCGGCCCGAGACGCCGCTCACCTGCCGCGCCGTGCTGAAACCGGGACGAGCCAGCACCCGGATCAGAAGATCGTCGCTGAGTGCATCAGTCTCCGGCGCGGCACCTTCTTGCCGAGCCTTGGCAAGGATCTTCTCTCGATCGATCCCCCGCCCGTCGTCCGCGACTCGAATCGCGACCGTATTCCGCTCCCGGGCGGCGGAGATGAGAATACGTCCCTCAGCCGATTTGCCGGCCGCGACACGGTCCGCCGGCCCTTCGATGCCGTGATCAGCAGCGTTGCGGATGAGGTGCACCAGAGGTTCGCCGATATCATCCAGGATCGAGCGATCCAACTCGATCTCCTCCCCCTCCATGTCGAACCGGATCTGCTTGCCGAGATCACGGGAGAGGTCTCGGACCAGCCGCGGAAAGCGTTCGAAGACGTCGCCCACCGGGGTCATCCGGGATGCAATGACTTCGCCCTGCATGGCGGAGACCAGCCGGCCGATCCGCTCACTGACCTCCATCAACACCGGGTTACGGGACTCTGACGCGAGCGCGCCGAGCCGGTTCTTGGCTACCACCAGTTCGCCCACCTGCTTCATCAGCAGATCGAGCCGCCGGAGATCGACCCGAATTTGCCGGATCGCCTCGGGCCGGACCTCGGACCCTGGTGCCGCCGATTCGAGGATCTCCAGCGTATCAACCTCGCCGACCGAGCGGAGCGCCGTGACAATATCGGCCTCGGGAGACCTGGTCTGCAGCCGGAACGAGAAGCGGCCGTCGAAATCATCGCGCTCAAATTCAGCGACCGGCGGGCGGACCGCACTCACACTACCCAGACGCTCCGCGCGACGAAGGACCAGCGCGGCCCGCGCGCCCTTCATGACGGCCCCCGGCCGGATGCCTACCTGAATGGGCCGAAACCGCGGCGCGTCGGTGACCCGCCGGGTCGGAGTGGCCGTCGCCGGAACCGGTGCAGGGGCAACCGCGGGAGCATCGGTACCGGCAGCCGAGTCGAGCTCGGCGAGCAGGGGTGCATCGGGCAACTCGTCGGCTCCCGCGGCCGCGGCATCCACGGACTTGCCGAGCGTGTCCACGGCGCGAAACAGGAGCTGAAAGATCGAGGGATCCGCCTGCAGCCGGCTCTGGCGCAAACCATCCAGCAGATTCTCGATCCGGTGCGCGAGCTGAGCGAGGCCGGTGTAGCCCATGGTCGCCGCCATGCCCTTGATCGTGTGGATCGACCGAAACAGACGATCCACCGGCTCAACAGCTGCCGGTTCCTTTTCCCACTCGAGCAACGAGCTGTTGCAGGCTTTGAGGTGCTCGCGGCTTTCGGTAACGAATAGGGCGGCGTACTTGGAGAGGTCCATGGATTACGCCAGGACGCGCTGGACCGCCTCGAGAACTCTGGATGGCTGGAAAGGCTTGACCACGAAATCCTTGGCGCCGGCCTGGATGGCTTCGACTACCAGGGCCTGTTGGCCCATGGCGCTGCACATCAGGATCTTCGCTCCCGGGTCTGCTTTGCAGATCTCGCGGACAGCCTCGATCCCGCCCATATCGGGCATCACGATGTCCATCGTGACCAGGTCCGGCTTGAGCTCGCGATACTTCTCCACCGCTTGGAGTCCGGATTCGGCCTCGCCCACCACCTCGAAGCCGGCCTGACTCAGGATGTCGCTGATCATGGTGCGCATGAAGATGGCGTCGTCGCACACGAGCACGGTGTGATTCACGGAACTCCTCCCTTTAGCCTCCGATGATCGGCGCGAACACGGCCTCGATGTCGAGCAGTATGAAGTGCCGGTTCGACTCCAGTCCCACCGCCTTGACCAGCCGGGGATCGACGCCGGGGAGCTCCCGACGTTCCACGACCGAAGCCGCAGGAACCTCGAGGAAGTCCAGGACCTGCCCCACGCCGAGCCCGTACGCCTTCCCCTTCACCTCGAGCACGACAATGGCGCCCTCGTCGGACGCCCGGCGCTCCTGTTGAAGGAGCTGGTGCCCATCCAGGACGGTCAGCAGGCTTCCTCGAACGTTGACCAACCCCTCGACCGATTCCGGCACCCCAGGAATTCGGGTGGCCGGGAGCCGGGGGAGGATCTCACGCACGATCCCTGCCGGGGCCGCGCAGACAACCTCACCGATGCGAAAAATGACGGCGTGGAGCGCGGAAGAGTTAGCCATCTCTATTGAAGAACCGAAGATAGCGAAGGGGGTCTGAGCGAGCAACCAGTTCTTGGCCAGCAGCAACGGTCAGCGCGGCACGCAGATCCTGGGGCCACTCAGAGGCGAACTCAAGTGGTGCTCCGCTCACAGGATGGCGGAATGCCAGAGCCGCGGCATGGAGGGCCTGTCGGGGAGTCGTCCGCTCGAGGAGCTCGGCCGCTCGGCGCTGGGCCCCAGAGATCCGCCTGCTGCCGCCTCCGCGATAGATCGGATCACCGACCACAGGGTGTCCCACGTGCTCCAGGTGAACCCGAATCTGGTGGGTACGCCCGGTGTGCAGCTCCAGCCGGAGAAGATCGACGACGTCGAACCGGGCAGCCACAAAGGCATCGGTCCGGGCCGTGCGCCCCCTAGGCACCACGGCCATGCGCTTTCGGTCCTGCGCGTGCCGCGCCAGCGGTGCTTCGATCACGAGCGGACTGGCATTCAGATGGCCCCACGCGAGCGCCGCATAGACTCGGCTGACCCGGCGGGCTGCAATGGCGGCGCCCAGACGGCGGTGGGCAAGATCGGTCTTGGCGACGATCATGAGGCCTGAGGTGTCTCGATCCAACCGATGTACGATCCCCGGCCGGCCTTCGGCGCCGCCGGCGAGGGTGGTACCGCGCGCCACCAGCGCGTTGACCAGGGTGTCGTCCCAATGGCCCGGCGCCGGATGTACCACCAGTCCCGCCGGCTTATCGATTACGGCGAGATGCTCGTCTTCGAAGATGATGTCGAGCGCAATCGCTCGAGGCTGGAGGGTGCGCGGGGGCTCGAAGAGGGGGAGGCTGACGGTGACGGTGTCGCCCCGAGAAAGCAGGCGGGACGCTCGCGCCGGCTTTCCGCCGATACTCACCCGTTTCTCGGCCACCAGTCTGGCGGCCTGGGTCCGAGAGTATCCCAGCTGATCCGCGAGAAAGCGGTCGAGCCGTTCAGTGGTGTCGCTCGCTACGGTAAACTGGATCTGCTGCGTGGAGTCGAGTGGCTGGTCCTTCACTCAGACCACCGAAGCCGACTCCGGCTCCGGGCGCCTGGCATCTTCCCGCCAGAGCGAGATGGCCAGCGCGATAGCACCGCAGCTGACCGCGATGTCCGCCACGTTGAATGTGGGCCAGCGCAGCGCACCCACGCCCACATCCAGAAAGTCGACGACCCCGCGGGGGCTGCGCACCCGGTCGATGAGATTGCCTACCGCACCTCCGGCCACCAGACCGAGCGCCAGCTGGCGAAAGCGGTCTCCCACCGGGCTGGTCCGGGACATCCGGGCCAACACGAAGACGGCCACCAGTGCCACGGTAAAGAAGATCCACCGTGAGTAGGGCCCAACATGCAGACCAAAGGCAGCACCCTGGTTGTACACCAGACGGAGCTGGAACCAATCGCCGAAGACCGAGATGCCCGGAGTCCGCAACAGCGTGGCCTCCGCGATCAGCTTGGTAATCAGGTCGAGAATTACCGTACCGGCTGCGGCCCAGAGGAACACCCGCCGCTCGGCACCGGGAACTTCAGAGTCAACGGCGCTTCCCATCTTCCTCTTTCTCCTTGCAGGTGATGCAGAGCCGGGCATGAGGCAAGGCGTCCAACCGTTCGAAGTTGATCTCCTGGCCACACTGCTGGCAATGACCGAACTTCTCCGGATTGCCGTAGAGCCGCCGGAGGGCCTCGTTGACATGCCAGAGATACCGGCCTTCCTGCGAGGCAAAGAGGAATTGCTTTTCCCGCTCCATTGCGTCGGTTCCCTGATCCGCCATATGAAACGAATAGGAAGAGAGGTCGCCATCGGAGGACTGTAGCGTCGCATTGAAGGACTCGTCGTAATAGCCCAACTCCTTCATGACGCGGGCGCGCTCCTCCATGAGGCGCTTCTCGAGATGGCTCAGCTGTTTCTTGTTCATGCACTCGTCCTATGGTTGAGGGCCGGCTGTAGCCCGACCGTCCTGGTAACGTTGCACTCCCACCACCGCCGCATGTCCGTCGACGTCTACCTGCTGCTCCAGATCGGGAGCGGGAGCGCGGGCAGCGACCTCAAGCCGGCGGGCCAGTGTCTCACCCCGAATGAACTCAGCGTGAGCTGTCACCGCCTCCAGCAACGGGGGGTCCCCGTCGACCCAGAGCTCGATCCGGTCGATATAGGCGTAGCCGGCGTCCTTGCGAATGCGCTGCACCCGATTGACGACCTCGCGGGCAAGTCCCTCCCGGCGGAGCGGCTCATCGACCTCGGGATCCAGGGCAACGACAAAGGGCCCGTCGCTCTGAACCAGCCAGTCGCTGGCCACCTCCCGCTCCACCGCCACATCCTCCGGCAGATAGGTGACCGGCTCGCCTTCCAGCTCGAGCGTGGCGGGACTTCCTCGCTCCAGGCCGTGCAGCTGTCCAGAGGTAAGCGTGGCCGCCGCGGCCGCCACCGCCGGAGTCCGCTTGCCATAGCGTTTGCCCAACGTCCGGAAGTTGGGCTTGGCTCGCAGTCGCACCAGCTGCGTATCGGACGCGACGACCTCGACCTGCTTCACATTTACCTCCTGGCGAACCAACTCGAGCAGCTCATCCAGCGCCCGGACTCGCGCGTTGGCGGGTAGCGCCACCTGCATCCGGCTTAACGGCTGGCGAACCCGAATGTTTCGCTCTTCCCGAGCGGCTCGGGCCAGGGAGACCAGCCGCCGCACTGCATCCATGGCCGTATCGAGCTCGTGCTTCCGCAGCCCACGCGATACCGGAAACCCTGCCAGGTGGACCGAAGTTCCCGTCAGAGCACGATGCAGCCAGTCGGCAACGAAGGGTGCGGCGGGCGCGAGCAGCCGGACAATGGTGGTCAGCGCCTCGTGCAAGGTGGCGAGCGCGGCCGGGTCCGCAGTCGAATCGGGGGCCCAGAAGCGGGCCCGGTTGACCCGCACGTACCACTGCGAGACGTCATCCACGACGAAATCCATGATGGCGCGTACGCCGGTCGTCACGTCGTAGCGGCCCCATGCCTCCGCGACCGCCTCAGCCGCGGCATCCAGCCGGCTGAGCAGCCACCGGTCGACCAGTGGCCGCTCCGCGACCGGAGGCGCTTCGCTTGGCGTCCAGCTCCCGGCGTAGCCGGCAAAGAACGTGTAGCTGTTCCTCAGGGCATTGAAGAACTTGCCGGCGACCTCCGGGATGGTCCGCGGATCGAAGCGCTTGGGCAGCCATACCTGGCTGGAAGCGAGCAGATACAGGCGAATCGTGTCCGCCCCGAACTGCTGGATCATGTCCCAGGGATCGACCACGTTGCCCTTGCTCTTGGACATCTTCTGGCCATCAGGGTCGAGCACCAGCTCGTTCACGATGACGTGGCGATAGGCCGGGCTATCGAATGCAGTGGTGGCGATGGCCAGCAGCGAGTAAAACCAGCCTCTGGTTTGATCCACTCCCTCGCAGATGAAGTCGGCGGGAAATTGGCGCTCGAATTCCGGCTGGTGCTCGAACGGATAGTGCCATTGCGCGTACGGCATGGCGCCCGAGTCGAACCAGGTGTCGATGACCTCGGGCGTGCGGCGCAGGATTCCCCCACAGCGGCAAACCCAGCTGTACTGGTCGATGAAGGGCTTGTGGGGGTCGAAGTCTTTCGGCAAGTCGCGACCCCAGCGCTGCGCCAGCTCGGCATAGCTGCCGATCACCTCGACGTGCGATGAATCCTGGTCGCATACCCACACCGGCAGCGGCGTACCCCAGTAGCGGTCGCGGGAAAGAGCCCAGTCCACGTTGTTCTCCAGCCATTCCCCGAAGCGTCCTGCTCCGACCTCAGGTGGATGCCAATCCACCTGATGGTTCAGCTGCAGCATCCGCTCTTTGACTGACGAGGTCCGCACGAACCAGCTATCCCGGGCGTAATAGATGAGCGGGCTCGAACACCGCCAGCAGTGGGGGTAGGTGTGGGTATGCGGCTGGGTCCAGTGCCAGCGCCCTTCCTGCTTCAGCCGCTGAATGATGAGGTCGTTCGTCTCGCGTGCGGTGACCAGACGTCCCTCGATCTCGGGCCAGGTCGTGCCTACGAAGGTTCCGTCCGGTGCAACCGGACGCACCAGCGCCAGACCGTGCTCCACACCGGCCTGGAAATCGTCGGCCCCGAACGCCGGCGCCAGGTGCACCAGCCCGGACCCGTCCTCGGCCGTGACGAAGTCGGCGCCGATGACCAGGCGCGAGGTGCGGTCGTCCGGCAAGGGCACGACCTCCAGAGGCCGGCGGTAGCGCTGGCCGATCAGCTCGCGGCCGGAAAACGTGCGAACCGCACCCAGCTCCCGAAAAGTGGGAGCGCCCTTCTGTGTCCCAGTGGGAAGATCCGCTCTGGCTGTCGCCAGAATCAGCCGGCGATCGCCCACCACGTACTCCCCGTACTCCAGGTCGGGGCGCACCGCCACCGCCACGTTGGACAGCAGCGTCCAGGGCGTGGTGGTCCAGACCAGCAGCTGGCGATTGGGGTCTTCCTCGAGCGGGAACGTGATGTACACCGAGCTCGTGGTTACCGTCTCATAGCCCTGCGCGAGCTCGTGACTGGAGAGCACCGTACCACAGCGGGGGCAATACGGCAGCACCCGATGCCCGCGATACAGCAGCTTCCGTTCATGCAGACGCTGGAGCAACCACCACACGCTCTCGACGTACTCGTTGCTACAGGTGATGTAGGGATGCTCGTAGTCCAGCCAGTATGCAATACGATCGGAAAGGCTTTCCCATTCCGCCTGATACTTGAACACACTCTTCCGGGCCCGGGCGTTGAACTCCTCGATGCCGAATCGCTCGATGTCCTTCTTGCCCGAGAGCTTGAGCTCCTTCTCGACCTCGATCTCCACCGGCAGGCCGTGGGTATCCCAGCCGGCAATCCGGGTGACCGACTTCCCCTGCATCGAATGGAATCGGCAGACCAGGTCCTTGATGGTCCGGGAAAACACGTGGTGAATACCAGGGCGGCCGTTCGCCGTCGGCGGTCCCTCGTAGAATACGAAGGGAGCTCCGTCCCGACGCGCGTCCAGCGTCTGCTGAAAGAGTTTCTCCTCCTTCCAGAGCGCGAGCTGGCGCTGCTCCATCTCGTTCGCGGTGAGATCGGGCCAGGGGGGAAATGCCATCAGGGCAGGCGCTCCACCAGACCGGCAATGAGCCGAGTCAACGAGGGCTCGGCCCGACGAGCCGTTTCGATGATCCGATCGATATTCGCCGGTTCCAGTGCATCGGGGAGACACTGATCCGTGATGATGGAGATGCCTACGGTGCGCATGCCCGCATGCGCCGCCACGATCACTTCTGGAACCGTGGACATCCCGACCACATCGGCACCGATGCTCCGGAGCATCCGATACTCGGCCCGGGTCTCCAGGTTGGGTCCTGGTACCGCCACATAGACTCCTTCACGGAGAGTGATGCCCAGGTCGATGGCCACTGCGCGGGCCAGGGCTCGCAGCTCCCCGTCATAGGGCTCCGACATGTCGGGGAACCGGGGGCCTAGCCGCTCGTCATTCGACCCGATCAGCGGATTGTCGCCCAGCAGGTTGATATGATCGCTGAGCAGAACCAGATCCCCGGGCCCCCACAGCGGATTCATCCCGCCGCAAGCGTTGGACACCAGGAGGACCGACGCTCCGAGTGCGCGCATCACCCGCACGGGGAAGGTGACGTCGGCGAGACCGTATCCCTCGTAGCGATGAAACCGCCCCTGCATGGCGACCACCGGCCGCCTGCCCATGGTCCCGAGTAAGAGCCGGCCGGCGTGAGTCTCCACCGTGGACAGCGGAAAGCCGGGGATCCGCTCGTATGGAATCGCGGCCTCAACCGAGATCTCGTCGGCCAATCCGCCCAGCCCGGTACCCAGAATGATGGCGACGTCCGGCTTGACCTTGGCCTCCCGGCGCACGACCCTGACGGCGTCCTGAATCCGGTCGTACAACAGCGGTGTTGCGGTCAACGAGTTTTCCCCGGGATGGTCGGGGCGGTGGAATCGGACGATTCGGGAAGGACTCGCCGCTGCAACCCGTCCACCTCGCCCAGGTGCCGCTCGAGCAGAGTGCGAAAGCTGGCCACGTATGCCGTGAACTGCCGGGCGACACCATCGGCCCGCTCCCGAACCAGCGCCTCCTCCTGGTGAGCCCGTTCGAGGATCCGCTCGGCTTCTGCTCTGGCCTCTCGCAGCACCAGCTCGGCCTCCCGTTCCGCCTGTTCCCGGCTATCCACCCGAAGCTGCTGGGCCGCGACCAGCGCTTCGTTCATCGCTCGCTCGCGGTCGCGATAGGCCCGAAGCTGCTCCTGGGTCCCGCGCAGCCGCTCTTCGTGCTGAGCGCGGTCCCGCAACAACCGCTCGAGCTCTTCCGAAATCGCCAGCTTGAACTCGTCCACCTGGGCCCGGTCGTATCCCCGGAGCGCCCGGGCAAATTCCTGCGACCGGACATCGAGTGGAGTCAGATGGAAGGCGTGGTCGTCGCTCATGTCGTCCGCTCTCCGAACAGGACGGTTCCCAGCCGGATCATCGTTGCACCTTCCTCCACCGCAACCGGGTAGTCTCCCGACATTCCCATCGAGAGCTCAGGCAGCGTGTGCCCCTGCTGTTCCGCCGCGTCTCGGAGCTGCCGCAGGAGTCGAAACGCGCGACGTTGCTCGGCAGCGTCCTCAGTGAGCGCACTCATGGTCATCAAGCCTCGTACGCGAATGCCTTTCAGCTCCGCCAGCTGGTCCAGCAACGCCGCCAGTGCCTCGGGGGCCACGCCACCTTTTTGCGACTCCGCCGAACAGTTGACCTGTACCAGGATTGCCTGTTCCTGGTGCTCCGGCAGTCGGCGATCCAGCTCGGCGGCGAGATCGGCCCGATCGACTGAATGAATCAGCCCGAAGCGGCCGGCCGCATGACGCGCCTTGTTCCGCTGGAGCGTGCCGATCAGGTGCCATTCGACAGGGAGATCGGACGCCGCCTCCTGTTTCTGCAGCGCCTCCTGAACCCGGTTCTCCCCGATGTCCCGGAGACCAGCCGCGACCGCTGCCTGCACCGCGTCGGCACCGTGCGTCTTGGTGACTGCCACGATCCGGACCGGGTGACTCCATCCCCCGGCCTTCTGGCTGCGTGCGACGCTTTCACGTACGGCGGCCAACCGGGCCGGGAGGCCTGGGAAGTTCATAGCCCCCTAATTTATTGGGGGACGCATGGTTATTGAAGTCAGGAAGGCGCTGGGTCACCCAGCGCCGGACGGGAAGGTAGTGTCCGGCTATGACTGTAAGAGCGGGAAGGTTCACAGGCTGACCCCGGAGAGTCCCGCATTCTGTTCGCTCCGCCGGCTATTCCGGCAGTCAGGTCCTCGACGTGAAGGAAAAGTAGGGCCGGATCG
>Ga0307415_100000280_pt1 | contig 22015 bp, 19 predicted proteins | sample DK1Cmetagenome_FD_204524 | JGI IMG/M metagenome (GOLD analysis project Ga0307415, IMG submission 204524) | Maize rhizosphere microbial communities from greenhouse at UC Davis, California, United States - DK15-C-2 | ecosystem: Host-associated > Plants > Roots > Rhizosphere > Soil | place: USA...
TGATCAGGGCTTTGGCCACTGCACCGGTCTTCACGATGGGATACCTTGCAAGGAAAATGGCGCACAGAGGGTCTGGCAGTCGCTCCGGAGCGCAGAGGAGAACCTGATGTCCACCGAGCTGCAGCCTGCGTCACCAGAATCTCAATTCTCGGAGCATCGAGATACTGCAGCGACACCGTCGGTCCTGATACGCCGTCGCCGCTACACCGCAAGTATATTGCGTGGCGACTTCTTCGTCCTGCGCAATCTGAAGAGCTTTCTGGAGCAGTCCCTCCGCCGATGGGTCCGCGCCGGCGTCACGGTTGCCGACATCGGCTGTGGCGAGCAGCCGCTGCGCTCGATTGTGGAGGGTCTCGGGGGCGAATACACCGGCGTTGACGTCGTCCAGAACCGCCAGGGTACGGTTGATGTGACTGCCGATATTACCAAGGTTCCCCTCCCGGAGGATTCGTTCGGGCTCGTCCTCTGCACGGAAGTCTTGGAACACATCCCGGATACGTCAGCCGCGCTCGCCGAATTGAAAAGACTGTGCCGTCCGGGTGGAGCCATCATCATTACGACCCCATTCACGTATCCGCTGCATGAGGAACCGTACGATTTTGTTCGCCTGACGCCCCACCTGCTTCAGCGGCTAGCCAGCGAACACGCTCTGGAGATCTACGAGTTGACCACCCTGGGTGACGAGCTTCAGGTGGCGGCAACGGTGTGGTGCAACCTGTGGACCCGCCGCTCTGGAGCACGAAGCAGGTGGCGGTCGGCCTGGAACCTGATCATGCGGCTGCCGGTCAACCTCGTTGTGCTTGGATTGGCTCCACTGCAGAAGCATCTGCCGCGGAAATTCTTTCTGAACACATGCTGTATTTTGTTGAAACCGCAAACGTAGGTGTGGGACTCCGCTAGCGGCCTGGCAAATCACTGCTCAAGAGGCTGAGCAGCCGCTCTGCACACCAACCGGGATTACCCCAGTTCGCCGCACGCAGGGCCAACTCCTCGGCAGGCCAGTGACTGGTACCCTGCAGTAAATCTGCGAGCGCCCTAGCTAGACCCAGTTCATCCTGAGGTGGTACCTGGAAATCTCCCGGGAGTAGCTCGGTCAGTCCGTCAACCGCGTAACCTACCACCGGGACGTGAGCGGTCGACGCCTGCAGCGCCGTTTGGGGCAAGCCTTCGAAACGCGACGGCAGGAGCAGCGCATCGAGCAGAGGGATCAGCTGTCCGACATCAGTGCGCCAGCCAAGAAAGCTGGTGCGAGAGGTTACGCCGAGGCGGTCTGCCAGGGTTCGCACAGCGGCTAAATCCGGACCGTCGCCGATGACAGTGAAGTGAAGGGATAATCCCTGGTGCAGAAGCCGAGCCAGAACGCGGAGCCCTGCGTCATGTCCCTTCTGCCGCAGCTGAACCCGACCCACCATTCCTACCACCCAGCCCTGCGGCAAACCTGCCTCGGTGCGCCGACGATCGCGCTCACTGGCGGAGAAGACCGGCTGAAGCGGAGCTGTTGGTGGGCGAATCACTGCCGGTCGACATAGCGCATACCGATCGGAGAGCTCCCTCGCTCCAGTCTCCGAAACGGTCAGCAGCCGGTCAAAGCGGCGGAGCAGTGATTTGACCATTAAATCTCTCGGGTGTCCGAATTTGACCCCGATGGTGCTTGGTCGTTGCACCAGATGAAGAAATCCCCATACCGGGATTCTTGGAGACACGAGCTCCACGGCATCGAGGATCGTCTGCCCCCGTTCCACAGTGGGCAAGTTGACCAGAATGGCGTCCGGAGCAATCCGTCTGATCAGTGCAGCCAACTCGCCAGCGGCTCTTCGCCGGAGGAATCGGTGAAGGTTGGAAAGCGTTCCTGGATACAGGGAGTTAATGCAGACATGAAGGGTTACACCGGAGCCGGAGAAACCGGTATAGATCGCCCCGTGCTTCTGCAGTGCCCGCGCAGATAGCGCCAAGTCAACCTCAGCACGGGTACCGAGAGAGCGGGAGAGCTCGAGGAAAGACAGCTCCGCTCCACCCAGGTTCTCTTCTTCCACCACCAGCAGAAGGCGCATGGGCACACCGGTAGGGACGGGGAGCGTTGGAGACAGCTGCCGCTCGAAGTCTACTCGGATATGAGAAAGGTGCTGCTGGAGGGTGTACTGCTAATTGGCTCCGCGCATGTAGAGCACAACAGGCACGGTCTTGAGGAGAATGCCCAAATCCTTCCACAAGGTCCATTCGCGGATGTAATCGGTCTCGAGCCGGATGACCTCCTCGAAATCCGTGATCAGGTTCCGCCCGTTGACCTGCCAGGGACCCGTCATCCCCGGTTTAACATCGAATCGGGTATAGTGGTGCTCTTCGTAGAGGTCGACTTCGGCGGGGAGGGGCGGCCGGGGACCCACCAGCGACATTTCACCGATAAACACATCCCACAACTGCGGTAGCTCGTCCAGGCTGGTTCTTCGGAGGAAGGCGCCGAGTCCGGTGACCCGGGGATCGTCCTTCACCTTGAAGAGCCGTAGGTCGTTGTACAAGCTCTTGGGCGCGAGCTCGGTCCTCTTGGCCTCCGCGTCATGCACCATGCTGCGGAATTTCGTGATCTTGAAGAGTTTCCCTCCCAGGCCTACCCTGGTCTGCCGAAAGAAGATGGGTCCGGGGGATGAGATGTAGATGGCTATGGCGATCAAGAGAAACACCGGACTCAACAGCGCCATGCCCAGCCCGGAAACCAGAATGTCCAGTGTCCGCTTGACCAGCAGCTGTCGGCCGCGCAGGCCCGGCCGATTGAGCGCGATCAGCGGCGCTCCGCGGCTCCATACCATGCGGGACTCGACGCCGCCCACCGCGAACGCTCGGGGTAGTGCATAGAGCTGGCAGCCCGCGGCACCAGCCGCGTCGATGACCAGCGCCAGCGAGTCGTCGTCAAGCGGTCCACTCAGCACCACAGTATCAGCCTTGTAGCGCTTGAGCGTCTGGCACAGACGAGTGAATCCGGCGTGCCCAGCCTGTCGGCCAAACTCATCCGGATCCAGTATCCCGCCGAATGCAAAGGATCGAGCGTCGGACAAGGTTGGATGCTCCAGCGCTCGACGGGTATGCTCGGGACGACCGATGAGCAGCGCGCGCGCGGCACCCGGCCCGATCGGCCACAGCACCCGCACAGCCTGGTCGATCAGGTGCCGCTCGGTAATCAGGGTCAGGCCGATGAGACCGGCCAGCAGAATGAAGCCGGGCAGTAACAGGGGCGAGAAGTGGTTCCACAGGTGAGCCCAGAACGGGAGCGCCAGGCCCAGGGTTGCGCCGGCCACCAGGCGTCCGGCATCTCGGCGGCGATCACTCGCACCATACGTGTCCAGCGCGATCAGCCCCAGCAGGACAGCCGGCAGCAGTTGAACCAGCGGAAGGGCGCCCTGGGGTATGATGCCATTGATGAGATCGCTGGTGGCCGGGCCCAGCCAGCCGACATCCCGAACGCCGCGGAGCACGACCCGAAGCAGCAGCAACGCGGCAGCGTCGCCCGCCAGAAGTACCGAAACCCGAACGGCCGTCCGGACCAAGTGGCGGCGCATGATCTGTGGCGCGCGCTGACTCAGCGCGAGACGCGCCGGTGCTGTCCTGGTCCGGTGAGAGTCGGAGGGAACCGCGCTGGGGCCTACAGCGAGCTCTTTGGCCGGCGATGAGCTCGAGAAGCGGGGCTCGAGGGAGGGCTGCCCTACAGCAGACATGTTTCCAATCGCAACATGAGCTCCGATCGCTCTTCTATACCGCCGACGTCACCAGTTCCGGCTGTGTCGGACCGTGCCTTACGCTCGCAAGACTTGGGGTTGCTAAGCAAGTCGTGAGCCAAGGGTGAAAAACTCCGGCGAACATAGCTAAAACGAAGTCAGCCGCAACCCTAGAGCCCGGATGAGTAGATAGGAGGATCGTCGAACGCAAGGCCGAGAGTACAAATTGGAAAGCGTCGTGGGTCAGAACGACACGAGACCTTCGTACTGCTTGAGCATCCAATCGCGGCAGCTGCCGTTGATGATTTGTCGCCACCAGTCCTGATGGTCCAGGTACCAGGCCACCGTCTTTCTCAGCCCACTGATCAACCGCTCCTCAGGCTGGAATCCCAGCTCACGCTCGATCTTGTCGTTGCACATAGCGTAACGCCGGTCGTGACCGGGACGGTCCCGGACATGGGTAATCAGCGATGCCGCTCCACCCTCCTTGCCGGCCAGGCTATGGGGAAAGCGCCGGAGGAGTGACGCGTCGGCCGAGAAGAATTCGTCCAGAAGATCCGAGATTCGATGGATCAGCCTCAGATTGGTCGACTCTTCCTTGCCGCCGACGTTATACGTTTCCCCGGCTTGCCCCTCTGACAAAACCTGTTCGATGGCCCTGCAATGATCGCCGACGAAGAGCCAGTCGCGGATCTGCCGGCCATCGCCGTAGACCGGCAGCGGCTTGCCTTGAAGCGCAAGAATGATGGTGAGCGGGATCAGCTTCTCGGGAAACTGGTAGGGTCCATAGTTGTTGGAGCAGTTGGTGATCGCGATTGGTAACCCGTAGGTGCGGTGATAGGCTCGCACCAGATGATCGCTCGCCGCTTTGCTCGCCGCATATGGTGAGCTGGGGGCATAGGGACTCTCCTCGGTGAATGGGGAATCCTCCGGTCCGAGGGATCCGTAAACTTCGTCGGTGGAGACGTGGTGAAAACAGGCGGGTGATTGCCCCGCCCCCTCGTTCAGCCACACCTGGCGGGCTGCCTTCAGCAGCTCGTGGGTGCCGATCACATTGGTATCCAGGAAAGGGTCCGGTCCGGCGATCGAGCGGTCCACATGGGATTCGGCGGCGAAGTGCACCACGTGGCGAATGCCGTGCTCACGCAGGAGGCGCTCGGCCAGCCCGGGGGTCCTGATGTCGCCTTGGACGAACGTGAGTCGGGGACTGGACAGCGCGCCCCCAAGGCTCGCCAGGTTGCCGGCGTAGGTGAGCGCATCGAGAACGACAATCGAGTCTCGGGGATGTCGGTCCAGCCAGTACTGGGTAAAGTTTGCCCCGATGAACCCGGCACCTCCGGTTACGAGAAGATTCGGCATTGGCAGCGGGGGTCCGGCGGGAACTAATACTCGAGGGGCAACGCAACACGCCGCCCGTCGCGGGCGGAAAGGTAGGTGGCGATCAGGATCTCCAGCGAGTGGAGCCCCTCCCGCCCATCGGTGTCGGGCCGGGCTTCCCCCCTGAGTGATTGAATGACATTGTCGTAGTACAGCGGGTGCCCGAAGCCATACACCGAGGTGGTGTCGTAGCTGGCCTGCTCGATCTTCGCATCATCCGGATCGGAGTCGGCAAACTCCCAATGATCGATGCGATTGACGGCGACCCCACCTACCCGTACCGTCCCCTTCTCGCCGATGATCGTGATGGATCCCTCGAGATTCTTGGGGTAGGTCAGCATGGTGACATTCATTGACCCCAAGGCACCGGTGCGCCACCTGATGCTGACCACGCCGGTATCCTCCACTTGGATGTTTCGCTCCAGCGTGGCGGTGTAGGCCTGGACGCTTTCAACCGGCCCGACAAGCCAGTCCAGCAGGTCCACATAATGACTCGCCTGGTTCATGAAAGCCCCGCCGTCGAACTCCCAGGTGCCGCGCCAGGGCGCACTATCGTAGTAGGACTGCGGCCGGCTCCAGAAGACGTTGATCGTCACCATGTAAATACGGCCGAAGCGCCCCTTCTCCGCCGCGCGCTTGAGCAGCTGCAGGGTGGCGTTCCGGCGATTTTGCTTGACTACAAACAAATGGACCCCGGCCAGATCGCAGGCGTGGACCATCCGCTTGCCGTCCTGCCAGCGTGTGGCCATCGGCTTTTCCGTCATCACATGGCGGCCAGCCTCCGCCACCTGCACCGCCTGGTCGGCGTGCAACCCGCTCGGCGTCGCCAGAATGACCACATCCGCATTGGTGCCGGCCAGCAGCGCATCCAGCGACCGGAATCCCGGGGCACCGGTTCGCTCCTGGGCTCTCTGCAGTGCGGCCGGATCGACGTCGCAGAGGCCCACGAGCTCGGCGCGGGAGGCGTGTTTCTCGATGGCATTGAAGTGATTAGCCGAAATTCGGCCGCAGCCCACCAGCGCGAACCGGATGGGCCGGTCCGTCACGAAGGGCTTGGTGATGAACATCGGTCCGGGGGTCTCCACGATGGGGGGTAAGTATAGCAGGAGCAGCCCCTGCAAGGGATTGCGTGGGTTCCCCAGAACGCGCTGTCTGGCGAGATTGAGGAGCGGACGTTAGTATGTGAATAGTTTCACAAGCGCCCTGCGTCTATCAAGGAGATCCCCATCGATGGCTACCGCGACCCGACCTGTTTCCGCGCATGCGGCTTATCCCGCGGAGGCGCTTCAAAAGCTGTTTGCCCCACCTGAGACGGAGGAGCCGGCGGACAAGCTTCGGCGCCTGCTGCAGGAGGCCCGGGCTCGCAAGTCGTTCGTCCACACTGCCGGGGCGTATGACGCGTTTACCGCGGCCATCATGACCCGGCTCGGGTTCAAGGCGCTGTACGGCAGCGGTTGGCAGCTCGCGGCTACCAAGAGCATGTTCCCCGACATTGGGGTCTACGCCTCCCACGACATGGTGAAACTGGTTCACGAGATGTGGATGGGAGTCGAGGGAGCCCGGAACACGCACTACTACGACACGGAGGGTAAAGAGGTGCTCGAGGCACCCCCGGCCTTTGTGGACATGGAAGCGGGCTTCGGGGGACCGACTCAGACCTTTACCCTGGCGGTGGAGCTGATTCGGGCCCGGGCCGGCGGCGTCCATCTGGAGAACCAGGATCCGGCCAACCGAACCTGCGGGCACATCGTGAACGTCGGCAAGCAGAAGCGCAACAAGGTGCTGGTTCCCCGCAAGGACTGGCTGGCCAAGCTCAAGGCAATCAAAGCCGCGTCGCAAGCGACCGGAGTCGATGTCGTCATCATCGCCCGCACGGACTCGATCGATGGGGCCCTGCCGGATCAGGAACCGGGTGGGGTGAAGATGGCGGTGGAAGACGCCTGGGAGGCGGCGGACCTGGGCGTCGACGTGATCTGGCCCGAGTTCAACAATACCGAGCTCGATCAGCCCCAGGAGTTCTCCGAAGGCGTGCGCAAGTACTACCCCGATCAAATGCTTGGGTTCAACCTCTCGCCCTCGCTCTACTTCGGGAAGGCAAAGCGGGCCGGCACCCTGATTACCAACCAGCAGCTGGCCGACCTGGGTTTCATCCTGCAGTTCTCGACCCTGTTCAATTTCCGCACTGCCGGGATGGCGCTGGAAAAAGGGTTGCGGAAATTTCTGAGGAGCGGGATCGATGCCCTCGCCGACTTGCAGATCGAAGAGGACGAGCAGGGCGGCACCCCACCCTCGACCAAGATGCACCAGAAGTTTGCCGGGATGAACCGGTGGCTGATTCTGGAGCAGGTGCTCAGTGGCGGAAAGTGAGAGGTGAGAGGTGAGCGGGGGAAGCTCGAGGGAGCAGAACCGCGGCAGGGTGTCACCCTGAGCCCTTCGCTCCGCTCAGGATAAACTCCGCGAGGGGGCCGAAGCTTGATCAGCTTCCGCCCCCTCGTTTTCTATTACCCTCGACCGCTTACCGCTCACTTCTTACCCCTCATCACCCGCTCGCTCTCCGTAGCCGGACTCGCTCTGCCGGCTCGTCGATGACCGCCAGCCCGTGTTGCCGCAGGCGATCGAACGTTCCGGGCTCCAGCCGAACCAGCAGCTCGTAGCATTCTCCCACCTGTTCGCGGCTCAATACCTCACCTTCACGGTACAGCTCCGCCAAGCGAGCTCCCTCTGAAAGCGGCACCCGCACCTTCACCGAAACCCGTCCGGCCCGATCGAGCTCTCGCAAGCGGGTCTTGAGCGGCGCCAATCCGTCGGTCCGCATGGTGCTGGTGATGATGGCCGTCGGATAGAGCTCGCGTATTCGGCGGGTAAACCCCGCGGCATCGGCCACCGCGTCGATCTTGTTGAAGACCAGAAGAATGGGCCGGTCGGCGAGCCCCAGCTCGGCGAGAACTTTCTCCACGACTTTGAGCTGGCCCTCCCAGTCATGATGACTCGCATCCACCACATGCAGCAGTACATTGGCCTCACGGGCCTCCTCCAGCGTGGCCCGGAAGCTCGCCACCAGATGGTGGGGGAGCTTTCGTATGAAGCCTACCGTGTCGGTCACCCGCGCGCGTTGGCCCTCCCCCAGCTCGACTTCGCGGGTCAGAGTATCCAGTGTAGCAAACAGCCGATCTTCCACCACGATCTCATGCTGACCCGAGAGACCGCGCAGGATGCTGGATTTTCCTGCATTGGTGTAGCCAACCAGGGCCACGCTCAACATCGGATCCCGGCCGGCCCGGAGGTTCTCCCGGTGCTTCTCGACATCCTTCAGTTTGGCCTTGAGTCCCTGAATCTTGCGACGAATGATCCGGCGGTCGGTTTCCAGCTGCGTCTCGCCCGGGCCGCGAAGACCGATACCGCCCCGGATTCGCGAGAGGTGGGTCCACATCCGGGTCAGCCGGGGAAGCAGATACTCGAGCTGGGCCAGCTCGACCTGGAGCTTGGCCTCATGGCTGCGGGCTCGAGTGGAGAAGATGTCGAGAATGACTTCGGCCCGGTCCATGACCCGGACCTTCAGCTGCCGTTCGAGGTTCACCCCCTGCACCGGGGAGAGCTCTTCATCGAAGATGACGAGAGAAGCATCGGAGGCGGCCACCTCCTCTGCTACCTCCTCGACCTTCCCTTCTCCGATCAGCGTCCCGGGATTAGGGGAGGCGATGTGTTGGGAGATGCGGCCCACGACCTCGGCACCGGCCGTGTCCACCAGGCGGGTGAGCTCTTCTAAATGTTCCTCGACGTGCCGAGCGTCGGGCGATCCTTTGCGGGGGGCTGCGACAAGCACGACCCGTTCGATAGGATCGCGAACTGGGATCATCGATCTAATAGGGAACCTTTCCTTTCATGTGGGACCAGGGCTGTTGCCGGGGCGGATCAGCGGAGCCCGACCCTCATGGGTAAACGAGACGTCCGTGTGCGCGCCGCCGGGCAGCTTTAACGTGGCCTGTCCTTTCATGGTGTAGGGCAGATCGCCATAGCCGAGCGCCGCTCGCACCGCGCTGCCCACCCCAAACCAACCGAACCTGAGCGGCAGCGTCAGTGTGGTTTCCCCGTTCTGGGTTACGGCAAAGTCGTCCTCGTAGGTGATGTCGCCCAGGTGGGAGCCCTCGATATCGATGCCGACCTGGAGCTTGTCGGCTTGAAGCGTAAAATTGTTGGGATTCTGGATCTTCACCACCAGATCCAGGTTTCCCCCGGCCAGGCCAACGCCGCGAACCACCGCATGATCCAGACGAACATCCGGCTTCTGAAAGTTGTCTCCCAACCCGGCACACGCCATGCCCGCACTGGCCGCAATGACCCAGACGTGACGGCGCTTCATGGAAGATTTCTGTCGAGCGTCATCCTTGGAATAATAGACCTCCGCCTGTCGCGGCGCCCGGGGAGGACGATGCGCCCCCAACCACCACCCGGACCGTGGCCTGTGTCACACCTGCTCTCCCTCATCCGGCGCTGACGGCTCTCCTCGCTTCAACCGGGACCACCACTGGAGCCGCTCAGCAATCTTCTTCTCGTGCCCAAAGGTGCCGGGCACATAGAACAGCGCATCCCGCAATTGATCCGGCAGATATTCCTGCGGGATATACGCCTCTGGCGCATTGTGGGCGTACTGGTAGCCCCGGTTGTAGCCGAGCTCCTTCATGAGTGGCGTTGGAGCATTCCTGATGTGCAACGGCACCGGAGCCGCCGGCGTACTGCGGGCCGCATCCAGAGCCGCGCCCAGCGCGACTTTGGCACTGTTGGATTTGGGCGCAGTCGCCAGGTAGATCGTCATTTCGGCAAGTGGCAGATAGCCCTCGGGCGGCCCCAGCATGTGAAAAGCATCCCGTGCCGCTACCGCGATGATGAGTGCCTGCGGGTCGGCCAAGCCGACATCCTCTGCCGCCATCGCAATAGCCCGGCGAAACAGGGTCATCGGATCTTCCCCGCCGTCCAGCATGCGGGCCATCCAGTACAGCGCGCCCTGCGGATCACTGCCCCGCAGGGACTTGTGATAGGCGGACAGAAGATTGAAATGCTCCTCGCCCGCCTTGTCGTAGCGAGCAAACCGCCGCTGCATGGCCTCTCGTGCGACCTCGCTCGTAACCCGGCCTTTGGCTCCCACGTGGGCGGCGGCGGCCTCGAGCACCGTGAGCGCTCGCCGCGCGTCACCGTCGGCCTCGGCCGCCATGAGCGCCAGTGCATCCGGGTCGACGCTCAACTCACTGCCACCCAGTCCCCGCTCGGCGTCCTCTAGTGCCCGGCGGAGGAGGCGCTCGATGTCCCCGGGCGTGAGCGGCTCGAGCACGAAGACCCTGGTGCGGGACAGCAGTGCGCCGATCACCTCGAAGCTCGGATTTTCGGTGGTTGCTCCGATCAGGGTGACGGTGCCGTCTTCAGCCGGAGGCAACAGACTATCCTGCTGGGCCTTGTTCAGCCGATGAATCTCGTCGATGAAGAGAATGGTCTGCGGGCCACCGCTCTCGAGTCGGTCTCGGGCCTCCCCAATGATCTCGCGAATGCGGGGGACGCCTTCAGTGACCGCACTGAAGGGAACGAAGACCCGCTCCGTCGAGCTGGCGATAAGATGTGCCAGAGTGGTTTTTCCACTGCCGGGAGGTCCCCAGAAAATCATCGATCCCGGCACGCCCCGCTCGATGGCGTCGCGGAGCGGCTTGCCCGGCCCGAGCAGGTGCTCCTGACCCACGAACTCATCGAGGGAGCTGGGGCGCATGCGAGCGGCCAGCGGACGGTTCTCTCGCCCACCGGTGAAGAGTGAAGCCTGGCGTTCAGCCGATCGCCTGCGGGGCATGGGCATCACCGAGTGTGGATCTGGATGGCAGGAGGAAGGGAGACGCACCGGCCAGCCGACCGGATGCCCACGATCATATGGTCCCCCAGGCCGGCCCGTGCGCCGCCCTACTATGTAAAATCACGATTGGCGTGTCTACCTCCGGCGTCACAATGCCATCAGGCGAGACAGCAGGCGTTCGGTCACAAAGTATCCTGCCGCCCCGCCAAAGAAGGCCAGCGCGGTCAGTCCACCCCGCTTGGCTTGAAACTCCGGAACCAGATTCGATGCTGCCACATAGAGGGTTACGCCGGCCGAGAGAGCCAGACCGTGCTGGGCCAGCGAGCTTACCTCCTCCGTCAGGAGAACCCCGAGCACCGTGGCCCCGCCCAGAATCGCGGCCCCGGCGACAGCCCGGGAGCGGCTCTGGCCGCCGGCTACCATGACGCTGGCGATGGTGACGCCCTCCGGCAACTTGTGGAGCAGCACCGCGAGAAACAGCAGGACCCCGAGCCGATCCGAAACCAGAAAGCCGCTGGCAATCGCGACGCCATCGAAGAACGTGTGCAGCGTGAGCCCAAGCAGCGCTGAAGTCCCGGCCGAGGCGCTCAGGCTATGGGTTTCCTCTCCGAAGTGGAAGTGCGCGGTAAACACGTGCTGGGCCAGGTGAACCGCGAAGTAGCCCACGAGGATGTAGAGCGCGGCCGTGGTCGACGTGCGCACCACTTCGGGTACCACCCCCAGAACGGTGACCGCCAGCATGAAGCCGGCCCCAAAGGCGAGGCAGGCGTCGATGAAGCGAAGCCCCCTTCGGAGGTGCCGGACCACCGCCAGTGCTCCCACCAGATTTCCCGCAGCGGCCGCGAGGGCAAAACCGAAGGGACTCACTGGAGCAGGCCCCTGGCTCGCTCGAGGAGACGCTCGCGAGTATTGAGCGCCGGCTCCTCCAGGACCTGATTCAGCAGGGTTGCGAGCACCTGCCCGACTTGAGGACCTTTGGCGCCAAGCGCCTGAAGATCGCTGCCGCTAATGGCCAGATCGGCTCGCGTCAGCGGGTCTCCCCGATCCCGGATCCGTTGCACTGTGCTCGACCAGGGGGGCTCCTTCCCCTGCTGCAGAGCCCAGAGCAGCAGCAGGTCCGAGGCGGCAGGCCCGACCTGCGAGAGCCAGCGGCGCACTGACGCTTCGCTCAGATCGGCGGGCTCGTGGGGGCCGTTTTCAATGGCAGCCGCGCGCTGGACCTCAGCGTTCGAGGCCCGGAGCCGCTGGAGCACCGCCGCCGGACTCGAGGTCACCAGGGCAGTAAGCAGGACGGGATCCCGGACTGAAGCCGGAGGCGCCGGGATAGATCCAGAGGAGAGCTCCGGGATCCAGACGGCGGCCGCGCCCACGTCGCGCCAGAGCGAGGTAAATCGCTGCAGGGACTTCGCGGTCTGCAGCCCCTTGAACCACTCGTCCCGCACCCGCTCTCGGGAGAGCTGCTGCAGGCCAGTGGCTCGGTCCCGGGCCGCGGTCCAGGTCTCCGCGTCGATCGCAAAGTCGAAGCGCGCGGCAAAGCGGAGGGCGCGAAGTATCCGCAGATAGTCTTCCGCGAATCGCAGAGCCGGACTTCCAACCGCGCGAACCAGGCCGGCATCCAGGTCCTGCTTGCCCCGGAATGGATCCCGCCACTCGCGACGAAGCGGATGGTAGGCGATAGCGTTAATGGTAAAATCTCGGCGCGCGAGGTCGTCCTCCAGGGACACGCCATACTGCACCACAGCATGCCTCCCGTCGGTGGCAACATCCCGCCGAAACGTGGTGACCTCGTGCAGCGTACGTTGCCGATCCAGCACGCCCACCGTTCCATACTTGATGCCGACCGCCACGGTTCGCGGAAAGAGCCGCTGTACCTCCTCCGGTGTGGCCGAGGTAGCAACGTCGAAATCGGATTGGGGGTAGCCCAGCAGCGCGTCGCGCAGGCTGCCGCCGACGCACCAGGCCTCATACCCGGCCTTTTCCAGCTCTCGCGCGATATGAAGGATGGGCTCCGGTATGTCCAGAACCGGCGGAAATGTCGCACTAGCTTCCGTATGGCCGCCCTGCGGACAGCGAGATCATCAGCTCCATTCGTGCCTGGGAAGGGCTGCGCGGACCGGCGGGGACGGCTCCCATCGCCACCAGACGGCTCCCTCCTCCTTCGAAGGCGTAGGTCGGCGTTACCTCTCCCAAGGGACAGCGGGTGGCGAGCACGACCGGCTTTGCCTCGTCGATCCAGCGAGCAATCGCAGGCACCGCCCCAGGAGGGACATTGCCGCTGCCGAAGGCCACGATGACGAGGCCGTTGTGCGCCGGCCGGGCCAGGTCGAGGAGGGCGCCGTCGTCCCCAACTACCATGGGAACCAGGGCGACCCTGGCCGTCAAACGGTCGAGGTCTTCCGTCCCCAGGCCAGGAGCAGGACGCCCGTCCCTCTGGCGGTGGTACCGCACTGAGCCGGCCTCCACGCTCCCGATCGGGCCGCTGTGTGGAGCATCGAACGCATCTAGATCCGTGGCGTGCACCTTCACGGCGCTCTGGCCGGCAAAGACCTTCCGGTTGAACACCACCACCACTCCGACCCCGGTGCTCGCCGGACTGGCAGCCACCACGGCCGCACCCAGCAGGTTCGCGGGGCCATCCCAGCCATCATCGCTGGAGGTTCTCATCGCACCTGTCATTGCCACCGGCACGCTCCGCGGCAAAGTGCGGTCCAGCAGATACGCGCTTTCTTCCAGGATATCAGTCCCGTGGGTGATCACGATCCCCCGAACCTGACCCCCCGCTGCAATCTCTCGGACCCGCTGGCGGAGCTCCCACAGGCGGTCCGGTCCAAGGTGGCAAGCGGGCACCCGGGCCCAGTTCTCGATTCGGTATGGACTGATCCGTTCGAGCCCTTCGGTAAACTCCACCAGCGCCTCACCCGCATGGGCGGGCACGTTTCCTCCGGCTGCCCGGTCACGCTGCATGGAGATGGTGCCACCGGTGAACAAGAGATGAATCATGACCGGGAAGTATAGAAAGAAGCGTGAACGTCACTCTTCCCGCTTACACTCTTATCCACAGAGAACACTTCCTCCATTCACGTTGAGAACTTCACCCGTGATATGGCGAGCCAGGCCGGTGCAGAGGAACAGAATCGGGCCCGCCACATCTTCGGCGCTTGCAATCCTCTGCAAAGGAATGCTCCGCTCGATCCGCTGCCGGTTGTCCTGGGTAAAGGCGGGCAAGCTCATGTCGGTGTCCACCCAGCCCGGGGCCACGCAGTTCACCGTGAGCTCGGGGGCAAACTCAACCGCCAGTGACTTGGTGAACGCAATGAGCGCGCCCTTGGTAGCAGCATAGTCTGCGTGAAAAGCTTCGCCCCGCTGGCCGGCGGTACTCGACACGATCACGACCCTGCCACCGGGTCGCATGAGACCCAGGGCGGCGCGGGTCGACAGAAAGACGGAGTCGAGATTGGCAGCCAGTGTACGACGCCATCGGGACACCGGCATGTCTTTCAGAGGGAGCTCTTCGGCCGGCCACACGCCGGCATTCGCAACGAAGATGTCGAGGGCACCGAACTCCCGGCGAACTCCGGCCATCAGCCGGTCTACCATTTCGGGATCCGAGAGGTCGCCCCCGCCTACGTAAGCCCGGCGGCCCAGGCCTCTCACGTCGCGGGCGGCAGCTTCCGCCTCATCTGCCCGGGTATGAAAAGTGAGGGCGACGTCGGCTCCGGCGCGCGCCAACAGCAGCGTGGCGGCTCGGCCGATGCCTCGGCTGCCACCAGTGACCAGCGCAACGTGGCCGGCGAGGTCGATCATGAGCCGAGGAGCTCGCGTTCGACTGCTTCGACGATGAGATGCTCGAGCGCCAGATGGATGAGCTGCACCACACTGGTCTGATCGGAGGCGACGACTATCGACTGGTCGACCAGTCCGGCCAGGGCGCCTCCGCCCTTTCCCAGAAAGGCGACGGTCGGCACCCCGGCCCGGCGCGCCGCCTGGGCCGCCACGAGCAGGTTGGGACTCCGGCCGCTGGTACTGTGAAAGACCAGCAGATCGCGCGGCTCGCAGAAGGCCTCGACCTGGCGAGCGAACACCTGATCAAAGCCGAGATCGTTTCCGGCTGCCGTCAGAATCGAGGTGTCGGTGGAGAGCGCCACCGCCGCGAGTGCCCTCCGCCCCTCGACATAGCGGACGACGTATTCGGCGGCCAGATGCTGGGCGTCGGCAGCGCTGCCGCCGTTGCCACAGAAGTACAGGGTGCCGCCTCCTTGCAGAACCTCCGCAAATCGGGAGGCCACTCCCGCGACCTGGGAACTGAGACTCTTCGCGGCCACTGCCGCCTGTGCCAGACTGTCGAGACCGCGTTCGATATGGGCCCGACTCACCGGCCCCCCTCCAGGAATTCCTTGATCCGGCGCATCCAGCTCTGTCGGATCCGGAGCGGTGGCACCGGAGTAACCGGCCGGTCGGCAAGGATGGCAGCGGGATTCTGAACTGAGAGCAGCTCGACCTGTTCCTCCCCCTCTTGGGCGCGGAGGAAGCGGGCACCCGTGGCCACGCTGCGCTCATCTCCATGGTTGTCGCCGGCGAGGATGTCGGCCAGCCCCTCGGCGACCAGTTGGCGAGCGCGTTGACCCCGAGCCTGCGACGTCAGCAGCGTTGTAGAATCAACCTGCATCTTGGCGCCAAGCGATTTCCAGTGGCGCACCGCCTCGACCGAACAGCTGCTGTACCTCTCCGGGTGAGCCAGCAGCGGAATCAGACCCTGATCGAGCACCTGAGAGAGTGCGTTGGTGATGAGATCGTACGCCACCAGCCGGGGAAACTCGACCAGCATGTATCCGCTTCCCCCTAAAGTGACATTGCGGGCGAGGGCAACCGGGCGGCCGATGGGCCGGTCCAGCATGACCTCGGCACCACGGTGCAGACGCGGCGTTGCCGGCGATTTTGCCAGGAGAGCCTCGTAGGCTCGCTCGTGGGCGGGCGGTGGGCCCGCTTCCGCTCGACTGGCCTGAAGATGAGGGGTGAGGCACACGTCGGTAATGCCCTGGGCCGCCATGGCCGCGAGCACCTGCAGTGACTGTTCGACTGAACGGGAGCCGTCGTCGACGGCGGGAAGTAGATGGGAGTGGAGGTCGATCACGCGTCCGACCGCCAGGCTCTCAGAACCGAGATGGCGAATTCCTCGAGCTGTTCCGGGGCGGTCTGAGCCTGAGCCAGCAGGGCCAGCGTGATCAGCGCATCCGCTGCGAGCAGATCCAGTGCAACCGAGCGGTCCCCGGGATGGGCCAACACCCGGGTGAGGGCGGCTCGGGCCGCACTGGAGAGATGACTTGGAAGTGAGGAGGCGTTTTCGCTCTTCGCGTACTGCTGGACTCTGGCCCGAAGAGCGGAAGGCGCGTCAGCGGTGTGCTGGTCGAGCCAGTCAGCGTCCACGCTCAGGCGCCGCGTGCTTCCGCGACCTGACCATCTTCGAGCCAGGTCGCCACCAGCTCGGGAGTGGCTGCCCGCGCCGCGGACAGCCGGGTCGGGTCTCCGGCACCGGCTGACGCGAAGTGGGGTCTTCCCCCGCCCTTGCCGCCACTCAGTGCCGCGATCCGGTTGACCAGGTCGCCCGCTTTCCGCCCGGCGCGCACCAGATCATCGGTCACCGTAACGTGAATCGAGCCTCGTCCGGCAGAGCTGAACAGTACCAGCACGCCGTTGCGCCGCCCTTCCCGAAAGGTATCGGCCATCCGCCCCAACTCGGCACGGTCTTCCGACGAAGTCTCGCCCACCGTGAGCTCGACGTCGCCTAGCCGTGACACCTCGCCCTGGACCCCACCACCACCGGCCCGGAGAGCATCGGCCAGCCGATGTTCCAGGCGCTGCCGCTCCTCCAGCAGCTGCTCCACCCGGCGCACCAGATGCTCGGGTTGGGCCTTGAGCGCGCCCGCCACCGCTGCGAGCCGCTGTTCCAGCTCCCGCACTGCCCGCAAGGCGCCCATCCCCGTCACCGCCTCGATGCGCCGAACTCCGGCGGCAACGCCTGACTGGCCGGAGAATCGAAAGGTCCCGATCTGGCCGGTGGTGCGCACGTGGGTGCCGCCGCACAGCTCGATGGATGGCCCCATCTGCACCACGCGAACCACGTCACCGTACTTCTCCGAAAAGAACGCCATGGCTCCCAGCGCCAAGGCATCGGCGTAGGCCATCTCGCGGGTGGCGACCGGGTCGTTGGCGAGCAGCAGGTCATTCACCTCCGATTCGATCGCGCTCAACGTGGAGCTGTCGATAGGGCCATGGTGGGAGAAGTCGAATCGCAGCCGCTCCGGCTCGACCAGCGAGCCCTGTTGCCGGACGTGGCCGCCCAGGCGCTGGCGGAGCACGTAGTGCACCAGGTGGGTGGCACTGTGATTGCGCTCGATATCATGTCGCCGCGGAGCGTCTACCGCGGCGTGCAGCGAATCCGGCTCGAACTCGTCTTCGAAGGCGCCACCGACCACGGTGCCCTTGGGATCCTTTCGCACGGTGTCCACCGGGAGCGACCAGTCCCGGCCGGCGAGAGCACCTGTGTCACTCACCTGCCCGCCCGACTCCACGTAGAACGGGTTTTCCTTGAGCACCAGCTCGACCCGGGGCCCCTCCTGCCGGAACGCGAGCACGTCGGTATCTGCTTCAGTGTGCTGATATCCCACAAACTTCTGCTTCCCGCGCTTCACCGTCCGCCAGGCCCCGGGCTTTGCGACGTGCACCGCGGGCGCGCGATCGCGCCGCGGGCTTCCTCCGCTCACCCGCGCCTCGCGGCTGCGCTTGCGCTGCTCATCCAGAGCCTGCTCGAAGCCGGCAAGGTCTACATCCACCCCGCGCTCCCCGGCAATGATCTCGGTCAGGTCGATGGGAAAGCCGAACGTGTCGTAGAGCTTGAACGCATCAGCCCCGGGGATGGTGCGCACCCCGGAAGCGAAGATCTCGTCCAACCGCTTGAGGCCACCCTCAATGGTCTCGAGGAATCGGCGCTCCTCGGTTTCGGTGACTTCGTGGATGTAGCTGGTCTTGGCAGCGACTTCAGGATACACCTCACCCATCTGGCGGGCCACCACGCTGGTGAGTGGCGCGAGGGTGGGCTCTCTCCGGCCCAGCAGCCACGCGTGACGCACCGCCCTCCGGAGAATTCGGCGCAGAACGTAGCCGCGGCCTTCGTTACTGGGGTACACGCCATCGGCGAGCAGGAAGCTGACCGCCCGCGCGTGATCAGCCAGTACGCGGTAGGAGGCTCGTTCGTCCGAGCTCCGGTCGTACGATCGCCCGACCAGCTCGCCCACACGGTCGATGAGCGGCAGGAAGAGATCGGTATGGAAGTTGTCGTCCTCTCCCTGCATGACGGCGGCGATACGCTCGAGGCCGGCTCCGGTATCCACTGAAGGCTGGGGCAGCGGGATCAGGGTGCCGTCCGCCGACCGATCGTATTGCATGAAGACCAGGTTCCAGATCTCCAGGAAGCGGCCTTCTTCGGCCAACCGCTCGAACTCCGCTTGCGGTAAGGCCGCGTCCACCTGTCCGCCGGTCCGCCCCTCCACCCATTCGAGATCCACATAGATCTCGGAACATGGCCCGCACGGCCCCGTGTCACCCATCTGCCAGAAGTTGTCCTTGTCCCCCAGGCCATAGATGCGACCGTCGGGCAGACCGGAGATCTCGCGCCAGAGGGAGCGGGCCTCGGCGTCGGTGTGGTGTACCGTCACCCGGAGCCGATCCGGTGCTATCCCGAGGAAAGCAGGGCTGGTGACGAATTCCCACGCGTAGGCAATGGCGTGTCGCTTGAAGTAGTCGCCGAAGGAAAAATTGCCCAGCATCTCGAAGAAGGTGTGGTGCCGCTTGGTGTGACCCACCTGCTCGAGGTCGTTGTGTTTGCCGCCCGCCCGGACGCACTTCTGACAGGTCGTGGCCCGGAGATAGTCCCGCTGCTCCTGTCCCAGGAAGACCCGTTTGAACTGGACCATGCCGGCGTTGGTGAACAGCAACGTCGGGTCGTCGGCAGGCACCAGTGACGAAGAAGGCACCTCGCGGTGCCCCTTGGAGACGAAGAAGTCCAGGAAAAGACGGCGGATTGTGCCGGAGTTCATCTCGAAAATATAGGATGGGTGACTACCAGTCGCGAGTCAGCCGCCAGTCGGCAGCCACCAGCCGGCCGTCTACCCGTGGCCGCTTCGAAACGGAAGAGGACGATTTAACCGCGGACGTGTGATGACTGGCGACTGGTGACTGACGTACGACCTACACCACCCGGTCCACCATCTCCGATACTTCCCAGCCGGTAAATCCACGGCGAGCAAGGTAGGCCACCAGGCGCCGGCGCTTGGTTTGCCGGGGAAGTGAGCCGAGCTGAGCGGCCCGTTTCTGAGCCAATGCAAGGGGTATGGCAGTGCGATCGCTGCCTTCGGGCCAGTGGGACGCGATGGCCTTATCGATCAGGGAGCGCTCGACCCCCATATTGAGCAGGTCTCGGACCAGCCGAGCCGGACCTCTGCCCCGGGCGGAACGGGTTTCGACGTAGTTCTGGGCGAAGCAAGCATCGTCCAACAGGCCGAGCTCGGCCACCCGTTCCAGTGCGGTGGCGATGGCCGCCCGAGCATGCCCCTTCCGCTGGAGGCGGCGGGACAGGTCTCCTCGAGCGAACGAACGAGCGCCGAGTGCACGCAGCATGGTTCGGAACGCCGCCTCCGCATCAGCGGCAGAGCTCAAGCGATCCCGCAGGGCCGCGTCCACCTCGGCTCCTACCCGGAGCTGCTCTCCTGCGATAACGTCCCGGGGAACCGCCCCGAAGCGCGCCCCATCGATCTCGATCCGTACCGCGTCAGGGCGGCGGGGATCGGGGTCGAGCGCGGTGATTCGGGGCGTAGCCTGCACCGGCTACTCGTCCCCCTCGTCACCGGCTCCAGCGCCGACCGCAACCGGCGCGCGCATTCCGAGGAGCTCCTTGACCTTGCCTTCGACTTCGGTCAGGAGTACTGGATTATCCCGGAGGAAGAGCTTGGCATTTTCCCGACCCTGGCCGATCCGCTGATCGCCGTAGGAGTACCAGGCACCTGATTTCTGGATGATTCCGGCCTCCGCGGCCAGATCTACCAGCAGCGAGGTATGGCTGATGCCCTCATCGAACATCACGTCGAACTCGGCTTGCCGGAACGGCGGCGCAACCTTGTTCTTGACGACTTTGACCCTGACGTGATTGCCGATGACCGCTTCCCGCTCCTTGACCGGGCCAATGCGGCGGATATCGAGCCGGAGCGAGGCGTAGAACTTGAGGGCTTTGCCGCCGGTGGTGGTTTCCGGATTGCCGAACATGACCCCGATCTTTTCCCGCAACTGATTGATGAACACCACCGCACAGTTGGAGCGGTTGATGGCGCCGGCCAGCTTCCGCAGCGCCTGGCTCATCAGCCGGGCCTGGAGTCCCATATGGCTCTCGCCCATCTCGCCCTCGATCTCGGCCTTGGGCACCAGCGCCGCCACCGAGTCGATGACGACCAGATCGACCGCGCCGGAGCGCACCAGAATCTCCACGATTTCGAGGGCCTGCTCGCCCGTATCCGGCTGGGAGACCAGCAGGTTCTCGATGTCTACGCCCAACTTCTTGGCGTAATCGATGTCCAGCGCGTGTTCAGCATCGACGTAGGCCGCGACTCCGCCCATTTTCTGGACGTTTGCGGCCAGGTGCAGGGTCAGCGTGGTTTTGCCCGAGGACTCGGGGCCGTAGATCTCGGTGATGCGACCGCGCGGAATACCCCCTACCCCGGTGGCAGCATCCAGATTGATGGCCCCCGTCGGGATGGCGGCCACTTTAACCCGGGGGGTGTCTGCACCCATCCGCATGATGGCTCCCTTGCCGAGCTGCTTTTCGATTTGGGAGATGGCGAGTCCGAGCGCTTTCCGGCGATCGGCTTCGAGCCGGCTTTCATCAGGAGCAGCAGCCATTCTATCCTCGATTGGAATGTGACCGATTTTGCTACACTAAGTAGCGCACCCAACCTAATACCGAAAGCAAACCGAAGCAATACTGATGTGGCCGGAACCAGACACTACCAACCCCAACGGCTCGACAGCCGCCACGCATCAGCCACGTGCTCCACCCGTGGACTTCCCCCACCCACGGGCTGTACTGAAATCAGATCGAAGCGATATTCGTCGTCGGGCCGGCCAAAGCGGAGCAGCCACGCGTTGGCTACCCGCGCGAGGTCTCGCTGCTTTCTCGCGCTCACCGCCTCGAGTCCGCTCCCGCAGCTGCGCGACCGGCGAGTCTTCACTTCCACAAAGGCCACCAGCTTGCCCTTCCGGACAACCAGATCCAGGTCATGGCGGCCGAGCTTGAACCGGTGCGCCTCGACCGCCCACCCGCAGGAGATCAGAAAGGCAATGGCAATGCGCTCGCCAGCCAGGCCCAGGATCTGGCGCTCATCTTCCCATTCGGCAACCGGGATGAAGTGGCGAGTGGCACTCATGCACCATGGTACGTTCAACGCACCGGGAGTAAAAATCCGTCTGCTGCGGCCGGGGGCGGGAAATCGCGGTGCTCCACCTGACCTTCACCGGAGGGACCCCGTGCCCATGCCCGTGTTTCCCGCAGTGACCCTGAGATCCCGGTGAGAACGACCGGGCTGGCGGTAGTCGACTACGCCATCATCGCCGTGTACTTCCTCTTCGTTCTCGGAGTCGGCTGGCTGGTGCGTCGCTCAGTGCGCACCAGCAAGGATTTCTTTGAGGCGGGTCGGCGAACTCCGGCCTGGGTCGCCGGCCTGGCCTTTGTCTCGGCCAACCTGGGTGCCCAGGAAGTGATCGGCATGGGGGCGTCGGGCGCCAAGTACGGCATTGCCACCGCGCACTTCTACTGGGTCGGCGCCATTCCGGCGATGGTATTCGTCGCCTTGTTCATGATGCCGTTTTATTACGGATCCCGGGCCCGCAGCGTCCCGGAATATCTGCGGCTCCGGTTCGACGAAAAGACCCGGGCGTTCAACGCCGGCTCGTTTGCCGTGATGACGGTGTTCTCCTCCGGCGTGTCGATGTACGCCATGGGTAAGCTCTTCAATCTGCTGCTCGGCTGGGACATGGACGCGAGCATGCTGGCCGCCGC
>Ga0307415_100000281_pt1 | contig 21964 bp, 24 predicted proteins | sample DK1Cmetagenome_FD_204524 | JGI IMG/M metagenome (GOLD analysis project Ga0307415, IMG submission 204524) | Maize rhizosphere microbial communities from greenhouse at UC Davis, California, United States - DK15-C-2 | ecosystem: Host-associated > Plants > Roots > Rhizosphere > Soil | place: USA...
GAGCCACGTCGGTACGACCTCGATCGGCCCCTCGCGTCCAAGGCGGTAGGCGACCTCCACGAGCCGTAGCTCGGTCTCGAGATCGAGGCCGTAACCCGACTTCGCCTCGATCGTCGTGACGCCGTGGCTGAGCATCTCGTCGAGCCAGCGCCGGCCGTGCGTCAGCAGGTCGGCCTCGGATGCGGCCCGCGTCGCCGCCACGGTCGAGAGGATTCCGCCACCCGCCGCGAGGATCTCGAGATACGAGGCGCCCTCCTGGCGGAGGACCAGCTCGTTCTCGCGTGAACCGGCGAACAGGAGATGGGTGTGCGGGTCGATGAGACCGGGGGTCACCGTGCCGCCCGCGGCGTCGATCCGGGCGAAGCGCGCGAGCGGCAGCCCGTCGGCCTGGAGCTCCGCCTCGACTGCCCCGCGTTCGCCGACCGCGGCGATCCGCCCCTCCCAGACGGCGACGACCGGGGCGTCGGGAGCGGCCGGGTCATCGGTGGTGAGTCGCGCCACCTCGCCCTGCTGCGGGCCGCGACGGACGCCACCGGCCAACGTGACGATCTCACGCGCGCCGACGATGAGCAGATCAGGCGTCGCCTCCCCTGTCCGCCCGCCCTCGATGACGCGGAACGGCCCGCCGCTCACGCCGATGGCGGGCCGTCCCCGCGCGTGTGCGCCGCCGCACCTCCGCTGACGGCCGCCAGTCGCCGTTCGAGGATCCGCATCGGCGAGTAGTCGCGCAGCCGGAGGTAGCCGGCCGCCGCCGCGAGTCGCTCCTCGATGGTGCCGTCATCCACGCCGATGTGGTCGGCGATCGCCTCGAACGAGGCCTGCGGGGCGAGACCGATCAGCTCCGACTCGGCGAGGCCGACGCCATCCTCCGCCGCCAGGTCGCGGACTGCCTCCCACACGAGCCAGAGCGGGGTCAGTTCGAAATCGAGCAGGTTCATCGAGACCTGGGCCCGGAGCGGATGGCCGCGCTCGGGTTCGCGGACCTCGAAACCGTTCGCCTGGACCTTCGGCAGCCCGCCGCCCGACTCGCGAATGCGACGCGCGATCCGCTTGGCCAGCTCGATATCGTCCGAATCGAGGTTGATGTTGTAGGCGAGCAGGAACGGCCGCGCCCCGACCGCGACCGCGCCGGCCGACGGATGCATTCGGGCCGGGCCGATGTCTGGCTCCCGTCCGTTCTGGTCGATCTCGACCTTGAGCCCCTCGTACTGGCCACGGCGGACATCAGCCAGACGTTCCCGATCGGACCGCAAGGCCGCACGGGCGTACAAGTAGACGGGCAGGTGGAAGCGGGTGGCCAGCCGCTCACCGAAGGCGCGCGCCAGGTCGATGACGTCGTCCATCGACGTCGTCCCGAGCGGGATGAATGGGATGACGTCGACTGCCCCGATCCGCGGGTGCTCGCCCTCGTGGGAATCCATGTCGATCTCGTGGATCGCCGCGGCAACGAGACGCTCGAGCGCCTCGGTGACGGCGGGGGCCTCGCCGGCCATCGTGAAGACCGACCGGTTGTGGCTCGCGTCGCTCGTGCGGTCGAGCAGGGCGACCTCCGGGACGGACGCGATGGCGTCGGCGAGGCGGTCGACGACGTCGATCCGGCGTCCCTCGGAGACGTTGGGCACGGACTCGACGAGCACCCGCTGATGCTACCCGTCGGGGGTGGGCCGGATCGGCCGGTCAGGCGTCCTCGAGCATCGGCACGCGCACCCCGCGCTCGCGGGCGACCTCGATCGCGCGGTCGTAGCCGGCGTCGACGTGACGCAGGACGCCCATCGCCGGATCGGTCGTCAGGACGCGCTCCAGCTTCTGTGCGGCGAGCGGCGTGCCGTCCGCCACCACGACCATCCCGGCGTGTTGCGAGTAGCCGATGCCGACGCCGCCGCCATGGTGGATCGATACCCAGGATGCGCCGGCCGCGGTGTTCACCAGCGCGTTAAGGAGCGGCCAGTCGGCGACCGCGTCGGTGCCGTCGGCCATCGCCTCGGTCTCGCGGTTCGGGCTGGCGACCGACCCGGCGTCGAGATGATCGCGGCCGATGACGATCGGCGCGCTCACCTCCCCGCTCCGCACCAACTCGTTGAATGCCAGTCCGGCCTTCGACCGCTGGCCGTAGCCCAGCCAGCAGATGCGGGCCGGCAGACCCTGGAACGGGACGCGGGCCTCGGCCATCTCGATCCAGCGGCGCAGCCCGGCGTCGTCGGGGAACAGCTCCAGGACGGCCCGATCGGTCCGCACGATGTCCGCCGGGTCGCCCGACAGCGCCGCCCACCGGAATGGGCCCCGGCCCTCGCAGAACTGCGGACGGATGAACGCGGGGACGAACCCGGGGTAGTCGAAGGCGTCGTCGACGCCCGCCTCCTGCGCTTGCGCGCGCAGGTTGTTGCCGTAATCGAAGACGATCGCGCCGGCGCGCTGGAAGGCGAGCATCGCCCGGACGTGGGCCGCCATCGCCGCTCGGGAGCGGCGCTCGTATTCGGCGGGCTGGGTCGTGCGCAGGATCCCCGCGTCGTCGAGCGTGATCTCGTCCGGCACGTAGCCGTTGAGCGCGTCGTGGGCCGACGTCTGATCGGTCACCAGGTCGAATCGCTCGCCGGCCGACGCCCACGCGGGCTCGATCTCGGCGGCGTTGCCGACCAGCGCGATCGACAGGGCCTCGCGGTCTTCGGCGGCGCGCCGCGCCCAGGACAGGCCTTCGGCCGGGTCGTGCGTCAGCCGGTCGACGTAGCCGATATCGAGCCGGCGCTGCGCCCGCGCGGGATCGACCTCGATCGCCAGGCAGACGCCCTCGTTCATCGTCACCGCGAGGGGCTGGGCGCCACCCATCCCGCCGAGGCCGGCGGTCAGCGTCACGGTGCCGCGCAACGTCCCGCCGAAGTGCTGGCGGGCAGCTTCGGCGAACGTCTCGTAGGTGCCCTGCAGGATCCCCTGGGTCCCGATGTAGATCCAGGAACCGGCGGTCATCTGGCCGTACATCATCAGCCCCTGGCGCTCGAGCTCGCGGAAGTGCTCCCAGGTCGCCCAGCGCCCGACCAGGTTCGAGTTGGCGATAAGCACTCTGGGCGCCCACTCGTGGGTGCGCAGCACGCCGACCGGCTTGCCGCTCTGGACCAGCAGCGTCTCGTCGTCGGCGAGCGAGCGAAGCTCGCGGACGATCGCGTCGAAGGCCGGCCAGTCGCGAGCGGCCTTGCCCGTTCCGCCATAGACGACGAGGTGGTCGGGGTCCTCGGCGACCTCGGGATCGAGGTTGTTCATCAGCATCCGCAGGGCCGCTTCCTGCGCCCAGCCGCGACAGGACAGCTCGGCGCCACGCGGCGCGCGGACGGGGCGCGGACCGGCGTCGGTCGACATGGGCGAAGGCTACCCGGTCAGACCCTCGACCACGCGCTCACCGAACCGCCCGTCGCCGACGGCCTGCATCGAGACGATGACGTCCTGGTCCGGCAGGTGGACGTGATACGTGTGCACCCCGCCGGCACAGGTCCCGATGAACGTCTGCCGGCCGGCGATCTCGGCCTCGGCGTGTCCAGCGACCCCGCCGGCCTGCTCGCACACGGCGGCATCGAACGTGTCGCGCCAGCCTCGATAGAACAAGTCGCCGAACAGTCCGGGCTTCACGCGCGCGACGGTCACGACGACGTAGTCCCCGACGGTGTCGGTGCGCTGCGGACGGAAGGCGGCGGCGATGGCGAGGGCCGACACGAACGGCGCGATCGACGGCTCGCGGGCGATCTCCGCGGCGGTGGCCTCATCGGGCTCGAGTGGCGCCCCGGCGACGGCATCCGGCAGCAGCTCGAGCAGCGCCGGATCCACCGCGACCGCGGCGCCGGGACTGAGCACGTCAGTCGGCGAGGCAGCTGCGGGGGTCGGCGAAGGGGCTGGCGTCGCCGCAGGCGTGGTGGGAGATGGTCTGGGTGGGATGCAGGCAGCGGTGATGGCGATCGCGATGACGACGCCCGCCAGGGCTCGTCGCGTCACGTCAGCTCGCGGCGCATGACCGGGAAGCGCTCGTCCTGCGCGGCGACCGTGAAGCCGACCGATTCCCAGAACGCCGGCGTTGCCGCGCTCGTCGCGTCGGGCCGCAGACCGATCTCTGGGTAGGTCTCCGCCGCCGAGAACCCGCGCCGAGCGAGGTCCTCGCAGACGTCCTCGACGAGCCTCCGGGCAAGGCCGGCGTGCCGCGCTTCCGCGGTCGAGGCGATGCACGTGATGACCGCTGGGAGTGGCGAATCGGGCAGGGCCGGATAGAGGTCGCGCGTCCGCTGGGCTCGCGGGTAGGCGGTCAGCGGCCCGAACTGGCAGTAGGCGGCCGGCTGCTCGTCGCGGAGCAGCACCTTGGCGTAACTGCCGGCGACGCCGAGGCCACGCCCGAGCAGGCGCAACTTCGGATAGCCGGTATCACCGACGCTCGGCTTCCGGGCGCGGCGGGGCGCGAACGGGTTGTCGTCGGTCGCATCGTCGTCGACGAGGAACGGGTTGACGGCACCGGCTCCGCTGCCGGGTGGCGCGAACGGGTTGGCGGCGCGCTCTTCGACATCGGCCAGGAACGGGTTGGCCGACTGGCGCGGGCGAGCAGGCGGCGGTTCGGCGCCGCGTGGCTCGAGCCAGTCGACGCGGATCGCCTTCGACCCGCGGTCCGCGTCTTCCCAGTAGTCGCACGAGCGGTGGTCGAACGAGGGATCGGCGCACGGCGGGACCAGCGCGAAGGTGGACTCGTCGGTGATCTCGACGATCGTGATGTGGTCGCTACGCGTCGCCATGACGTACCCGAGTCTACGGTGCGAGCCGATTTGCCAGCCGTCTGCCGAGGTCGGTAGAGTGAGGGCCAGTGCAGTCCGGAACGGTCCGCCGTGCCGGAGTCGCAGCAAAGGGGGGTATGCCGAGCGCGCATGTCGACGACTGAACCGCGTCTGGGGGACGCGTATGCCGTCCTCGGTGTCGACCGCAGCGCCGACGACATGACCATCGCCCGGGCCCATCGACGGCTGGCCCGGCGGCATCACCCGGACCTCGCCGGTGAGGGCGCGACGCGTCGGATGATGCGCATCAACGCCGCGTTCGATGCGATCCGCACGGCCAGGGCGCGCGAGGCGTATGAGCAGGCCCGGCAGCCACCGCCGCCACGCGACGGGACCGGCGGCGCGGGCAGGCCGCCCGGTCGACCGTCGGGCAGTGTCCTCGATTTCGGCCGGCACATCGGCTGGTCGCTGGGCGAGGTCGCACGGTTCGACCCGGGCTATCTCGTGTGGCTCGCGGAACGCCCCCAGGGTGAGCCGTATCGCGAGGAGATCGACGGCCTGCTCGCCGGGATCGGCTTCCGGCGAAACCGGGAATACGACACGTCGACCCATCCCTGGCGGAGCCGTTTCAGCCGCGCCTGACCGTCGTTTCGCGTCCAGCCGAAAGTCCCGGTGCGCGCACGCCTCCGACCCCATCGAATCTGACGGGGCCAGGCGCTAGAGTCCGCGCAAGCGCAGTGCTCGGGGCGCTGCCGGCTCGGGGAACCCACGATGCTCGATACGGTCGAGGGCGACGCCTACGTCGTCCTTGGGATCTCGCGCGATGCCGACGACACGGCGATCGCGCTGGCCCATCGGCGCCTCGCGCGGCGGCACCATCCGGACGTGGCCGGCGAATCGGCCAACTCGCGGATGATGCGCATCAACGCCGCATTTGACGCCATCCGGACCCCGGAACGGCGAGCGGCCTACGACCGCGCGCGGCAGCAGGTCACTGAGCGTGACGGCACCGGCGCGGCGGGCAAGCCACCCGGCAATCCGTCGGGGAGCGTGCTGCAATTCGGACGGCACGTCGGCTGGTCGATCGGTGAGATCGGCCGCGTCGACCCCGGGTACCTGCTGTGGCTCGCCGAGCGCCCGGAAGGCGCGCGCTACCGCGACGAGATCAACGGGCTGCTGAGTCGGATGGGTCTGCGGACCGCAAGACCCGACCCGACGCCGCCCTGGCGGCGAGGCGTCCAGTACCGCTGAGCCCCGCGGGCGCGTCATCGCGCCGGCCCAACATCCCCGATCAGGTCGACGAGGGCACCGTTCCTGACCAGCTCGAAGGCGGCGGCGAGATCCGGCCCGGGCTCGCGGTCACGATCGAGATGGGCGATCCTCTCCCGGATCCGGGCGTGGGCATCGGCCACCCCGACTCCCGGCTCCGGTGAGCTTCCCGGGGACTCGGCAGCCATCACGGCCCGCCGCAGGTCGAGGGCCTGCGCGGCGACGACCAGCTCGATCGCGATGATCCGCTCGACCCCTTGGAGGATCGTCCGCGCGTGCCGGGCGGCGATCGATCCCATCGATACGTGATCCTCCTGGTTGGCGGAGGTCGGGATCGAGTCGGCCGATGCCGGGTGGGCGAGCACCTTGTGCTCCGACGCCAGGGCCGCGGCCGTGTACTGGTAGATCATCATCCCGGACTCCACCCCCGGTGACGCCGCGAGGAACGGTGGCAAGCCGCCGCTGAGCCGAGCGTCGACGAGCAGCGCCGTCCGCCGCTCGCTGATCGAGCCGAGCTCCGCGACCGCCAGCTTCGCGTAGTCGAGGGTCAGCGCGACCGGCTCGCCATGGAAGTTGCCGCCGCTGATGACGCGCCCGCCGCCCGTGGCCAGGGTGCCGTCGTCGGCCACGCCGCCGCCCGGGAACACGAGCGGGTTGTCAGTGGCCGAGTTCAACTCGATATCGAGGACGCGCCGGAGGTGCTCGAGCGCATCGCGGACGGCGCCGTGGACCTGCGGCACGCAGCGCAGCGAGTAGGGGTCCTGCACCTTGTGCGCCGAACCGTGATGCGCCTGCTGGAGCCCGCTGTCCCTGAGGAGGTGGCGGAGCTCGGCGGCGACGGCGACCTGCCCGGGATGGGGCCGCGCCAGCTGGTAGGCGGCGGCGAACGCCACGTCCGTGCCGAGCAGCGCCTCGACCGACAGCGCCGCGGCCACGCTCGCGGTCCGGACCAGCCGGTCGGCATCGGCGAGGAACAGCGCCGCGAGCGCCCCCATCATCTGGGTCCCGTTGAGGAGAGCGAGCCCCTCCTTTGCCTCGAGCGCGATCGGCTCCATGCCGGCGGCGGCGAGCGCCTCGCCAGCCGGCATATCCCGTCCGTCCATCTCGACCCTGCCCCGACCGATCAGCGGGAGGGCGAGATGTGCGAGCGGCGCGAGATCGCCCGAGGCCCCGAGGCTCCCCTGTTCGGGCACGACCGGGTGGATACCGTGCGCCAGCATCTCGAGCAGCCGGTCGACGAGCAGAGGCCGGCACCCGCTGTGCCCCAGCGCCAGCGTGTTCGCGCGGAGCAGGAGCATCGCGCGTACGACCTCGCGCGGGAACGGCGCCCCGACCCCGGTGGCGTGGCTCATCAGGAGGTTCTCCTGGAGCCGCGTGGCCTGGTCCGGTTCGATGATCGTCGTGGCCAGGTCGCCGAAGCCGGTGGTCACGCCATACACGACCTGCCCCTCGGCGACGAGGGCCTCGATGACGTCGCGCGCTTCCTGCATCCGGCCGCGGGCGTCGTCATCGAGACGCGCTGGCGCGTCGCGCCTCGCGACCGCCTCCACGTCGTCGATCGTCAGGTCCGCGCCCGTCAGGACGATGGGTTCGGTCACGGCGCCGAGGATAGTCCGCTATGCTCCCCGCCGTGTTCGACTTCCTGAACGGCCCAGTTCGGGATCTGGTCACGCAGATCTACGACGCCGTCGGGTATCTCGGGGTCGCGCTCTGGGTCGCGATCGAGAGCGTGGTCATCCCGATCCCCTCCGAGCTGGTCCTCCCGTTCGCCGGGTTCCTTGTCGGTACGGGCGACGCCGTGGAGCCGCTGACGGGCCAGCCGTGGTCGTACTGGCTGGTCGTGCTCGCCGGCACGCTCGGGGCGACGATCGGCGCGCTGATCGCCTACGCCATCGGGTTGTATGGCGGCCGGCCGATCGTCGAGCGCTGGGGCCGCTACCTGGGCATCTCGCATGCCGACCTCGACCGGGCCGAGGCCTTCTTCGAGCGCTACGGCGAGGCGGCGAGCTTCTTCGGCCGGCTCGTGCCGGTCGTCCGCTCGCTCGTGTCGTTCGCCGCGGGGCTGAGCCGGATGCCACTCGCCAAGTTCGTGCTGTTCACCTTCCTCGGATCGCTGCCATTCACCGCGCTGCTCGTGTTCGCCGGCTTGCAGCTCGGCGCGAACTGGGAGCAGGTCGGCCCGGTCCTGAAGCGCTTCGAGTACGCGATCCTTGGCCTCCTCGCCGTGATCGTGATCGCGTGGATCTGGTTCCGGATCATCAAGCCGCGCCGGACCGCCAGGATAGAGGCCTAGGCCGCCGGCCTTCTAGCCCGCCGCCTCCTCGGCCGGCCGGATCGCGCGGAAATCGCGGTAGATCAGCAGGTCGTAGGCGATCTTCAGACCGCCGGCCAGGAAGAACGGCAGGGCGGCCGTCGCGGCGCTCGCGACGAGCACGCTCGAGAACGACGGCGAGATCGCGGCCCCGACCGTCCGCGCGATGCCGGTCACGCCCGCGGCCGCCGAGCGTTCGTCCGGTTGGACCACCGCCATCACGTAGGACTGGCGTGTCGGCACGTCCATCTGGCTCAGAGCGAAGCGAGCCAGGAGCACGGCGACGGCCAGCGGAAGCGTCGGCATGAGCGGGACGAGGATCAGCAGGATGTTCGACGGCAGATGGGTGAAGACCATCGTCTCGATCAAGCCGATCCGTGCGGCGATCCGGGCCGCCGACAGCGCCGAGATCGCGGCGAGGATATTGGCGGCGAAGAAGATCGCCCCCAGGGCGGCGGGACTGACCCCGAAGCGCAGCGAGAACCAGTACGCCAGGAGGCTCAGCGGGACGAAGCCGCCGGCGATCGCATCGATCGAGAAGAGCGCGGATAGCCGGAGGATCACCGATCGGGATCGGCCGAGCCCGAGGAGGCGGGTGATGCCGTCGCTCGTGGCCGCCGCAACGGCCGGCGGCACCTCGATCCCCCGGCCGAGCCGCATCGCCAACACCGCCATGAACAGGCCGATGGCAGCGTAGCCCACGACGACGGCGCGGTAGGCGTCGACATCCCGCCACCCGGTGGCGATCAACGCCTGGCCGAGGAGACCGGCGGCGAGCGCCCCGGTCGCCGTCGCGACACTCCCGACGAGGTTGTACCAGGCGAAGGTCGCGGTGCGGCGCCGGCCTGGGACGACCTCGGAGAGCGACGCCTGCTCGACGGCCAGGAACGGACCGACCTCATTGCCGCTCGGCGAGATCACGCCAACGATGCCGGCCAGGATCAATACAGGCAGCCAGTCGGTGACAGCGAAGATCACCCCGGCGACGACGACCAGCAGGCTGCTCAGCACCAACACTCGGCGACGACCGAATCGATCGGCGTGCGTCGTGAGGAACAAAGACACCACCGTGTCGCCGACGAGGGTCAGCGTCAGGACCGCACCGATGGCGACGGGATCGAGGCCGATCGCATCGAGGTAGAGCACGAGGACGACGGCCAGGAAGCCATAGCCGAACATCCGCAGGGTCCGCAGCGCGAACAACGTCCGCCCGTCCGTATCGAGCCCGCGCAGGCTCGCGATCAGGGATGTGTCGGTCGGGTCGGGGGTCATCGCATGAAGTCTAGGTGCCGTCCGACCGCACGGGCTCTGCCACAATGGGCCCGAGATGACGACATCGCCACACGACGGGGACGCGCCTGGTCACGCGGGCGCGCTCGCCCATCACGCCACCGACGACCACGGCGAGGACCATGGACACGACGATCACGCCCATGACGACTCGATGCCCCTCGGGCCGATCGACGTGATCGCCTGGGGCGCGGGCGCCCTCGGCGTCGTGCTCGGGCTCGCGGTCGTGTGGGCCTTCGCTCTGGCGACAGCGACGATCCAGACTGCGCTCTGAGCCGCCGCAACCTTCGTCGCCCCTCGGGCGTCATCACGGCATGCGCCCTCGGATAACGCCCGGGATCCTTGCCCTGATCATCGGGCTCTCGCTCGGCGCCCTCGCGATGCCGCCCGCCGTCGCAGCCTGCTCGTGCGTCGGGCCGGAGGACATCATCGACACGGCGGGTCGGGAACCGGGTTCGGCGGTGTTCACGGCGACCGCCGGACCTCGCGTCGGCGATGACATCCCGGTGATCGTCACGCGTTGGCTGGCGGGTGCCCCACCCGTCGGAGCCGTGGTCCTCCGAGGGATGCCTCCAGGCGACATGTGCGGCTCGACGGCGCCGCCGCCTGGCGGCGAATACCTCTTCGTGACCTACCAGTCCGAAGCGGCCCGCTTCACCATCAACGGCTGCTCGGTCCAGGCAGACGTGGCGAGCCCGGAGGGGCGGGTGCTCCTCGCCCGAGCGATGGGCCGCTTCGGTCCGGCGTTCGCGCCTGGCCCAGAACCACTACCGACCACGGACCCACCGACGCTCCGACCTGAACAAGATATCGCGTCGATCGTGGTCGGCATCGTCGGGACGCTCGGACCGCTCGTCCTCGTCATCGCCTTCGGCGCTGGCCTAGTGACCGGCCTGATCGGGGTCCTGAAGCGCACCCGCTTCGGCCGGGACTAGAACAGCCCGACGACGTTCCCGTCGGCGTCGATATCGATCTTCTCGCCGCCCGGCTTCGACGGCAGCCCCGGCATCGTCCGCATCTCGCCGCACAGCGGCGTGATGAAGCCGGCGCCCGCCGAGAGGCGGATCTCGCGGATCGGCACGGTGAAGCCCGCTGGGGCACCCTTCAGCGCCGCGTCGTGGCTGATCGAGTACTGCGTCTTCGCCATGCAGATCGGCAGGTGGCCGAAGCCCATCGACTCGTAGAGCTTCAGCGACTTCTGGGCCGCGGGCGTCAGCTCGATGCCGTCGCCACCGTAGACCTCCTTGACGATGGTGAGGATCTTCTCGCCGAGTGGCGCCTCGTCGGGGTACAGGAGCCGGAACGAACGGGACGGGTCCTCGGCCGCGGCCCACACCGCCTCGGCCAGATCAGTCGCACCGGCGCCACCGTTCGTGAAATGCGTCGCGACGACGGCGTCCCGTGCCCCTGCCGCGAGCGCGACCTCGCGGATGGCCTCGACCTCGGCGGGGGTATCGGTCGGGAACGAGTTGATCGCCACGACCGCCGGGATCCCGTACCTGCGGACGATACCGATGTGCGCGGCGAGGTTCGACGCGCCGGTCCGGACCGCCTCGACGTTCTCCTCGAGCAGCGCCGGGTCCAGCGGTTTGCCGGCCACGATCTTGCCGACCCCGCCGTGCATCTTGAGCGCCCGTACCGTGGCGACCACGACGGCCGCATCAGGCGCCAGACCCGACGCTCGGCACTTGATGTCGAAGAACTTCTCGGCGCCCATGTCGGCGCCGAACCCCGCCTCGGTGCAGACGATGTCGTTCGTGACCAGCGCCAACCGGTCTGCGATGATCGAGTTGTTGCCGTGAGCGATGTTGCCGAACGGTCCGCAGTGGACGAACGCCGGGCCGCCTTCCAGGGTCTGGAGCAGATTCGGCTTGATCGCGTCGCGCAGGAGCACGGTCATCGCGCCGGCCACGCCGAGGTCCTCGGCGGTCACCGCCGAACCGTCGGTCCGCGTCGCCAGGACCATCCGGCCGAGGCGTTCGCGCAGGTCGAACACGTCGGTCGCCAAGGCGAGCACCGCCATGACCTCGGACGCGACGGTGATGACGAACTCCGTCTCGCGTGGCACGCCGTCCTCTCGCCCGCCGAGCCCGATCACGACGTGGCGAAGGGCCCGATCGCTGATGTCGAGGACGCGCGGCCAGAGGATCCCGTGCGGATCGATGCCCAGCGGGTTCTTGTGGTGGAGGCTGTTGTCGATGAACGCGCCGGCGAGGTTGTGCGCCGCGCCGATGGCATGGACGTCGCCGGTGAGGTGGAGGTTGAAATCCTCCATCGGGATGACCTGGCTGTAGCCGCCGCCGGCCGCGCCACCCTTGATCCCGAACACCGGGCCGAGCGACGGCTGGCGGATGTTGACGGATGCCTTGCGACCGATCCGGTTCAGGCCTTGGGCAAGACCGACGGTCGTCGTCGACTTGCCCTCCCCGAGCGGCGTCGGCGTGATCGCGGTCACGACCACGTACTTGCCGCGCGGCCGCTCCGCCTCCAGCCGGGTGATCGCTTCGAGGCGGACCTTGGCCTTGGTGGGCCCGTACAGCTCGAGCTCGCTGTCGTCGATGCCGAGCCCGGCGGCGATATCGACGATCGGCCGCGGGGTGACGGAGCGCGCGATGTCGAGGTCGGACGGGAAGCTCATGCGATCTCCTGGGTCGATCAGCGCGCGGCGGCCTGGCGCTCGGCCGCGCGGATGAGGTGGGTCAGCAACAGCGCGTTGGTGAGCGGCCCGACCCCGCCGGGCACCGGCGTGATCGCCGAGGCGACCCGTCGAGCGGATTCGAAGTCCACGTCGCCGCGGATGTGTCCCTCGACGACGTTGATGCCGACATCGACGACCACCGCTCCTGACTGGAGCATGTCGCCGGTCACGAGGCCCGGGTGGCCGGCCGCCACGACGATGATCTCCGCGCGGCCGATCTTTCCGGGCAGGTCGCGCGTCCGGGAATGCGCGACGGTCACCGTCGCGTCTTCCTTGACGAGGAGGAAGGCAGCGGGCATGCCGACCACCGCCGACCGGCCGATGACGAGCGCGTCCTTGCCGGCGATCTCGATGCCTGACCGGCGGAGGATCTCGACCGCCGCGTGCGCCGTCGCCGGTAGGAAACCGTCGTAGCCGAGTCGCAGCAGGCCGGCGTTGAGCGGATGGATCCCGTCGATGTCCTTGTCCGGATCGATCGCGTCGATGACGGTGCGCAGCCGGATGGTCGGCGGCAGCGGCATCTGGACGATGACGCCGTCGATCGCCGGGTCGGCGTTGAGCGCCTCGATGGCGTCGACCACCGTCGACTCGGTCGTCTCGCCTTCGAGCTCGGCGAAACGCGCATCGATACCAACCTTCGCGCAGCCGCGCAGGATCTGCTCGAGGTAGACGGTCGAGGGCGCGTCGCGGCCGATGATGACGACCGCCAGACCCGGTGGCCGGCCCTGCTCCGTCGTGAACCGCTCGACGTCCTCGGCGACAGCGGCGCGGATCTCCGCCGCGATGGGCCCGCCTTCGAGGAGCCGGGCCGTGCCGGTCGAGGCGTCGATCACGCCCGTCCGACCGGCTCGATGGGCTCGCGCCGCTCGCCCGACGCGACCGCTGCGTGCGCCTGCGAGGCAAGATCCTCGATCGCGGAGAGGAGCTCAGTGACGCGGGCCGTCGCGGCGCCCTCGAACTCGGCGTCGCCGGTCGAGGGCAGGTTGATCAACACGTTGGCCGCGGCACCGCGCGCGGCCGCCTCACCCAGGAGGGCGGCGACATCGACGTCACTCGCCGCGTTCGGGTTGCTGCGACCAGCGAGCCCCTCCGCCGCCCCGACCAGATCGAGGCACGCCTCGACGCAGCGCAGCGGGACCTCCGAAGCTCGGCGGGCCGCCGTCTGCATCGCCTCGGTCCGGGCCGCGATCTCGGCCTCCGTCTCGCGGGGCATCTTGAGCGCCGCGGAGAAGCCGGCGTAGGCCTCCGCATCCTCGTCGGCGATCGTCAGGAATCGGTCGGAGAGGCGACGGCCCGTTTCGAGGGCCCAGGCCAGCATCGGCTCGTGGTCGACGTATTTGGGTCGGCCGGTCGTCAGCGAGGCGACCATCGACACGAGGCTCGCGCCGAGCGCCGCCGCGACCGCCGACGCACTGCCGCCGCCGGGGACCGGCTCGGATGACGCGAGGCGCGCCGCGAACTCGTCGATCGTGAGGTCGCGGAAACCGGTCTGGTTGCCGGTGGGATGCACCGGGCGATTGTAGGTTGCCGCCCGCAACGTTCGTACGCGGTTCCGGGCTGCCTCCGCGCACAGCCGACAACGAAGCCAGCGGCGATGGCTGCGAGACGCGTCGAGTGGCCCGAGGCGGTACCGGCGCCTCGGGCCGAAGTCCTCGACGATTCGCCAGCCGAACCGGGAGAGAGGCCGGCTGGCCTTGTGTGGTCAGGCCGCTCGGCGTTCCTCGTCGAGGGCCGTCACGGTCCAGCGCTTGGACCGATGCCGATAGGTGAGGGCGAGGCGGGCTCGCGGGGTCTCGACCTCGAACATCGTGCGGGGCCCGGTGATGACCGGATACGCCGCCGCCTCCTCGCGGATGACCGCGAGACTCGTGATCGGAAGTCGCTCGTCGCCCCAGGTGACCTCCCTGGGACGACCACTGAACCAATCGGTCCGGACGTGGACCGCGACCGGCTCGACGCGGGTGAATGCCATGTCAGCCTCCTTCGGGGGCTCTTCGGAACCGGTCGTCCGGGGCACTCGGCCGACAGAACATCTGTTCGATGTGGCGACACTAGACCGAACACCTGTTCGATGTCAAGGGTCGTCGGGGGGAATGTCGTCGACGTCCGTGTCACCTAGGCTGTCACGACCCGTCGCGGCGTCCGGATCGGCGTCGACGTTCTCGGTCGGCAGCCCGCGTGCGCGACGATCCAGCGGGTTGCGCGGGTCCCGCTCGAACGGCGCGGGCAACCCCGCGCCGACCAGCCGGCCACGGGTCACGGCCTTCGAGCCGTACCGGCGGCGCACGGCGTCCGCGGCCTCGATCGCCTTGCGGCGACGCGGATCGGCGTCGGCGAACAGCCCGAGCTGCTCACGTTCACCGAGGTTCGATGCCGTCACGCCGAGCAGCCGCACTCGGATGCCGCGCACCTGCGGCCGGGCGAGCTCGAGCGCCGCGCGGTAGATCGGCTCCGTCAGGTCGGTGGGCTCGCGAAGCGTCCGCTGGCGGGTGATCGTGCGGAACGACGAGTCACGGATCTTGACCGCGATCGTCGATGCCTTGACGCCCGCCGACCGAAGTCTGCCGGCGACACCATCACTCAACGCGAGCAGCGTCCGCTCGATGACCTCGGGATCGGAGCTGTCGACGTCGAACGTGGTCTCGTGCCCGACCGACTTCGCCGGATCGCCCTCATGGACCGGATCGTCGTCCATGCCCAGGGCGCGCGTGCCGAGCGACGCCCCGTGCTTCCCGAACCGCCGCACGAGCAGATCGGGCGACAACGCCGCGAGGTCGCCGATGGTCTTGACCCCATATTCGGCGAGCACGGTCGCGGTCTTCTCGCCCACGCCCCACAGGCGCGAGATCGGCAGCGGCGCGAGGAACGTCGACTCGTCGCCTGCCGCCACGACGACCAGGCCATCAGGCTTGCGCAGGTCGGAGGCGATCTTCGCCACCAGCTTCGTCGTCGCGACGCCGACCGACGCTGTCAGTCCGACGTCGTCCCGGATCGCGGCCTTGATCGCTGCCGCGATCTCCGGTCCCTCGCCGAAGAGTGGCCGCGACCCCGTGACGTCGAGGAACGCCTCATCGATCGAGATCGGCTCGACCTGGGGCGTGAACCGCCGCAGGATCGCCATGACGTCCCGGGACGCCTGCTGGTACCGCCGCCCGTCGACCGGCAGGAACACGCCGTGCGGGCAGCGCCGATACGCCTCGGTCACCGACATCGCCGAGTGCACGCCGAACGCCCGCGCCTCGTAGGACGCCGCTGACACGACACCGCGACCGGGCGGCACGCCGCCCACGATGACCGGCTTGCCGCGCAGCTCCGGATGGTCGCGCTGCTCGACGGCGGCGAAGAACGCGTCGAGGTCGACGTGGAGGATGGTCCGCATCCCGCTCATCGTCGATCGGCGCGACGCCAGCTAGAACGACACGAAGTGGAGGACCTCGATGGCCCAGATGCCGTATGCATTGACGAGGATGCCGATGACGATGGCGGCCCTCGCCTCGATCGAGATGCCTCGACGGAAGACCCAGCCGAGCATCGGCCAGAGGATCGGCGCGACATCGAGGATGCGCCGGTAGCCGAACTGCGTCCAGCCGATGCCGCCATGGGTGATGACCAGCGCCAGGCCCGTCACGACCGAGATCCAGCCGTAGATGAGCAGTCGATTGCGGCCGTGCGCGCGGTACAGCCACAGGAAGATCGGCGTCGTGAGGATGAGCGACGTGCCGATCCAGTTCGGCCGGAACCACGGGAACTCTTCGACGAAGTCGAAGGTCTGCAGGAACATCACGTTGAGATTCCTGGGGATGTACGAGAGCGAGTTGATGCCGTTGGCGTACCAGGACTCCGTCAGGACGCTCTTGCCCTCGGAGTTGAGGACGAGGTTGTAGCCGAATTCGGCCGGGTCGCCGAAGCGGGCCACGTTGTAGGCCATCGTCACGAGCACCGGGATCGAGAACCCGACGAGGAACGGGATCAACGGGAGGACCGACTTCGCGCTGATCTTCGGTGGCCAGGCGACCGGCCAGCGTCCGAAGAGGGCCAGGTACAGGGGCATCGTCAGCCCGACTGGCACGCGCGACGCCGCGCCGAGCCCGAGCAGGACGCCGGCCAGGAACGGGCGAGTGCCGTTCAGCGCGAGCAACAGGGCGGACAGCGCGAAGAACACCGCGCTGATGTGGGCGAACAGCCAGACCGTCGCCTCGCCGGCGGCCCACCAGTGGACGCTCCCGAAGGCGAACGCCAGGAGCAGCCAGCAGCGGGCGATCGGCGCGACATCGAGCTTCACGAAGACAAGCCACAGCAGCAGGATGTTCGCGGCGCCGATGATCGCGGCGGCGATGCTCTGGTCGATCGTCGGCCCGAACAGGGCGACCGCCGGCAGGACGAACAGCACCGGCGCCGGCGGGTAGGGCATGTAGCCGCCGCCGTCCGGGCCCGGGGCGTGCTCCAGGTACCCGTATTCGGGGCCGATGTGGAGCCTGCCGTGCAGCAGCGCGTCGGCCAGTGGCACGAAGCCATCAAGCTCGACGCGCTGGGGGTTCGTCGCCCAGTAGATGACGCCGGCCAGCACCGTCAGGATCACGACGAACAGGCGATCGTCGCGGCGGAGGTCGGTCGCCGAGCGCCAGCCCTTCGGCAGGAGCCTGGCGAGCGGCGACGGGGCGAACGTCTCCGAGGTCACGAGCTCACGCCGTCATGACTGGCAGCGACGGCTTCGGTGGACGCGCGCCGGCGCTCGCATGGCGCGGATGGTATACCGCGGTCGGTCGCCCGAGACGACCGGAAAGTCAGCCCTTCGGCTCGACGATGATCGTCACCTCGGGGGTCATACCCGTGAAGACCTTCACGGCGACCTTGTACGTGCCGAGCGTCTTGAGCGGCTCCTCGAGGTCGATCTTGTGGCGGTCGATCTCGATACCCCGGCGGGCCAGCGCGTCGGCGATGTCCTTCGACGTGATCGAGCCGTAGAGCTTGCCGCCCTCGCCGACCTTCACGCCCATCGTGAGCGTGGTCGAGCCGATGCGGGTAGCCGCGATCTCGGCCTCCTCGCGCTCCTTCTTGCGCTTGTCCTCGCGGCTGGCGATGTCGTGCTGCCAGGCGCGGTAGGCGCCACCGGCGGCGGGCACGGCCAGCGCCTGGGGGATGAGGAAGTTCGTCGCGTAGCCGTCGGCGACCTGCTTGAGCTCGCCGCTCTTGCCGAGGGTCGCGACGTCCTTGGTCAGGATGACCTTCAAGTGGTGGGCTCCTCCTTGGTGATCCAGGCCCGCGTACGGGGCACGATGCCGGACCGGTCGATGGCACGTCCGGCGGCCGTGACGAGGCCGGGGACGCGGCGGATGGTCCGACGGACCGGACCCGGCGTCAAGCGCCGGATCTGGGCGACGTCGCGATCGAACGACGCGCGGTCGATGGCGAGGTCGTCGAGTTTCTCCTGGAGCAGCTCGGGCGGGACGCCGTCGAGGAACATGTCGACCGCCAGGACGACGATGACGAGATCGTCGAGACCGCCCACGAGCGGCACGCTGTCGGGGATGAGGTCGCGCCCGAGGACGAGGTAGCCGGCCGCCGCACCGAGCATGACCTTGCGGTCGGATGGCATCCGCTCGTCGAGCACGAGGGCACCGATGAGGCGCGCGTAATCGGGGACGCGGCTCGCGATGGGCAGGAACGCGAGCAGCGACACCATCCGACTGATGCCCGCGCGTCCGGTGCTGCGTTTGTTGGCCATGGGACGGGCAGTCTAGCAAGGGGCGGCCGAATCCACCGGACCGGCCCCCCACCGGACCTGGCTCGGCCCGGCGGGGCGCCATTCGGAGTGGCAAGAGACGCGCCCTTGACATCGAACGTCCGTTCGGTATGATGCCTCCCAAGGAGGCGCGAGTGACGAAGCACGACGCGGATCGCAAGGTCAGGATCCTGGACTTCATCGCCGCCACGCTTCGCGCGCGCGGGTATCCGCCGTCGGTGCGTGAGATCATGCAGGCGGTCGGCCTGGCCTCGACATCGGCCGTCCATCACCACCTCCAGATGCTCGTCCGCGAGGGCTACCTCGAGCGTGGCGAGGGGCAGAGCCGGGCGATCCGCCTCACCCCGACGGCGGCGATCCGCCTCGGGCTATCGAGCGAGCTCGTGCCGCAGGCGACGACCGCGGACTCCCGGGTCGTGCCGATCATCGGCGAGATCGCGGCCGGCGGCCCGATCGAGGCCTACCAGGACGCGTCGGAGACGCTGGCCGTCCCGGACATGCTCGCTCCGAGCGGCGATGCCTACGTCCTCCGGGTCCGTGGCGACTCGATGATCGAGGCGCATATCGCCGATGGGGACTTCGTCCTGATCCGGCCGCAGTCGACCGCGCGCAACGGCGACATCGTGGTCGCCCAGGTCGAGGAGAACGCGGTCACCCTGAAGCGGTTCTTCAAGGAGAAGGACAAGATCCGTCTCCAACCGGCCAACCCGGAGTACCCGGCACAGTTCTACGACGACGTACGCATCCAGGGCAAGCTGATCGGAGTGATCAGGAAACTGGACTGACGGGCTTTCCCACTGGCCGTCAACAGGACTGGTCAGTTCGTCCACGAGATCCCCGATTTCGACTCCCTCGGGTCGTGGAGAACCGGAAAGTCAAGACTGGTCTTTCCCGTCGTCACGCCCCCTAATCGACGAGCGGCCGTAGCCGTGTCGCAGGGAGCCTGATGATCGACCGCCTTCCGCCCCAAAGCCTCGAAGCCGAACAGTCGGTGCTTGGCGCCATCCTCATCGATCGGGACGCCGTGGTCGAGGTCGCGGAGTTCCTGCGACCAGAGGACTTCTACCGCCAGGCGAACGGGCGCATCTACGCCGCCATCCTCGACCTGTTCGAGCGACGCGAGCCGATTGACATCGTTACGGTCGCGGAAGCCCTCGAGCGGCGCGAGGACCTCGAGACCATCGGCGGGCGCGCCTACCTCTCAAGCCTCAGCAACGAGACCCCGACCGCGGTCCACGCTGCCCAATACGCCCGCATCGTCGAGCGCAAGGCGGTCCTGCGGAACCTCATCGGCGCCGCCGGTCGCATCGCCGGCATCGGTTACGAGGATCCGGCCGAGATCCAGGAGGCGATCGACCGCGCCGAGGCCGAACTCTTCGCCGTCAGCCAGAAGCGGATCGACGCCGGCTTCAGCCCGCTCAAGTCACTCCTTCATGATGCGTATGACCGGCTCGATTACCTCCACACGCACCGCGGCGAGATCTCCGGCGTGCGCAGCGGGTTCACCGACCTCGACACCCTCACGACCGGCCTCCAGCCGAGTGACCTGATCATCGTCGCGGCGCGGCCGTCCGTCGGGAAGACGTCGTTCGCGCTCAACGTCGCGGAGCACGCCGCGGTCCGGGAGCGCAAGAGCGTCGGCGTGTTCAGCCTCGAGATGAGCAAGGAGCAGCTGGTGTTGCGCCTCCTCTCGAGCGTCGCCAATATCGACTCGCAGAAGCTCCGGACCGGCTTCCTCGACGAGCTCGACTTCACGCGCATCGCGCCGGCGATGAACTCGCTCTCGGAAGCGCCGATGTACATCGACGACACGCCGAATATCAGCGCGATGGAGCTGCGTACGAAGGCCCGTCGGCTCCAGGCGGAGGCAGGCCTCGACCTCGTCATCGTCGATTACCTCCAGCTGATGCAGGCGACCACGACGAGCAGGGACGCTAACCGTGTCCAGGAAGTGTCGGAGATCTCGCGCGGGCTGAAGGCGCTCGCGCGAGAGCTGTCCGTCCCCGTCATCGCGCTGTCGCAGCTATCACGCCAGCCGGAGATGCGCGAGTCGAAGGAGCCACGCCTGTCCGACCTGCGCGAGTCGGGCGCGATCGAGCAGGACGCCGACCTGGTCCTATTCCTGTGGCGCGACAAGGAACGTGGCTCGGACGATCAGGAGACCGATGGCGAGGTCGTGAACCTGAAGCTCGCGAAACACCGCAACGGCCCGACCGGCGAGGTCCAGCTCTGGTTCAAGAAGCGCCAGACCCGGTTCGTGTCCTACGCCGGCGAACGATTCGCGGAGGTCACCTAGGAGGAGCTCCGAACGAGGTCCATCAGCCCTCGTATTCGAAGCCGATCTTGAGCTCGACCCGGTATTCGACGATCTCGCCGTCCTCGACGACGGCACTCGATTTCACGACCTCGACCGTCTGGATGTTGCGCACCGTCTTCGAGGCCGTGGCCACCGCTTGACGTGCCGCGTCACTCCACGATCGCGGGCTGGTCCCCACCATCTCGCGGATGATGATCACGCCCACGGTCCACCTCCGGCTCTGCGAGATCGATCGTCGTCCCGTGCGGCCATCATGCCACGAGGCCGACCCGTTTCCGGGCCGGCCTCGTCGGTGCCTAGCGGGTTCGCGTGCGGGTTACGCGTCCGGGTCGTCAGGCAGGAGCGGTCGGACCGCGACCGTGTACAGCTTGTCATCCGAGCCCTTGAGCGGCGTCCCGAAGAACCCACCCTGGAAGTCCTTGATCCCGAGCTTCGCGACCTCGTCGGCCGTCATCGTCTTGCTCGGGAACTGCAGCCCATTCGGGTCGGCCGCAGGCTTGAAATCGGCGACGGTCAGGTCGCCCCACGGCCAGGTCACGACATCGGGCGCCACCATCCCGGGGCTTTCCACGATCGATGCGCGGTATCCCGTCGGCTCGTACACCGCGGTCTCGATCGTTCCGCCCTGGTCGAAGTCGGCGAGGCGATCGGCCAGCTTCTTGAAGGCCGCGCGCGCGGGGATGTCAGGGTTACCTGGCTCGAGATCCATGCCGAGCGCGTAGATCGAGACAGACTTCTGGATCCCGCCGGCGTCGATCGTGAAGACCGTCGTGCCGACGTCGGTGACCATGTTGTTCTCGTAGTTCGGGCGGGCGGCGGCCAGACCACCCTCGCCGAGTGCCAACGTCAGCAGCTCGACGATCTGCTCCTCGCTGAGCTTGGCGGTGCGGAGTGGATTGAACGGCATCGTCGAGCCCTGCGCCGCCGGCGGCTCGGTCATCGGGTTGCGGAAGATGACCGTGCCGTCGCCGTACAGGGTGAAGATCGGCGCCTGGGCGGCCGCGTAGCCGGCCATCATGAACCCGCCGCCCTCCTCGTAGCGGAGCAGGACATCGGTGGCACCGGTCTTGTGGTCGATGCCGCCGCCGGCCGTCGGGCTCGGCGCGTCGCTCGAGCTCGCGGGCGCCTCGGACGATGCGGCGCTCGGTGCCGACGAATGGGCCGGGCCGCCACTGCAGGCGACGACCGACACCAGAAGGAGAGGGGTCAGGGCGAGGGACGCCAGGCGGCGTGGTTGGTATGACATGGCGGCCGGACGTCGCGGGGAGCGCACAGGTTCCGAACCGACCGCCCAAAACCCCTCCGGACCTCTTGACGGCGCGCGTATCTTCTCGGCTATGACCCGGGCTCCGCCCGGACCACACCGGGCGCGCGCCCCCAGATGCCCAGCGCTCCCGGTTCAAGGGGTCCGGGCGCGTGCGCGCCCGAGGCCCCGTCACGGCGTCCGAGCGATGGAGGATGTTGGAGGGTGTACCAGGACCGTAGCCTGTCCTGTCGCGACTGTGGCGAGGAGTTCATCTTCTCGGCCGGCGAACAGGCCTTCTTCGCCAGCAAGAGTCTGGTCAACGATCCGCAGCGCTGCCCGACGTGTCGCGCCGCC
>Ga0307415_100000282_pt1 | contig 21955 bp, 18 predicted proteins | sample DK1Cmetagenome_FD_204524 | JGI IMG/M metagenome (GOLD analysis project Ga0307415, IMG submission 204524) | Maize rhizosphere microbial communities from greenhouse at UC Davis, California, United States - DK15-C-2 | ecosystem: Host-associated > Plants > Roots > Rhizosphere > Soil | place: USA...
GTCCGACGCGGAGGAGAAGGTCCCGACCGGGCGGCGAGCTGACTGTCATTGAGGCTGTCGGCCCGCTGGGTATGACTTCCTTTTGTTGTGTCGCTCGTCGCCGGTCGGGGATGTCCCGGCGTGACTTGATAGGAGCGTGGCACCGCCCCCAGCAAGCCCTGTCCGCCGGGCTGTCCAGCATCCGAGTTGGAAAGGACGTGGACGGCGATCATGATCGTGCTCGGAGCGGACGCGCACAAGCGCTCGCACACCATCGCCGCCGTTGAGACGGCGACCGGCCAGGTGCTGGGCGACAAGACGGCCGCGGCGGCCGCCCGCGGCTTCGGGCAGCTGCTGATCTGGGCGCGCGGCCTGGATCGCCAGCGGGTCTGGGCGCAGCGGCGGTCGAGCTGGGAGTTCCACGTCTCGCGTCGAGCGCGACGGCCGTGGTGGATTCGATGGCTTCGTATCGGCCGCTTGCCTGGCGAGTAGCCGCCGGCTAGGGTCGAGCTTCTTTGAGGTGTCGCGCCGTTCGAGACCCTCCTCGGCGGCGTGGCCATTGCCATGAGGGGAGGACTCCATGCCCACGTACGTCGCGCTGATCGACTGGACTGACCAGGGCGTCCGCAACTTCAAGGACACCGTCGACCGCTACGAAGCCGCGCAGAGTGCGTTCGAGGGCCTCGGCGTCCGCTTCACCGACACCTGGTGGACCCTCGGTACGCACGACATTGTCGCGACAGTCGAGGCCCCCGACGACGAGACGCTCGCCGCAGCGCTGCTGTCGGTCGCAGGGCAGGGCAATATCCGCACGACGACCCTTCGCGCATTCAGCAGGGAGGAGATGCGGACCGTCATCGGCAAGGTCGGCTGAGCTTGTAGCAGCGCCCACGCAGCCGCGCTCTCGCTTTCCCCTGCTCGCAGCGCTCGCGGCCGGCACGCCGGCGCTGCTCCTTTTGCCTCAAAGGAGCAGCGGCTTAACGAACTCCGATCGCCGCGCTCGACGGAGCCACCACGACGCGACCCGACCGTCACTCCTACTGCGGGAGCGCACGCCGTGGGAACCAGCGTAACGATCAGCTCAGCCGCACAGTCGTCCAGTCCTCGTGTCGAAGCATCTCTGCATCCCGCGCGCCGGGCTTGCGCCAGATCACCTCGACGTAGAGCCCATCGGGGTCGTGGAAGTCCATGATCCACGCGGTCTTCGTGTCGCGGACGGCTCTGGCGGCTGCGCCTTCCGATTCGAGGCGACGGCGGATCTCGCGAAACGCCTCCTCGGAGGGCGCCAAGAGAGCGAAGTGGTCGAGGCGCCCGCGCTCGAACATCGTCCCCGGTGTGGGCGGCAGTGCCGGCCCATCGAGGATCTGGAACGGGTGAAGAACGGTCCTGGGGCCCACCTCCAGGAACATGTGCCGAAAACCTCCTCGGTCAGATCGAGCGTCTTCTTCGCCTCAAACACCCGTTCATAGAACCCTGCGAGGCGGTCGAGGTCATCGCTCAGGAAAGTGAGATGCTCGATGCCTTCGACGAGCCTCATCGGGCGTTGCTACCCGATGACCCCGTCAGCGAGTCGCTCGGTTCAACCGGCGCAGAGGCTCTCCTGTTCGCCCTCGCCCGAGGACACGACTGCCGAAGTCCGCTCTAGGCGACTCGATGCTCTGACATCGCTGGCCGCATCGGCCGGCCCGTCGCTCGTTCCTCTGCCGCGAGCGGCGGCCCACGACGCGCGCCGAGCGATGTTCCCGTGCCTCCAAGCGGCAATGCTCGAACGCACGGTCCGATTCGCGAATGGGCCTTGTGTCTTGACCCGGCAGCTTGCAGTTGAGAGGGTCGGATTCACGGAGGAGCGCGACGGCGTTGAAGGGAGCGACCATGATGGACTCGGGGAATCGGCCAGCATCGTCCGCGCGATCATTGATGACGCTCAAACGAGCGATCGCTGCGGCGTTCGCGGCCGTGATCGCGACGCTGCTCCTGGGCGCCGCCGGCGCGTCGGCGGACACGAGCACCGGCTTCGTGTTGCGCATCACCTGCGGCTCCGAGACCGCGACTATCGTTTCGCCGACGAGCCCAGCGGCGGTTGGACAGGACATCTCAAGCACACAGGTGTTCGTTGTCGCCGTCGGAGCGCTATTCGCGCCGGAGCGGTTCCCCGCCGGAAAGGTCATGCTGTGCGATTTCGAGAATCTCACGACGGGAAGCAGCTTCCAGGACTTCCCGTTCCTCATCACCGGCGCTCCGTGAGGCAGCCGGCCTTGGCCGGAAGCCTGGGATCGTCGCCGGGCGCCGCGCTCATTGCCGTCGCGTAAATCGGGACAGGCCACCGCACGAACCGGGTGGCCGCTGTGGCGTTCGCGCCTGAAGGAGGAGGGAGGCGAACCGCGTTAGTGCTGCTTTCGCCTGCAAGGAGCACTCCGGCCCGCCGCCAGGACCGCCCAGTCGGAGCCACCGAGGCTCCACTCGACGGCCGACGAGCAGCGTGACCGCTCGCGCGAGAGACGCGGGCGCCCGCGCCACCGCTGCTATTGCCTCGACGGAGCAGCGCGCCTGCGGATCGTTCCGCTGAGCGCCGCGCTGCCGAGTTTCGTCCAACTCAGCAGCCAGCGGACGCTCGTACCGGTGCGCCAAGACCGCTGCTTTGCCGAGAAGCAGGAGCCTCACCCTGCGCTCCTCCTCATCGTCGAGGATGTCGCACAAACCGGTCCTCAAACCGGTGCGTTAATTGGCCGTGGGACAACATCGACGAGATGGGGCGGATCGGCTCGTCTATGGGAGAGCACGTCGAGCCGCGTCCATGAGCCGCTCAGCTTCCGGTGCGTGCCGCAGGTATGTGCCGAGTCGCGACGTCCAGGCCGACCTCGAGTTCCACCGGGACGTGCTCGGGGCGCGCATCGCCCATACTCCTCGACGATCACGCCGACGGCTCGCTCACGGAGACGGACTGGGTCGGCAGTCTGACCGTCCACCCAGCCAGCTGCGCCTGACGACCGTGCCGGTCGTGTGGGAGTTCGATACGGACGGCAACTTCGTCGGCTTCACCCAGCGCAGAGGCACAAGCCAAGACGTCTGCGTGCTACTCGGCTCGCTCCATTCGATTCGGAGACCCCTACATACGCTCGGGTTTCGCGTTGCGGCCGTCATCGCGACCCACCAGCCGCCCCCGGCGTTGGCCCGCTGTTGGCCCGATCTGCGCCGTGAGCGAAGCCGCTGGCTCGTGAGCAGTCCCCGTTCGACAGGAGTGCGCGGACCCAGATGGCGGGTCCAAGGGGTTATGGTCGTCTCGTGCGAGCATCGATACTCGTTGTGGACGACGACTCGGTCAGCCGCAAGCTGCTCATTCGCCTGCTCGAGCAGGATGGGCACGACGTTCGCGCCGCGGAGAATGGCACCCAGGCGCTGGAGCTGTTCGAGGAGGAGCCGTCCGATGTGGTCCTGCTCGACATCGTGATGCCGGGGCTCGACGGTGTGTCGGTGCTCCGGCGTCTCAAGGAGACGCCCGATGCTCACCACATCCCGGTAATCATGATCTCGGCGGTCGACGAGCTCGACAGCGTCGTCCGTTGTATCGAGATCGGCGCCGACGACTACCTTGCGAAGCCGTTCAATCCGGTGATCCTGCGAGCCAGGATCAACGCGGGCCTTACGAAGAAGCGGCTCCATGACGTTGAGCGGGCCCGCGTCCGCGACGTCTTTTCGCGGTTTCTCCCCGAGCATGTCGTCGACGACGTGCTCGCGCGAACCGACGAGGACCTCCGGCTCGGTGGCGTGCGAAGCGTCGGGACAGTGGTGTTCACGGACCTCCGTGGCTTCACGGCCTTCTCGGAGGTGCGTCCGCCGGAGCTCGTGATCGAGACGCTGAACAAGTACTTCGACGAGACGAGCGACTCGATCCTCGAGCACGGGGGCACCCTCGTCGCATATCGCGGGGACGGCTTCCTCGCCGTCTTCGGCGCACCCATCGAGGTCGAGGACCACGCAGACCGCGCGCTCGCCACCGCGCGCGACATCGTCGACGTGCGCCTCCCGCGCTTCAACGAGTGGCTGCGCGAAGAAGGAGTCGGGCAAGAGATCCGTTTGGGTGTGGGCCTCAACAGCGGGCCGTTCATGTCCGGCAACGTCGGGTCGCACCGCCGGCTCGAGTACACCGTGCACGGGGACACCGTGAACACCGCGTCGCGTATCGAGGGCATGACGAAGACCGTTGGGAGCCCGATCCTCGTCGCTCAGTCGACCCGCCAAGCGCTGCTGCGGCCACCGGACGACCTGCACTTGCTGGGTGACTTCGAAGTCCGCGGAAGGAAGTCACCGGTCGCGCTATGGACGCTCTCAGGGCGGGGCTCGTAGGGCCGCCAGAGCCTCCTGCAGCCGCGCGTACTGCCCGTCGATTCGATCCACGAGCTCCTCGGCGCCCTCCAGCCGGCCGTCCTTGGCGCGCGCTTCGAGCTCGCGGCAGAGCTCCGAGAAGTCCTCGGCGCCGAAGGTCGCGCCGTTCGACTTCAGCGTGTGGGCCGCCCGCCGAGCCTCGTCCGCCTCGTCCTGCTCGAGGGCCCGCCTCAGTGTGGCCAGCAGGCTCGGCGCGTCCGCGAGAAAGGTGTCGATCAGCTCCGCGATGAAGTCGTCCCCGCAGAGCTCCCTCAGCTTCTCGAGTGCCGCCTCCGCGACGGTGACGCCGGCGTCATCCGAACTCGCTTCGGCCCCCTCCCGGAGCGGGCGGACATGGCGCAGCGCCCGCGCCAGCTCGTCAGGGCGAATTGGCTTTGCCAGGTAGTCGTCCATACCGGCCGAGAAGCACGCCTCGCGATCCTCGGGCCTCACGTTCGCCGTCATGGCGATGATGCGGGGACGGACGCCCGGAGGCCAGCGCTCGCAGATCCGTCGGGAGGCGTCGAGACCGTTCAGCTCGGGCATCTGGACGTCCATCAGGATGACGTCGTAGGGGTGCCGCGCGAGTGCCTCCAGGGCCTCCAGACCATCCCTCGCCACGTCCGCTCGGTATCCGAGCCGATCGAGGACGGCGAGTGCGACCTTCTGGTTTACGGCGTTGTCCTCGGCGAGGAGGACGCGGAGGGCGGACCTCGCAGGCTTGACGCCGTCCGTCGCGACCCGAGGGGCCTCGGGTTCCTTCGCCCGATCGGCGAGCGCCGTGATCAACGCGTTGAAGAGCTGAGAGGCCTTCAGCGGCTTGGCGAGCTGGACGGCGAACTCGCTCGCTGTCCGCGCGTCCTGGAGCCGACCGAGTGAGGTGAGGAGGAGCAGCGGAAGCTCGTGCTCGCCTCGGTGCTTGCGGATCTCGCGCGCGAGGGTAATCCCATCCATGCCCGGCATCATCATGTCGAGCACGGCGATGTCGAGACGCTCGCCGGCGGTGATCAGCGCCAGGGCCTCGAGGGGGCCCTCGACCGCGACGGGCTCCATCTTCCACGCTCGCGTCTGTCGGATCACGATCTCGCGGTTCGTCGGGTTGTCGTCGACGACAAGGATTCGCCTTCCCGCGAGCTGCGGCAGTCCCTCGTACCCGGAGAATCGCGCCGGGACTTTTGGCGCCTCGGCGACGAGCCCGATGTGGAACGTCGACCCGGTGCCCTCCTCGCTCTCCACCCACATCGTCCCGCCCATGAGCTCTACGAGGCGCTTCGAGATCGCAAGCCCGAGCCCGGTGCCCCCGTAGCGTCGCGTGGTCGAGGCGTCGACCTGGCTGAAGGAGGCGAACAGTCCGTCCATCCGGTCCTGCGGGATGCCGATGCCCGTGTCGCGCACTGCAAGATGGAGCCGATACGAGTCCGACGCCTCGCGCTCGGCGCCGACGTGGACCACGACCTCGCCTTCTTCGGTGAACTTGACGGCGTTTGAGAGCAGGTTGAGCAACACCTGCCGGAGCCTGGTCACATCGCCCACGACTCGCAACGGCGCGTCCTCGTCGAAGAGACAGCCGAGCTCGACGTCCTTTTCCGAAGCTCGTGGCGCAGTGATGTCGAGCGCTCCCTCAATGCATTCCCGGAGGTCGAACGGCTCTCGTTCGAGCTCGAGCCGGCCGGCCTCGATCTTCGAGTAATCGAGAATTTCGTCGATCACGCGGAGCAGGCCGTCTCCGCTGGACCGGACCACCTCGCCGAACTCGCGCTGTTCCGGCGTGAGCTCCGTTCCGAGCAGGAGACCGGTCATCCCGATCACGGCGTTCATGGGCGTCCGTATCTCGTGGCTCATCGTGGCGAGGAAGGCGCTCTTTGCCTGTGTCGCCGACTCAGCCTCCTCGCGCGCCTGCTGCAGCTCGCTGACGTAGTCGGCCTTGTCGATCGCCGTCGCGGCGAACGCGGCGAACACCTTTGCGATGCTCGCGTGCTCAGGCGTGTAGAAGTCGGCCTCGAACGAGTCGACCGTCAGCATCCCCGTCAGCCGATCGCCGACGAGCAACGGGACGCCGAGCCATCCCTTGACGCGTCCCCCGCCGTGGGCCTCCTCATTGAAATGCTCGAACCGCGCGGAGACGTCTGGAATGATCACTGGCTCCCGCGTCTCGACCACCTCGCGTGCGGCATCGTCGGGTTCCCGCCAGTCGAAGCGCATTCCGAGCACTTCCTCGAGATTCGGAAAGCCATGCCCGCCGACGATCACCATCTCGGTTCCGTCGAGCTGCTGGACGCTGGCAGTTCGATAAGGCACCACCCTGCGCAACTCCGCGAGGATCAGATCGAAGACTTCCGGCACCTCCAGCGTGCTGCTGAGCGACTGGGCCGCCGCGCGTAGCGTGTCGGCCTGTTCGCGGGCAGCGCGCTCGGTCTCCAGCAGGCGCGCCCTGTCGATCGCCATCGCAGCCTGCGCTGCGAAGGCGGTCGCCAGCTCCGCCAGTCCTTCGTCGTAGAAGTCGGGTTCGAACTTGTCGACGCTGATGACGCCGATCAAGCGGTCGCTGACGATCATTGGGACACAGAGCCACCCGCGAATGCGTCCACCGCCGTGTAGCTGACTGGCGAAGTGCGGGTGGTGCGACACGTCGGCGAAGACTTGTGGCTGCTTCGACCGCACCACCTGGATCCCGGGGTTGGTTTCGTCGTCCAGGTCGAAGCCCACGCCGACGATCCCCCGCGAGTCTTCGAAGCCGCGCCCGCTTACGATCACCAGACGGTTTCCTTGAATCACCTGTATGGAACAGCTGTCGTAGGGCACCACCTTTTGCAGCTCGGCGAGGATCGTTTCGAACGTGTCGTTGAGACTGAGCGGCTTCCCGAGCACCTGCGTTACGGCCAGTAGTGTCTCGGCGTGCTCTCGTGCGCGTTGGAGTTCGGTGATGTCGTGGTAGATCGCGTAGAAACCGACGTGCTCACCAGCGACCCTGAGCGGCACGAGCATCATCTGCACGTCGACCAGCTTCCCGTCCTTCCGTACGCGACGAGTGAGCCTGTCGGCACGGTCGTTCTCGAGCGCCTCGTGGGTGACGTGCCGGCCTTCTCCGCGAAGGTTGTCGTTGAGGACGAGGTTGTCGATCAGACACCCGATGGCCTCCTGCGGCGCGTAGCCAAAGAGCTGCGCCGCCGCTGGGTTCCAGCCGGTCACACGCTGAGCGGCGTCCATGACGACGATGGCGACCGGACTGATCTCGACGAGCGACTCAAGCTCGTCGCGGCGGCGGCGCGCATCCGCGAGCTCGGACGAGAGGTCGACTTCCGGCGTCATCGATCCTCTTCGCCGCCCGAGTACCACGACGCCGCGCAGCCGCCGTGGGACAGTCCTGCCATCGGGCGCCTGGTCACAACCGCAGTATCGTGCGAAAGGGCAGCCTCGTCCAGGGAGGAACGCCTCGACAGCGGCCGCAACGCCGTCTCGGGGTGTTGCCTCGGTGTAGGAGTCCAACTGGAGTGTCGCCCTTAAGGGAGGCGTCTGCGCGGAGGCGCAGACGCCGCTCACTCCGGACGACCGATGTCGCTCCTATGTCAAGCAGGGCATGGGCGTCGGGGCGCTGGCGGTGATCGTCGGAGGAGTCGTGGGTCGTGTGGCGGCGGCTGCCGCGGCCGGCGCCGGCGTTTGTAGGAGTTTCCAGACGCGGCGGGCGAGGTGGCGCTTGAGGCAGCGCAGCGCTTCCTTGCGTGACTTGCCCTCGGTCTGTTTGCGCGCGAGATAGGCGGCGGTGTCGGGGTCCCACTTGCCCTTGTTGACGGCGAGGCGGTGTAGCGCGCAGTTGAGCTGGCGGTTGCCGCCGCGGTCTAGGCGGTGGCGGCTGGTGTTGCCCGAGGAGGCGGGTATCGGCGCGGCCCCGCCGGTGCGCGCGAGCTTGGCGTCGGTGGCGAATCGGTCGGCGCCGGCGATCTCACCGATCAGCTTCGCTGCGGTCAACGGACCGCACCCTCGCTCTGCGAGCAGCTGCGGCGCGTAGCTTTCGACCAGCGCGGCGAGCTCTGCCTGCAGCTCGCGAATCCGGCTGGTGCGCGCGCTGATCTGACGCCCGAGCTCGCAGACGACCCGCACGCGCGTCGTCTGCTGGGCGCGCGCGAGGCGACGGGAGATGATCCCCAGCCACTTGCTGGTGTCCAGCGCCCCGGCCGGGATCTCGAGCTCGGGCCACAGGTCGTGCAGATGCCAGCGCAGCCGCTGCTGCTCGGCGGTGCGTGCCGCGATCAGATCCTCGCGATGGTCGACCAGCAGCCGAATGTCGAGCGCCGCGCCGTCCAGGTGCGCCCGGGGGAGGTTCTCGATCCCTTCCTTCAGCGCGGCCCTGGCGACGCTGAACGCGTCGATCGAGTCTGACTTGCCACGCTCGCGTGATGAGCGACGCGCGCCCGCCATGTGCTTCGGGGCGACGCGCACGATCCGCTCGCCGCGCGCGACCAGGAACCGCTCGAACGCGCCCGACACGTGCCGGCAGTCCTCGATCGCCCACACCCGCTCGGCGTCGAGCGCTCGCGCCCAGCGCAGCAGCATGCCGAAGCTCGCCTTGCGCGCCGGCGCCGTGAGCTCGCCGCGCGCGGCGGCGGTCAACGCGTCGACCGCGCCGCACGTGTGCGTGCGCTTGTGCGTGTCCGTCCCGATCACGATCATTCGCATCGTCCCTTCGATCCGGTTGACGAAGCGGACTCCCGGCGGACACGTCTCACTCGGGGCTGCTGCCAAGCTCCTATCAGGTCACGCCGGCGGTCCTCGGGCGGCGGCGGGCGACACGACATCCGGTGGGTCAGACCATCGGTCGACAGAAAGTCAACGAGTCAGCCCGTCGCCGACCGGGAACCAACCGGAGCGGTCGGACGTCACCGCCCAGACCCGGGAACCATCTCAGTAAGAAAATCAAGGGTGACCGCCGACGCTTTTGACGGAATTTGGGCTGATTTCGGATGATGGATCGGTCGCGGCGGCCTCGCCGAGGCCTTAGATCGGCTTCTGTGCGGCCGGTTCGGCCGGCGGCGGCGCCGATCGGGGGTGATTTGGGCGGATTTTGCGCGCGCGTGGTCGCCCGTCGTGGTCGTCGACGGGGTTGAGGGGCGGTAGATTGTCTGCGGGCGCGAGCCGAGGACGAGTCAAAGAGCAGGCGTCTGGAGCTCGCGGGCCTGCCGCGCGACGTTGCCCTTCGAGGGCCTGATTTATGCGCGCTCCGCTGTCACGCTCGCGCCCGCTTTGTTGGCCTTCTGGCCTGGACCCCGTGGGCGTTGACGTCAGGCCGCTGGGGTTAGCTGGTCGCCGTGATCCTTCCAGGTGGCCGCGACCTCGCGCGGCGTGCGGTAGGCCAGCCCCGCAGTCGGGCCGCTGGTGGTAGCCGTCGATGTGGGCGCCGATGACCTCGCGGGCCTGCTCGAGGGTCTCGAACTCTTCACGCCAGACGCAGCGCTGCTTGGGCTTCGAGAACCAGGACTCGATGAAGGCCTGGCTCTCGGGGTCGCGGTGGCCGCCGCGGCGGTGGCTGATGCCGTGCTCGGCCAGCCGGGCCCGGAAGGCGCGGCTGGTGAACGCCGTGCCGTTGTCGGTGCCCAGCGTCAGCTCGCCCGCCCGGATGCGGCGCTCGGCGACGGCGCCGTCGATGACCGCGGTCGCCTCGTGGGCGCGGCAGCGGACGTCGAGCGCCCAGCCGGTGATCTCGCGGGTGCAGCAGTCGATCGCGGCGTTTCGGATAACACCAGCCGTGCTCGGCGACCCAGACCGAGGTCATATCCCGATGCCAGAGCTCATCCGGGCGGGTGACCTGGAAATAGCCCGGCCGCCGGCGGCGGCCCTCCGAGCGCGTGGGCTGCAACAGCCGGTGCTCGCGCATCAGCCGCTGCACGCGCTTGCGATTGACCGGTCCAGCCGCCCCACGCGAGGCGAGCGCCGCGACCATCGCGCGCCGCCGACGTTGATTCGGCCTGCGGCCGAAACAGTCGCCGTCACGTTCGCGATGTCGTTGGAAGTTTCTGCAACGCCCTCGACTTATGCGACAGCGTCAGGCGTTGCGGTAGTTGCTGGCACTCGCGCTGAAGGTCTCGCGCATCGTCCCTCGCAGGTTCCGCGCGGCCCTTGACCGCCGGCGGAGGCCAGTGCGACGCTATGGACCTGCCTTCTCTGGCGGACGTATGGGACGGTACGGTCGCGGCCGCTCGCCGGGGTGCGACCGCGGTTCATGGCGCCGTGGGACGCGCGCCGGAACGGCGGCTAGTGCACACGTTCCCCGGCGCGCCGCCGGAGGTGCTGGCGACGTTGAGCCCGCGCGTGCGCCATGTGCGCGTTGGGAGCGGAGAGGTGGTCGTGGCGGAGGGCGATCCGGCGGACGCCTTCTATATCGTGATCGCGGGCGAGGCGGAGGTCGCCCAGCGCGCCGGCGACGGCACGGTCTACCTGAGCACGCTGGGCCCGGGGGATTTCTTCGGGGAGGTCGGCGTTTTGCAGGGCACGCCGCGCAACGCCACCGTGCGCGCCGTCCGGCGCCTCAAGCTCGCCGCGCTCGACCGCGACGCCTTGCTGGAGGTCGTCGCGAGTTCGGAGCTGACCGCCGAGGACCTCGAGCGCGTGATGCGGGCGCGCATTCCGCGGCGCGCGCCGCGCGCCGACGCCGTCCCGCTGCCCGCATGGAGCCGCCTTGCGCGGCGGATGCTCCACCACCCGCTGGCCCGGCACTACAACCGCCTGATCGCCGGCGTGCTTGCGGTCAACGTGGTGCTCGCCGTCGCGATCAGCGCCTCATCGAGGCCCGCCGACGCCGCCGAGGACACGCTCGCGCTGTTGGCTCAGGCGAACATCGCCGTGGCCGTGCTGTTCCGCCAGCAGGCCGTGATCAACGCGCTCGGCCGGCTCGCCACCCAGCGGCCGACGACCTGGCCGCTGAAGGTCAGGTGGGCGCTGGCGAAGTACTACCACCACGGTGGCCTGCACGTGGGTGCTGCGCTGGCCGGGACCGCGTGGTATGTGGCCTTCGTCGCCGTGCTGCTCATGAACGGGACAGCGCCTGTGCCCGCTCGGGTGGCGGCGGGGTTGGTGGCGGTCCTTCTGCTCGTCATCGTCGCCCTCGCCGCGCCACCCGCGCGGGCGCGCCTGCACGACGGCTTCGAGGTCACCCACCGCTTCTGCGGCTGGGCAGCGATCGTGCTGGTATGGATCAGCACGGCGCTGCTGCATCGCGAGCTCCATGCCTTCGTCACCTCCCCCGCCGTCTGGCTGCTGGCCGCCGCGACGGCCGGCGTGGTTTGGCCGTGGCTGCGGCTGCGGCGGGTGCGGATCGCGGTCGAGCGCCCGTCGGCCCACGCGGCGCTGGTGACCCTGCTGGGCGAGCCGACACCGGATATCGGGACGACGCGCGGCATCAGCCGCCACGCGCTCGTCGGCTGGCACCAGTTTGCCATCGTCGCCGCTCTGCCGGGCGGCGCCGGGGCGCGCATGGTGGTCTCCCGCGCGGGCGACTGGACCGCCGCCTTCATCGAGGACCCGCCCGCGTCCGTGTGGTTGCGGGGTGTTCCAACGATCGAACTGGCCAACGTCCGCCGGCTGTTTCGCCAGGTCGTCCTTCGTCACCACCGGCAGCGGCATCGGGCCAGCGCTCGGGCACCTGCTCGACCGCACGGCGCCGTCGCGCCTGGTCTGGGTCACCCGCAGCCCGCGGGCAACCTACGGCGACGCGCTCGTCGACGAGATCCTCACCGCGCATCCCGACGCCACGATCTGGAACACCGACGAGCAGGGCAAGCCGGACCTGCTGCGCCTGGCCTACGGGGCGTACCTCGCCTCCCAAGCCGAGGCGGTCATCTGCATCTCCAACCGCACGGTCACCTGGCAGGTCGTCCGCGGGCTCGAGCAGCGTGGCATCCCGGCGTTCGGTCCGATCTTTGACTCCTAGACCGCGGGCAGGAGGCATCAGTAGGCCGCACGGCTCCGCTTCCAGCAGCGTCACCGCGCGATGTCGTGCGATGGTGGCAAGTCACAGTGGCCGCGGACGGCGATCGTCAGCGGTGGCCGGCGCCGCGTCGCAGCGCCCCGGCGTCCACGATGACCGTGCGTCCGCGCGCGAGCCCGGCGATTTCCTCCTGGATAAGCGGCAACTCGGTGGCCTCCTCGCCCGAACGGTAGACGGACGCCGGCTCAGCGCCCCGGCGTAGCACGCCGGCGGTCGGCCGCGAGGTACAGCGCGTCGACGACCTGCTCGGACAGCCCTACCATTGTACGGGCCAGGAGGGCCAGCAACACCTCGGTCGCTTCAGAATGGCGCCGGCGCGGCGCGGCGAAGTCGATCGCGTGCAGGGAGCGCGTCTCGCCCGGCTTGAGCGCCGTCACGGTCGCCCTACGCAGCTCGGCGCCCAGCAGCGCAAGCTCGCCGAACGTGTCGCCTGGCCCGAGGATGGCGAGCGTTGCGGTTTCGCGGAGTGGAGTGATGATCCGGGCGGCGACTCGTTCGCGACGCCGCACCTCGCCGGACTGTGCGCCCGGATCCTGGCCAAGCGCCCCGGCCTCACGCCGTTCCAGCTCAAGACGGTGCTCTACCTGACCGCGGACACGTCCGGGTCGGCGTGGCGGCGCCAGCCGACGACGCCGGCGCGCCTCATTGGTCACCCTCCGGTTTGCCGGCGGTCACCGGGACAACGCGACGATGATCGAGCCCGTGTTTGCCGACACCAAGTTCAACAGCCGCATCGACCGCTTCTTACGCCGCGACAGGTCCGCCGCCCGGTCGGAATGGCGCCTCGCCAACACCGCCCACAACCGCTCGATGACGCCACCGGCGAGCGCGACGGCAAGCAACGACTGCAAGCGCTCGTCGACGAGCTCGACCGAGCCGGCTACACCGCCGCCGGCAAGTGTCTGGCCGACGACCTAGACGCGCTCGTCGTCCACCTGCACTACCCGACCCGACATCGCCGCCGATGGCGGAGCACGAACCTGCTCGAACGGTCGCTCGGCGAGGTCAAGCGGCGCACGAAGGTGATCGGCCGCTTCCCCGGCGAGACCAGCTGCCTCACACTCGTCTGGGCCGTTCTGGACCTCTACATCACCCACGCCACCAACGGCATCAAGTTCACCCAACTCGAACGCCAGCGCCTCCGCCGCCTCAGATACGAAGGACACGACGCAACCACCCCGGAGGAGGTGACCGCCGCCTAAACTGCCCACCCCGGGAACCTGAGCGCCAGCGAAGTTACAGCAGCTCAGGGACGCGACCTGCGAGCGCGTTTTCGCGCTTGCAAACAGGCGAAGCGCAAGTCGCCGGCGACGACGGCGACATACCCCCGGGATGACGGGCAGCGGGCTTTCAAGACGCTAGACCAGGAACGCTTCCTGCCGTGCGTCCTCGGAGGTCCTGCTGTCCAGAGACGTCTGATGTGAAGGTCACGCCGTCGAACTCCGTGCAGTGCGGCGCGATTCACCGCCGAGGGAGCGCCGACGCCGCTCGACGGCGGCGACGGGCCGAACTAGCGGCAGGTGTAGCCAAGCAGCCGCGCTAGCCGGCGCTCTTTGGAATTGCGTGGTGGAGCGCGTAGCCGGAGACGAGTCGGATCAAAGAACATTCCGAAATTCGGGTTCTGATAGTAGATCTCGAGCGTCTTTTCCTTCGTAATCGTCCATAGGCGGCAGTCGCCTTCGCACAGCGCGGTGAGCGCGCGCGTGCCCCCCGCTGCGAAGAGCCCGACCTCGCCGAGCACCGCGCCGGCCCCGACCTCCGTCCCGATCTCGGCAAAGACAACGCGCCCGTGCTCAATCACATACAGCTTGTCGGCCGGGTCGCCGAGTCTGAACAGCACGTCGCCCGAGCTGTGCTGCTCGGTCTTCATGTAGGGGATCAGAGCGCGGATTGCTTCGTCGTCGCTTGCAGCCGCGACCGCGTCGACCAGCCGCCGGACCTGGCGCAACCGGATCACGTTTAGTGGCAGTAGACCTGCGTGCAGGACGAGGATCGGGTAGAGCTGCCCGAAGACGCCGTATTGGAGACCGAGGAGTGCGTAGCTCATGAAGGCGACGTTGCTCGCGATCCCGATGAGCCGGAGCGGAATCATCGTCTTCATGAAGAAGGTCGAGAAGACCAGCGCTGCGGAAATCCATCCTGCGATCAAGAGCCACATTGGGCACCTCCGACTGCCGCGGTCGTCGTCGGCGGGCGAGGTGATCCTGCTGTCAGCCGTCGCCGAACCGGTCGCATGGTCCTCCGGGTGGAATTCTGGTAACCGGGCTGCAGGTTTCGACGACGCCCGCACGAAGCGTAAGCCGCAGCCGAGAGCAGCGCCAGTCTTTTTCGCCTCGGCGAGCTGGCGAGGGCCGCTCAGACGGCTGCTCCCAACGAAAGGGGGCGCGCGCTCGACGGCGAATTCGCTAGCGCGTTGGACGACCGGGAGGAGCCCCGGTGGGAGCGTCCGACACGCCTCCTTTGCCGGGCGAATGCGAGCGTCAGCGCGGATCACATCGAGACGCCTGAGCATCGTCCACTCAGTAGCGAGCGCGGGCATGACCGCCCTCCCAGACACTGCTGCCTTCGTCGAAGCGCAGCAGCGCGTGTCGCTCGCGCGTCGTGCCGGGCGACCATCCCTCGTGGGCGTTCGCGGTGACTCGGACGAGCCTTGTGGGCCCGGGTCGACTACAGCGCCGGCCCGAGCGTGTCCACGTCGTCTACGCCCAGCACGAGCCGGACGGCGCCGAAGGTCGTGTATGCCAGCTCGATGTTCACGCCGGCGTTGCCGATCCGGCGCGCGACCTCGCCCATCGTCCCCGGCCGATCCTCGACGTCTATGACACGCACGTTGCGTTCGCCGCGGACCTCGAACCCGGCCTCGCTCAGGGCCGTGCGCGTGGCCTCGTCGTCGGCCACCAACACGTGGATGACGCCGTGGCCTCCCTCGGTGGTGCCGCAGACGCCCTCGATGTTGATGGCGGCTCTGCCCGTCGCTTCGCCGAGGTCGCCGAGCGTGCCGGGGCGGTCCTCCAGGATCACCGTGGGGTCCCCCATCGCATGCCCCCTTCGAGCGGCATCGAATTGCCTCAGGCATGGTCCGGGCTCGGACCGTTGTCAACGACACAACCGCGGAGTCACCTTCCGCCGACGCGCGTCTGGAGCCGTTCGCGATGGTCCTGCCCACCCCGGCCAGCGCTTCGAGCAGCAACTGCGGCGGCTCGGCGGGCACGCCGGCGGCACCCGACCGCCGGGAGGTCGTACAGCGCGATGACCTCGCCGGTGTCCGCGCGAGGCCACGATCGGGTGATAGCCGCGCTTGCGCGTGTACGCGAACGCCGCGCTTGCCTGTATAGCCGCAGACCTCGCCGACTAAGCTGCCGACATCGACACCAGACACCCTCGCCCGGCCCGGCGCCGGCCTTCCACGCCGCTGAGCGTCTCGGCCAGTGCGCGAGCCGACTGGCGGACATGCCCGAAGGTGAACGCGGCGCAGGAACTACACCTAGCGTCGACGGCGCTGCCACCTTGCCACCGAGCAGCCGGCACTTACGGCCCGAGCCCAGCACATCGGTCAGAACCGGGTCCCCGGGCATGAGGTAGCCGACATGGTCGATCACCGCGCCGCCTCGCCCGAACCAGGGATTACCGGCGCCGGGAGCTGCGATCCGCTCGTATGCTGTTAGACAACGCCGGGGCGGCCTGAGGGAGCGCCTGCGGTCGAGTCGCGTGGACCTCTTCTTCCAGACGCTCGTAAACGGCCTCCTGGTCGGGGGCCTGTACGTTACGATCAGCATCGGGTTCTCGCTCGCCTTTGGCGTGCTCGACGTGGTCGACATCGCGGTCGGCGAGTGGGTGATGCTCGGCGCGTTCGCCGGTGTGGCCTCGCAGGCCTGGTTCCACGTCGACCCGTTCGCCGCGCTCCCGGCGATCTTCGTCCTATTCGCCGCCGCCGGGGCGCTGATCGCCCCGCTCATCTACCGCGTGCGCACCAGCCAGTACGCGCGCCCGGCGCTGATGGCGCTCGCGTTCACGTTCGGCGTCGCCACGCTCGCCCGCGGCGGCATGCTGACCGCGGTGGGCTTCGACCCGCGCACGGTCCACACCGGGTTCGCGCGTGGGACGCTCTCGCTCGTCGGCCTGGAGATCCCGGCGCTGCGGCTCGCCGGCTTCGGCTTCGCGGTGTGTGCTACCGCCCTGTTCATGGGCTTCCTGTACTTCACCCGCACGGGCCTGGCCGTGCGCGCGACCGCGCAGGACAAGGAGAACGCCGGCCTGATGGGCGTGGACGTCAAGCGCATCAGCACGCTCGTGTACGCGCTGTACGCGGGGCTGACCGGCATGGCCGGCGTGCTGATCGGCGCCATCTACGCGGTCACCGCCCAGGTCGGCGCGCAGTACACGCTGCTGGCGTTCTTTGTCGTGGTGCTCGCCGGGCTCGGCTCGGTGTCCGGCGTGCTCGTGGCCGGGCTCGTGCTCGGGCTGCTGCAGGCGCTCGTGACCGTCTACGTGGGGGCCAGCTACACGCTGGCGGTGGTCTTCGCCGCGCTCTTCCTCACGCTGCTGGTGTCGCCGCGCGGCATCCTGCGCCGCGGGATCGCGGTGTGAGCGGTCGAGCCGCGCTGCCGCGGGCTCTGCTCGTAGTGGCCGCGGCCGTGGTCGTCTTCACCGTGCCGAGCTGGGCCGACGACTACTGGACTCGGATCTTCACCGGGGTGTGCATGTGGGCCGGCCTGGCGCTGGCCTGGAACATCGTCGGCGGCTACGCGGGCTATATCTCCTTCGGCCACGCCGCGTTCTTCGGCGTCGGCGCCTACACGACCGCGCTGCTGATGGCCGAGCGGCAGTGGAACTTCTTCCTCACGCTGCCGGTCGGCGCGGCGCTGGCCGGCGCGCTCGCGCTCGTCGTCGGCTGGCCGACGCTGAAGCTGCGCGGCGCGTATTTCGCGATCGCGACCTGGGCGCTCGCGGAGGCGATCCTCCAGCTCGCGAACGTCTCCGGGTTCACCGGCGGCTCCTCCGGGGTGGCGATCCCGGCGTTCGCGAGCGGCACCGACATCTACTACGTGATGCTGGCGGCGGCGCTCGTCGCCTATGCGGTCAGCTACCTGCTGCTGGAGCGCTCGCGCTTCGGCTACAAGGTCAAGGCCGTGCGCGACAACGAGGCGGCCGCGCGCAGCGTCGGCATCGACACGACGCAGGTGAAGATCCAGGCGTTCGTGCTCAGCGCCGTCATCCCGGCGGTGTTCGGCGGGATCAACGCCTACTGGATCACGTTCATCAACCCGCCCAGCGTGTTCGGCGCCGCGATCACCGACCAGATGGTGGTGATGGCGCTGGTCGGCGGGCTCGGCCATGCCTGGGGTCCGGCGCTCGGCGCGGCCGCGCTGTTCATGGTCAACCGCCAGTTCGTGGCCGAGTTCGGCGACACGACGAGCTACATCGCGATGGTCGGTGTGCTGGTGGCGCTGGTCGTGCTGTTCCTGCCCGACGGGCTCGTCAGCTTGTGGCCGCGCGCGCGCCGGATGGCGCTCGTCCGCCGGCTCCTGAGGCCGAACCAGAAGGCGCGCCGATGAGCGTCCTCGAGGTGCGCGACCTGCGGCGCTCGTTCGGCGGCATCCAGGCGGTCGCCGGCGTGAGCTTCGCGGTGGAGGCGCAGGAGATCGTCGGCATCATCGGGCCCAACGGGAGCGGCAAGAGCACGCTGTTCAACCTCGTCAGCGGCGTCCAACCGCCCGACGCCGGCGCGATCCGGCTGCTCGGTCGCGACGTCGGCGGCTGGGCATCGCACCGCATCGCCCGCGCCGGCGTGGGGCGCACGTTCCAGATCCCCGCCCTGTTCGTCAACATGACAGTCCGCCAGAACCTGCTCACCGCGGCGGTCCACGGCGACTGGAGCAGCGCACCGGCGCGCGCCGAGGACGTGCTCGAGCAGCTCGAGCTCGCCGCGGTCGCCGACGATCTGGCGGCGACGCTCTCGGGCGGCCAGCAGCGCCTGCTCGAGTTCGGGCGGGTGCTGATGCACGACCCGAAGCTGGTGCTGCTCGACGAGGTGACCGCCGGCGTGCATCCGCGGCTGCGCGACATCATCCTCGGCGCGGTCCAGCGGCTGCGCGAGCAGGGCCGGACGTTCGTGATCATCGAGCACGACATGGAGCTCGTGCGCAGCGTGTGCGAGCGCGTGATCGTCATGGACGCCGGCGAGATCGTCGCCCAGGGCCCGTTCGAGACGGTGGCCCGCGACGCCTACGTGATCGAGGCCTACCTGGGCAGGCCGGCGCAGTGAGCCAGCTCAGCGCGACCGGCATCGTGGCGGGCTACGCACGGGTGGAGATTCTGCACGGCGTGTCGGTCACGGCCGGCGACGGGCAGGTGACCTGCATCTTCGGGCCCAACGGCTGCGGCAAGACCACGCTGCTGAAGGCGATCGCGGGCGCGATCGCCACGTGGGAGGGCCGCGTCACGCTCGACGGCGACGAGCTGACCGGGCTGCCCTCGCACGCCGTGCTCGCGCGCGGGCTGGCGTTGATGCCGCAGGGCGGCGGCGTGTTCCCGCAGCTGTCGGTGCGCGACAACCTGCGCATGGGCGGCTACACGCTGCGCTCGCGCCAGACGGTGCATGAGCGCATCGACGAGCTGCTGGAGGAGTTCCCCGCGCTGCGGGACCGCCTGTCGGTCAACGCCGGCAACCTCAGCGGCGGCGAGCAGATGATGCTGGCGATCGCCCGCGCGCTGATCGTGCGCCCCCGCTTCCTGCTGTTCGACGAGCCGTCCGCGGGCCTGTCGCCCAAGCTGGCCGTCGCGGCCCTCGAGCGCGTGGCGGCGCTCGCGCAGCGCGGCGTCGGCGTGCTCATGGTCGAGCAGAACATCCGCGAGGCGATGCGCGTCGCCGACCGCATGTACGTGCTCGTGGGCGGCACCAACCGGTTCGAGGGCCGCCCGGCCGACATCGCCGACGACCGGGAGCTCATGCGGCTGTACCTGGGGGCGCCCGAGTGAGACCATGAACCACGGCGACGGAGGGCGGAGATGAGGATCGAGATCACCCGGCGGCAGTTCCTGATCCGCTCGGGCGCGGCGGGCGGCGTGGTGCTGGCACCGGGCCTGCTGCAGGCCTGCGGCGACAGCGGCGGTGGCGGCGGCGGCGACACCTTCAAGGTCGGCGCGGTGCTCGAGCTCTCGGGCGCCGACGCCACCGGCGGCGCGCTGGCCCAGCGCGGCTACCAGTTCTGGGCCGACACCGTCAACGCCAACGGCGGCATCGAGGTCGCCGGCAAGAAGTACAAGGTGCAGCTCGTCGTCGAGGACTGCAAGAGCCAGCCGGACGCCGCCGCCGACTCGATCACCCGCCTGGTCGAGCAGGAGAAGGTCGACGCTATCTTCGGCGCCTACACGAGCGGCGTGCAGATCGCGATGAACCCGATCTGCCAGAAGTACCAGACGCCCTGCATCGCGGGCTCGGCCGAGTCGCCGGCCAACTGGTCCGCCAAGCCCCAGTTCACCTACGGCATCATCCCGTCGGTCGACCTCACCGCCGACAAGGCGCTCAAGTTCATCGTGGACACGGCGAGCACCGCACCGACGTCGGCGGCCATCCTGGGCGCCGACGAGCCGTTCTCCAAGGACGCGGCGGCCGGCTTCGCCCTGGGCGCCAAACAGGCGCAGCTACGCGTGCTGGAGAACTCGCTGTTCCCACCCGCTGCGGACCTCACGCCGATCCTCAGCGGCGTCGCGGACAAGCAACCCGACATCCTGGCGGTCGGTGGCCACGACACGGTCCTAATCGACGTGGTCAACACCTGCAAGTCGATCAAGTTCACTCCGAAGGCGATCATCATGCACTACGGCGTCACCGAGCCGTCGTTCGCGGACGAGCTCAAGCAGGACGCCGAGGGCGTGTTCGGGCTGGTCGACTGGATCCCGGAGTTCCCCTACCGCGACGACGTGTTCGGCACCGCGCAGAAGTTCGTCGACAACTACCAGGCCAAGTACGACAGCGCGCCCGATTACACCGCCGCGGCCTGCTCGGTGTCCGGCGAGGTCCTGCAGCTCGCGCTGCAGAAGCTCGGCAAGCCGCCGCACCTGGGCACCGAGGACCGGGTCAAGCTCAACCAGCTGATCGCGCAGACCGACATCGACACGTTCTACGGCCCGGTCAAGTTCGAATCCAGCGGCACGCACTTCCACGACAACACGGTGCCACCGCCCGTGCTCGTGCAGATCCAGAGGGGCAAGATCGTCGCCGTGGCGCCCGACGACGTCAAGCAGGGCCCGTTCCAGTATCCGCTCGAGCCCTTCACGTCTCGGTGAGGGCGCGAAGCCTGTGGTTGCAGGAGGCGCTTGCGGCGGCCGCGGAGGACGCGCCGCCGCTGTGCGGCGAGGTGCGGGCCGACGTGTGCATCGTTGGCGGCGGCTTCACCGGGCTGTGGACCGCGCTGGCGCTCAAGGAGCGGGACCCGTCGGTGGACGTCGCCGTCGTCGAGGGCGACATCTGCGGCGGCGGCGCGAGCGGGCGCAACGGCGGCTTCGTGCTCTCGCTGTGGGCCAAGTTCGAGGCCCTGGAGGGCGTATGCGGCTCCGCGGAGGCGCTGCGCCTGGCACGTACCTCCGCGGCCGCCGTGGGCGAGATCGTGGCATTCTGCCACGAGCACGGCATCGACGCCCACGTGCGCGAGGACGGGTGGCTGTGGACCGCAACGAACCCCAGCCAGGTCGGGGCGTGGAATTCGACGCTGATGGCGGTCGAGCGGTACGGCGAGCGGCCGTTCGAGCGCCTGCAACCCGGGGAGGTCGCCCGGCGCGCGGGGTCGCCCACCCACCTGGCCGGCGTGTTCGAGCCCACCGCCGCGACCGTGCAGCCGGCGCTGCTGGCGCGCGGGCTGCGGCGGGTGGCGCTCGAGCGCGGGGTGCGCATCTTCGAGGGCTCGCGGATGAGGGAGCTCGAGCGCGGGCGTCCGCCACGGGTGCGCACGGCGGACGGCGCGGTGACCGCCGAGCGGGTGGTGCTGGCCATGAACGCGTGGGCGACGCGGCTGCGGGAGGTACGCCGCTCGATCGTAGTGATCGCCAGCGACGTAATCGCCACCGCGCCGATCCCCGAGCGCCTGCGCGCGATGGGCTGGACGAGCGGCACATGCATCGACGACTCGCGGCTGCTCGTCAACTACTACCGGACCACGCTTGACGGGCGGCTCGTGTTCGGCCAGGGCGGCGGCATGCTCGCATTCGGCGGCTGGGTGGGCGAGAACTTCGACGGTCACTCGCCGCGCGCGGGCGAGGTCCACGCCGGGCTGCGGCACATCTACCCGGCGCTCGCCGACGTGCCACTCACCCACACATGGACCGGCCCGATCGACCGCACCGCAGTCGGCCTGCCATTCTTCTGGCGCATCGGCGGCCGCGAGGACGTGCTGTGCGGCGCGGGCTACTCGGGCAACGGGGTCGGGCCGTCCCGGCTGGGCGGGCGCATCCTCGCGTCCCTGGCCTTGGGGCTGGACGACGAGTGGGCGACGTGCGGGCTCGCGCGTGAGCCGACCGGCGGCTGGCTGCCGCCGGAGCCGCTGCGCTACCTCGGCGGCCGCCTAGTGCGCGAGGCGGTTGCCCGCAAGGAGCGCGCCGAGGACGCCGGTCGCCGCGCGTCGCGGCGCACGCTGGTGA
>Ga0307415_100000283_pt1 | contig 21941 bp, 19 predicted proteins | sample DK1Cmetagenome_FD_204524 | JGI IMG/M metagenome (GOLD analysis project Ga0307415, IMG submission 204524) | Maize rhizosphere microbial communities from greenhouse at UC Davis, California, United States - DK15-C-2 | ecosystem: Host-associated > Plants > Roots > Rhizosphere > Soil | place: USA...
CCATCTCTCGTACGTCGCAAACCGCGCCAGATCGAACCTCGGCCTGCTCGGTGAGGCGTCAGCGCGGCTCTCGAACCTCGTCGACGTCAAGCTGCCGGTCGGCTGGCTCGGTGACGTCGTGCTCGTCATCGCCCGCCCCTCCGGAGTTCCCGCCGACTCGGACCGGCACGCCGACGGCCTGGAAGCCCTCAGCGCCAACGATGCGCTCCTTGCGCCGCGCGCGGCCTCTCGTGAGTTGGAGGACGCGGCGGTTGACGTTGAGCACGACTAGGCCCGCCCCGACAAAGGGCAGAACATTGAGGGCGTGGACGACGAGCGCATACGAGAAGGCGCTCGTTTGCGGGATCCCGTAGGCCGAGAGCGCTACGATCGCCGCCGCCTCGAACACGCCTACTGCGGCGGGCGCCGACGGAATGATCATGGACAGGCCCGTCGCGATGACGACGAGAAGGCCTGCGGCGGGCGACAACCCGAGATCGAAGCCAAGCACCACGAACCAGAACGACACGGCGAGCACGAGCCACGAGAGGAGCGTCCAGAGGAAGCCGACAAGGCCCAGGCGGGGACTTCGCAGCGCGATGAAGCCCTGCATCAGATTCCTGGCGGCGGCCTCGACCCGCTCCGGGAAGAGAAACGGCAAGCGTGCGAGCGGCCGCAGGACGAAGCGGACCGGGCGCTCCCCGAAGACTCGCAGGACGACGACTGCGGCGATGAGGGCAAGCGTCAACGCGATCCCGAGAATTCCCGCGGCGCGAATCCAGGTCACTTCGGGAAACCAGGGAAGCGCGACGAACAAGAGCAGGAGCAGGGCGAGGACGTCGAAGAAACGCTCGATGACAACGGTGGCTGTCGTCTCCACGCGCGACGAGCCGCCAAGAGAGTGCAGGGCGACGATCCGGGCCGCATCGCCGGCGCGGAGAGGCAAGATGTTGTTGACGAACTGGCCTACGAGCAGCGCCTGGGTCGCCGGCCAGATCGCGGGCCTCGTCCTCGGTGAGAAGAGCACCCGCCAGCGAAGCACCCGCATGAAGAATCCAAGCGCCAGCGTCACGAGCGCAGGAATCAGCCACCAGTAGTTGCTCTCGCGCAGCGATGGGCCGAGCTCGCCGAAGTCGACGTCGCGAATCGCAACGTACGCGAATGCGACCGTGATCACGGTTGCCAGCAGAACGGAGCCGTAGCCGACGCGACGCCTGCCGAGCCGGCTCACCGAGCCTGCTCCGCCGCGACGCAGGCGAGGCTATAGACGGTGAACCTCGGGCCCCGCCACGTCTCGCACTTCGCCGGGAGACGGCGTGCGGCGGGCGCAACGCCGGACCGCAGGAATTTATCGGCCTGCTGGGTGAAGGGCGCCATGCCCGGCCACGGGTACTTTCGCGGGCGATTCCGTACGAGGAAGTAGTCCGCTCCGTACCGGGCCCTGAGCTGCACGATGGGTGCGACCGAGGGCCCGTAGGACGCCTCCACCATCAGAAACATCCGCGGGCGAATTACCTTGAAGAAGTCGACGTTCCACGGCTGGTAGAGCTTCCGCGAGATCACCACAGGGCGGCGGGCCGCGATGGGGATGCAGTCGAGGTCGCCGGGATCACCCGAGAAGATCGAGCTCTTCGGCAGCGTGACGACGTACCGGTAGAGCCCGACGTCCGAGCAGACCGCCGCACGGCTGCGCCCTCCACCGGCGAAAGCTACTTGCGCCACGAGCACGGCACCCGCAACGACCGCGGCGGCCGCGGCGGCTCGACCGATTCCGTTCTCGGCACCAGCTCGCACCCAGACGACGGCCGCGATCAGCAGGCCCACGGCGAGACCCAGGGCGATGTACGGAGCCGCCGCTTTGAGCCACGTGCCGAAAGCGACCAGAGAGAGCTGCGGCCCGAGTGGGAAGAGCGTCAGGGCCAGCAGGCCGAGGACGACGGGGACTCCCAACGCCGGAATCAACAAGATGCGGCTGCGCCGGGCCAGCGCTTCGAAGGTTGGGCGCGCAGATACGGCAATCGCGATGCAGAAGAAGGGCAAGAGCGCGTACGTGTACCGGTGGGGTAGATAGAGCCGAAAGAGGACCGCCTGCGCCGCGGCGTAGAGTCCAAGCCCCGCGATCGGCAGACACCAGACCTCCCAGCGAAGCAGGGTCGCGTTCCGAAGGCGCACCAGCAGAACGAACAGCGCAGCCACGGCCAGGATGCTGCCCGAGTCCCGTAGGTTGAATCCGCTGTAGTTGTGCTTCAGATACGCGAGCGTCGAGTTCGCGAAGTAATGCATCCGGCCGTCCGGCCCAAACTCCGGATACTGACGGGCTTGAGCAGCGGAGATCAACTCCTCCGAGTTCCCCGTCAAGAGCCGCGGCAGCAGGGCAGCCACCGCTACCGCCCCGACGCTCAGGCCACCCCACGCCAGCCGCCGCTTGTCGAAGACGAGGGTTCGTCCGTGCACGACCGCCGCAAGGAGCACGATCACGAGAGCGTCGAGAGCCGCGGGAGGGTAGAGGAGGATGCCGACCGGCGCGACGAGTGCTGCGGCGAGATTTTGCCTGCGGAGGGCGAAGAAGACGGCAAGCAGCAAGACCGGCTGCGCGAAGGCTCTCGGATGGCCGCCGCTGAAGCGGAGGACTTCCCAGGGAACGAGAAAGAGGGCGGCCGCCATCCACGCGGCGGGTCGCCATTGTGTGTGCGCGCGCACGATCCGGAAGATCAGCCAGACGGAGAGGGGCTGGAGCACGAGCGGCAAGATCTCTCCGAACACGACGGGGTCGATGACGTGGCTCGCGAGCCAGTAGAGCAGGCGGAAACCTTCGGGTTGATAGCCGGAGTCGATGAACGCACTGGTAAGCGGATCCCCGAATAACGCAGGGTCCTGGAATCTCCGCATCCAGAACTCGTGAATCTCCGCGTCCTGCTGGAAGACCCACTGTTGCGAGACAATCCTCCACTCGGCGTGCAGAGTGGCGAAAAAGGCGCCGGCGACGACGAGCACGTCCTCGAGCCACGGCATCCGCGTAACGAGAGCCCGTAGGGAAGGCCGAGGTGTCGTTTTCAGAGCTTGCGCAACCGACATGGTCTCCCCCGGGGGCGCACAGTAGCCGATGAGTAAGGCTCGGCCTGCGGCACCGGGAGGCAAGCGCCGTGTGACTTCCTCTTCTGCGAGCTACTCGCGAAGGCGACCCGCATACTGCTGGTCGTAGTAACGCCGGTACTCGCCCGACTTGATCGGCTCCCACCAGTCGCGACGCTCGCGGTACCAGGCGACCGTCTCGGCGAGACCTTGCTCGAAAGCACGGCGTGGCGTCCACCCGAGCGCGTGGATCCGGGTGGAGTCGAGGCCGTAGCGGCGATCGTGCCCAGGGCGGTCGGCGACGTGCCGCACGAGCCCCGGATCCGCGGCGCTGAGCTCGAGAATCAGCTTTGTCACCTCGAGATTGTCGCGCTCCTCTCCGCCGATGTTGTAGACGCCTCCCGGCTCGCCCTTGCGCAGGACGAGGTCGATCGCGGCGCACTTGTCCTCGACGTGCACCCACGCGCGCTGCTGGCGGCCGTCCCCGTAGACAGGAAGCGGCTCGCCGTCGAGGGCGTTCGTGACGAAGAGCGGGATCATTTTCTCCGGGTGCTGGAACGGCCCGTAGGCGTTCGCCCCCCGGGTGATCACGGCCTCGACACCGAAGGTGCGCACGTAGGCGAGCACCTGAAGGTCGCCGCCGGCTTTCGAGGCCGCGTACGGGCTCGACGGGCGCAGCGGATCGTCCTCCTTGGAAGCGGCCCCGGCGGGGACATCCCCGTAGACCTCGTCCGTAGACACCTGAAGGAGTCGCACCCCAGACTCGCGTGCCCATTCGAGGAGCACGTGCGTCCCGATAACGTCCGTGCGAACGAAGTCGCCGGCCGCGAGGATCGAACGGTCGACGTGTGTCTCGGCAGCGAAGTTGACCACCGCCGTGCAGCCTTCTCCCGCTCCGGCCACCGCGACGGGGTCGGCGATGTCGCCCTGGACGAACGTGTGCTCGACGCCCTCGAGATTCGCGAGGTTGCCCGAATAGGTGAGCTTGTCGAGAACGACCGCCTCGTCCCCGCCGGCGACGAGTCGCTTCACGAAATGGCTTCCGATGAAGCCGCAACCGCCTGTCACGAGGACGCGCATCGTCTCACTCTAAAAGCAGACGCTCGACGCAGGCACGGAGGCCCTCACGCCAGTGCGGAAGGCGGGGCGCTCCCGGACGCTCGCTGGCCAGGACCGAGTACGCGGGGCGGGACGCCGGGCGGGCGAGCTCTTCGGTCGAGATCGGAACGATGCGGCAGCGGCTCCCCGCCTGGTCGAAGATGGCTTCGGCGAACTCGGCCCACGTGCAGTCGCCTGCGGCGGCGACGTGCCACGTCCCGTACGGAAGATCGAGCAACTCACGCGTTGCCTGGGCTAGGTGGCCGACATACGTGGGACTCCCGCGTTGGTCGTCGACGACGCGGACCTCGTCCTGCCGGTCGGCGAGCGCGAGCATCGTCCGGACGAAGTTGCGACCCGTCCAGCCGAAGAGCCACGAGCTGCGAACGATCCAGCCCTCGCCCACCTCTCGCTCGCCCTCGAGCTTCGAGCGGCCGTAGACCGACAGCGGGTTTGGCTCGTCGGACTCCACGTAAGGCGCGCGCTTCGTCCCGTCGAACACGTAGTCGGTCGAGAAGTACACGACAGGCGCCCCCAGCGCGACGACGTTGCGCGTTCCCTCGACGTTCACGCGGAATGCGGCGTCGCTTTGTGCCTCCGCGCCGTCGACATCCGTCCAAGCCCCCGCGTGAAGAACCAGCTCTGGGCGGAGATCCAGGGGCTCGGTCACGTCATATGGACGCGCGTCTGCTGCGGGGAAAGCCTCTTGCAGGGCGGTTCCGAGCTGCCCCTGAGCCCCGGTTATGAGGACGCCCGGTCCCGTTCCGAAAGGATCGGCGATCGCGTACTCCAGACGTCTCGTACCCGCGGGTCATCCCACGGAATGCTGTGCTCGTCCGCATCGGACGGGTCGTACTCGGCCGTGACGTGGTAGCAGAAAACAACATCGGTGAGCGCCTCGAAGCCGTGCGCGTGATGACCGGGCACGTAGACCGCCAGGGGGTTGTCCTCACCGATGTCGGCCGTGAAGACCTCCCCGCTCGCCCGATCGAGCACAACGACGCGAGCGGTACCGACGAGGCAGGCGAAGAGGTCGTCCTGACCGCGCTCGTGGTAATGAAGGCCGCGGATCACGCCCTGGCGAGAAAAGGAGACATTCGTCTGGACGGTCGGCTTCGGCATGCGGCTCTCGCGCCGCACCTCGAGGAGCCAGCCGCGCTCATCGCGACGGAACTCGAGCGGAAGGAGCTCGAGCCCCTCGATCACCGGTTGGCGCCGTGCGTGCGCACGAAATCGTTGACCTCGTAGTACGCGTCGATCGACTCGCCGGCGTCTCCCCAGAACCCGTCGACGATGTCGTAGGCCATTGTCCCCTGCTCGACGTACCAGTTGTTTACGTCCGTGATCTCGAGCTCACCGCGTCCGGACGGTTCGAGCCCCGGAATGACCTCGAAGACCGAGGCGTCGTAGAGGTAGACCCCGGTGACCGCGTACTGACTCGGCGGTTGGTCAGGCTTCTCGATGATGCGGAGGACCCGGTCGCCGTCGAGCTCCGCGACACCGAGGTGGCGCAGGTGTCGCGGGTCGTCGATTCGCGCGAGCAGGATCCGTGCCCCGGCCTCCTGCTGCTCGAAGCTCTCCACGGCAGAACGAAACGACCGCTCGAAGATGTTGTCGGCCAAGACAACGGCGACGCGGTCGTCAGCCACGAACCTGGCCGCGAGACCGAGTGCTTCCGCAATCCCGCCTTCGCCCTCCTGATAGGCGTAGAAAAGCCGTTCGATCCCATGCTCGCGCCCGTCGCCGAGCAGCCGGAAGAACTCACCGGCATGCGTTCCTCCGGTGACGAGCATGATTTCTCGGACGCCGGCTCCCACGAGCGACTCGACCGCGTACGTCACCATCGGCCGGTCGTAGATCGGGAGCAGGTGCTTGTTGGTAATGCGCGTGAGCGGGTGGAGGCGCGTGCCCTTCCCGCCGGCGAGGACGACGCCCTTCATCTACTCCTCCAGCGTACCGCCCGTACCGGTGCCCGCGCGCGCGGCGAGGTCTGCCTCCGTGCGCAGGTCATAGGCCGGACAGTCTAAGAGCTCGTTTCAGAATGGGGCTCGTTGCCGGGGTGCGATGGGCGGATGCGAGGCCAGGACGCAGGGAGCGCTCGTATCGAATGAGATACGGGCGCGACTGAGGACGCCGCCTCGCGCCGCACAGCGCGTTCCGGCGGCACAGCTCTCATTTTGGAACGAGCTCTAAGACCCGGCTGCAGCCCGGGTAACTCCGCGGCCGGTGCGGAGAGCCCTCGTTACCGGTGGGGCCGGATGTCTTCCAACTCGCGAGCGGCGTCGAGACAAGCGTGAACGAGCTCGTCTCGCTCCTCGCAGATGTTAGCGCAGCCAAGCCCTGAGCAGAGCGTTGGCGAAGCCGAGCCCGTAGCGGAAATGGGGTCCCTTCTTCGAGGTGCCGGAAAGCCGGCGGGAGACAGTGACGGGCACTTCGCGGATCGTGAGCTTGCGCTTGGACGCCTCAAGGAGGAACTCCGCGACGTAGAACTGATCCTGGTAGAGCTCGATCTTACGCAGACCCTCGGCACCAATAGCCTGATAGCCACAGGAGGGGTCGGTCACGCGGGTCGTCGTCAGCGCGGACAAGAGCCAGGCGAAGACCTTGATCCCAAGCTCACGGGCCGTATGGTTCGGATCGGCCGCGCCGAGCACCCGCGAGCCGCTGACGAGATCAGCCTTGCCGGCGAGGATCGGCTCGACCAGGCGCGAGAGCTCGGCGGCCTCGTGCTGTCCGTCCGCGTCCATCGTCACGACGATCCGGGCTCCGGTCGTCAAGGCAAGGCTGAACCCCGTCCGGACCGCCGCACCCCCGCCACGGTTCATCGGGAGGCGCACGGCGGTGGCCCCTGCCGCCCGGGCTCGCTCGAGGGTGCCGTCGACCGAGCCGTCGTCGACGACGATCGGGCGTACGGGCAGCCCGGCGACTTCCTCGGGAAGGGCCGCGAGCACTTGCGGGAGGTTCGCCGCCTCGTTGTAGGCCGGAATGACGATCGCCACGGCACCGGCAAACTCGTCGGCCGACGCCGTCGTCCTGAACTGCTCCAGCGCGAGGCTCTCGATCAGACGCGTCACATCTCGACGCGTGCGCTCCTGGCGGTTTGCGAGCAGGTAGGTGAAGGCGTAGAGGACGGCGACCGCGATGACGGCCGCGCCGAGAATCCGCCGTCCGCCCCCCTCTCGGAAGGAAAGCTCGTCGAGGACTCTCGTGAAGACGAAGGGCTCGAGCGAGACGACGAGCAGCGGTACGACGAAGACGAGCAGCCGCAGCAGGAGGTCGCCATTGCCGATCCGGCCACGGCGGTACAGCCAGAAGGTGACGACCGCGAACCCGAGAGCGGCGACGAGCCCCGCGGCGCGAAGGGGAGTAAGCTCCATCTCGCTAGGTGGCGGGCTCGCCCATCGGCGCGGCACGCCATTGCGTCACGGGCGCGATCACGTCGATCATGACCCGGTCCTGGTGACGTTGGATCCTCTTGAGCATCGATTCGATGAGCGTCTCCGAGAGCAGGGTCGGCTCGAGCCCTAACTCGAGCAACTTCGTATGCGCCGGGTTGTAGTAGTGCTCCTCCAGCTCGAGCCGCGGATTGACGACGTGATCGACCTGCACATCGATCCCCAGCTCGCCCCCCGCGTGGTGCACCTTTTCCGCCAGGTCGGCGACGTTGAAGACTTCGGTGAACTGGTTGAAGACGCGGTATTCGCCAGGCCCCGGGGGATTCGAGGCGGTCAGCTCGACGCACTGGAGCGTGTCGACGATGTTGAGAAAGCCGCGCGTCTGGCCTCCCTTGCCGTACACGCTGAGGGGGTAGCCGATCACGGCTTGCACAGCGAAACGGTTGAGCGCCGTCCCGAAGAGCTCGTCATAGTCGAAGCGCGTGACGAGGCGTTCGTCGAGGCGAGTCTCCGGCGTCTCCATGCCGTAGACGACACCTTGGTTCAGATCGGTCGCCCGGAGACCCCAGACACGGCACGCGAAGTGGATGTTGTGGCTGTCGTGCACCTTCGAGAGGTGGTAGAGCGAGCCGGGCATCTTCGGGAACGGCAGGACGTCGCGGCGGCCCTTGTGCTCAATCTCGATGAACCCTTCTTCGATGTCGATGTTCGGCGTGCCGTACTCGCCCATGGTTCCGAGCTTGATCAGGTGGGCCTCCGGAGCGTGCTCCCGAATCGCCCAGAGGAGCTTCAGGGAGCCGATGACGTTGTTCGCCTGCGTGACGACGGCATGGTCGACGCTCTTCATCGACCAGGGAGCACTCGCCTGCTCGCCGTAATGGACGATGGCGTGCGGCTCGAACTCCCGGACGACGTCCGCGATGAACGTCCCCTCCGCGATGTCCCCGATGTAGTGCTCGATCGCCTTTCCGGCAACCTCGCGCCAGGCCTCGAGGCGCTCTTCGAACGTCGCGATCGGGGTCAGCGAATGCGAGCCTGCCTCCTCGACCCAGCGGCGGCGCGCGAAGTTGTCCACGACGGCGACCTCGTGCCCTCCGCCTGAAAAGCGCATGGCCGTCGGCCAGCCGAGGTAGCCGTCGCCTCCGAGGATCAGGACTCGCATGTCCTCACTTTGTTAGTCGTGGTCCTTGCCAGCGCGCGACGATACCAACCTTGGCGGGCGGGACGCGTCTCAGAGCGGGCAGCGCCGGGGCTGCACCCCGCCGGCCGGCGCCGTGCTCGAGCCGACGGCGAAGATCGTGACCGCAGGGTCGCGAACGACCGCATGGACGTTGGGCAGTGACGCAATGGCGTCCGCATCGCCCTCCGCAGGTGCACGCCCGCTGTCGCCCCAGCCGAACCACACGCGAGGCTTGACCACCACGAGGTATTGGACGCGCTCTTGCGCCAGGAAGCCGCGATGGGCCGCCGGATCGTGGAAGAAGGCATTCGCGCCGACGAGGACCGGTAGGACTCGCTTCAACACTTCCGGCCGCAGGAACGGCGCCATTCCCTCGGTCAGGGCTCGCCTCCCGGTCGTCGCCTCCCACGTTCCCGCCGTCCGGGCATTGGCGAGCATTCGAGCGTCACACGGAATGACCTCCGCGACGCGGTCGATGACCGCCCCGCCGCCGGCGGCGCTCCTCGGCGACCGGTCGCGCGGTATCAGGGCGACGGCTGCACCGATGGTAAGCACCCCAACTCCGACGGCGACCACGGCCGCCACGGTCTCCCTTCGTCGAGCGAACAGCGCCGTGATCGCCTCGAGAACCGTGGGCACGAGCAGTGCGGGGACGAGAGCCGCATAGTCATAGAGCCGTCGCACGCCGAACACGCCGGGGATGAGCGTCTCGTAGCGATAGCTGAAATAGAGCGCGGCAGCCAGAATCGCCGCGAGCAGCCCCCAGGCCACCACCACGAGCGGGACAAAAAGGCGAATGCGCCAGGCGATGGCGATGGTCGCGAGGGCGAGTGCCGCGAGAGCACCCACCGCGGGCCACGCGGCGCCCGGGCGGTTGACGGTGTGCTCCGCATAGACCCGGAAGATCTCGCGCGGCGGAATGAGGAAATGCCCGTGCCTTGCGGGTGGGGGCACTAGACGTCCGTACGTGAACGAGCGCGTTGGGTCGATGCTGGGAGGAAATTCCTCGAAGGCGGCGCCGCCGGCACGCTGGAAGCCGAGGTCGCCGCCGCTCAGCGCGATGACACCGACGTAACAGACGCCGAACACCGCGATCACGGCGGCCCCGCGCGCCAGGATCCGCCGTGCCCCGCCCCGGTCGACCAGCAACGCGCCGACCGCGTAGAAGACCAGGATCACCCCGGCGACGAACGTGGGCACGCCGTGCGTCAGGGCCGCGAGCGCCAGAAGTAAGCCGGCTACGGCGGCGGGAGCTCGCCGATCGCGGGTACGCAACGCGTAGATCCCCGCCACCACCGCGGAGAACGCCACCATACGGCCGACGTTCTCGGCCGTGTACCACCTCAGGTCGTTCGACATCTCGTGAGCGAGCGGCAGACGATCGGGCGCAAGCACGACGAGCGCGGGGACCGGCGCGAAGATGCGAAGGCCGAGCTCACGGCCAAGCGCCAGAAGCGCCGCAACCAGGCCGACCGCGATGACAACGAGGATGGCGTGCATCGCCGGCAGCGGATCCGGCCCCACGACGAAGGAGACGCCGCCCTCGAACGCGTTCAGTACGACCTTGTTCACGGTGGTCGGAATCTGCATGCCCCACTGCTGGGTCTGGGCCGGAACGTGACCCGCCGACGCCACCTCGAGACCGTCCGCCCAGTAGCGCCAGGCAGGCCGGTGCCCGAGGTTGAGCGCCGCGGGCTGAAGTGGCCAAATCACAGCCACCGCGAGAAGGAGCCCAAGGCTGGCCGCGAGCGCGAACGGCCTCTCGCGGGCCTGGCTGACCAGCGCCGCGCCGTGCGCGCGCGGCGAGGCGCGCCGAAGAGCAACCGCCCAGAGCGCCAGAGTGGCGAGAACAACGGCGGCGATGAACGTCGGGCGCGAAAACACGTGCGCGAGAGCCAGGAGGACCGCCACGCCCGCGACGAGCGCATAGCCGAGCCCGAAGGCGAGCGCGATCCTGCTCTCGATGGAGACTGCGCCCGGCGCCGCTAAGGCGAGGGCAGCGCCGACGCCCGGAACAAGCAGGAGCGCGGCCACGACGACAATCGTGGCCGTCATGCTCCGACTAAGCGCTCCCCTTGGACGTTTCGAGCCGGATCCGCGCCCCGAGAGTCGGGTGCGATGTCAGCGAATCGGATCTGGCTTCGTCTCCGCACCGCAGCCGGCGACGATACCAGCGCCCCGCTTCGAGGCGCCCGGCGAAGCTCAGGTGCTCCGTGACCATGCCCACGGCCGGAGCAAGACCGCCCGCTCGTTCGCCGGCAAGGCGAGGGGCAGGAGCGCGAGGTAAGCGGTGAATCCGCAAGCCGCAGTCGCCGCCAGGGAGATCCACCACGACTGGCCGGCAACGACCACGTGCGCGCCCAGCGCGGCGAGCCCGGCGCCGGCAGCAGGCAAGGCCAACCGCGCGTACGCCCACTCGTAGGGCTGGATACCAACGCGCCGGCGGACCTGTACGAGCCGAACGATGTTCAACGTCGCGACGCTCACGGCAGCGGCGGTCGCTGTCCCCTCCATCCCGAACGCCGCTGTCAGCGCAACTGCAAGTCCGACGAGAAGGCCGACGCCGAGGATGTTGTCGAGCAGATCGAGCCCGGTGAACCCCGTCATGATGAGGATGAAGCCGACGCTTCCCGTGGCCACGTTCACCACCTGGCCCGCGAGCAGGATGCGAAGCGCGTCCTCCCCCGCCTCGAATCGGCTCGAGAACGCACGGAGAACGTCATCGGCGCCGACGAAGAGCACGATCAGGATCGGCAGCGTGGCAGCGAAGGCCCAGCGAGTGCTGCGCTTGAAGAGATCGTCGAGGCGTTCGCGCCGCCCGCGCGCGTGCAGGTCGGCCGCGAAGGGCGAGAAGACGAGGTTGAGCGAGGTGAGGAAGAGGAGGAGTACCTGCGACACTCGGCTGGCCGCCGCATAGGCGTCCAGCTTCGTCCCGTGCTCGAAGGCCGCCAGTACCCACAGGTCGACCCAGAAGACGGACTGCGCGAGCAGTGCCGCGGGGGCGCGGGGAGCGCCGTACCGTAGCGCCGCCCGCACCTCCAACCTTGTCGCCGGCCGCTCAGCGAAACCGCGAGCCTCCCGCCGCCAGAGAAGAGCGGCCGCCAGCGCACCAAGCAGCCAGGACGCGTCGTAGGCAAGGACCGCAGCGTCGGTGGCCCCCCCGGCCACGATGGCAACCCCCGCGATAGCAAGCCAGAGAACGGGTTGCCCCACCCAGAAGACATAGAGGGTCTGGCGCATCTGGCCGAGCCCGCGGGTCGCGCCGAGGTAGACGTTGGCCACGGCGATCAGGGGCACGGCGGCGGCCGCGAGCGCCACCACCCGTCCATAGCGGTCGTAAAACACGGACGTGGCGGCGAGGATCCCCGCGAGGGCGACGCTGGCCACGAACGCGACGAGGGCACAACGATCGACAAGGCTGCGGAGATGCGCGTGCGCGCCTGCGCCCCGGCCGATCGCGACGAGGCGTATCGCGGCCATATCCATGCCGAACCGGCTTCCGGCGGAGGCTACAAACGCGACCTGCACCGCTACCGTCACGAGCCCGAACGCGCCCGGAAGAAGGGCATGACCGAGCAGGATCTGGACGCCGAGAGCCGCCGCTACACCGGCAACGAGACCGACGACGTTCGTGGCCGTGCCCACGAGCAGCGTGCGCTCTTCGATCATGCGCGGTAGTTTCGCTCTATCTGCGGCCGTGCTACTCGAGGTAGCCGAGGCCGCGCAGCCGCTCCTCCACCGCCCGCTCCTCCTCCGCGCTGAACACGCCAATCGGTTCCGCAATTGCGGCCGCGGTCGATTCGCCGTCCGGTTCGAGCCCCACCGTCTCGGCGATCAGGCCGGCGAAGTCGGTGAGCGAAATCTCCGGTCCCTCGGTTTGCGTGATTCCGGGACCGGCCACCACGTAGACGCCCTCCGGCCGGTGGTCGCCTGACAGCCAGTCTGCGGACTCGGTGAGCCGGCGGGCGTGCGAGAGGCTGTACAGAGGCGCGGGCTGGAGCAGGAGGTCGGGGGCGCGATCGAGGTAGGCGCCCGAGAGGACCTCCTCCTTGCGCACAACCCTGTCGATCGGATGCTTACCCGTCTCTTCGTCGGTGAACTCGAGCAGCGCGTGGCTGACCTCGTCGCGAACCCGCTCGTAGTCGGCGCGCGCCACGGTGCCGTGCGGCTCGCGTCCCGCCAGATTGACCGAGACGCCTTCGCCCGTCGAGACGACGCTGGTGTACGCGTGCGTGTGGGCCCAGTCGATCGGGGGTGTCGGGAGCCTCACCCGCCCGTGGAGGCCGAGCCGGTCGTACACCACCCGCGCCAGCGAGCGGACGCGCCCCCAGGACAGGAGGTTCACGAGCGTCGAGCCGCGGCCGAAACGCAGATAGCCGAGCCGCTCGAGGACCTTGTTCATGGACACCGCTCTCGTGCAGGGGTGATGCCCGTGGTCCGACATGAGGATCACGAGATCGTCCTCATCGGTGCGCTCGACGAGCGAGGCGAGCTCCTGGTCGAGCAGGCGGTAGACGTCGCGCACGTGCTCGGCAACCGGGGAAGTCGTCGCCTCTTCGTAGGCGGGATGGCCGGGATGGACGTATTCAAGGAGGCAGTGCTGTAGGCGGTCCGGCGACACGAAGACCAGGCACGCAACGTCCCACGCCTCTTCGTCGAGAAGCGTCCGCATGGCCGCCGCCCGTTTCCGGATGAGCGACTCGAGCTCGGTCACGAAGTCGAGCGGGCGGTTGCGGAAGGTGGTCCAGGACCCTCCGTTGATCGGCCAGCCGAGCCGTGGCCCCGCCTCTGCGGGATGGCTGTACGCAACGCGCGAGGGCAACACCCCACCGGCGATCGCGACTCCGCGGATCTCCGGAGGTGGATACGTGAGCGGGACGTTCACGAGCAAAATCGTCTTGCCGGCCTCGGAGAGACGCTCTGGCCACGTCGGAGCGAGGATCGACCGCGAGGAGACGGGGAGGCGGCGCGCCGCTCCCGGCCGGTACTCGAGGATGTCGAAGACGCCGTGCCCACCGGGGTCGCGACCCGTCAGGAACGTGGGCCACGCCGCCCATGAGTGCGACGGAAGGCAGGAGCGCGAGACTCCGCGACGGCCGCGCTCGAGCAGCGCGCGCAACGCGGGGAGCTCGCCGGCGGCAAGGAGCGGGTCGAGGACGTCCCAGTCTGCGCCGTCCCAGCCGACGACGAGGACGCGGTTCGCCATTCGCGGGACATTAGCGTACTGCCTGCGAGTGCCCCGCTAGCATCCTGGTGCATGGCGCCTCGTGCACTCGTCATCGGCCTGGATTGCGCGCCGCCCCAGCTCGTCTTCGAGCGCTGGCGCGACGATCTTCCCACCCTCCGCGCGCTGATGGAGCGTGGCCGCTACGGCGTCCTGCGGAGCTGCGACCCGCCGATCACGGTACCCGCATGGGCCTGCATGACGTCCTCTCGCAGCCCCGGCGCGCTCGGCATCTACGGCTTCCGGAATCGTCGCGACTACTCCTACGACGGGCTCTCCATCGCGGATTCCCGAGCCGTGCGAGTGCCCCGCGTCTGGGATGTTCTCTCGGCGCGCGGGCGGCCGGTGATCGTCATCGGGGTTCCCCCGACCTACCCCGTGAGCGCCGTCAACGGCGTCATGATCTCCGACTTCCTGACGCCCGATACGGAGCGGGCGCAATACACGTATCCGGTCGAGCTGAAGCAGGAGATCGAGGGCCTGGTCGGCCGCTACATGGTCGACGTCGACAACTTCCGCACCCCGGACAAGGGGCGGCTGCTCGTCGACCTCGAGGAGATGACGGAGAAGCGCTTCCGGGTCGCCGAGCACCTGCTCGAGACGAGGCCGTGGGACCTCTTCTTCATGGTCGAGATCGGAACCGACCGGGTGCACCACGCTTTCTGGCGTTTCGCGGATCCCGAGCATCGTCTGTACGAGCCCGGAAATCGCTTCGAAGCCGCCATGCTCGACTACTACCGCGCGCTCGACGAGCGGATCGCTCGTCTGCTCCGCTTCGCCGGCGACGACACCGCGGTGCTCGTGGTCTCCGACCACGGCGCCAAGCGGATCGACGGCGGCATCTGCGTGAACGAATGGCTGCGCCGCGAGGACTACCTCGTCCTCAAGGAAGCGCCTGCGGAGCCGACGCGGTTCACACCCGACATGGTGGACTGGGCCCGGACGGCGGCCTGGGGCGAGGGCGGCTACTACGCGCGCATCTCGCTCAACGTCGCCGGCCGCGAGCCGGAGGGCACCGTCGCTGCGAACGATTACGACGCCCTTCGCGAAGAGCTGAAGGTCGGGCTCGAGGCGCTCGGCGACGACAAGGGTCGGCCGATCGGGACCGTCGTGCATCGCCCCGAGGATCTCTATCCCGAGCAAAGAGGGATCCCTCCGGACCTGCTCGTGTACTTCGGCGACCTCTTCTGGCGCAGCATCGGGCAGGTGGGAATGGGCGCGGTCCACGTCTTCGAGAACGACACCGGCCCGGACGACGCCAACCATGCGTCCGAGGGCCTCTACCTGATCGCTGCCCGCGGAATCGAGAGCGGCGCGGGCGAGGAGCGCGACCTGCGCGATATCGCGCCGACCCTGCTGACCCTGCTCGGAGAGCCCGTGCCGGCCGAAATGGAAGGCCGGAGCCTCGTTTAGCGCGCCGGCGCGGCCGCTCGCTCCTCGGGCGCGACGGGCGTCGGCCGGCGGCTTGCTGCGACTTCTGCGATCAAGGCGTCCCACTGCGGCCCCACGGAGGCCAGGCTGTAGGCGGCCGCCATCTCCACGGCCGCAGGGCCCAAGCGACGACGCAGATCCTCGTCCTCGATCAGCTCGAGAATCCCGCTTGCAAGACCGTCGACGTCCCGCGCGGGAACGAGGATGCCGTTCCGATGGTCGTCCACGACGTCGGCGGGGCCGGTCGGACAGTCGAAGCTCACGATCGCCATTCCCTTGCTCATCGCCTCGAGCAGAACGAGCGGGAAGCCCTCGAACCGCGAGCTGAGCACGAAGATCGACGCATTCGCCATCTCCTCCTCAAGGTCGCGAGGGCCGGGCAGCGCAATGGCCTCGGAGAGTCCTCGCTCGGCGACGAGGCGCTGGAGGTCGTCGCTACGATCGCCCCTGCCGCAGATCCGCAGACGCCAGTCGGGATGCACTCTCGCGACTCGACCCCACGCCTCGATCAGCATGTCGAAACCCTTCTGCGGTGTGAGCCTTCCGGCGGCCAGCACCGTCTTCGCCCCGAGGTCGGCTCTCGGCCCGCCCATCGGGGCGACGCTGTTGGGAATCCGCACGAGCCGTGTCCGCCCAGAGAGCACCTTCTCGTACTCGCGCAGATCTTCGTCGGTCAGCACAGCGAGAGCGTCGAGCCCTGAATACCGCCGCTGGATCGACTTTCTGAGCGGGCGCGAATGTGAGGTAAGGTGCATGTGTTCCTGGCCGATCGTCGTGAAACCGGGCAGCGCGAGCTCGATCGCGATCAGGTTCAACCCCGGTCGGGTGCCGATCAGGACTCCTGCTTGCCGCCGCAGCCTGCGCACGAGCATGAGATCGACCCAGAGGTTGCACACCTTCGCCGCTCGATCGGCTGGGTGCATGAGCGCGCTCGGGAGCAACCTCAGGATGCTGCGCAGAAGCCGCAGCCTCGGCGGAGTCGCGCCGGGCCGCTCGTCGTCGAGCGCGGTCACCTGCACGCCCGGAGGAAATGTGAAGAACGGCTCGTCGCGCCGGCGGTACACGCTGAGGATCTCGACCTGGTGGGTCTTGGCGAGATGGCCGGCGAGGTTGTGCACCGTGCGAATCGTGCCCCCCATCCCCCACGCGCTTACGAGCAAGATGACCACGCGGCGATCCGCGTTCGCCGCGGCGGCCGCCGGCGGCTGCGCGCGGGCGTACCGGCGCAGCGCCAGACGCACGGGGGCGAAGACGGCGCGCTTGCTGCGCCGCACGACGTAGCCCGCAATTCGTCGCATCGGCGGCATAGCGATCTATCCGCTCCGGTACGCCCGAATCAGGATTTCGGCAACCTCGGGACGTGAGAACTCAACCGGTGGCAGCTTCCCCTCCGAGAGCAGCTCCCGCACCTTCGTCCCCGAGAGGAAGACGTGGTCCTCAGCGGGATGCGGACAGGTCTTCGGCGTCGCCATCTGGCCGCACGTGCGGCAGAAGAACGCATGCTCGAAGAACATCGGTTCGATGTCGAGCTCGTGGGGCTCGAACTCGTCGAAGATGAGCTGTGCGTCGTAGGTGCCGTAGTAGTCGCCTACGCCGGCGTGGTCGCGGCCGACGATGAAATGAGAGCAGCCATAGTTCTTGCGGCAGATTGCGTGCCAAACGGCCTCGCGCGGCCCCGCGTAGCGCATCGCCGCAGGAAACGCGGACACGACGACACGATCCTTCGGGTAATAGCTGCCGACGAGCACGCCGTAGGCCTGGACGCGGGTCTCCGCGGGGACGTCGTCCGACTTCGTCTCGCCGATGAGCGGGTGGATGAGCAGGCCGTCCACGGTCTCGAGGGCGCACTTCGTCAGGTACTCGTGGGCCCGGTGGATCGGGTTGCGGGTCTGAAAGCCGACCACGCGGCGCCATCCGCGCTCGGTGAAGAGCGCCCGGGTGTCGGCGGGGTCGCGGTGCAGCTCCGGGAAGGCAGACTCCAGCCGCTCGAACGCCGTCACCGCCCCGGCGACATAGTGGTCGTGCTGTGAGTAGAGCCGGGCGACGCCGGGATGAGCGTCATCCGTCGTCCGGAAGCACTGGGCCGCCTCGCGCTCCTTGTCGTACTCGAAGACCTCCTCGACGTCGAGCACGGCGAGGACTCGCCCGGACTCGTCCGCCAGCGCGATGCGATCTCCAGCGGGAGCGCTCTCGACAGCGAGGCAGACGGGGAGCGCCCACGCCAGGCCGTTCGCGAGTCGCATCTCCTCGACGACGCGCTCGTAGTCGTCGCTGCCCATGAAGCCGGTCAGCGGAGAGAGGGCACCCGACGCGAGCATGTCGAGGTCGGAGGCCTCACGCGATGTCAGGCGTACGGTCTCGAGCTCATCCACGCCTTCGGGGCGCACGCCCGTCCGGTCGACGAGCTCGCCGCCGTGGGGGCGGATGAGGTGAGCTTCGGCGACGGCGGTCAAACTCTCACTTCTCCGTACAAAAGCCCGAGCTCCTCGAGCTTGTCGACGACCGACTGCGCACTCTGCTCGGGCGTCTCGCCCTCGGTGTTGACGACCAGCTGCGGGCTCGTGGGCGCCTCGTAGGGGTCGGAGACACCGGTGAACTCCTTGATCTCTCCCGAGAAAGCCTTCTCGTAGAGACCCTTGACGTCACGCTCGGCGCAGGTTTCGACGGAAGCCTCGACGTAGACCTCGACGAACGCCCCGAACTCCTCCACCATCCCGCGAGCCTTGCCGCGCGTCTCCTCGTAAGGCGAGATGGCGGAGACCAGCACTGCCGCGCCGTGCCGGGTGAGCCGCGAGGCGACCCAGCCGATCCGCTCGATGTTCGTGTCTCGGTCCTCCTTGGAGAACCCGAGCCCCTTCGAGAGATGAGTGCGCACGACGTCGCCGTCCAGGTACTCGACGGTCCTGCCCGCCTCTTCGAGGCGGCCACCGACGATCTCGGCGATCGTCGACTTCCCGGCTCCGGAGAGCCCCGTGAACCACAGCGTGAATCCGTTCGTCATGCCTTCCTTTCGTCTTCCACGTGGATGCCGCAGTCAAGTTTCAGCGTCGGGGAACCCATGGTTCCCCCGCGGAGCCCCCTCCTTCTGGAGCTCGGCGACTGTCAACTCTTGTCCTCCAAATGAATGCCACACTCAAGTTTGTCGGAATCCGCCCACCGACCGGCCCGTTCCTCCTCGTCGGGGCGCGTCGGCCGCGTGCACGGAATGCAGCCGATCGAGCGGTAACCGGCGTCGTGGAGCGGGTTGAACGGGATGTCGTTCGCCTTGATGTAGCGCCAGACCTCCTCCTCGCCCCAGTCCGCGAGCGGCTGGATCTTCCAGACGCCGTAACGATCGGAGCGCTCGACCTTGCGGGCGTCGGCGCGCGAAGGTGACTGGTCGCGGCGGATGCCGGAGACCCAGGCGTCGTAGGGCTCAAGCGTCTGGATGAGCGGCTCGACCTTGCGGATGTGGCAGCAGCGGTCGGGGTTCCGCTCCCAGAGGTTCGGGCCCTCCTGCTTGTGCTGCTCGGCGACGGTGATGATCTCGGGCCGGATCAGCTTGAGCCCGTAGCGCTCGACGATCCGCTCCCTCGTCTCGTAGGTCTCCTTGAAGAAGAGGTGCGTGTCGAGCTCGACGACGTCCATCTCGAGCCCGAGCTCCGTGACCATGTGGACGAGCACGGACGACTGCTTCTGCCAGGAGCAGGTGAGGCAGAGGCGGTCACCGAACTCGCCGTAGGCCCAGCGGAGGACTTCCTCCGCGGGCAGGGCCTCGATCTCAGACTCGGTCAGCGAAAGCCGGGTGCTCATGGAGGAGAACTGCCTTGAGGGTGTCGGAGCGAAGCCCGAGGCGAAGCGTCTCGAGCGGGATGACCTCGTCGGGCGCGATGTTGCCGAGGTTGACCTCAGGCCCGAAGCGGCGGACGAACCAGCCCTGCGAAGCCTCCGTTGGGGCCTCGAAGATGATTTCGCCGAAGTCGATCCCGTGGACGATCTCGTCGATGAGGCCGGTTCGCATCTCGCCGGTCGGGCGGAAGATGCCGGCCGTGCCACCCTCCCGCGCTTCGGTGATGACCTTCCAGGCGCCGGCGTCGAGCTCGTCCTTCATCCACTCGACCCACTGGTACGGGGCGTAGACGACGTCGGCGTTCTTCGAGCCGACCTCGGACATGACGACGAAGTCCTTGGCGAGCTCGGCGATCAGCTCGAGCTTGCGGTCGTGCGGGAGGTCGATCGTGCCGTCCGACACCTCGACGTGCGTGATGCCCTTCTGGGCAAGCCACGATCGGTACTCGTCGAGCTTGTCCCGGCCGACGACCGCCTCGAAGAGCGTTCCGCCGCAGACGATGGGCACGTCGAAGGAGCGGTAGAGCGCGATCTTGTCCTCGAGGTTGCGGGTGACGTACGAGGTGCCCCAGCCGAGCTTGACGATGTCGATGTAGTCGCCGGCCGTCCTGAAGAGGCCCTCGACGTGGACAAGGTCGAGGCCCTTGTCGATGACGTGTGTGAGCCCTTGCGTGCGTGGCTTAGAGGAACGCGCGGGCAGGTCGAGGAAGTCCTCGGGGCCGTTGTTAGAGCCGTGCATAGAGATCCTCCAGTCGCTTGCGGGCTTGTTCCTGAACGTCGTGGTAGAGCGAGTTGCCGTGCGCGTCGATCGCAACCGTGAGAGGGCCGAAGTCCTTCACGCGGAACTTCCAGAGGCACTCGGGCATGAGCTCCTCCCAGGCCACCTCCTCGATCGCCTCGATCTGCTCGGTCTCGAGCGCCGCCGCCCCGCCGACGATGGCGAAGTAGACCATCCCGTGGCGACGCATGGGCTCGATCGCCTCGTCGGGGAGGCCGCCCTTGCCGCAGATCGCGCGCACGCCGTAATCGCGGCCGAGCGGCTCTGTGAAGCGCACCATCCGCGCGCTCGTCGTCGTGCCGATCGAGACCTTTTCGTAGCGGCCAGGGCCGAGCTTGCGGACGCCGGGAGCCGTGTGGAGCAGGAACGCGCCGTTCAGGTCCATCGGCGGCTCGATCCCCTGGTCGAAGATGCGGATCTGCGTGCGGTCGCGGATTCCGATGATGTGCCCGTCGACGGTGACGGAATCGCCCGCGCGGAGCTCGCGGATCTTCTCCACGTCGGTCGGAAAGGTCATGTGCCGCTCAGCCATCACGTCGGGGTCAGACCCCACCACGTCCAAAAAGGACAGGTGTAGGGGCGGTTTGCAGGGCCTTTTCAGTACGCCCGTCCCGTGCAGACAGGGCTGAAGCGGCCATCGGAGGGGTCAGACCCCGGTGTCTCGAAAAGACAAGCATCAGGCCTCCCGGTCGTAGTCGATCGAGCCGTCGGCCGAGATGTGCGCGGTCGCGCGGCGAGCGGCCCAGCACTGGTAGTTGACCGCGACGGGGTTGAGCGTCATGTGCGTGTCCGCATGCTCGACATGCGCCGAGAGCACGGTGACGTCGCCGCCGAGTCCCATCGGGCCGATCCCGGTCTGGTTCAAGAGGTCGAACAGCTCCTCCTCGAGCTTCGCCACCTCGGGATCCGGATTCCGGGTCCCGACGGGCCGTGCGATTGCCTCCTTGGCCAGGTGCATCGCATAGTCGGCCGACCCGCCGATGCCGACGCCGACGATCCCAGGCGGACAGGGCTTCCCGCCCGCGCCGACGATCGAGTCGAGGACGAAACGCTTGATGCCCGCCACCCCGTCGGCCGGAGTGCACATCTTCAGGAAGCTCATGTTCTCGGAGCCCGAGCCCTTGGGGATGCACTTGACATCGAGGCCGTCCCAACCGGGGATGAAGTCCCAGTGGACGATCGGCACGCGGTAACCCACGTTGGGGCCCGTGTTCTCGCGCGTGAGTGTGTGCACCGTGTTGGAGCGCAGCGGATGCTCCTCCGTGGCTCGCGCCGTCCCGTCGTAGAGAGCCTCGTAGATCCGCGCGGGGTGGAGCGGGAAGTGCTCGCCGACGCGGCAGTAGTAGACGGCGATGCCCGTGTCCTGGCAGACGAGCGTCTGCTGGTCGTCGGCAATGCCGACGTTCTTGATGATCGTGTCGAGGACGCGCTGCCCAGGTGTCGAGGTCTCGCGTCCACGAGCGTCACGAATCGCGTCCCGAAGGTCCTGCGGGATGTCCTTGAGCGCCCAGACGTAGAGGTACGCTGCAGCGTCCTCCACCGCCCGCTGGACGTCGGTCGCGAGGACGCTCACGCCGCGGCCCTTTCCGCCGCGGCGCGGCCGGCGCGGCGGCCGAAGACGCAGCACTCCAGCAGCGAGTTCCCCATCATGCGATTGCGGCCGTGCGTGCCCCCGGCGATTTCCCCGCACGCGTAGAGGCCTTCGACCGTGGTCTCGCCACGTTCGTCGATCCGCAGGCCTCCGTTCTGGTAGTGGAGCACCGGGTAAGTCAGGATCGGCTCGGCAAGGGGGTCGATGCCCGCCGTGCGATAGCGGCGCAGCATGTAGGGGAGGGAGATCTCGGCGTCTCGCTCGGAGATCCGCGTGGTGTCGAGGACGACGGCGGGGCGGCGGTCTGGCGTGTCCACGCCCTTCCCCTTCTCGACCTCGTCGAAGATCGCCTGGGAGACCTGGTC
>Ga0307415_100000284_pt1 | contig 21936 bp, 14 predicted proteins | sample DK1Cmetagenome_FD_204524 | JGI IMG/M metagenome (GOLD analysis project Ga0307415, IMG submission 204524) | Maize rhizosphere microbial communities from greenhouse at UC Davis, California, United States - DK15-C-2 | ecosystem: Host-associated > Plants > Roots > Rhizosphere > Soil | place: USA...
ACGGCGAACGCCGCCAGCGCCACAAATGCGGTCACGGCAATGGCGGCGAGAACAGCATGGGACAGCGCCCGGCTCGCGACGCGCCACACCGCTTGCGCCACGATCGCCAGCACCGCGGGTGCCAACCCGGCGAACACCGACGCCACCACGGTGGTGTCGCCGAAGCCCACATAGATGACGGAGAGCGCGAGCAGCGCCACCATGCCGGGCAGCACGAACAGGATGCCGGCGACCAGGCCACCTCGCAGGCCGTTGAGCAACCACCCGATGTAGATGGCCAACTGCTGAGCCTCCGGGCCCGGAAGCAACATGCAGTAGTTCAACGCGTGCAGGAACCGCCGCTGCCCGATCCACCGCCGCTGGTCCACCAGCGCCCGCTGCATCACGGCGATCTGGCCCGCCGGACCACCAAACGTCTGGAGCGAGATCAGAAACCACGCGCGTACGGCCTCGCGGAACGGCACGACGTCCCCGACCGCCGTACGAGCGACGCCGACATCGGGTGGCGGGTCCGCCGACGTTCCCCCGGTCATCGGACCCATTCCGCTGTCCGGTGCGATCCGCCGATGTCAGTGCGGGCTCGCTGGCCCCGTCGCACCGGTGGACAGCGAGGCGACGAGTGCGGCGACACGCCGACGCAACTCCTCCACCATGGCTTCATCGAAATCCCCGTTCTCCAGCCGCCACGCCTCCGCGCCGGGTACGGCGCCGTCCGGACAGTCGATCGCCACCACCATCGTCGCGTCGGACGGGGCGGACAGCGGTCGGGGAAGCGCGGAATCGAGGTGCCGGGCCGCGTCGGACCCGGCCAGAAGTCGCGGCGCGTGCTCGCTCACCGTGGCCTGTGGTTCGATGCCGGCCGTGGTCGCCGACCAACCGGGCGGGGCGACGGTGTCGAACCAGGCGGCGGCGATGCGACTCTTGCCGGCACCATGGGGACAAACAAACAACACGGTGGCAGCCATCGATCCTCCCTGTTCCCGGTCACCGTAACCCCGGTTGCATCACCGGCCAAGCCCGGGTAGACCCCTACGAGCGGCGCTGGCAAAGTCCGCAACCCGCAACCTATGTAACCGTGGTTACCATCATGCTGTCAATCTGCTCTATGATGGGCGTGGACGTGGGGTCGAGGCAGGAGGAGCGATGATGTCGACGCCGCCGCACGAATGGGTGCTGCTGGCCTATCGGCTACCGCGCGAGCCGTCGACCCCGCGGATCGCGGTGTGGCGCAAGCTGGAGCGGTTGGGCGTGGCCCGACTCCTGGACAGCCTGGTGGCCCTCCCCCGCGACAGGCAGACCCAGGAGCAGCTCGAGTGGCTGGCCGAGGAGATCACCGACGTTGGTGGCGAGGCCACCATCTGGTTCGCCGCGCCCGGCAGCCGGGCCCAGCAACGCGACCTGGCGGCCGCGATGGCGCAGAGGATCGCCGAGGAGTACCGCGATCTCATGCGGTCCATCGCCGAGGCCAGGATGGAGACACCGGGGATTCGGCGCCGAGCGCTCGGGCGACTCCAGCGCGAGCTGCGCACAATCGAAGCCCGCGACTACTTCCCACCCCCGGAACGCGAGCGCGCCCGACGCGCCCTGCAACAGTTGGCCTCGGCGGCCGACCTGCCCGCGTAACCGTCGGGCTCCTACGCCGGCCGTCGACCGAGTAGCACGGCGCGGCGATGGTACTCATACAGGCCGTCGAAGATCCGACTGGCCACATCAAGCACCTGCTGATCGTCAAGGGTCATCGCCAGGCCGCGCAGGACCACGTCCAGGCCCGCCGCTTCCGGGACGTCGTACCGTTCATCCTCGAGATCGGCTTCATGCACGATGGCGGCGATCCGCCACAGGACCGGATCCGGTAGGTCGTGGCGGCGCAGTATGGTCTCGAACGTGCAGTCCCCGCCATGATGGCCCAGCTCCACACCGCGCATGTCGAAGGGTGTCGCGTCGGCCGGCACCTCGGCCGGATCCTCGACGAACACGAACTCCGCTTCGGGATCGACCTGCCGACGGATCAGCCAGGCGCACGCCGCCCGATCGATATGGATCCCGGCGCGCGTGGCCCATTTCATGCCCCAGTGCCTCCGCTCGATGCCGCGCCAGCCGTCACCTACGTTGCTGCAACCACGGTTACGATCATCGTGGACCGCCGCCGAACTCGCAAGACGATCGTCGGTCGATCAAGGATGCGGCGGCTTCAAAGATCAAGCTCTTCCCAGTTCCATCCGATCTCCTCGAGGGCCAGCAGCGAGGCGAAGTGGCTGTCGGTGCTCGCCAGCATGGCGGGTGAGCCCTCTTCGATGATCCGACCGGCGGCGACGACGACGATGCGGTCGGCGTGGCGCGCCGTGGCCAACCGATGCGCCACGGTCAGGATCGCCGTCCCGTCCGGCTGGACGTGCTGGCGGAGCGCTGTACGGAAGGCGGCGTCGCTCGCGCCGTCAACGACAGCCGTGGCCTCGTCCAGGAGCAGGACCGTCGGCCGCGACACCAGGGCTCGGGTCAGCGCCAGTAGTTGTCGTTGCCCGGCGGAGAGGGTGATCCCCTCGCCGCGTCCGCTACCGGCGAGAATGGACTGATACCCGTCCGGCAGGGCGTTGACAAAGGTGTGAGCGCCCGTGATCCGCGAAGCGGCGACGACATGATCAGCGGTGATGGTGGCATCGCCCAGGGCGACGTTGTCGTACACCGTGCCGGTGAACACATGCACGGTCTGCGGCACCACACCGACCACGGCGCGACGCTCGTCGTCGGCGAGCGGGGCGGGATCCCGGCCGGCCAGGCGCACACTGCCGCTCGTCGGTCGGTACAGGCCAGCCAGGAGCGCGAGGATGCTCGACTTGCCGGCGCCGCTGCGCCCGACGATGGCGACCTGCTCCCCCGCCCGCACCGTCAGATCGATGCCGTGCAGCACGGCCTGGCCGGGCCGGTACCCGAAGTCCACTCTGTCCAGGACGACCGGCGGCCCCGCCCGATCATCCGGTGGTCCACCGGACTGGCTCGCCCGGGGCAGTGCCAGGACGTTGAAGACCCGCTCGGCTCCCGACAGCGCGGCCTGTACCCGCTGCCATTCGTCACCGAGGTTGATCAACGGGGTGAAGAACCGGGCGAACAGCAACACGAACGCGGTCAGGGTGCCGATGCTGACGGCGGCCTGGTGGACGGCGCCGCCGGCCCACAGCAGTCCGGCCGTGGCGATCGCGGCGCACATGGCCAGCCCCGGTGCGTAGAACGAGTTGTACCCGGTCGAGGTGTTCGAGGCACGGAGCCAGCCGGAGAGGGCCGCGTGAAAACGACCGGTGAACTCGGCCTGACGGGCAAACGCTCGCACGACGTTCACGCCCGCGAGGGTCTCCTGCAGTTGGGTGGTCGCGCTCCCCACCGCCGTCCGCGTGGCCCGTTCGGCGGTGCGGATGCGCCGGCGAACGTAGAACGTCAGCAGCAGGACCGGAGGAACCACGGCGCCGGCGGCGAGTGTCAGCGGAGGACTCAGCAGGAGCATCGCCGCCGTGACGGTAGCCAGTCGAAGGGTTTCACCGAGCAGAACCACGGTCGACGATGAGAAAAGATCATCGATCGCGTCGATGTCGGCGGTCGCTCGCGAGATCGCGTCACCGACCGGCGTGTGGTCGTGGTACTCCGTCGGGAGGGCCAGGAGATGGTCGAAGAGGCTGGTCCGCAAGCCGGCGAGGGCGCGTTGGGCGACCGTGGCCGCGAGGTAGCCGTAGGTCGCGGTAAGTGCGTGAGCGGCGGCCAGCGCGGCGAGGTAGGCCCCCGCCGCAACGGGTAGATCCGCTGTGCGGCCCGCCGCCAGCCCGTCAAGCAGGCGGCCGACGATCACCGGAGGGATGACGTCGAGCGCTGCCGCCGCGGCGATGCCCAACCCGACGAGCACGAGCCGGACCTTCCATGGGCGGAGAAGGTCCCACAGCGGCCTGACCAGAGACAGCCGCCTCATCCCTCCGGCCCCGCCCGCGCGGTCGATCGGGCCCTCGAACCGCGCTGCTGGGCGCGGTAGATCCGCGCGTACAGGCCCCGAGCGCCGACAAGCCGTTCGTGGCGGCCCTGCTCCACGATGCGTCCACCGTCGAGAACAACAATGTGGTCCGCCTCCGCAAAGACGGCCAGCCGGGTGGAGCAGAGCACGATCGTGGCCCGCTGGTCGGCGGGCGCGGTTGGGCCCGCGTAGGCACGCAGGTCGGCCACGATGTCGGCTTCGGTGCCGACGTCAACGGCCGAGAACGGATCGTCCAGGACGAGCAGGCGGGGCCGGCAGCCGGCCGCGGCGAGCGCGCGGGCCAGGGCGATGCGTTGCCGCTGACCCCCGGAGACTCTGACGCCCTGCGATCCGATCTGCGTGTCCTCTCCCGCGGGCCACCGGCCCAGATCCTCCACCAGTTGAGCCACACGCATCGCCTCGACCAGCCGGCCGGCATCGGGAACGCTGTTCGCCATCACGATGTTGTCGCGCACGCTTCCGGAGAAGACCGGCGGGTCCTGTGGGAGGTAGCCGAGCGTCCGGCGGTCATCGGCCGTCCACTCGTACGGGTACCGGCCGTCGACCGACAGGCGCCCGGCCGTCACCGGGTACACGCCGGCGATGGCAGCGGCCAGGGCGGACTTGCCCGACCCGATCGGACCGGTGACGGCGATCAGCGCACCCGGAGCGACCGTGAGGCAGATGTCGCGCAACGCCGGCCCGGCCGTGCCCGGATACCAGAAGTCGACGTGTTCGAACCGTACCGACGCCGGGCCCGACGCTGGACACGGACGGGAGGACGCCGGTAGCGAGGGGCGCGGAATCTCGCCAGTGCGCCAGGACGAACCGCGCCGGCCCGCGACCGCCGGCGCGAGCAGTGGCGCGAGGCGCTGATAGGCGGCGCGGGCCGCCTGGATCCGGTTGGCCATCTGCGGTATCCGGTGAGCGCGCGCGGTGAACCGCACGAACAGTTGAAGGAAGGCCACCAGCACGCCGAGGCTCATGGCTCCGGCCGCGACCCGTGAGCCGCCCAGCCACAGCACCGCCACCACGCCCGACGCCATGAGCGTGGCGTAGATGGGCTGCAGAACCGAGCCGAGTCTGGTCGCTGCCAACTCGGCATCGGCCTGCTCGTGGGCCAGTTTCGCCAACACGGTGGTACTGGCCTTGGCCCGGCCGTACACCCGGATGGTCCGCACGGCGGTCAGGTGCTCGGCGATGTAGGTGGTGAGTGCCCCGTTGACGCGGCGGGCGGCCAGGGTCCGACGCGTCACCGACTGACCTGACAGGTGGGCGACGGTCAGTGCGATGGGCAGCGGAGCCAGCGCCAGGGCGGCCAGTGGCGCGTCGAGCACGAGCATCGCCACGATGAGGGAAACCGAGAACAGTAGGGTGTCCCAGGTTTCGACGATCACCTCGCCGATGCCGGTACCCAGAACCTCGACGTCACCGATGATGCGGGCCGTCACGTCGCCCGCGGCCGTGCGCTGCAGCCGCTCGGGGGGCCAGTCCACAACGCCGCGCGACGCGTCGGCCCGCACGGTGGCACGGATGCGGGCCCGTGCCGTGCCCAGCCACCAACGCTTCCCGATCCTGGGTAGTTCGGTGAGCGCGGTCGCCGCGACGAACAGGAGAACCGCCCGGGCTACGTCGGCGTCGGTCGCCTGGCCGTGGCGGGCGGCCATCACGGTGTCGACCGCCCGCCCCAGGAAGACCGCCGGTAGCACGACGGCGGTGTTCATGATGAGGCCGGCCAGCGAGCCCAGGGTGAGCAGGCCCGCCACCTGACGCAGGTACGGCGACATGCTCCGCAGCAGCCGCTCCGATCCCGCTCGGCTCGGGGCGCGGATCATAGTTGATCAACGCGCCGGACGAGGTCGGCGGCGGCCGTCCGGGCCCTGGCCGAGTCGCGACCGATCTCCTTCACATCAGCCAGGATCATCGCGACGCTCCACACCCGGTCGAAGGAGTCGCCGGCCGGCCATTCATCGCGATAACGATCGTGCAACCTCACGCGATCCGCCGGATCCGGCCAGCGGTGCAGATCCAGTGCCGGGTGGCCGACGTAGGAGTCACCGAAGTCGATGAGTGCGGACAGTCGCTGGTCCTCCACGAACACGTGCGGCGGTCCGGGGTTGGCGTGGATGAGCGCGGGCTGCCACGGGCCGGTGCTCGGCAGGGTGGCCAACGCGCGGCGGCGCAGCTCTCGCATGGTCAACGGCACCGGCCACGCGGATGGGCGCCGCGGCATGGCATCGGCGGCGTCCTCGAAGTCGAACGCCAACCGCCGTCGCAGCGCCGCCCAGTCCGGATCTCGGGGTACCCGGTCATCGTCGATGCGGGTCGAGTGGAGCCTACGGAGCAGGACGGCGAGCTCGGCCATGAGTGTGCTCCGCGCTCTGCCGGCCAGCGGCGTCCGGCCCGCCGGTGCACCGGGGACCCGGCTCAGGCAGAGGTACTCGACCTCGCCGTGATCCGTGTCGATCCGCCCGTACCCGAGCAGCGTCGGCAGGTACGGATGCAGAGTTCCCGCCAGTGCATCGAGCAGGTATGCCTCCTTCGCGAGGCTGGTCCGCGGTCGCACCCGGTGTGGACGTTGGGTCTTGATCAAGACGTCATGGTCGACGACGTAGACGCGTGCCTCGCCACCCGACTCATCCACGCCGGTCACCCCGTTCGCGGACACGTGTCGCCTCGCCAGTTCCAGTACCGCGGCCGACGGCAACACCGGGTCCGGGGCCTGCGGTTGCGGGTACACATCGGCTCGACCCACCGGACCTCCCTGACGACTGCGCTCCGGCACACGTATAGCGTAACCACGGTTACAGTCTTTGGGGAATCGGCGAGTCCGCCGGCCACCGTCGTGCCGCCGCCACGCCGGCCGCTCCAGATTGGACATCAACCGCACACTCGATGCCCCGCGGAGGCACAGCGTGCGCGACGCATCACCGTGTGCGGTTGTACCGCGACGTGCCGCGGCCTGGTGCCGCGCGACCAGGGTGGCCCCATCCCGTTGGTGGATGACAGAATGCAGGCCGAACCCACGTACGAGCCTCGCTGACGAACGCCCAGCCTCGGCGGCGCTGGCCTACGACGCCGAGGGGGTTGACGTGACCGATCCGGCCCACTTCGGCCGTCGGGCTGGGAAGATCAACCGGTATCCCCGGTGAAGCTCGTGCTCAGGCGCGCCCGCGGCGCGAAGACCCTGCTCCTCGCCGCGGTCGCGGCGGCCCTCATCTCCGTGGCGTTCGTGGTGGGTCTTCTGGACTATGGGCGGGATGTGGTGTCGGCCGCGTCGCGGAGCACGGTCTCGTCGGCGCCGCCGGAGGAGCGCTCCGTGCTCGTGCGCGGGGCGGCCGACGCCGGCGGCACCTCTCTGGTGGCCAAGGACGCCGCGCTGCGGCGGGCCCTGGCGGGGGGTGTCGGTGGCCGGCCGGTCACGGTGTGGGCCGCCGGGTACAGCGTCGGCCGGCAGCTCAGCGGATCGGTCGGGTCGGCGGTCGGGGACACCGACGGGGTCGTCTACGGCAACGTCGTGTTCCTCGACGACCTGCCCGACCACGCCGATCTGGTGGCCGGCACCTGGGCCCGGCCGGCCGCGGCGACCACCGAGGTCAGCCTGGCCCGGGCCGCCGCGGCGGTGCTCGGTATGGGCGTCGGTGACCGGATGCCGATCACCGACAGACGCGGCCAGACCGTGACCGAGGTGCTCGTGGTTGGCATCTGGCAGCCGCGGGACCCGGCCGATCCGTACTGGCTGCTCGTGCCCCACGTGACCAGCGGCCGAGTCCCGGGTGGCAGCACGTACGGGCCGATGGTCATGACCCGCGACGACTTCCTGCGCGGGTGGGCGACCGACGCGTCGGTCGGCTGGATCGTCCAGCCGGAGCTGACCGGCGTCGGGCTGGCCGAGCTGGTCCGCCTGCAGCAGGGTGCCCAGCCGATCCGCGAGCGCCTGGGCGAGCAGATCGGGTTGGGCGGCAGCGGACAGGTGGAGACGGGCATGGACCGGTTGGTGGACCGGCTGACCCGGGCCGACCTGGTCGGCCGGTCCGCCCTGCTCATCCCGGTGCTGCTCATCGTCGTGCTCTGCGGGTACACGCTGCTGCTGATCGCGATGCTGCTCAACCAGCACCGCCGCGGCGAGACCGCGCTGATCCGGGCCCGCGGCGCCGGCCGGCTGCAGATCGCCGGACTGGCCGCCCGCGAGGCGGGCCTGATCGTGCTGCCGGCGCTGCTGCTCGGCCCGCCACTGGCCACGGTCGCGCTAGCGGCCGCCGGCCGGCTGCCCGTGTTGGCCGACGCGTCGCTGCGGCTGAGCCCGCGGCTCGGGACGGCGGTGTGGAGCATCGCGGCGGCGGCCGCCCTACTCTGCCTCGTGGCCATGGTCGGCCCATCGCTGCGCCACTCCGCCACCTTCGTCGAGGAGCTCGGCGCCCAGTCCCGGCCCGGCCGGTTGGCGTTCGCCCAACGGGCCAGCCTCGACCTTGCCCTCGTGGCCTTGGCGTTGCTGGCCTGGTTCCAGCTGCGGCTGTACGCGTCACCGCTGGCCGGGCGCGGCGAGGCGCTGGGCATCGACCCGTTGCTGGTGGCCGCGCCCACCGTGGGCGTGCTGGCCGGCGCGGTGGTGTCGCTGCGAGCGCTGCCGTGGCTGACCCGGATCGCCGAGCGGGTGATGGATCGCCGACACGCGCCGGCGACCATGCTCGGCATGTGGCAGGCCGGTCGCCGAGCGCACGCCGGACCGGTGCTGCTGGTCTCGCTCGCGGTCGCGGTGAGCACGCTGGCCTGGAGCCTGCTCGGCACGGCCGAGCGCTCCCTTTCCGACCAGGCCGACTTCGAGGTCGGCGCCGACCTGCGACTGGTCGAGGCCAACGGATTCGCCCCCGCCGGCCGGACCGAGGTCCTGGCCGCGCTCCCGGGTGTGGTCACCGTCGCGCCGGTCAGCCGGGACACGCTGCGCCTCGGGCCGGACAGCACGACCACGGCCGTGGTCGGCATCGACCCGGTCATCGCGTCCAGGGTGGTCCGGTACCGCGGCGATCTCCTGTCCACCACACCGGACGAGCTCTTCGACCAGCTTGCCCGCGCCCGACCGGCGCTGCCCGTGGTGGCGCTGCCCGCCGGTGCGGTCCGCTTCGAGGCCGACCTCTCCGTCTCCGCCGACGAGGGCCCGATGGGCGCCGAAGGGGGTGGGAAAGGCGAAGTGGCCACGACGATGACGGTGCTGGCCGGCGACGGACACACGGTGGTAATTCCCTTGGGGACGGTCCGAGTCGGACAGCCGCCGAGCCGTGTCGACGTGGCGCTGCCGCGCGACCCGACGCTGTCGGTGGTCCGGTTCGACGTCCGGCCCTCCGGGAGCTGCGCCTCTCGCGGCGGGCCGCCGTGCTTGATCCCCGGCCCGGGTGGCGGTACGTACCACTGGCGTCTGATCGCCGCTACCACGACCGACGCCCACGGCAACGTCTCCGCCGCCGGTCTCGGCGTCGCCGGTGGCTGGCAGATGATCGACCTCAAGGGGGAGGCGACGGGCCGGGCCAACCCGCCGGCCGGTGACCCGACCGGGCTGGAGGTGTTGCCGCCCGCCGGCCTCGGCGATTTCGGGCTCGCGCCCACCCGGCGGGTCGGCCCGGTGCCGGTCGCCGCGACCGCGGGCGCGATCCGGGCACTGCGGTCCGCGGTGGGCCAGACCGTGGCGATCACCGTCTCCGGGGTCACGATCCCGGTGCTGCTGGTCAGTGAGGTCTCCGCGATACCCGGGACGACAGGCGCCCCGGCGGCGATGCTGGCCGACCTGGCCTCCCTGAGCGTGGCGGCGGCCCGGGTCCGCGCCGTTGGTCTGTCCATCGCGGAGCATTGGTTGACCGCCGCCCCGGCCGTCGCCGACGAGGCCCGAGCGCTACCCGGCCTGCATGTGCTCCAACGGACGGCCCTGGCCGCCACCGCCGGCCGCGAGCCGTATGGGGTCGGTGCCCGCTCGGCCCTCTTCGCGGCCGCGCTCGAGGCCTTGCTGCTGGCCCTGATCGGCATCGGCGTCGACGTGCGCGCCACCGCTCGCCGGCGCGTCGGCGAGTTCGCCGTGCTGCAGACGATGGGGGCGGGCTCCCGCCTGCTGGCCCGATCCGTCCTCGCCGAACAGGCCTTCCTGGCCGGCCTCGGTGTGCTGGTCGGGCTCGTGGTCGGCGTCGGCGTCGCCGCGACCATGGCCCCGCTGATCATCCTCACCCCGACCGCCGACCGACCCGAACCTGTGCCCGTGCTTGCGGTGCCCTGGCTGCCCGCGCTGGGCACCGCGGGCGCGCTGTTCCTCGCGGTGATGGCGCTCACCGGCGCGGTGGCGGCCAGGCTCGGCCGGCCGGTCGCGATCGCCCGCCGGCGGATCGGAGACGACCGGTGAGAGCCCTCCTGCTCCGGCTGCGGGCGAACGCCTTCTCCCTGGGCATGCTGGCGTTGCTGGTCCTCGCCGCCTCGCTGCTGCTGACCGCGACCCCGCACCTGGCCAACCGCCACACCGACCAGGGGCTGCGGGACCGGATCGGCGCCCTGAGCCACCGGACCCGTGATGTCTCCTACCTGGCGCGCAGACTGGTTGACGAGTCCCCCAGCAGCCTGCGGCCGTCCGCGGCCGCCGACCGGCTGGCCGACCTGCGCCGCGATCTCCCCGCGCCGCTGCGGGCTCGGTTGGCCGGCGCGTGGTATTCCTCGCAGATCGGGCCGGACGGCGTCGCCGCGTCCGGCGCCGACCTGGACCCGAACCGCCCCCCGCCCCGGCTGAGCCTGCGGGACCAGAGCGACGCCCAGGCCAACGTGCGGATGGTGGCGGGAACATGGCCGGACCGGCAGCGGGTCATCGATCGGCCGATCCCGGCCGCGGTCTCGGTCGCGGTGGCCGAGGCGTTCGGCCTGCACGTCGGTTCACGGCTGCGACTGCGGGTCAGCCGCCTGTCGGTATCCACGGTGGACGTTGACATCGTCGGCGTCTTCGAGGCGATCGACCCCACCGCGCCGGTCTGGGCCGAGCAGCCCGAGGTCCACACGCCGTACACCCCGGAGGGCGAAGACCCGCCGGAGCCGTGGCGCGCAGTCATGCTCACCGACGCTCGGGGCGTCGGCGCGGCCGCCATCCGGCTCAGCCAGGTCACGTACACCTGGCGGTTCCGGGTCGTCCACTCCTCGCTCGACATGGCCGTACTACCGGAGCTGACCAAGGCCGTCTTCGACGCCCGCGTCCAGACCGCCGTCACGGGGGCCACCACCCTGACCGAACTCGACGCCCAGATGTCCCACTACGCCAACGAGGTGGCCGCCGTCCGAGCCGTGCTGGCCGTCGTGCAGGCGAGCATCCTGGCCACGCTGGTCGGGCTGGTGCTGCTGGCCTCCGCGGCCTCGGTGCAGCGCCGCCGGGCCGAGCTCGACCTCCTGCGGGCCCGGGGAACGAGCCTGCTCCGGCTCGCGCTGATGGTTCTGCTGGAGTCCGGGCTCACGGTAACGGTCGCCGTGGTGGCCGGCTTCCTGGTTGGACGGCAGGTGCCCGGCCGGCCCGGCCCGATGGACTGGCTGCTGTTGGTGTTCGGTGCCGCGGCGATGCTGGCCATGCCGATGTTCGCGGTGATGGCCCACCGCCGGTTCTCGGCCGCGGCGCCCCGCACGGAGCTGAGCCGGCGCCGGCTGTCGGCCCGGCGCATGACGGCCGAGCTCACCCTGGTCGGCGTGACCGTGGTCGGGGTCTTTCTCGTCCGCCGGCGCGGGCTGGCGATCGGATCCGATGTGGACATCTATCTGGCCCTGGTGCCGACGTTGCTGGGAGCGGCGGCCGCCCTCATCGCGTTGCGGGCCTTCCCGTACCCGATGAGAATGGTCGTGACCCTGGCCGCCCGGGCGCGCGGAGCGGTGCCGTTCCTGGGTCTGGCCCGGGCCGGTCGGGCCGCGACCACCAGCACCGGTCCGCTGGCGGTGCTGGTGGTCGCGGTGAGCGTCGGCGTGTTCAGCGCCTCGGTGGCGGCCACCGTGTCGGCCGGTCGGGATCGCGCGGCGGATCTCGCCGTCCCCGGGGACGCGTTCCTCCAGGGTCGACAGTTCACAAGGGACACCACGGCCCGGATCGCGGCCGTGCCCGGGGTCACCGCGGTCGCCGCGACCGCCGTCCACCACAACACCCGGCTGGCCGCCGGTGAGCAGCCGGGCACCGCGACGGGGGACTACGTCTCCGTCATCGTGGTCGATGGGCCGGCGCTGGCCGCGGTGCTGCGCGCCAGCGGGCTGCCGCAGCGGCTGCCGCCGGTGCTGATCGAGGCGCGGCCGGGCCCGGGACCCGTGCCGGCACTGGTCTCGCCCGGCGTTGCCGCACTGTTGCGTGATGTCGGCGGCCTCACGGTCGAGCAGGAGCGCTACGGGTTCCGGGTGGCCGTGGTCGCGGACACGTTCCCGGGTCTGCCGATCGGCACCAACGGGTTCGTGGTGCTGCCCCTGCAGGCGCTCACCAGGCAACCGCTGCCGACGGGGTTCGCGATCGCCGGCACGCGCTACGACCCGGCAACGCTGCTGAGCGTGGCCGACGAGGGGCAGCGGACCCGACTCACCGACGGCCCGACCGCCGGGCCGCTCGTACCGGCCACACTGCGGACCCATGCCGCGGCTCGGGCGGCCCTCGACGGCGCCGGTGTGGACCCGCTGCTCAGCACCACCTTCACCGCCGGCGCCGCCGGTTCGGGGGCGCTGGCCCTGCTCGCGGTCGGCTTCGTCGTGGTCCTCGGGGCCCGGACCCGTAGGCAGGCGTTGTCCCGTCTGCGTATGCTCGGGCTCTCGTCCGGGCAGGGACGGCGGCTCCTCGCGTACGAGCTGGTCCCGCTCAGCGCCCTGGGCGCGGTCGTCGGGGCGGTGGTCGGCGTCGCGCTGCCGGTGCTCGTCGGGCCGGCGTTAGGACTGTCCACCTTCACCGGTGGCGTCCCGGCACCGTCCAGGTTGGACCCTGGCCTGGGGCTGGGCGCCGTGGTGCTGGTGGTGGTCGCGATGGGGTTGGCCGTCGTGCTCGAAGCGGCGATAGACAGGCGGGCCCGCCTCGGTGAGGTCCTCCGGGTGGGAGGGGAGTCATAGACGGCGCCACCAGGGGCCGGCCCCGACCTGGCCGGGTTGTGGCGGCCGGCGTAGCCCTCCCTCAGAATGGCCTGGTGACCGGGCTTGGACGCTGGGCGCGGATTGCGGCTGGCATCACGGGGCGCGGCCCGCGGCGCCGGCGGCTGCAGGCCGCGATGGCCGGGCGCACGGTGCTGGTCACCGGAGCGTCCGAGGGCATCGGCGCCGCCACCGCGCGCCATCTGGCCGCCGCCGGTGCCAGGGTTCTGCTCGTGGCCCGTAACACCGAGCGCCTGGAGCGGATCCGTTCCGAGATCACCGCGGCCGGCGGGCTCGCCGAGGTCCATGCCGCCGACCTGTCGTCACCGGCGGCGGCCGCCGCGCTCGGCCACGAGCTGCTCGCCCGATACCGCCGCATCGACGTCGTCGTCAGCAACGCGGGGCGGTCGATCCGCCGCTCCGTGGCGGACACCGCCGACCGTTTCCACGACATCGAGCGAACCGCCAACCTGAACTACCTGGGCCCGGTCCAGCTGCTCCTGGTGCTGCTGCCGGCCATGCGCGCCTGTGGGGGCGGCCACGTCGTCAACGTCTCCACGGCGGGACTGTCGATGCCCGGCCCGCACTGGTCGGCCTACCACGCCTCGAAGGCCGCGTTTGACACCTGGCTCCGCACGGCGGCGGTGGAGTTGCGGCGCGACGCGGTGACGGTCAGCACGGTGTACTGCAACCTGGTGCGTACCAGGATGATTGAACCCACCGTCCACTACAGACGGATGCCGGCGATGTCGGCGGACGAGGCCGCCGGAATCGTCTGCCGGGCGATCGCCCACCGCCGGTCGTGGTGGCCGTGGTGGGCCCGGGTCGGCGCCGTGCTCGCGGCCGCCCTGCCGAGCACGGTGGGGCGGGCGCTCTCGGCCGGGCTATGGGTGGTCGGCGCGACTGAACCGTTGCGCGTCTCCGCCGCTGCCGGTCTTTGGCGGCCCTACCGTCTCATGCGTCTGCTACGCGCCGGCCGGCTGTACGGGACGAATCTGGCCGCGGCCGTGGCCGCTGGACCACCCGATGGCGTGGCCATCGTCGATCAGGACGGTTCAATGACCTACGCGGACCTGGACGCGGCCTCGCGGCGGTGCGCCCGGGCCGCCGCCGCGGCCGGCATGGGCCCCGGCGACCGGGTGGGCGTGGCCTGCCGCGGTCACCGCGGGTTCGTGATCGCCACCGTCGGCCTGTCGCGGTTGGGCACGGACGTCGTGCTGCTCCCCCCGACCCTCCCGGACGCGCCGATGGCCAGGCTGGTGACCCAGCAGCGAATCAGCGCGCTGGTGACCGATCCCGGAGGCCCGACCGCGGCTGTGCCGTCGATCGCGTGGCCGGCGCTGATGACCGACGCCGAACCACGACAGGCCCGCACGACCAGGGCCGGGCGCCCGGGAGCCATGCACGTGCTCACCTCCGGCACGACCGGCACACCGCGCAGCGTGTCCCGTCGGTTCCCCTTACGCATGCTGGTCGGGCCCGTGACGACGCACCTGCGCCTGACGCCGCTTCATCGCGGCGAGGCGATTGTCGTGGCGGCGCCACCGCACCACGGGTACGGCCTGACCTACCTGGCCGCGGGGCTCGTGCTGGGCACGCCGGTGGTGCTGGTGAACGGCGGCGATCCGGCTGTCATCCTGCGTGCGGTCGCGAAGCATCGCGCCGTCATGCTGTGCGCGCTGCCGATCCAGCTGCGCCGAATCTGTGAGCTGCCGGCTCGTCAGCGCCCCACGACAGACTCGCTCCGTGCCGTGGTCAGCGGCTCCGCACCATTGTCCGCCGACCTGTGCGCACGGTTGCGCGAGATCTTTGGCGACCGGGTGCTGAACATGTACGCCACGACCGAGGCCGGTTGGGTCACGATCGCCTCTCCGGCCGATCTACGAGCGGCGCCGGGTACGGTCGGGCGCCCGCCCCGCGGGATCGGGCTGCGTATCGTCGACGCGGACGGAATCCCGCTGCCCCCGGGTCACGTGGGCGAGGTCAGCGTGCGAGGCTGGCACCCGGACAGAAACCGGTGGATGGCCACCGGCGACCTGGGCCATCTCGATCCGGCCGGTCGCCTGTTTCTGGACGGACGCCTCGACGACATGATCGTCTCGGGGGGTGAGAACGCCTACCCTGGGCCGGTGCTGAGGGCGCTCACAAGCCACCCCGACGTCGTGGACGCTGTGGTGGAGGCCGTCCCCGATCACGAGTTCGGCCAGCGGTTCGCCGCCACCGTGGAGGTGCGTCCGGGAAGCCCGCTCACCGCGGCAGACCTGCTGGCGTGGCTACGGGATCGGCTCGCCACCGCCGAGCGCCCCCGCGACATCGCCGTGGTCGAGTCACTGCCGCGCACGCCCACCGGCAAGCCGCGCCGGCCCGATCCGGGACCGCCGTCGTCCGAGCCTCGGTGATCTCAGGCCTGCGTCGGTATCCGCCACCTCAGGGCGCCGCCCCGCCCCGCCCGGCGTCCGCGCCGCCCCATTCACCCCGGGCGGGTGGTGCGCCCGACCCGGGCATCGCCCACCGTTGAGAACATGACGTTGGGCACGGACGAGCCCGAGGATGGCGACCACCGGTTGACCTCGATCACCGTGGGCGCCGTCACGCTGGCGTGGAAGCGGCTCGCGGGCACGCGCGAGCGGCTGACGCCGCGCGACCGGCTCCATCTGCGGGATGTCGCGGTCGGCGCGGTATTCGACCTGGAAGACGTGATGGTGGGACTGTTCACGCTGGGCCGTCTGCGGGCCGGCGGCGCCCGGACGGAGGCCGTCCGGCGGGCCAACGACACCATGGCGATGGTACGCGCGCGGGCCGCGGAGCTGGCTGAGCGAGGGGCCGCCGAGCGGGAACGCGGCCACCAGGCCGTGACGACCGCGATGCAGACGATCATCGACGCCGTCGCCACCAGTCCCACGGTGGACCGGGTCATCGACGCCCAGATCGACCGAACGGTCCGGCCGCTGATGGTCAAGGTTCTCGATGACATCCTGGCGTTGCTCGAAGCGGAGCCGGACAGGATCCGGTCCATCATCCGCGGGCAGCGCGACAGCATCGTCGACGACCTCGTGACGCACCTGCGCGAAGACGCCGCGGCCGGCGACCGGGCCGTGGACCGGTTGGCCGCTCGGGCAATGGGCCGTGCGTCAGCTCCGTGACGTTGCCAGTTGCCCGCCCGGAAGCCGGCATCGTCAGCCGCGGCGGGGCGTACGTCGTCGACGCCACCGTGCTGGCCGGCATCGTGATCGTGGCCATCGCCGTCTCGCAACTGATCGGTGCGGTCACCGGGATACGCCCTCGGGACCTCGCCTGGCTCGCCGCCCCCCTGGCCGTCACGGCGCTACCCCTGCTGTTCGTCCTGTACCTGACGGTCTTCTGGCGCCTGGCCGGTCGGACGCCGGGCCTGGCGCTGTTTGGCCTGCGCGTGGTGTCCACTCGCGGAAGTCCACTGACCTGGGGGGCCGCCGTCCTCCGGGCCGTTACGCTGACGGTGTTTCCGGTCGGCTTTCTGTGGTGCGTCGTGGATCGGCGGCACCAGGCCGTGCACGACAAGGTCGCCCGGACCCTCGTGATCCGCGTCCCCGACGTCCCTCGCTATCGAACCACTGTGGAGCCTCGGTGAGGCGGCGCACCAGCGAACGCAGGGGAACGCCATCGAACAGCGCCGCGCCCGGCCGACGCGAACGCCGGTTGGGGCGTACCGGGTACGCCCCAACCGGGAGACAGGCTCAGCAGGAGATGGGGTTTTCCACCTGGTTGTCGCAGGAGTCGAACCCGTTGCCACCGTCTCCGTCGTCGGAGACGCCCGAGCCACCGAAGATGTCATCGTCGTCCTCGCCGCCGTACAGGAGATCGTCGCCGTCGTAGCCGAAGATGTCGTCGTTGCCCTGGCCACCGTGAATGACGTCGCCGGCCCCACCGGCGCCGGCGCCGTTGACGCTGTCACCGACGAGGGTGTCGCCGTCCTGGGAGCCGTGGATGAAGTCGCCGCCCAGTCCACCGTAGACCTCGTCCGCGCCGTGGCCCGAATAGATGACATCCTCGCCGCCGCTGGCGTCGACGTAGTCGGCACCGTCCCGTGAGCAGACGATGTCGTTGGTGCCGGTCAGGAGGATCGTGTCGGCGACCATGGTGCCGACCACGAAGTCGGGGCCGCCCAGGCTGTTGTAGACGGGGATGTTCGGATCCATGATGACGACGTTGTACCCGGCGGGAGGTTGCTGTCCCGACCACGGCCCGCATCCGAGCGGGACCACCGCCGCGAATGCCGGCGAGCCGGTCAGCACGACCACTCCGGTCGCGGCGAGCACGAATGCCGTCGCGGTCCCCCCGAGTCGCAGAAGGCTCCGTCGTCCGGTGGACCTGTTGACGTGTCGCATGATGCTTCCCTCCGATCGTCACGGTCGGCCGTCCCGGGTGGGTCTGGCCGACGTACCGACCCCAAGGTGGGTCAGGCGTGTACCGCCACCATGACGGGCCAACGGGCTGGTCGAATGTGCCGTTGTACACACAGTTCGACGCGCTTACATTCCTCGAACGCAGCCCGGACCGGCCCCGAAAACGGCGAGTCGCCCCGTCGGCGGCGTGGTGGAACCGAAGCGCCGGGCCGCGGGACTCACCCTGACCGGGTGATGCGACCTCGGCCGTCCGCCGGCCAGCGTGGCGGGCATGCGGGTCAGCCAGCCGCCAACTCGGGCCGAGGTGAACCCGAGTCCTGCGGATTGGTTCATCAGCGCCGATGACCGCGGCAATCCCCACACCGCGTTGGACCGTCGGCGCGGCGGGGCCTGGAGCCTGGGCAACGAGGTTCGGCCGCTCATCCACGGCGCCGCCTACTTCACCGAGCTGCTCGCGTCGGTGCGCCGGATGCGGGCGGGCGACCTGCTGATGTTCACGGACTGGCGGGGTGACCCGGACGAGCGCCTGGACGGACCCGGTAGCGATGTCGCGGGCGTGTTCGCGGACGCGGCGCGACGCGGCGTGCACGTGCGTGGTCTCATGTGGCGATCGCACCGCGACGCCATGCGTTATCACCAGACCGAGAACCGGCTCCTCGGCGAGACCGTCCAGGCGGCCGGCGGTGAATGCCTGCTGGACATGCGCGTGCGCGGTGGGGGCTCGCACCACCAGAAGTTCGTCGTGCTACGCCACCCCGGCCGGCCGGATCTGGACGTCGCCTACCTGGGTGGCATCGACCTGTGTCATGGCCGCCGAGACGACGCGAGCCATCAGGGTGATCCGCAGCCATGCCCGATCGGCCCGGTGTACGGGCCGCGCCCGCCGTGGCACGACGTCCAGGTCGCGATTCACGGACCGGCCGTGGGCGACATCGAGACGGTGTTCCGCGAGCGGTGGGAGGATCCAGCTCCGTTGACCCGCAACCCGGTGCGGCGCTGGCGGGACCGGATCCTGCGACCGAATGGCCCGCTTCCGTGCCCGCCCCGTCCGCCCGACCCACCGGCCTGCGGCACGCACGCGGTACAGGTGCTGCGGACCTATCCGAACCGGCGACGCGGGTACGCGTTCGCGCCCGAGGGCGAGCGGAGCATCGCCCGCGCCTATCTCAAGGCGGTGGGGCGGGCCCGCCGACTGGTCTATCTGGAGGACCAGTACATCTGGTCGCCGTACGTGGTGGGCGTGTTCGCCCGAGCCTTGGCCGCCAATCCGGACCTGCGCATGATCGCGATAGTGCCGCACATCCCGGACCGGGACAACCCGATGTACAACGCGCCCCAGCTGTTGGCTCGGGCGCAGTCCCTGGACCTGCTCCGGCGAGCCGGCGGCGACCGGGTCGCCGTGTACGGCCTGGAGAACCCGGCCGGCACGCCGGTGTATGTCCACGCCAAGGTATGCGCCGTCGATGACACGTGGCTGGCCGTGGGTTCGGACAACGTGAACCTGCGGTCCTGGACGTATGACAGTGAACTGACGTGCGCGGTGCTCGACGAGAGCGGGTGCGGTGACGGTCTGGCCCGGCGGGTGCGGTTGGCGTTGGCGCGCGAACACCTTGACCGGCGCGACGGCGACGACCACGATCTGCGCGACGCGGCACGCGCCTTCGACGCGTTCGCCACGAGCGCCCGAAGGCTGGCCGCCTGGTACGACGGCGGCCGTCAGGGTAGGCGCCCGCCTGGACGGCTGCGCCCGTACTCGTCGACCACGATGGACGGTATGACCGCGCGCTGGGCGGCACCCCTGTACCGCATGCTGTACGACCCGGACGGGCGCCCATCCGGGCTGCGTTGCCGCGACGAGTTCTGACGGCCGGCCCGGGACCGACGGTCGCCATACCGAACGGACGAAACGATGGCGATGACCCAACCCGACCTGACGATGCTGCCGTTGCGCCGATTCGCCCGGCGGGGCCTGGCCGGGCTGGCGACCGCCGTGGGTGGGGCGGTGGCGCTGGCTATCCTCGTTTCGGCGCTGCACGCGGCCTGGCCGCCGTTGGCCCGCGCCGACCGCCGCCTGGCCTCCGCTCTGACCGACACGGTCGGGGGCTGGCCGATGGGCGACACCGGCCAGACGGCCATCACGAACCTCGGCGGTAACGCCGTCGTATGGTGGCTGGTCACGGTGACCGCGCTCGGCATGGCGATACGCCACCAGGTCGGCATCGCGGCGTTCCTGGTCGTCAGCGGCGTTGGGGCCCTGGCCCTCGCGCCGACCGTGACGTTCCTGGTCGACCGCCTGCGCCCGATCCTTCCGGAGTCCGGCGCGCCCGGCGCCACGTTCCCGAGCGGCCACGCCCTCAACGCCGCGGTCGTTTACGGCGCCGTCCTGTTGGTGTTTCTGCCGGTGGTCCCGCGACGGTTGCGGGGCGCGGCGGTCGCCGTCGCGGTCGTCCTCGTGGTCGCCGTGGGCGTCAGCCGCATGGCGTTGGGGGTGGGGTACGCCTCCGACGTCGTCGCCGGATGGCTCGCCGGCGCGGCCTGGCTCGGCCTGGCGACGCTGGCCTTCCGCCGTACCCGGGCCGAGGCCGGCCGGCCGCCGCGGCCGATCACCGAAGGGCTGGTGCCGGAGGCGGCGCCGTCGCTCGCGCCCACCGGTATCGTGCCGGTGCGGCATCCGTGGCGCGCGGTCGGTGTCCTCGGGGTCGGGTGGTTGGCGGTGCTCGGCATCCTGATCGGCGTCGGCACTGTGATCACTCGGGATCCACCGGCATTCGACGCGGCGGTCCCGGACTGGCTGGCCGATCGGCGGGTCCCCGAGCTGGACCAGGTGAGCTACGTGTGGAGCTGGATCGGCAGCACGCACGGGATCCTGGCCGTCGGCCTGGTGATCGGCCCGCTGGCGATCGCCTGCGTGCGCCGCTGGCGCCCGGCGGTTTTCCTGGCCGTGCTGATGTTCGGTGAGCTCGGACTGTTCCTCGCCGCCGGGGCGGTCGTCGATCGCGACCGGCCGCAGGTGTCCCAGCTGGACGGTGCCCTGCCGACGTCGAGCTTTCCGTCCGGCCACGTCGCCGCCACCGCCTGCCTCTACGGCGCCGCGGTGGTGCTGCTGTTCCCGCGGACGCGCCGGTGGTGGCGCTGGTTGCCGGTCGGCCTGGCCGCGGTGGCGTTGGCCGCGGTGGCCCTCTCCCGGATGTACCGTGGCGTACACCACCCGCTCGACGTCGCCGGCGGCACGCTCCTGGCCCTGCTGTGGCTCGCCGTCGTGGTGTACGCGATACAACCCAACATCGATCTGGCCGAGGCGCGGCGCGGCGCGGACGCGCCCCTTGCCCCGGCGACCGCGTCGATCCCGATCGTCGTGCCGCCCGCTTCGGGAAACCGGTCGGCCGTCGTCGCGAACCCCACGAAGCTGGGTGACGAGCTGGGCCGCCGTACGCAGATCGCCGCCGCACTGGCCCGGGCCGGTTGGCCCGAACCGCTGTGGCTGTCGACCACGCCCGAGGCGCCGGGCGCGCACCAGGCACGCCAGGCGGTCGACCGCGGCGTGGATGTCGTCTTCGCCGCCGGTGGCGACGGAACGGTCCGTGCCTGCGTGGACGGGCTCGTCGGGACCCCGGTGGCGCTGGCGATCCTGCCCTTCGGTACCGGCAATCTCCTGGCCCGCAACCTGCGGCTGCCGTCGCGGGTGCCCGAGGCCGTGGCGGTGGTCACCGCCAACCGCCGGCGGCCGGTTGACGTGGGTGTCACCGAGGGGCGCTGCTTCACCGTCATGGCCGGCATGGGCTTCGACGCGCAGATGCTGCACGACGCGCCCGACCGGCTCAAGGCCCGAATTGGCTGGTTCGCCTACGCCCTCGCCGCGTTGCGGCACCTGAGCGAACCGCCGATGACCGTCGACATCGGACTCGATCACCAGACTCCGATCCGGCGGCTGGCCCGGTGCGTCCTCATCGGCAACGTCGGGCGCCTACCCGGCGGCCTGCGACTGATGCCCGACGCCAACCCGTACGACGGACTGCTCGACGTCGCGGTGCTCATGCCACCGCGACCACGCTCCTGGCTCCCGCTCGCCTGGGCGATGGCGCGACGCCGGCGCACCGCCCCGACGCTCGAGACGTTCCAGGCGGCCCACATCGAGGTCACCAGCGATCAGAGCCAGCCGCGCGAACTGGACGGCGACCTCATCGAGCCGTCGCCGACCCTCACGGCCACCGTCCGCCCCTCCGCCCTGTGGCTCTGCACCGCCCCGACACCCGCCCGCGATGGCCGAACAGCAGGACCGTCGATTCCGACGCCGATGGCGTGACTCGGCCGCCAGGCGCTGACCCCAGCCGAGTACCCGGGCTACGAAACGGCGGAGGGGCCACGCCCACGGCGCGGCCCCAGCCGGGCGGAACGGCTCACCTCAGCCAGGAGGCCCTGCGCACCAGCGCGGTGCGGGCCCACAGCCGGCCCAGGCCGAACGTGTCG
>Ga0307415_100000285_pt1 | contig 21933 bp, 23 predicted proteins | sample DK1Cmetagenome_FD_204524 | JGI IMG/M metagenome (GOLD analysis project Ga0307415, IMG submission 204524) | Maize rhizosphere microbial communities from greenhouse at UC Davis, California, United States - DK15-C-2 | ecosystem: Host-associated > Plants > Roots > Rhizosphere > Soil | place: USA...
TGGTCTGCGACGCCCTCCAGGCCGCCGTGACGACCCGCGGCCGATCCCCGATGCCCGACACCATCTTCCACACCGACCGCGGCGCCGAATACAGCTCGACCGCCTGTATCGCTGCCCGCCAGCGGCTGGGGTTACGCCGCTCGATGAGCCGCACCGGCTCGTGTCTGGACAACGCCGTCGCCGAGAGCTGGTTCGCCTCCCTCAAGGTCGAGCTGGTCCACCGGGCCCACGACCGCACCCGGGCTGAGGCCCGCACCGCCATCTTCGGCTGGATTGCCTGGTACAACCGCTTCCGGCTGCACTCCACCAACGGCTATCTGTCACCCATCGAGTGGGAACAACAGCACGCCACCATCAACCTGCTACCGTCGACCACGGCCGCATAGCCCCGGTGTCCACCTCCCGGGGGGAGGTCCAGGGCGTCGACCCGCAGCGCATCGACCAGCTCGATTGGCACGGCGCGACGCTGACTGAGCGGCTCGACCGTTTGCGCACAGCGCACCGCCGGGCTGGCCAAGATGCGGCTAATCGGATAGCCACGCAGGCGGACGAGCAGGCCATGGGCCTCATGCTGACCAGGAACCGACAAGGGGCGATCATGATCACGGCCGGGCCATTGGTGCTTGTCGCCGGCATGGGCATGACGGATGAGACAAACCATCGCAAGCCCTCCAGACGCCGGAGCCATCCGAACCGACAGCGGCGTCGCGCGATGTGGTGGAGCTAGCAAGAGTCCCGGAACCGGCCCAACCAGCACAATCCACCACCGCCTCGGACTAGCCAACGGCCGCCGATTGTCCTCTCCACGCATAGCCCGCTGGTGCCCGTGGGTTAGCCTTGCCTGCATCGTTGCCAGCTAGCACAACGCTGATCCGGCGTTCAGAGGCGATGGTGGCCGACCACCGGGCTCGGAAAGGAATGACAAGGTCGCCATCGCGGGGAGGAGGTTCGATGAGGTCAGCCGATGAGGCGGTCGTCTTGGCCTTCAACGCCGCGATCAACCGCCGCGATCTTCCAGGGCTGGGATGGCTGATGGCTGACGACCATCGGTTCATTGACACCGCTGGCAACACGTTCACCGGCAAGCCGACGTGCTTGGAGGCATGGCGAGGCTTCTTTGCGTCCTTCCCTGATTACCGCAACGTGTTCGACAACGTTCGGAGTAGTCCCGGCGGGATCGTGGAGACGCACGGTCGCTCCGATTGCTCCATAGCGGCGCTTGCCGGACCAGCACGATGGCGAGCGGTGGTCGCGAACGGTCTGGTGGTCGAGTGGCGAGTCTTCGACGCCGCTGGCCTCGACTGATCGAGGCCAAGGCAGGCTACAAGGCAGAGCGTTGCCTGACGCGGCACTAACTCCCTTGGACGACATTCCGGAATCTGGATCGGACGGCCGGCGCGGGTCCGCTCGCGCTCGCCTGGCTTGCCCACCCTGGGCCGTGGTGCAACGCAGTCGAGGGTATCGTTCCAGCGATTGAATGTCGCCCTGGTCAGCGCGGACCCGCCGTATCGCCGAGCGCGGCTGCGGCCTCGTCGCCGGCGGGGCGGACACCGAAGGCCAGAGGGTGGCGGCGGCCAGGCCTCCTGGACCACGACGGTGGCGACGATCGCCGCCTGCTGTCGGCCGCTTAGCTCGCTCCAGCGCTTCCTCGTCATCGCCCACCCCTTGCCGGTCCGGCGGGTCAGCCGCCGAAGGTGATCATGTCCAGCAGCCACAGGCCGCCGTACAGGACGGTGGCCACGGCCACGCCGAGCAGCACCCGGGCCACGATCCGCTCGGTGCGGCCGCGCAGGCCGAGGTCGAGCAGGACCGCATGCACGCCGGCGGTGCCGTGCCAGGTCACGCAGACCAGGAGCAGGGCCTCGACAGCGAACAGGGCCGGGTTGCGGATCCAGGCGACGACGTCGGCGTAGGTGCGCAGGCCGCCGGAGACCACGAAGTGCTGGGCGACCATCTGCACGGTGAGCAGGACCAGCAGCAGCACCCCGGACACGGCCTGCGCCGCCCAGGCGAAGGTGGACCGGGGGCGGCGCCGCCAGCGGGTCGCCTCGGTGAAGTCCTCCTTGAGCTGTGTGGCCATCGGTCCCTCCTCGATCACGCCGGGATGCGCACGGCCGCGACCACGACGACCAGCCCGACCAGGATGGCCGCAGCTGCCAGCAGCGCCCGGTGCCGGTCGACCAGCAGGCCGGACCCGACCAGGGCAGCAGACCTCCCGGTGGTAGCGGCCGACCAGCGGAGCAGCCGATCCCGGAGCAGGCGGCCACGAAGCCGCATGATCGCCGCGCCCGGATCGACCCCGCCGGGCAGACGGCCGAACATTCGAACGCGGCGTGGCAGCGCCAGGCCCCGTGGGCGTCGTCGATCAGGCCGAGCACGGCCCTCGGGTCCGCGTCGCGCGGTTCCTCCAGAACGACCTCGCGGGTGCGGCAGGGCGCCTCGACACCGATTCGCCTCTATCCGTGCCATTGCGGATGCACCTCCCACTGCCGCCGTGTTGGGCGCCGCCGTGACTCATCGGCAGGGCCGGAAGTCCTTCGGACTCTGTCCGTTCGGCCGGCCTAGGTACCTGGCATCGGGCGGTAGCTGCCAGGACGGTGGACTGCCGGCGGTGTACGCTGCCGCCGATGGCAGGCACCCATGCGCAATACGAGCGCCTGCTGGAAGCCGGGCTTGCGGTCGCCGCCGAGTTGTCGCTCCCGGCCGCCCTGCAGCGCATCGTCGAGCTGGCCGCCGAGCTCACCGGGGCCCGGTACGGGGGGCTGGGGTGCTGGGTTGCGACGGGACCATCAGCGAGTTCATCACCACCGGGGTGACCGAGGAGCAGCGGGCGGCCATCGGGCACATCCCGGTCGGCCGCGGCATCCTCGGGGTGCTGATCGACAACGCCGGGCCCCTGCGGCTGCGCGACATCGCCGAAGACCCCCGCTCGGTCGGGTTCCCACCCAATCACCCGCCAATGCACTCCTTCCTCGGCGCTCCAGTCACCGCGCGTGGCCGGGTCTACGGCAACCTGTATCTGACCGAGAAGGAGGGTGGGGAGGACTTCGACGCCGACGACGAGCGGGCTCTTGTCCTGCTCGCCGCCCAGGCTGGGGTGGCCATCGAGAACGCCCAGCTGTACGAGGAGGTCCGTGACCGCGCCCAGCGGCTGGAGGCGATCCGCGGCATCACCACGGCCATCATCGCCGGGACCGACACCGAGGAGCTGCTGGCGTTGGTGGTGCGCCACGCCCGGGAACTGGCCGGTGCCAACCTGGCCACCCTTGCTCGGCCTGCGGGTTCTGGCCGACTGACGGTCGAGGCGGCTGATGGCCTGCTGGCCGACCAGTTGCGGGGGACGGTGTTCCCGGCCGAGGGCTCGGTGACCGGGGAGGTCATCCGCACCGGCAAGGCGGTGGCCCTGGCCGACGCCTCGGCCGATGAGCGGGTGATCCAGCCGATCGTCCGAGCCCAGGTCGGGCCGGCGGTGTTCATCCCCCTGGCCGTGCGCGGCCGCACCCTCGGCACCCTCACGGTGGCCAACGCCAAGGGAGGCCCGCTGCTCCGCGAGGCCGCCATCCCCCTGGTGGAGACCTTTGCCGAGCAGGCCGCGGTCGCGATCGAGTACGGCCGCCTCCAGGGCGAGCTGCAACGGCTGGCCCTGCTCGAGGACCGCGAGCGGATCGCCAAGGAGCTGCACGACGGCGCCATCCAGGCCCTGTTCGCGGTCGGCATGGGCCTGCAGGGCTCGGCCGCGCTGGCGGCCAGCGAGGAGCTCCGCGGCCGCCTCCAGGACGCCGTGGAGGAGGTCGACCGGGTCATCCGCGACCTGCGCAACTACATCTTCGGCCTGCGCCCCGGCATCCTCGCCGACCGCCAGCTCGACCAGGCCCTCCACCGGCTGGTCGAGGAGTTCGGCCAGCGCACCGGCATGCTGGCCATCGCCGAGGTCGACCCGGGTGTGGCGGCCGAGCTGACCGGCCGGGCCGCCGACGTCATCCAGCTGGCCCGCGAGGCCCTCTCGAATGTGAGCCGCCACGCCCAGGCCGTGACCTGCCGGGTGTCGCTGTACCGGGACGAGCGCGGCGGCGTCCTGGAGGTCGACGACGACGGCCACGACTTCGACCCGGCCAGGACGACCGGCACCGGCCAGGGCCTGCGCAACCTGCGCGAGCGGGCCGAGGGCCTCGGCGGCCGGGCCGAGATCGACAGCACCCCCGGCCGGGGCACCCGGGTCCGGGTGACCATCCCACGCTGAGCCGGCTCGCCGCGCGTTACCCTCATGGGGTGGACCTCGCCTTGACGCGCCGTGGCGACTACGCCGTCCGGGCCGCCCTCTGCCTGGCCAGACGGGGCGGCGAGGGCGGCTACGTCAAGATGCGGGAGGTCGCCGCCACCATGGCGCTGCCGGCCAGCTACACCCCGCAGGTGCTGCGGCTGCTGGTCGAGGCCGGGCTGGCCGAGGCCAGGGCGGGCCGCGACGGCGGCTACCGGCTGACCCGGCCCCCGGACGAGATCGCCCTGCTCGAGGTGGTGGAGGCGGCCGAGGGAGTCTTCCGGCTGGAGCGCTGCATCCTGCGCGGCGGCCCCTGCCACTGGGAGCAGGCCTGCGCCGTCCACGCTGCCTGGTCGGCGGCAGTCCAGGCCTGCCGGGACTCGCTGGCCCGGACCACCCTGGCCGACCTGGCGGGGGCCGCCGCCAAGCTGGAGGCGGACGGCGGATTTTCCCTCCGGGGTTTCCGCCGGCCTAACCTATGGTTAGCTACTCCACGTGGATCGCCCAACTCGTCGTAGCTGGATGCCGTCCCTGGCCGGTGGGGTCGCTGCCGCCCTGGTCGCCCTGGCCATCTACCTGGGCAGCCGTGGCCTCCGGTACTTCGACGCGGCCCTGGTCGGCTACGCCACGGCCACGGTGTTCCTGGCCTTCGGGGTCGTCTACCGCTACGCCGTGTGGGTCTCCAGCCCCCCGGCCCGGCGCTACCTGCGCCGCGGCTGGCAGGCGTTCTTCTCGCTGGAGAACTTCCGCCGCCTGCCCACCGCCGTGCCCCGCTCCGTCCTCGGCTACCTCGGCTTCCAGAGCTTCCTGCGGGCCCGCGGCCGCGGCCGCTGGCTGGCCCACCAGCTGGTCTTCTGGGGGGTGGTGCTGGCCACCCTGATCACCTTCCCCCTGACCTTCGGGTGGCTGGCCTTCTTCTCCGACACCGCCACCGGGCCGGCCTACACCATCTACGTGCTCGGGTTCCGGACCCTCAGCTTCGACGCCCTGTCGTTCGGAGGCTGGGTGGTGTTCCACGGCCTGGACATCGCCGCCGTGCTGGTGCTGGCCGGTTGCGGCTGGTTCCTGTGGCGGCGGTTCCGCCACCGCGAGGCCACCACCGGCCAGCGCTTCGGCTACGACTTCTTCCCCCTGATCGGGCTGGTGGCGATCTCGGTCACCGGGCTGCTGCTCACCTTCTCGAGCTGGCTGCTGGAGGGCCGCAGCTACGACTTCCTGGCCATCGCCCACATGGCCACGGTGGTGCTGACGCTGGTGTTCATCCCCTTCGGCAAGTTCTTCCACGTCATCCAGCGCCCGGCCAGCGTCGGGGTCGAGATCTACAAGCGGTCGGCCCTGGAGCGCGACGGCGTCTTCCCCTGCCGGCGCTGCGGCCAGCCCCTGGAGGCCAAGGCGTTCGTCGACGACCTCAAGAAGACCATGGACGAGCTGGAGCTCGGCTTCTCCGAGTGGGCCGAGACCTGCCCGCGCTGCAAGCGGGTCCAGCGCGGCCAGGCCTACCTGGACGCGGTCAAGCGGGGCTTCAGGTGAGCGAGGCCCGCTACCCGGTGGTCGCCCCCGGCGTGGGCGACTTCCGCGGCGCCGCCGGGTCCGAGCCGGCCGCCCACTGGAAGGCGACCGCGGCCGGCGAGCGGCTGGTCCCGACCCACTGCTGCTTCTGCGGCGTCCAGTGCGGCATGTACCTGCGGGTGACCGAGGGCCGGGTGATCGGGGTCGAGCCGCGCAACCACGACATCAACAAGCTGCGCCTGTGCCCCAAGGGGGTGAGCGCCTACCAGCAGGTCCACCACCCCGACCGGCTGCTCGGCCCGCTCATGCGCGACAGCCGGGACGGGCCCCTGCGCCCGGTCCCCTGGGAGGCGGCCCTGGACCGGGTCGTGTCCGAGGTCCGCCGCATCCAGGACGCCTACGGGCGCGACGCCTTCGGGGTGCTCGGCGGGGCCAGCATGACCACCGAGAAGACCTACCTGATGGGCAAGTTCGCTCGCGTCGCCCTGCGCACCCGCCACATCGACTACAACGGGCGGCTCTGCATGGTCTCGGCGGCGGCCGCCAACAAGAAGGCCTTCGGCATCGACCGGGCTGGCAACCCCTGGGCCGACCTGCTGGAGACCGAGGTGATCGTGGTCGCCGGCACCAACATCGCCGAGTGCTTCCCGGTGGCCATGCAGTACTTCTGGGGGGCCCGGGACCGTGGGGCCAGGCTGGTGGTGGTCGATCCGCGGGAGACGGCCATAGCCCGGACCGCCGACGAGCACGTGCGGCTGCGGCCCGGCACCGACGCCGCCTTCTACAACGGCATGCTGCACGTGATCGCCCGCGACGGCCTGACCGACGAGCGCTTCATCGCCGAGCACACCGTCGGCTGGGAGGCGGTCCGCGACACCGTGGCCGCCTACACCCCCCAGCGGGTGGGCGAGATCTGCGGGCTCGACCCCCGCCAGATCGAGCGGGTGGCCCACCTGTGGGGGCGGGCCCGGCGCTGCTGGGCGGCGCACGGGCGCGGGCTGGAGCAGCACCTCCAGGGCGTCGAGAACGTGCTCTCGTGCATCAACGTGTCCCTGGCCACCGGCCAGCTGGGCCGGCCCGGGGCCGGCTACGGCACCCTCACCGGCCAGGGCAACGGCCAGGGCGGCCGCGAGCACGGCCAGAAGTCCGACATGCTGCCGGGCGGCCGCGACCTCTCCAACCCCGAGCACCGCGCCTATGTCGCCGGGGTCTGGGGGATCGACGAGGCCGACCTGCCGCAGAAGGGCACCTCGATGCACGAGATGATCCTGCAGATGGCCGCCGGCGAGATCCGCGGCCTGCTCGGCATGTGCAACAACCCGTTCGTGTCCCTGCCCAACCAGGGCGTGGTGCGGGCCGGCTACGAGGCGCTCGAGTTCCACGTCCAGGCGGACTTCTTCCTGTCGGAGACCGCGGCCCGGGCCGACGTGGTCCTGCCCTCGACCGTCTGGGCCGAGGACGAGGGCCTGATGACCAACGGCGAGGGCCGGGTGATCAAGCACAACAAGGCGGTGGAGCCGCCCGGGGAGGCCCGCACCGACTGGCAGATCATGTGCGAGCTGGCCCGGCGGCTGGGGGCCGGCGACAAGTTCCCCTTCCAGAGCCCGGCCGAGATCCTGGACGAGCTGCGGGTCGCCTCCAAGGGCGGGGTGGCCGACTACTACGGCATCACCTACGACAAGGTCGAGGCCACCGGCGGGGTCTTCTGGCCCTGCCCGACCCTGGACCACCCGGGCACGCCGCGGCCGTTCGAGGGCGGCCGCTTCTACCACCCCGACGGCAAGGCCCGCTTCATCGCCGTCGAGTGGCGCCCGCCGGCCGAGCCGCCCGACGGCGAGTTCCCCCTGCGGCTCACCACCGGGCGGACGGTGGCCCACTTCCTGTCCGGCAACCAGACCCGCCGGCTGCCCGGCCTCGTCGAGCAGACCCCGCGGCCCTGGGTCGAGGTCCATCCGTCGCTCGGGTTCGCCGACGGCGACCCGGTGCGGGTGATCACCCGCCGCGGCGGCGTCACCTACCCGGCCCTGGTCACTGAGGCCATCCGGCCCGACACGGTGTTCGTGCCCTACCACTGGGCGGGGGCGGTGGCCGCCAACGTGCTGACGGTCGACGCCCTCGACCCGATCTCCAAGATGCCCGAGTTCAAGGTGTGCGCCTGCCGGGTCGAGCGCGGCCAGGCCGTCGACCCGGTCCCCGAGCCGCCCATGCCGCCCGGGGAGCGCCCCTACCGGCCGGAGACCGAGCCGCTGGGTGAGCGGCGCTCGCCGACCTCGCCTCAGGGAAGGGGGACCGCGGAGTCATGATGGGCACCACGCTGTTCATCGACCCGGGCCGCTGCATCGGTTGCCAGGCCTGCGTCGCCGCCTGCCGCGAGTGCGACTCGCACCGGGGCAAGTCCATGATCCACCTGGACTACATCGACGCCGGGCACACCGCGGCGGCCATGCCCACGGTCTGCATGCACTGCGAGGACCCGGTGGCCCCCTGCGCCGAGGTCTGCCCGGCCGACGCCATCCTGGTCACCGCGGACGGGGTCGTCCAGGAGGCGGCCAAGGAGCGCTGCATCGGCTGCGGCAACTGCGTCGACGCCTGCCCGTTCGGGGTCCCCAAGCTGGACGTGGCCGAGATGCTCCAGTACAAGTGCAACCTCTGCTACGACCGGACCTCGGTCGGCCTGGCCCCGATGTGCGCCACCGTCTGCCCGACCTCGGCCATCTTCTACGGCTCGGTCGAGGAGCTGGAGGCCGACCGGCCCGGCGCCCAGGCCGTCGACGTGTTCCGCTTCGGCGAGGCCGAGGTCCGCACCGGCTGCGCCGTGGTCGCCCCCGGCGACTACTCGGGGCCGGTCCCGGGGGGGCTGTAGGTGGACAGCTCCCAGCTCGACCGCATCCGGGCCGACACCCCGGTCACCCGCCGCGACTACCTGCGCATCCTGGTCACGGTGTCGGCCGGGCTGGTCGCCGGGGCCGCCGGGGTGGCCGTCGGGCTGTTCCGCCGCCACGGCACCGGCACCGCCGCGCGGACCAAGGTGGCCGACCGGCTCGAGCCCGGCCAGGCGGCCGCCTTCCGCTACCCCGGCGCCGACGACCGGGCCCTGGCCATCCGCCTGCCCGACGGCCGCCTGGTCGGCTGGTCGGCCGTCTGCACCCACCTGAGCTGCGCGGTCCTGTGGCGCCAGGAGGACAGCCTGCTGGAGTGCCCCTGCCACGACGGCGTCTTCGACCCGGCCACCGGCGAGGTCGTGGCCGGCCCGCCCCCCCGCCCCCTGCCCAGGGTGGAGCTGCGCGAGGACAACGACGGCATCTGGGCCGTGGGGACCGGCTGATGGCCACCATCGACCCCGGCGACTCCGGCGCTCCCGTCCACCCGGGCGAGCCGCGTGAGCCGGCGCCCAGCGACCGGCGCGGCGCCCCCCTGCACCCCGGGGAGCCGCGCGACCTCGACCGTGACGTCGACCCGGCGCACCCCTACCGGGCCCGGCAGCTGGCCCCGTACCGGCGCGACGCCGGCCTCCACGACAGCGGGCTGACCGGCCGCTACCCGGGGCTGCGGGGCAGCGGCACCCGCGACCCCCGGGTCCACGCCTCCGGGCCGGGCCCGGGCGCCGGGGCCGACACCGAGCCCGAGCGGACGTCGATGCTGAACGCGCGCATCGCCATCGTGGCCACCATCGTCGTCGGCCAGCTGTGGGCCCTGATGGTCGCCCTCAACGCCTGGCTGGAGCACCGCGACGGCCAGGTCCTGCTGCTGCTCGGCTTCCAGCTGCTCTCGTTCGCGGTGGCCGTGGCCGTCTGGCGGGCCGCGCCCCGCGACCGCTGACCCGCGCCGGCTCAGCCCTGCCGACTGCCGCCGAGGCTGCGCAGCATCCCCACGAACGTCACCGCCCAAGCCAGCAGCGCCGCGCCGAGGAATACCCGCGGGATCCACTCCAGGAACCCGAGGTCAAGGGCGACCGCCATGCGGAAGGTGGCCGCCCCGTACATGCCCAGCGGGAACACCAGCGACCAGTACTGGGGGTCGTAGCGGAGGGGGACGCGGTCCACCAGGTGCCGCCAGACGCCGATGATCACCAGCAACGGGATCCACCAGGTGGCACCCGCCCAGAGCAGCACGGTCATGCCGCCGAGGAACGGCGTGAGCGCCTGCACCGCCGGCACCCCGGCCTCGCTGGCGATGTGGATGTTGGCACAGGCCAGCGTGGTGATGGCCAGCGCGCCCATGTTGATCCAGTACGGCGGGGTGGCCTGCTGTGCTCCCATCGGAAGGAACCACCAGCGGTAGCAGACCAGGCCGATCACGACGATGTACAGCAGCAGGCCGATCATGCAGGCGACCAGCGCGACGAACACCAGGATCTCTCCATTGCTGGCGCGCTCGGCCAGCAGTGCCCCCAGCACCCCGACCGACTCGGTCCCGACCACCAGGACCAGCCAGCCGCCGTTGATCCCGGCGGCCAGGTCGGGCTTGGGCTCCCGGATCGTGACCGCGGTGGCCACGGTGTAGAACAACACGGTCCACAGCAGGATCCCGAGGACCCAGAGGCCGAGCCCGACCGCCGGCCGCCCCGCGATCAGGACCAGCCCGCTTCCGAGGACGTTGGTGCCGGCGACCATGGTCAGGAACGCCGGCCCGCGCTGGTGGCTGGTCAGGTCGGCGACAAACCGCTCCCGGTACCGCACCAGCCGGAGCACGTACGCCACCCACAGCGTCAGGTAGAAGGCGATGTCGACCCAGAGCAGCGTCCAGGCCAGCCAGTCGATCCCCTGCTGGAACGCCCCCACGGCGATGATCCCGGTAGCCATCGGCAGGGCGAAGTAGCCAGGGAACAGATCGGCCAGCAGTCCCTGGCGAGCCCCGGTCGGGGCGCCGGTCTGCCTGGTCCCGATCTCCATGGCCCCGATGACCTCTTCCAGTCCGAGGATGCGCTGCGTCGGCGGTGCGCCGCCGCCCAGCCAGACCTGGCCGGGGAGGCCACCTGGGAGATGCTACCGTCCAGGTCGCGGGGCCAGCACCCTCTCGCGGGCGGCGAGGTCCGTCAACGCCTGGCGACGGTCAGTCGCGGATGCCCCGGGCCGCCACCAGGGCGGCCACGGCCAGGGGCACGAAGCTGGCCAGCCCCAGCCCGGCCAGCCACCAGCCCGCCGCCGGCGCGACCCCGGCGACCAGCGCCACCACCCCGAGGTTGACCGCCGCCACCCGCACCGGCCAGCCCCACTCGAGGATCCCGGTGAGCCGCCGGTTCCCGGCCGCGCCCCGGCCGAACACCACCGGCAGCAGGTAGGTGAGCGCCCCGGTCAGGGTCTGGAGGGCGAACCCGGCGACCACGGCCGGGACCAGCCGGGCCAGCCGGGCGTCGAGGTCGGCCACCCCGGCGCCGGCGGCCAGCGCCCCCAGGTCGAACAGGACCGCCGCCACCAGCCAGGCCATGCCCGCCCCGAGCATCCAGGCCGCGGCCGTGCGCGGCGGCCGCCGCCGGGCGGTGCGGGCGAACGGCACCAGGGCCACGGCCAGCCCGGCGGCGTAGGCGGCCAGCCCGGCCAGGGCCACGCCCCGCTGCTGGAGGGCCAGCCCGACCGCGGCCACCACCACCCCGGCGACCAGCGGCGGCAGCGACCGCCGGACGGCCGCCTCCAGCCCGGGCACCATGTGGGTCCGCAGCACCGTCGGCCACAGGGTGAACTGGGTCCCGACCACGGCCAGCCCGACCCACCCGAGGACGTTGAGGTGCACGTGGGCCAGGCGCAGGGCCAGGTACTCGTCGGCCGAGCCGGCCACCCCGCCGGCCAGCCACAGCCCGAGGCCCATGCCGGCCAGCAGGGCGGCGGCCGCGGCCACGTAGAACCAGACCGTGCCCGACAGCCGGGCCGGCAGGGCCCCGGTGATCCGGAACGCCAGGGTGAGGGCGTGGACCAGCACCACCACCCCGGCCAGGCCGGCCCCGGCCGCGGCCAGCGCCGTCCGGCCGGTCGGCACCCCGGCGAGCACGGCCACGACCCCAAGGTTGAGGGCCAGCGCCCGCAGGGTGGCGGCCCGCTCGGTCACCGGGGCGGTCCGCAGCAGGGCGGCCGCGAAGTGCTCGCTCCAGACCACAATGGCGTTGGTGGCCGCCCCCAGCAGCACCAGGTGCAGGGCCAGCCAGCCGCCCATGGCGACCCGGTCCCCCAGGGCCAGGACGACCCCGCCGGCGGCCAGGTAGCCGAGCACGAAGACGGCCACCAGCAGATGACGGCGGGCCCGCCGCGTCCCCCGGCCGGGCCGGGACCCTCGGCCCGGCCGTGCCGTCAGCCCCACCGGACCTCCTCCTCGCTCCTGCCGCGCACGCGGGGCCCGGCCGCGTCCGGGGACCCGGCGGCCCAGGGTAGCCCCGCCCGGGACCGCGCCGGTCCCGCCGAAGGGCCCGGCCCGCCCGGGTCCTTGGACCCTACGGCCCGGGCCGTCCGAGGCCCACCCTGGCAGGCATGTTCGTACGCTACTTCGTCGAGCTGCCGCTGCCGGCGGCCCAGGTCGAGCGGGCCCTGCTCGACCACCCGCCCGGCTGGCTGGCCGAGATGGCCGGCGTGGCCCAGCAGCGCGGCGACGACCTGCTCACCGAGGTCGGGGTCGGGGTGGGGCCGCTCGGGACCAGGCTGGGGCGGCGGGTGGCCGTCCAGCTCGGCGAGCCGGTGCGGTTCCCCTCGATGACCTCGCTCGCCCTGACCTGGGAGCCGATCGGGCTGGAGGGGCTGCTCCCCCGCCTGGACGCCGACATCGAGCTCGGGTCGCTCGGCGAGAACCGGACCCAGCTGGCCATCAGCGCCCGCTACCGGCCGCCCCTGGGGGTGGTCGGGCGGGCCGTGGACCGGGTGCTGCTGCACCGGGTGGCCGAGGCCACCCTCAAGGACTTCCTGGACCGGCTCGGCCAGGCGATCTTGAGCCAGACCGGCGGGGCTGAGACGATGCGGACATGAGCACCCCTCCCCTGCGGGTGATGCTCGTCGACGACCATGAGGTCGTCCGCGACGGCATCAAGCTGCTGCTGGCCGACACCACCGACGTGGTCGTGTGCGCCGAGGCCAGCTCGGCCCGCGAGGCCGTGGCCGTGGCCGCCTCGGCCCTGCCGGACGTGATCGTGATGGACGTCCGCCTCCAGGACGGCTCCGGGATCGAGGCCACCCGCGACATCCGCGCCGCCCGGCCCCAGACGGCCGTGCTCATGCTGACCAGCTTCGCCGACGACGAGGCCCTGTTCGCCTCGATCATGGCCGGGGCCGCCGGCTATGTCCTCAAGCAGATCCGGGGCGACGAGCTGGTCCGGGCCATCCGGGCCGTGGGGGCCGGCCAGAGCCTGCTCGACCCGGCCGTCACCAAGGGCGTGTTCGACCGCCTGCGCAAGGGCAAGCACCTGCTCAAGGACGAGAAGCTGGCCCGCCTGTCCCCCCAGGAGGAGCGGATCCTGGCCCTGGTGGCCGAGGGCCGCACCAACGGCCAGATCGGCGAGGAGCTGGGCCTGGCCGAGAAGACGGTCAAGAACTACGTCTCCAGCATCCTCTCGAAGCTCGAGGTCGCCCGCCGGGCCGAGGCCGCCGCCTACCTGGCCCGGCACACCAGCCACCCCGGCGGCTGAGCCGCCCGGTCAGGCGGCCGGGATGCCGCGCCGGCGCAGCCCGGCCAGCCCGGCCCCGCCGAGGGCGACGGCCACGGCGAGCAGCAGGACCAGCGGCGTGGCGGCCACGGCGGCCCCGGGGACCCTGGGGAGGTGGGTGAACGGCGACAGGTCCATGACCCACTGGTCGAGCCGCAGGGCGGCCCCGACCAGGACGAGGATCACGCAGAGCCCGAGGGCACCCCAGGCGACGGCGGCGAACCGCGGCGCCAGCCCGACCAGGGCGACCGCGACCGCGGCCAGCACCCACACGGCCGGGACCTGCACCAGGGCGCCCTGCAGCACCCGCGGCAGCTGGTGGCCGAGGTCCCCGCTGCTGAGCCCGTAGGTCAGCCACACGGTCAGCCCGGCCGCGACCAGGGCCAGGGCCGACCCGAAGATCGAGAAGACCAGGTGGCTGGCGGCCCACTGGAGCCGCCCGACGGCCGTGGCCAGCAGCGGCTCGGCCCGCCCGCCGGTCTCCTCGGCCCGCAGCCGCAGGGTGGCCTGGATGGCGTAGCCGGCGGCCATCAGCCCCAGGATCCCCATGACCGACACCAGGTAGGCGTCCACGATGCCGGTGCGGCCGCCCATGCGGGTGAAGATCTCCTCCAGGTTGGAGTTGTCGGCGACCATGTCGGCGACGCTGGAGGCGGAACCGCCCAGCACCACGCCGACGACCGCGAACCCGGCCGTCCAGCCGGCCAGCAGGCCGCGGTGCAGCCGCCAGGCCAGAGCCAGGGGGCTGCGCAGCCCGGGGGCGGCGGTGGCCGGGCCGGGCCGGGTCGGGAGCAGCCCGGCGCCGACGTCGCGGCGGGCCTCCAGGGCCACGGCCACCCCGGCCCCCAGGGCGGTCAGGGCGAGGACCAGGAGCAGGACCCACCAGCGCTCGCCGGCGAAGGGGCGGAGCTTGTGGGCCCAGCCGATCGGCGACAGCCACGACAGCCAGCTCACCGCCCCGCCGGACAGGCCGCTGACGTCGCCGATGACCCGCAGCAGCCAGGTCCCGCCGAGGACGCCCACGGCGATCCCCCTGGCCGAGCCGGCGCCGCTGGTGAGCTGGGCGGCGACCGCCCCCACGGCCGCGAACACCCAGCCGGCGGCGGCGAGCTGGAGCCCGGCGGCCAGCGAGCCCCCTGTCGGCAGCCCCTGCCCGGCCAGGGCCGCCGCCACCAGCGCGGCCAGGACCAGGGTGGCGGCCAGGGTCACCCCCAGCGCCGCCGCCATCCCGGCGTGGCGCCCCACCACGGTCGCCCCGAGCAGCTCGCGCCGGCCCGTCTCCTCCTCGGTCCGGGTGTGGCGGATGACGGTGAGCAGGGCGATCAGGGCGATGAGGACGGGGTAGAACCCGGCCCGCCAGACTGTCAGCTCGCCGAGGCTGGAGCCGTGCAGGGGTCCGTACAGGGCCGTGAACCCGGGGTCGGCGGCGCTGGCGTCGGCGTAGGACTGGCGCTCGGCCGCGGTCGAGAACAGCGCCTGGAACGAGGCGACGATGCTGGCCATGAGCCCGGCGAAGGTCAGGGTCCAGATCGGCAGCAGCACCCGGTCGCGCCGCAGGATGAGGCGGACCAGCTTGCCGGTGCCGGTGAGCGCGGTCACCGGGCCACCTCCGACTGGTTGGTCCCGGCTCCAGCCCGGTCGGCGCCGGCCCCGGCCCGGTCGTAGTGTCGCAGGAACAGCTCCTCCAGGGTGGGCGGCTGGCTGACCAGGCTCCGCACCCCGGCGCCGGTCAGCTCCCGCAGGGCCGCGTCCAGCGCCCCCGGGTCGACGTGGAAGCGCACCTGCCCGTTCTGGGCCTGGAGGTCGTGGACCCCCGGCACCCGGGCCAGCCCGTCGGCCGGGTGGGTCAGCTCGGCCTGGATCGACACCCCGGTGAGGTGCCGCAGCTCGGCCAGGGTCCCGCTCTCCACCGCCCGGCCGTCGCGGATGATCGTCACCCGGTCGCACAGCGCCTCCACCTCGGCCAGGATGTGGCTGGACAGCAGCACGGTCCGGCCCCGCCGGCGCTCGTCGCGGATCACCTGGCGGAACACGTCCTCCATCAGCGGGTCCAGCCCCGAGGTCGGCTCGTCCAGCAGTAGCAGCTCCACGTCCGAGGCCAGCGCGGCCACCAGCGCCACCTTCTGCCGGTTGCCCTTGGAGTAGGCCCGCCCCTTCTTGCGCGGGTCGAGGTCGAAGCGCTCCAGCAGCTCCTTGCGGCGCCCGGGATCCAGGCCGCCCCGCAGCCGCCCCAACAGGTCGATGACCTCCCCCCCGGACAGGTTCGGCCACAGGGTCACGTCCCCCGGGACATAGGCCAGGCGGCGGTGCAGCTCGGTCGCCTGGGACCACGGGTCGCCCCCGAGCAGCCGGGCCGTCCCCCCGTCCGCCTTCAGCAGGCCGAGCAGGACCCGGAGGGTGGTCGTCTTCCCGGCCCCGTTCGGCCCCAGGAACCCGTGCACCTCCCCGGTGTGCACGACGAGGTCCAGCCCGTCCAGGGCCCGGGTCCTCCCGAAGTTCTTGACCAGCGCCTCGGTGCGAATGGTCTCGTCCATCATTCCGCTCCTTGGGCCGCGGTCGGCCCTGCCGGGTTGCGAGGTTGGGTTGCCTGCAGCCGTTCCACCCGCTCGAAGGCGGCGCGCGCCTGGGCGGCGAGTTCGGGGCTCATCAGCGGGCTGGAGTAGAAGTCGATCAGCGCCCTGCTCATCCGCAGATGCCCCTCGGGGGCGAGGATGTCCATGCCCAGGGCCCGTGAGAGGTGCTCGTGCAGCGCCAGCAGCCCCGTCTGCATCGCCACCAGCACCGCCGCATAGGCCCTGGGGTCCTGTGAGTGCCCCGGCTCGTGCCTGGCCAGCCACTGCTCGGCCAGCTCCACCATGTCGTCGAACATCGAGGCGGCCGCCTTGGACCCGTCGACCATCCCCCGGGCCAGGTACCGGTACAGCAGCAGGATGGTCGGGTGGGTGGCCGGCAGGAACCCGGGGTTGGCCAGCTGCCCGTCGAGGACCGCCTGCTCCTTGATCCGCAGCAGCCGGTCCAGCGCATAGGCGTCACAGGCGTCCCGCAGCCCCTCCTTGGACCCGAAGTGATGCCGCACCAGGCCCCCGGACACCCCGGCCGCCTTGGCGATGTCGCGGATGCTGGCCCCGTCGATCCCCCGTTCGGCGAACAGCCGCAGCGCGGCGTCCCGGATCCGGGCCCGAGCCGTGAGGTCCTCGAACCGCGGGTCGCCGACCGGCTGCACCACCACCGCGCCTCCTGCTCGTCCCTATACGATCTCGCAGCAGGCTATACGCATGTATAGCGCTTTGCAACGGCGGTGCCGAACGTCACAACCGGTCCGTAACCGCCGGCACTGCCGATTCGCGCCGGTCGAGCTACACCGTCATCAGTCTCGAACCGGATGAGGTGGACGGATGGCCGAACAACACGCACCCACCAGACCCCGATCGCCGACACCCAGCCCCGTCTCCAAGCCCAAGGCCAGGCCGTGGTACGCCTCGCTCCGATCCAACACCGCGGCGGCGGTGATCATCTTCGTCGTCACCCCGCTGATCCTGATCGGCATCGGCGCCCCCATGGTGGTGCCCGGGTACCGGGTGCTGGCCTTCCGGTCGTTCCTGGACCTCACGCTGTGCCTGCTGCCAGCCACCATGTGGTACCTGTTCATCATCACCAGGCGGGCGAGCCTGCTGAACGACTTCGTGACCAGCCTCAACCGCCTTGGCCTGCTCCAGCCCATGGAGTACGAGGACGGCGACGGCCCCGCCCGCCAGCGCCGGGTCGACGCCTACCTGCAGAAGTTCGAGGCGAGCTACGGGCCGCTGTCGAAGGACGTGCGCCGGAGCATCCTCGACGGCACCTTCAACCCCGGCGCACCCGAGGAACGGAGCACCAGAGCGTCGGGCCGGCCCGCCGACGTGATCGCGGCCTCGACGACCATCCCGATCATCCTCGCCACCGTGCTCACCGCCCTGGGGTGGCTGGTCACCCTGCCACCCTACCGCGGCACCGAGCCGCTGGAGATCGTCGAGCAGCCCTTCACCTACGCCTTCCTCGGCGCCTACTTCTTCTCCCTGCAGATGCTGTTCCGCCGCTACGTACGCAAGGACCTCCGCGGCAGCGCGTATGTCGCCGTGGCCATGCGGATCATCCTGGCCGTCATCGGCACCGGCGTCGCCGAGGAGGCCGTCCAGCTCCTCAACCCGGCCGTCAGCGACCGCTCGCTGCTGGTCGTCGGCTTCACCATCGGCGTCTTCCCCAAAGTGGCCTGGCAGATATTCCAGACCGCCTTCCGCCAGGTCACCGGCCTGGTCGTCAAGGGCCTCCGCACCGACTCCCCCCTCAGCGCCCTCGACGGCCTCACCGTCTGGCACGAAGCCCGCCTGGAAGAGGAAGACATCGAGAACGTCCCCAACATGGCCACCACCGACATCGTCGAGCTCTTCCTCAACACCCGCGTCCCCCCCAACCGCATCATCGACTGGGTCGACCAGGCCATCCTCTACACCCACCTCAGCCCAGCCGGGGACGAGAAGGACCGCGGCATCAAGCAGCTCGAGGAGGCCCGCCGACGGCAGCTGCGCAGCCTCGGGGTCCGGACGGCGACGTCGCTGGTCGAGCTGCCGGTTCGGGATCCGGCCACCCGGCGGGTCCTGGAGTCCAGAAAGCTCGATCCCGACTCGCTGGCCCTGGTGCAGGAAGCCATCAAGTCGAACGACAACATCGCGTTGGTCCGCCGCTGGCGCTGCCTCACCGCCTCCAGCCTCAACGCCGCCAACGGGAGCAAGCAGGTGCTGCTGGGGAACGGCCACCAGCTGCCGACGGTGACCACGGAAGCGTGATCACGCTTCCTCACGACTGCCGCGTCCGGGCGCCCAGTCGAAGGGCTCCGGGAAGCCGGTAGACCAGGCTCTCCCCCGTGACGGTGGCGGCCGGGGCGTCGCGTTGTGCCTGCAACTCCTCGAGCTGGGCGGGTTCCAGCGAAGCTGCCCGCAGCGAAAGCCTGAACCGGGCGATGTCAGACGCCAGCCCCTGCGCCACGTCCGCCGCGACATGGTCGGGCTGGTAGGACGTGACGCTGCGCGTCATCGTGAGGTGGAGGAACGTGGTCGCTCCCTCATCGACACAGGTCAGCGACAGCACGCCTGTCGGGGAGCCGAGGACCTTCTGGGTTTGCAGGGTCACGTTGAGTGGCCACTCGAACCGGATCTGCCCGACGGCGACCTTGCCCTGACGCCGGCGAGCGGCGCGCGCGTGGCTGATCCCGGTCGCGGCGAGCGCCACCGGGGCGCCGATCATCCCGAACCCAAACCAGGTCGAGCCCTTCTGGAACTTGGCGCAGCTGAACACCAGCCGCTGGTCGGTCACAAGAATGTCGGCCGGCTCCGTCAACGACCACACCCTTTCGGATGCCTGCCCCTGGTGCCGACGGGACTCTGAAACCGTCGCGCGCCCGCGCCAGCGGATCGTCTCGTCCGCCGACAGCCGCACCTGCCCATCGGGCGTCATCGTCGGCCAGCGATCGTCGTTCACGATGTCGTCATTGAGTTCGCGGAGCGTCATCAGTGCCATGGCAGGTGTCCTTTCAGAAGCGGGCGACCGCTGCGATTGCCACCGCCAGCCAGGTCAGGAGCTGCAGCAGGCATCCAGGGATCGGGATGATGACGATCTGGCCGCCGCGGTACAGGTACCTGGCGTACAGCCCAAGGAGCCCTGCGACCAACAGCCCTCCCAGCGTGTGGGTTCCCGGTTGCGACACGCTCCCGAACAGCACCAGGGACGCCAGAACCGCGTAGAGCACCCAGGCCTTGGAGCGGGCCCGGGAGGTCCGGGACAGATGTGCGCCCGGCGGCGCCATACCCGATCGTGATCGCGATGGCACCACCGGGGCGCGTTCATCCCCAGCCGCAGGCACCGCGCCACCCTCGGCGACATCACCACCCAGCTGCGAGGCGGACGCCTGCCGGACTCGCGTCGCGGCGGTGGCGCGGACCATCGGCTGGCCGCAAACCGGGCATGGCCCCGGCTGGGCATCCCAGTGCTGACACTTCGGCGAGGTGCATCGGTACTCCATCTGGCATCGTTCCTTTCACAGACCCTTCTCCGGCGGCCGGTTGTGCGGCGTCGATCACGGCCAGCCGTCACCACCGATGGCGAGGGGATGCCCGCAGACGTCGGCCACCGCCCGAGTGGCGTTCAACAGCTCCATGCCGCTGGTGGAGTCACTGTCGGCGATCTTGTCGATCCGCTTGGCCTCGGCCTTGACCACCGGTGAGGCCTCGTACCGTCCTGCGGCGTCGGCCAGGTCCCCGGCACGACGGAAGACCGCGTTGTCCGACAGGATGTGGGTCGTCAACAGCTCCTTGCCGAGCGCGTCGAACTTCTCACACAACGCCGCCTTCGTGGTCGGCTCCGAGCTGAAACAACCAACCAGCACAACCGCGGCCACTACGACCGCAAAGGCCGACGCGGAGCGCCTGAGCGTCGTTCCCATGGCCACCTCCCCTAGATCCAGGGAATGGGAATGATGGGGAACCGAACGCTCGCGCCCCGGTCCAGGTAGCGCACACCAGCGCGCCCGCCGACACTCACGGGCCTCGGCCCGAGCCCACGCCGCACGTTGGGCTGCCACCGGGGCGACCTGGGGCAACGGCAGCGACGGCCCGGATGGGCTGCTGGCCAATGGGTCGGCGTCGGTGGAATGGATCGGGTCGGTCATGGCTCCCCCTTGTAGTGCCGGGACGGGTCTCATCGCAGGCGCAGGCGACTGGGCTTGGCCGGGCGGCTACGACGAGGTGGTCGGCGGTACCTGGCCGGGTTTGGCGACCAGCTGGGCGTCACCGAACACGACCTCGCCGTTCGCGCCGACCTCCTGAGTGGGCGTGCAGGACAGGGTCAGGTCGAAGGCGTCGCTCATGTCCCGGACGACCTCGGTCGACTTGCCGCGCGCCAGGGTTCCCGAGTCGAAGATCAGCTCCTGGTCGGCGAACACCTGGCATTTGGACTGCAGGGGAGGGTCAGAGCCGTCCCACAGCCCGATGGTAAATCGCAGCTGCTGGTAATGGCGTCCAAGGTTGAAGACGGTGGTCACCGTCTGGCCTCTGGCCACCTGGCTGATCGCCACGCTGCGCGCGTAGTCGCGGCCGTTGACTGCCTTCGCGCCAGTCCGGTACCAGGAGCCTGGCTGCTGTACCGGGGTCAGCTCGGCGAGATAGACGAGCGCCGCTCCTTGCTCTCCCCCCGGCGACCGGGTCTGCCCGTCGGCTCCGCCCGGCGCCCCCGCGTCAGGAGTTTGGCCGGTGGCCCCATTGTTTGCCGGCGCACCGACCACGATCGGGCTGCGGACGTTAATGACGCCAATCTGCTCCAGCGCGGTCAACAGCCCGGCGACCGCGGCAAGCAAGGTGGCGATCGCCGTCAGCACACCCGGAATGGTCTTGAGAAACGCTCCTACGGCCCGCCACCGGCGATGGCGTCGCCGGGTGACAGCTGTCACCTGCCCCCCCATATCGCTCCCCCTACACCAAACACGTCGGCACTTCGACATGCACGGCAACACAGAACGAAATCGCAGCCGGTATGGGCATTCTCGGGCGACTGCCCGCTCAGCCGGATACGGTCCACTCGCGCACTGCAGCCTGCTGTACTCCTTGTGACCGCAATACCCGCAGAGACCGTAAGGTCGCCTACGCCGATCGCCAGTCAAGGCACCCCGAACGAACCAAGCCAGGCTCAACTCACGCTTGCGGTTACCAGCACGCGGAGATGCATCCACCTTCGTCTCGACCCGTCCGACCAGAGCTCCTCGACGACCCGCCGGCCGAGCCTCAAGCTCAACCGGCCACGGTAGCCGTCATGGCTGCGGACAATCACACCACCGTCGTCGGCAACCTGGTCGACGACCCCGAGGTCCGCTTCACCTCGAGCGGTATCGCCGTCGCCAACCTGCGGGTGGCGGTCACCCAGCGGATCCAGCAGGAAGGCGAGTGGCGCGACGGCGACACTTCGTTCTTCAAGGTCAACGTGTGGCGCGGCCAGGCCGAGCATCTGGCCGACTCCCTCACCAAGGGGGACCGGGTCATGGTCACCGGCCGGCTGCGTCAGCGCAGCTGGGAAACCCCCGAGGGCGACAAGCGGTCGGTCACCGAACTGGAGGCTGATGAGGTCGGGGCCAGCCTCAAGTGGGCCACGGCCAAAGTCGAACGCACCAGCCAACGCGGCAACGGCGACCGGGCTCAGGGCCGGGAGTGGCAGGCCGAGCGCGGCAACGACTTCAACGACCAGCCCCCCTTCTGAGCACTACGAGCAGTACGCCCCCGGGTGGACCTCCCCGGGGGCGTGCTGCATCAGCGCTCAATAGCCGATCCGGGCCATCGAGCTGGTGGCCGTCAGGCGGTGGCCGGCCGTTTGGTGGTCTGGCGCTGACGGCGAGCGGGTGGGTGCTGGCCGCCTTGGTGGCCTTAGGGTTGGAACCGGGCTTGCGGCCACGCTTCTTCAGGGTCTTGCCCATGTGTTGCAGCTTTAGGGCACGGTAGTTCTTCTCGGAGATGTCGAGCTGCTGGGT
>Ga0307415_100000286_pt1 | contig 21920 bp, 17 predicted proteins | sample DK1Cmetagenome_FD_204524 | JGI IMG/M metagenome (GOLD analysis project Ga0307415, IMG submission 204524) | Maize rhizosphere microbial communities from greenhouse at UC Davis, California, United States - DK15-C-2 | ecosystem: Host-associated > Plants > Roots > Rhizosphere > Soil | place: USA...
TCGTCGAGGCGCCAAAGGAGCCCGTCCGCGAGCCGACCGCTCCCCCACGTGCGACCGAGGTGCTCGAGACGACCACGGACGCGCTCCAGCTCTTCCTCCGCGAGATTGGACGCCACCCGCTGCTCACTGCCGCCGACGAGGTGGAGCTTTCGAAGCGAATCGAGCGCGGCGACATGGAAGCCAAGCGCCGCATGATCGAGTGCAACCTTCGGCTCGTGGTCTCGATCGCGAAGAACTACCGCAACCAGGGTCTCCCCTTCCTCGACTTGATCCAGGAGGGAATGTTCGGCCTCATCCGCGCCGTGGAGAAGTTCGAGTGGCAGCGGGGCCTGAAGTTCTCGACGTACGCCACCTGGTGGATCCGCCAGGCGGTCGCCCGCGCGATCGCGGACAAGGCGCGGACAATCCGCGTTCCCGTGCACGTCGTCGAACGCATGCAGAAGATGCACCGCGCCGAAAGACACCTCTGGACGCAGCTCGCGCGTGAGCCTTCGCTCGAGGAGATCGCGCACGAGGCCGGTCTTCCGCTGCAGCAGGCGATCGAGGTGCGGGCAGCGGCCCGGGCATCCACGAGCCTCGACCAGCCGATCGGCGAGCAGGAGGATGCCGTCTTCGGCGACCTCGTCGCCGGCGAGGACCCGCTGCCCGAGGAGGAGACGGAGCGGCGGCTCCAGAAGGAGGCCCTCGACAGGGCACTGGAGTCTCTCCCCGAGCGCGACCGGCGTGTGCTCGAGCTCCGCTACGGGCTGCGCGGCGAGGAGCCCCACACACTCGAGCACATCGGGCGCCGGCTCGGCATCACGCGCGAGCGCGTGCGCCAGATCGAGATCGAGTCGCTCTCGCGGCTAGCGTCGCTCCGCGAGATCGACGCGGTCGCCAGCCGGTAGAGCCCGGCCGTCGAACAGAGCGTCAGCCCCCTCCCCCAGTCTCGCCTGGACGGCCCGGAAGGCCTCGGCGAGGTGCGGCGGCCGCGCCCGACGGTGTCCGTCAGAGGCCACCAGGTTGGCGAGACCGTCGTCGATGAGCCGCCAGGCGCTCGCTTCGGTCTCCCCTCCGTGGTAGCCGACGATGCTCGTGGCGTTGACCTGTAGGAGCCAGCCCCGCTCGGCCATCCCTGCGGCGAGAGCCGGATTGTCCAGGACGGCCTCAGAGCGCTCTGGATGCGCGATCACGGGGACTAACCCCGCTGCCTCGATGTGCTCTGCGAGGCGCTCAGCGAGGCTTAGAGAGCCGTGGAAGGGCACTTCCATGAGGACGGCCGGGAGATCACCGAGTCGGAAGCGATTGGGGTCCACGTCGAGGAGCGCCGGCGCCGGGGTCAGCTCGAAGCCGAGCCGAAGATCGAGCCCGAAGCCGGCTGCAACGGGGGCCAGCTCGGCGTGGTTGGCGCGGATGGCCTCCTCCCGCTCCGGCGGCAGGGGAAGCATCGGCCAGACGTGAGGGGTGGCGTAGAGAAGCCCCGTCCCGCTCTGCGCCGCGCTTCGGCAGAGCTCGAGCCCTTCCTCGATGCTCTGGGCCCCGTCGTCGCCCGAGGGAACGACGTGGGAGTGGACGTCGACGAACACTCGGTCCACCCTACCCACGCGCACAGCCGCCTCCGGAAACAGCGGGTTTGTGTTTCACCCGCACAAAGTCCCCCCTTTCGCGCCGCTAGCCGTCCCGAGCCGGTCGAAATCGTCCCCTGGGGCCAATCAATCGCGTGTGCCCGTGAAACACAAGCGGGGTCGTCGGCCTCTACTCGGTACGGAGATAGAGGCGCAGGTCGGGCGCTGCCGCTTGGAGCTCGCGGAGAGCTCGTGACTCGAGCTGGCGGACGCGCTCGCGGGTCACGCCGAGCTCGGCGCCGACCTCCTCGAGTGTCTTCGGAACCGCGCCTGTGAGCCCGAAGCGAAGCTCGAGCACGTGCCGCATGCGCTCGGAGAGCTGGGCCAGCGCGACCTGAAGCTCCGCGCTGCGAAGCATGACGGCGAGCGTGGCTTCCGGCTGCTCGGAGTTGACATCCTCGATCATGTCCGCGTACATGGAGTCGCCGTCACCGACGGGCGTCTCGAGGCTGACGGGGTCCTCCACGAGATCGAGGAGCTCGTGGACGCGCTTGACGTCGAAGCCGCTCTCCTTGGCGATCTCGTCCGGGAGCGGGTCGCGGTTGAGCTTCTGCGTGAGGATCCGGCGCGCACGCATCACGCGCCGCACCTGGTCGACGACGTGGACGGGAAGGCGGATCGTGCGGCCCTGGTCGGCGATCGCCCGTGTCACTGCCTGGCGGATCCACCAGGTGGCGTAGGTCGAAAGCTTGTAGCCCATCTTGTAGTCGAACTTCTCCACGGCGCGGATGAGGCCGAGGTTTCCCTCCTGGATCAGGTCGAGCAGTGGGACGCCCGAGTTGACGTAGTTGCGGGTGATCGACATCACGAGCCGCAGGTTCGACTCGATCAGGCGGCGCTTGGCAGCCTCGTCACCCTCGTCCTTCAGCCTCGCGAGCTCGCGCTCCTCAGCAGCGGTCAGGAGGGGCCCGTCGCCGATCTGGCGGACATAGAGCTTGAGCGGATCCTGGGTCGGGCCGGCCGCTAGGCGTTCTTTGCGGTCGTCCTCGTCCTCGGCGTCGGCCGGGACGTCCAGAGCCGCCTCGGGCACGAGCTCGAGCTTCGTCTCCTCGCCGTCCTCCCCGGGAGTCGGATCCGGTTCGGGCGAAGGCAGTCTGCGGACAGGCCGTCCCACGCATGCCCTATCGGCCTCCCATGAAGCGGCCTTGAGGAGCCACCACCGGGTTGAGGGATGGTGAGCCGGGTCAGCTGAGACGATTGTTAGAGTGGAACTTCGCCTTGTGTGGGATCGCCGGATATAGCCTGAACCGCGAAAGCGCTGTCGACCCCACCCTCGCTGCGCAAACGCTGATGGCTGCGATCTCCGAGCGGGGGGCGGACGCGGCCGGATATTGCTACCGCGGTCCGGGGCTCGAGCTCGAGGTCCGCAAGCGCCAAGCCGGCGCCAGCGAGCTCCTCGACGAGATCTCCGTCCCGGCGGCCGCGACGCAGGTGCTCGTCCACGTACGCGACTACACCAAGGGCCATCCGTCCCTGAACGCGAACAATCACCCCGTCCGTCACGGCTCCGTCGTCGGAATCCACAATGGGATCATCAAGAACGACGAGGAGATCTTCGCCCGGTACGGCTTCGAGCGGGCAGAGGAGGACATGACCGTCGACTCCGAGGCCATCTTCGCCCTGGCCGAGCTGGAGCGAAGCAGGGCCAATGCGCTGGAGGAGCTGTACGGGTCGATGGCCACCGCGTGGGTCGACGAGCGCGACCCTGACGTCCTCTTCCTCGCGCGCGGGATCGGCCGACCGCTCTGGATCGGCGAAGGCGGGCAAGAGTTCTTCTTCGCCTCGACGAGGGAAGCTCTCGAGCTCGTGGAGCGCTACGCGGGCGTGCGTCTGCGCAAGCGCGAAGTGCCCGAAGGGACGCTCGCTGCGGCCGTTGACGGCCGTCTGGTGCGGAGCGAGGCTTTCCAGCCCGACACCAGCTTCACGGAACAGCTGCTCCCCGCCGTGCGCGCTCCCGAGGAGCGGCAGTTCTGTCTCGCCCGGCTGGCCGCGCTCGCGACCGCCGCAGCGGGACGCTGAGCCGCCCGTCCGCGCCAACTTCGGCGCCATCCTCCACCAGACGGCTTCGCACGAGGTACTGGAACGTCGTCCAGGCGCCGCGGCGACCTCCCGCAAGCCGGTAGACCTGCCATTCGCTGGGGAGCCGCTGGTTGCGCTTTCGCTCGGCCGCCCAGTCCGTGAAGCGCGGCAGGCGCCGCAGCCGGCGTGCAAGCGCCGCGCCGTCCTCCACCGCGCGTTCCAGCCGTTCCTCGCCGAGTGGAACGTCGAAGCCGGCTTCCCGGAGAGCGTTGCGGAGAGATCCGAACGTGTGCCAGTAGAGGGACTTGGAAGGCATCGTCGCGCGCCGGCGCTGGAGGTCTCCACCGGTGGGCGGGCGGCCGAGCTCCTCGCCCAGCATCCGCAACTCGGCGAGGAGCTCCTCGCGGGTCGCAAATCGACGTGGGCGCAGTCCTGCCAGACGCTTGGCGGCGTTCCACGTTCCGAACCGGTCGATCACCGTCTGGGGATGGATCCGAGCGCCTCCGTCGCGCTCGAACTCACGCATCGTCGGCGAGCGGCCGAGGCGGTTTGCAGAGCCTTTCAGCTCGGCGAGGATCTCGTCGTCGGAATAGCGCCGACGCATCCCCGCCTGGAATGCAGCCAGGTCGGCGGAATCGATCTGCATGGCGGCCTCAGTCCAAGGATAGAGCAGATTAGTCCGAGCGCAAGCGGCGGCCGGGAGGGTTTGGCGGAACGTCGCTCGTCGCCGGGACGCGCTGGTCGTTCCGAGGCGAGGACGCAGGGAGCCCTCGTTCGACTTTAGATACGGGGGCGACCAGTCATTTTGAACGCGGATGCGTTGGGGCGAGTGGCGCGCCTCCGGCGGCACAGATGATGTTTCGTCAAGCCCTCCCTAAGAAGCCGTCGCGAGCAACGGCCCAGCAGGCTGCTGCGGGTTTCCGGAATCGGTCTGCAGGAGCCGCTCGAGCGCCGACACGCAACGTGGGCAGAACTGCATCGCCGAGCCCCGCCGGAGCTCCTCGAGCGCCTCGTCCGCGGGACGAGCGGCGCGGTAGATGCGCGTCGTCAGCATGGAATCGAGCGCATCGGCAACGTGAATAATGCGCGCGCCCAGCGGGATGTCCTCGCCGGAGAGGCCGTCCGGGTAGCCGGTGCCGTCAAATCGCTCGTGATGGTGGCGGATGGCGGGTACCGCGTCGTTCAGAAAGCCCAGGCGGTCGATGATGCGGGCACCCTCGTCCGCGTGGCGCTGCATGAGCGCCCACTCGTCGACCGTCAGGGTGGCCGGTTTGAGCAGGACCGCGTCGGGGATGGCGAGCTTGCCGATGTCGTGGAAGAGGGCGGCATGGCCCAGGAGATCGAGCTCGGCCTGGGACAACCCGAGCTCGCGGCCGATGGCGAGCGCGAGCTGCTGCACGCGGCGTGAATGACCGGCCGTATACGCGTCGCGCGCGTCCACCGTGGCCGAGAGGCTCTCCATGGCGGCGGTGGAGCGCTCCTTCAGGAGCCGGTTCGCCTGCTCGAGGGAGACGTTCTGCGAGCGGATGGTCTCGGCCGCCTTGCGCAGCTTCTTCGTCGACTTCTCGGTGTGCCCGAGGTAAGCGGCCATCGTCTTGCGCATGAGCAGGAGCGGCAAGACGAACACGGCGAGCCCGTAGAGGCCGATCGCACTGTAGGCGAGGGCGATCGCGCCGCCGACCGCTCCGAAGGCGACGTAGTGCGGGAGGAGCCAGGAGAAGCGCTCCTTCCAGACGGAACGCCAGCGGTCGTGTCCCTCGAGGGCCATGGCAAGCGAGATGAGCGCCGTGTTGGCGGCGAAGTAGGCGCCCCCGGCCACGAGACCGGCTCCGGCGGTCACGAGCTCGCCGGCGCGGGTATCGACCCACCCGACGCTGAACACCGCCGCCGCGGCGAGCGACGCAAGACTCAAGGCGCCGATGTTGAAGAGGGCGTAGTACCAATCGTCGCGGCGGGCGCTCCATTCAACGGCCACGATGGCAATGGCGAGCGGCAGGGCGGCGCGGGGTCCGAAGAGGGCCGCCCCAGCGAGCGCCCCGACGGCGCTCACCGAGATCGAGCCCGCTTCGAGCTCGAGGGAGAGCGCCTGGCCGCCCCCGACGAGGACGACGATGGCAATGAGCCCAATGACGTCGCTGGTCGTACCGAAGAGGAGTCCGGCGAAGCCCGCGGCGATGCCCGCGATCGCGACCAGTCCCACGAGGGCTGCAAGGGGAGCCGAAAGGGCGAGGAAGTGCGGCCTGCCGGGGGTGTGCGGCCGCTGCTGCTGGGCCTCGCGGAGCTCGCTCGCACGCTGCTCAGGGAGGACGCGCGAGGCGGTGGCGACGTACTCCCCCTCGTCCGGCACAGCCGCGAGGCGAGGGCTCCGCTCTCCGGCCATGAGCAGCGGCTCGGAGCTCGCGCCGAGGACGCGGTTGCGGCCCTGGAGCTTCGCTCGGTAGACGGCGAGGTCTGCCTGGTGGATCAGTTCGTTCGGATCGGAGCCGTCCTTCGGGTACCCCGCGACACCCAGCGAGATGGTGGCGCGGATGGGCTCGCTGGAGGTCTCCACCTCGAAGAGATGCTCGGCGACGGCGCGCCGGATGCGCTCGGCGATCTCGAGCGCAGCCTCGGGCGTCGTCTCCGGCAGGAGGATGGCGAACTCCTCTCCGCCGAAGCGGGCCGGGACGTCGTATGGCCTCAGCTGCTTTCGGAAGACGTCAGCGATGCCATTGAGGACCGCATCGCCGGCAAGATGGCCGTACGAGTTGTTGATGTCCCGGAGCAGGTCGAGGTCGGCCATGATCACGGACATCGGCCGATCGAAGCGGTTGGCGCGCGCCAGCTCCTCGCGCAGCTCCGCGGCGAAATGACGGGCGTTGAAGAGGCCGGTCTTCGCATCTACGCGCGCTTCTTCCTGGAGCGCGGGAACGCTCAGGGACCGATGAATCAGGAGCAATGGCGCGACAGCGGTGGGCAGGAGGTAGGGATTCCACCGCCAGAGGCTGGCGAAGGCGACGCCGAGGGCCGCGAGGACAAGGTCGGTGGCAAGACTGTCGCCCGAGAAGAGCCCGGTTTCCCGCAGCGTGTGCCCGCGTGCGAAATGAAGCATGGTGGCGAGGAGCACATGGTTCGTGGCGACGAAGACGACACACGCGGCGAGACCGGCGAGCGCCATTGTCGGCTCCGTGGCGAGGCCGAGGTCGCGGACGAGCCAGACCGCCCCCCAGGCCGCCAGGCCGTTCAGCGTGTAGTTGCAGATGTTGAAGCACTGGATGTACCACGGGTAGCGAACCTTCAGCCATTCGGGGATGTGCTGCACGAGGCCCACCAGGGCGACGAGCTCGGGCGGCAGGAGCAACGCGGCCGGAATCAGGAAGACAATCGAGGTGTGGTACGACTGGTCGCGCGGAGTGCGGACGACGAAGAGTTGCGCGATCGCGGCGCAGGAAGCAATGACGAGAAAGGTCGGCCACCCTCTCGTTTCCGGGGACAGATGCGAGAGCGGCACGAAGGCCGCTACGACGGTGGCGATGCCGACGGCGGCCAGGTAGAGCTTCGCGCCCCTCGAAAGAGTGGGTTCGCCCTGCTCCGGTGCCGGCCTCGGCTCGGCGCCTCGATACTCCGTGGGTACTGCGCTCATCTCGCCCAGCTCAAACCCTCGCTGCCGTGGGTCATCGCAGCTCCGTTTGCTTCCACGCGCAAGCGCGGGGCCGCAGAGCCATAGTGGGACCGTACGCTCGGGCCTGCGGGGCGGCGTCCCCCATTCGAGGGACGACCCCAAGTTCCCCCGAAAGGGTGAACCCCGAGCCGGGTGGGCGGCCCGGGGCTCGCGGTGGCTCGACCTTTCTAGGGAGCCGTTAGGGCGGAAGGATCGGGCGGCAAGGCGGCCGGCTCGGTGCTGGTGGCCGGCTCGCTTGAGACCGGGAAGTCTCCGAAGAGCAGCGCCTCGAGCTCGGCCGGGTCGATCCATTCGCCGCCGGCTTCGGTGACGTCTCCCTCGGCGTTGTCGGCGTAGGAGACCGAGGCCCAAGAGGCCTGTGCCCAGCTGGCGTCAGACCAGGAGGCATCGCACCAGCTGGCGCTCGCCCAGGAGGCGTTCGACCAGGAGGCATTGGCCCAGGAGGCGCTCGACCAGGACGCATTTGCCCAGGAGGCGTTGGCCCAGGAAGCGTTCGCCCACGAGGCGTTGGCGATGGCGGTGTTCGCCCAGCTGGCGGCGTCGAAGACGGCATTTGCACCGCCGGCGGGATCCACCTTCACGAACGGCCGGAGCGCGGCGTTCGCGTCCGGCGCTGAACCGAGGGCGACCGCCTTGGCGACATCGACGATGCCGACGCCGGTGGAAAGTGGAGCTGCACCGCCCGCAGGCCTCGCGCTCACCATCAGCGCGCCCTTGACCTGATCCGGCGTCCACGTGGGATGCGTGGCGAGAATTTGAGCGGCGGCGCCTGCCACGATCGGGGCCGCGAAGGACGTGCCGGAAAGCTGGATGTAGCCCGGTGCGACGATGCTGGCGGGGCGCTCGAGCGAGAGCGTCGAGGTCGCGGGCGCAGGCCCGACCATGTAGCGGCCGGGGGCGGCGACGTCGGGCTTCGCGAAGCCGTCGAGCGTGTAGCCGTATGCAGACCACGGGGCCGCATAGTCGTCGTTCGTGGACACTGATCCGTCGACGTCGTCGGCTCCGACCGTGATCACGAAGGGATCGTTGCCGGGGGCGAACGGGACGCCGCTGGCTTGGCCGGCGACCCCGTAGTTGCCTACAGCGGTGACTACGACGACGCCGCTGAACCAGAGCCTCTCCACCGCCTTGTCGAGCGGGTCGAACATGAAGCTGGTCGGCTGGGCAGAGTGGAGCGAGAAGTTGGCGATGCGGATCCCGTACTTGTCCTTGTTCGCCAGGATCCAGTCGGCCGCGGAGATGACGTCGCGCGTCATCGCCATTCCGTTGTCGTCCATGACGTCCAGCGAGACGATCTTCGAAGCCGGGGCTGCGCCGGCGTAGCCCTCGCCCGAGCCGGCTGCGATCCCCGCGACGAACGTTCCGTGGCCACGACCGTCGCCCGCCGAGTTGCCGGGGAGCGACGTCATGTTGACCTGTGCGACCACCCGCCCGCCGAAGTCGGCGCGCCCGGCGTCGATGCCGGAGTCGACGACGGCGATGGTCGGCGTCGCTGCCGAGGATCCGCCGGCCCAGAACTGCTGCACGCCGGAGACGAACGGCCAGCGCTGCTTGTTCGAGAGGCCGCCGGCGAGAACCACCGGCGAGTCGTACGTGATCGAGTCGACGTGGCCGTTACGGGCCAGCGCCAGGATCTGGCTCCCTGTGAGGCGCGCTGCGACGCCGTTGATGGAGCGGTACTGCTTCCGGATCTTGGCCTTCGTGCCGTCGAAGTTGGCGATCTGCTTCGCGAGCCAGCCGGAAGGCCGGTCGTCGCCAACGAGGATCACGTCGAAGCTGGCCCTCGGCGTAGCCTGAGCCTTTGCGATCAGCCCGGGCGTCGTGTACGCCTTGAAGCTCGGCGAGCCCGAGCCGGAATCAGCGTAGGCGACCGGAGCGGCGAGGCCGACTGCGACGACGAGCGTCGCAAGGAACCCGCGTCCGCCCTTGCCCCAGAGAGCGCTAAAGCGCGCCTCGCCGTTCGAGGGCTTGCCCCAGAGGGCGCTCCACCGAAGGTCTCCGCTCGAACCGCGATCTTGCCGCGTCAGATCTCGCCGCATCAGGTCTCTCGTTTCCTCTCCCTCGCGCTTTCGCGCGGCCGCAGGTGATTCGTTACGCAGACCGCAAGCTATGGGGATTCCCGGAAAGTCACGTCCCCCGTTTGCGGGAGAAGGACGAGGTTCACTCTTTCGAGGGATTAGCGCGCCGACGCGCTCCGGGGGGCTACGAAGCCCAGGACGCTGCCGCCCAGCTAGCAGCGTTCCACGAAGCTGCGGCCCAGAAGGCTGCGGCCCACGAGGCGTTCGCCCAGCTGGCCGCGTTCCAGGAGGCTGCGGCCCAGGAAGCGTTCGACCAGGAAGCATTGGCCCAGGAGGCGCTGTTCCAGGAGGCATTTGCCCAGGAGGCGTTCGCCCAGGAAGCGCTGTTCCACGAAGCGCTGTTCCACGACGCGTCCGCCTGGGCAGTGTTGGCCCAGCTGGCTGCGTCGAAGGCGAAGCCGCCGGAGACGTCGGGCCTGACGAACTGGTTCAGGGCGAGATTCGGGTTGGGCGGGTCGGCGACTTGCGTCGCGGCGATCGCGTTGACCTCGCCCACGCCCAGAGCCATGCCGCCGGCCGTGGGCTGCGCGCTCAGCATGAGGGCGCCCTTGACCTTGTCGGGCGTCCAGTCCGGGTGGTGGGCAATGACCAGGGCCGCAGCGCCGGAGACGACGGGCGCGGAGAAGGACGTCCCGGACATCCACATGTAGCCGGGTGCCGTCAGTCGCTCGGGGTGCTCACGAGCCATCGTCGACAGCGAGGGGACCGGGCCCAAAAGCACGCGTCCAGGTGCGCCGATGTCAGGCTTGGCGAAGCCGTCGAGCGTGTAGCCGTAGGCCGACCAGGGAGCTGCGAAGTCGTCTGCCGCGCTCCACGCCGTTCCGTTCAGATCTGCGGCGCCGACCGTGATGATGAAGGGATCGTTGCCGGGCGCGTACCCGACCGTCGTCGGCTGGCCGTTGTCGCCGTAGTTGCCGGCGGAGGCGACCACCACGACGCCGGAGAACCAGAGCTTCTCGACCGCCTGATCGAGCGGGTCGTAAGCGAAGGTGGCGGGGGTCGAGGACTGGAGGGAAAAGTTGGCCACCCGGATGTTGTAGGCCGCCTTGTTCTGCAGGATCCAGTCGGCCGCGGCGATGACGTCGCTGGTCAGCGCCATTCCGTTGTCGTCCATGACGTCGAGGGAGACGATTGGCGCCGTCGGAGCTGCGCCTGCGTACTTCGCGGCCCCGCCGGCAGCGATGCCCGCGACAAAGGTTCCGTGGCCGCGCCCGTCGCCGAGCGAGTTGGGCGCGAGGCTAGTCAGTCGAACCTGCTTGAGCAGGCGTCCGCTGAAGTCGAGCCGGCCGGTCTGGACACCTGAATCGACGATTGCGATCGCCGGCATCCCGAGGCCGGAGAGCGCCTGACCGACCCAGAAGTCGTCCACGCCTGCCGTCTGCACCCACGTTTGATCGTTGGAGAACTGACCGGTGGCAACGAGGCGCCGGTCGCGCGTGATCGCCAGGATGCCCTTCTGCTTGGCGAGGGCCACAAGTTGCGCGCCAGTCAGTTGCGCCGAGACGCCGTTGAGGGCGGAAAACTTCTTCTTCAGGCCCCTGGACTTGCCGGGATGCTTCGAGATTACGCCTTTGACGAGGCTCGCGACGTACGTCGAGCTCTTGCCGGGCTTCGCCTGCACGATGACGCGAAACTTCCCGCCGGGATGCGCTTGCGCGTTGGCGAGCAGCGCGTTGGGGACGAGCGCGCCCGAAGAGGCGCCGTTGCCGTTCGAGGCGGGTGCGGCAACTGGAGCGGCGAGAATGCCGACCACGGCGAGGAGAGCGGCGGCGCGGCGCCCGGGTTTGCCCCAGAGCGCGCTCGAGCGAGCCTCGCCCTTGGTCTTCTTACCCCAGAGAGCGCTGCCTCGCAGGTTGCCCTTCGTACCGCCGACTGGCCGCATGCCGTCGATTCCTTCCTCCGCGCTGGCGCGCGGGCCGCAGTGGAAGTTCGTTGGCACCTACATCGAACAAGCGGCCTCTCCTGCTCCTCCCTGGAACGAGGGAACGGGCCGAGATTCACTCCTTCGAGGGAACGTAGGATTGGGCGGGTGCGGCTGAAGCTCGAAATCGCGCTCGCGACGACGGCGGGGCGCCTGTCGCGCCTCGCAGGCCGGGGCGGCGGCACGACCCTTCCGGGGAAGATCCTCGCGGCGCTTGATCCACGCGCCCTGCGAACGCTGGCCGAGCGCCTGCCACGCGGCTCCGCCCTAGTGTCGGCCACGAACGGCAAGACCACGACCGCAGCGATCGTCGCCGAGATCCTCGGCGCGCGGGTTCGCCTCGCGCACAACCGCGCAGGCGCCAACCTGGTCTCGGGTGTCGCTTCGGCTCTTCTCGCCGCCCGCGACGCGGAGTTGGGCCTCTTCGAGGTGGACGAGGGCGCATTTCCCGACGTAGCCGGCCGGATCAGGCCCCACGCTGTCTGCCTCGGAAACCTCTTCCGGGACCAGCTCGATCGCTACGGCGAGCTCGAGCTCGTGGCGGAGCGCTGGCGGACCGCCCTCGTTCAGCTAGATCCGGCCGCCACCGCGATCGTGAACGTCGACGACCCCTTCCTGGCGGACATCGCGCGGGGACGAGCGAACCTTCTGCGCTTCGGCCTTGACGACCCTACGGCTGCCCGCGAGCGTCTCCCCCACGCCGCCGACTCGAAGTACTGCCGCTCTTGCGGCGCGCCCTACACGTATCGCGCCGCCTACGTGGGCCATCTGGGCGACTACGCCTGCCCCGGATGCGGAGACGAGAGACCGCCGCTCGACGTTGCCGCGCGTTCGATCGTGCTCTCCGGGCTCGAGAGCTCCGCGTTCGACCTCGTCACCCCCCAGGGAACGAGCCGCGTCTCCCTGCCGCTCCCGGGCCTCTACAACGTCTACAACGCTGTCGCAGCGGCGTCGCTCGCCCTCGTGCTCGGAGCCTCGCTGGAGGAGGTGGAGGCCGGCCTCGCACGCTTCCGTGCCGCCTTCGGCCGTTTCGAGCGGATCCCGTCCGGCGACAAGGCCGTCCTCCTACTCTTGATCAAGAACCCCGCGGGGGCAAACGAGGTGGTGCGCACGCTCGTCGCCGACCGGGGGCCGCGCGTGGCCGTCGTGGCGCTCAACGACAACATCGCCGACGGACGGGATGTGTCGTGGATCTGGGACGTCGACTTCGAGCCGCTCGCCGATGGTCTCGAGCGGCTGGTCGTGACTGGCGGGCGGGCGCACGAGCTCGCCCTGCGCTTCAAGTACGGCGGCGTGCCGCCTGAGCGAATCGAGGTGGTTCCCGACCTCGAGCGCGCGCTCGACCGGGGTCTGGAGCTGACGACCCCGGGCGGGGAGCTCGTCGTCCTCCCGACGTACACCGCCATGCTTGCCCTACGCAGGATCGCGGTCGCGCGAGGGCTCGCACGTCCGTACTGGGAGGAGGCCGCGTGAAGCAGAAGATTGTCGTCGGGCACCTCTATCCGGACTACCTGAACATCTACGCCGATCGCGGCAACATGGCCGTCCTGGAGCGGCGCGCCGCCTGGCGGGGAATCGGTTTCGACTACCGCACGATCGGCCTCGGCGAGGAAGCGAACCCGGATGAATATGACCTCTACTACGTCGGGGGAGGCCAGGATCGGGAGCAGGCGCTGGTCGCGCCGGACCTGGCGACGAAGGGAGAATCGCTCCAGGAGGCGGTCGACGGCGGAGCCGCATTCCTCGCGGTCTGCGGCGGCTACCAGCTCCTAGGGCGTTTCTATCGGGACCGCTCGGGCGCCGAGCTTCCCGGCATCGGCCTCCTTCCCCATCACACGGTCGCCGGCGAGCGTCGCATGATCGGGGACGTCTTGCTCGAGTGCGAGCTCGAGCCCGGGCACCGGCGACCGCTCGCCGGCTTCGAGAACCACGCCGGCCGGACGTATCTCGACGAGGGCGCAGAGCCGCTTGGACGCGTTGTCGCGGGCTTCGGGAACAACGGCGAGGACGGCGTCGAAGGATCCCGCGTCGGCAACGCGCTCGGGACGTATTTGCACGGCCCACTCCTCCCCCGTAACCCGTGGCTCGCGGACTGGCTGATCGGACGGGCGCTCTCCCGCCGGCTCGGTGATACGCCCGATCTCGAGCCGCTCCCCGACGATTTCGAGAGCTCCGCTCAGCGAGTGTCCGCCGAGCGTGCCCGCGCGCGGGGCGGGCGCTTCTAGGAGCACTCAGGGCGCCCACATGGCGCCGAGGTAGACCACCGGGTCGCCGGGCTGCCAGCGGGCCAGAAAGCGCTGGATCGGCGGGTGGAGCGAGATGCCCACCAGCTCTTCCGGGTCGAAGAGGCGATGGTTGCGGACGGCGGCGTCGGTCGAGGTCACGCGCTCGAGCGAGCGGCGCCCCAGATGTCCGGCGAAGATGATGTGGACGACGTGTTTGGAGGGCCCGCCCGCAGGCGCGATCGAGTCCGCGATCGCCACCGGGCCTTCGAAGACGAAATCCTCGGCGAGTCCCACCTCCTCCTCCAGTTCGCGACGGAGCGCATCGACGAGCGACTCTCCCGCGTTGACGCCGCCTCCGGGCAGCAGCCAGTACTCGCGCCCCGGCTTCTCCTGGCGGACGAGGAGGATCCCGGTCTCCCGCCGGAGGATCGCCGACACGCGAATGCGGGGTTCCATCACACGGTTTGTGAAGAGCCGAAGCCTCGTACGCCCCGCTCGCTCGGGGGAAGGTCCGCGACCTCGCGCAGCGTGAGCTCGGGCACGGCCAGGACGACGAGTTGGGCGATGCGCTCGCCCGCCTCGGCGGTGAACGTGCGCTCCCGGTCTGTGTTCAGGAGCACGACCTGGATCTCCCCCCGGTAGCCCGCGTCGACGAGTCCCGGCGAGTTCACGACTGTGATCCCGTCGCGGGCGGCCAGGCCCGAGCGCGGCTGCACGAAGCCCGCATAGCCCTCGGGGATAGCGACGGCGAGCCCGGTAGGAACGAGGGCACGTTCGCCGGGGGCCAGGCGGACAGCCTCGCAGGTCGCCAGGTCGAGACCGGCGTCTCCGGCGTAGGCGCGCTCGGGCAGGCGCGCGTCCGCGCGCACGCGCGTGATCGCCACTTCGATCACCGGCCCCGGGCTCGCACGGCCGGCTCGGAGACCAGGTAGGGCGCGAAGCGCGCCACCTCGCGGTGGGGCAGCCGGGCGACGACGATCACGCCCTCCGACGTGTCGAGGCGCTCTTCGATAGGGGCGCCGAGCTCGTACAGCTCCGCCAGGACCCTCCCCTGGTCGTAGGGCACGAGCAGGCGCACCGGCCGCAGCCGCTTCCCAAAGCGCTCGGCGACGCGGGCACGCAGCTCGTCCAGGCCCTCGCCGGTCAAGGCCGAGATCTCGAGCGAGCCGGGGAAGCGGTTCGCGAGGCGCCGTCGCCGCAGAGGGTCGACCTCGTCGATCTTGTTCAGGACGAGCTCGATCGGGAGCTCCGCCGCACCGATCTCCGCGAGCACGGAGTCGACGGCGCCGATCATGTCGTCGAGGCGCTCGTCGGGGGCCGAGGCGTCCGCTACATGCAGGACGAGGTCCGCGTCGACGGTCTCCTCGAGGGTGGCCGCAAAGCCTTCGACGAGCTGGTGGGGCAGTCGCCGGATGAACCCGACCGTGTCCGTTACGAGGTAACGACGGCCGTCCTGGACGAAGCTGCGCGTCGTCGGGTCGAGCGTCTCGAACAGGCGGTCGTCGACCGAGACGTCGGCGTCCGTCAGCGCGTTGAGCAGCGTCGATTTCCCCGTGTTCGTATACCCGGCGAGCGCGACGATGGGCGTCTCCGCGCGCCGGCGAGCCTTCCGCTGCGTCTGCCGGCGGCGCTCGAGCTCTTGGAGACGCCGCTTCAGCTGTCCGACGCGGCGGCGGGCAAGGCGGCGGTCGGTCTCGAGCTGCGTCTCTCCGGGCCCTCGGGTCCCGATGCCGCCGCCCAGTCGTTCGAGGTGCTGCCAGAGTCCGCGCATGCGGGGGAGGTTGTACTCGAGCTGCGCGAGCTCCACCTGGAGCTTTCCCTCGGCGCTAACGGCATGCTGGGCGAAGATGTCGAGGATGAGCTGCGTGCGGTCGACGACGCGTAGCTTCAACTCGTCCTCCAGCCGCCGCTGCTGGCCGGGATCCAGGTCGTCGTCGACGATCAGGGATTCGGCGTTCGTCCGCGGCACCGCCTCCTTCAGCTCGGCGAGCTTGCCCTTGCCGACGTAGGTCCGCGGGTCCGGGGCGGGTCGCCGCTGCAGCAGCTCCCCCACAGGCTCGACGCCGGCGGCGCGCATGAGCTCGCGCATCTCCCCCAGCTCCTCGTCTTCCTCCACCCCCTGCGCCAGCACCGCGACGAGAAAGCCGCGCTCCGGTTCAGCCCCGGGCGCGGGGTCGGGCTGGTGGTGGGTCACGGTCTGATTATGCCGTCGCCTCGACGCGAAGCGAAGACGCGATCCGGCGAGCCGCCTCTTCGAGACGTTCGTCGGCGACTGTCAGCGAGATGCGGACGTACCCTTCCCCGCTCGGCCCGAAGGACGGGCCCGGCGAGACGACGACCGCCGCCTCCTCGAGCACCAGCTCGGTGAAGCTCGCCGACGTGTAGCTCTCCGGAACGCGCACCCAGATGTAGGGCGTGGCCTTCGGCGGGGAGGAGGGCAGGCCGATAGCGGCGAGCGCTTCGATCATGAGGTCCCGCCGGCGGCGGTAGATCTCGGACATCTCTGCCGGGAAGTCGCGTGCAGCGGTGAGGGCGGCGACGGCTGCATGCTGGAGCGCATCGAACATCCCGGAATCCAGGTTCGTCTTCAGGCTTCGATAGCGCTCGACGACTTCCGCATTGCCTGCGATCCACGCCACCCTCCAGCCCGTCATGTTCCAACCTTTGGAGAGCGAGAAGATCTCAACGCCGACATCCTTGGCCCCCTCGGTCGCGAGGAAGCTTGGCGGCCGGTAGCCGTCGAAGGCGACCTCGGAGTAGGCGCTGTCATGCACGACGATCACACCCTGCCGGTGCGCGAGCTCGACGACCCGCGCAAACAGATCGGGGGGCGCGATCGCGCCCGTGGGATTGTTCGGATAGTTGAGAAAGAGCAGGTTGGCGCGCTTCCAGACGTCCTCCGGAATGCCGTCGAAGTCGGGGATGAAGTCGCGCTCCTCGCCCAGAGGGAGATAGTGGAGCTCCGCACCTGCGAAGAGCGGGCCTGACGTGTACGGCGGGTAGCCGGGCTCAGGCGCCAGGCAGACGTCGCCGCTCTCGAGGCAGGCGAGGGCGATGTGAGCAACTCCCTCCTTGCCGCCGAGAACAGGGATCACCTCGGTCTCCGGGTCGATCACGGTTTCGAAACGGTCACGATAGAAGGCCGACACCGCCTCGCGAAAGGCCCCGAGGCCCCGGTTCGAGGGGTAGCGATGCGTCTCCGGGCGCGCGACCTGCCGCTGCATCTCCTCGACGACGGCCCCGGGGGCCGGCAAGTCCGGATCGCCGATGCCGAGGCTGATGACGTCGATTCCTGCCTTGCGCTTCTTCTCGATCTTGCGCTCGAGCTCGGCGAAGAGGTACGGCGGGACGAGGTCGAGGCGCCTGGCGAACTTCATCGGTCGAGCCACTCCTCCGCGGTCTCGCCGTGGCAGATCTCCTCGGCGGAGCCGGTGAGCCGCGCGTGCATGCGCCCGTCCAGTTCGACAAGCAGGTCCCCGCCTGCGAGATGAACGGTGACTGGGCTGTCGCACCACCCGTTCGCGACCGCGGCCGCAGCGACCGCGCAGGCGCTGGTGCCGGACGAGAGCGTCTCCCCGGCCCCGCGCTCCCAGACGCCTGCAGTGGTCTCCGTGCGGGAGTCAACGCGCACGAGCTGGACGTTCGTGCGCTCGGGAAAGCGCGGATGGTTCTCGACGAGGGGCCCGAGCCTCAGGAGCTCGGTGCGGTCGGGCTCCCGCGCGATGACGGCATGCGGGTTCCCGACCGAGACAGGCGTGAAGGCGAGCGCGAGCCCGTCGACGTCCAGGCTTTCGGTCGGCGCGACCTCGACGGGTCCCATGTCCATCTCGACCTCCCGCTCGTCGCGCATCCGAGCGACGACCTCACGCGCGCCGACGATGATGGTCACCTCGTCGAAGCCCGCCCGCCGGGCGAGCCAGCGGGCCGCGATGCGAGTCCCGTTCCCGGAAAGCTCGGCCGTCGAGCCGTCGGGGTTCCAGATGACGATCTCGGCCCGAGCGCCGTCCGCGGCCACGACTTCGAGAATGCCGTCAGAACCCACACCGAAGTGGTAGTCGCAAAGCCTGTGGACGAGCGTGGGCTCGAGGGCCGCATCCAACGCGCTCCTCTCGACGAGCAGATAGTCATTGCCCAACCCGTGCCATTTCTCGAACGGAATCGCGCGGCGCACGGGTTCAGCCTAACCCGGAAAGAGAAGGGGCCCGCTTCCGGGGCGGACCCTTCTTTACCGATCTGCCGGACCTTTGGCGTGCAGGCCGAAGGAGTCAAACGGGGTGCCGGGTGTGATCGGCCCTACCTTTTCTGATGCCGGAGGCACCTTCTTCTTGCTGCCCAAAAAGGTGAAGCGCGCGCGGGCAGCGACGAGCAGGGCCTTGGCCACCTCTGCGGGGGCGCGCTCGGCGGCGAGCGGAACGACCCCCGGGATGCGGCGCATCCACTTCCTCTGGTAGGCCGCGTACTGGAGCGTGCGGCGGACGATTGCCGCCGCGGCCTCCTCGCGGGGAAGCTCCATGATCTCCCGGAGCCCGATCACCTGTGCAGCGGTGCTCGAGAGCGGACCGGCGGCAGCCCTCGCCGCTTCCTCCTCCACCCCATGCTCGAACATGGCTCGTGTACGGGCTTCGATACGCGCGGCGAGGACTTCCCTCGGAACGTCGAGGCCGAAGACGAGAGTCGGATGACGCGTCTCGCGTGTCCAGAGGCGGCTGGGCGATTGTGCCAGGCTTTCGCCCGCAGCGGCCAACTCAAGCGCACGAACGACGCGCCTGCGGTCGTTCGCGTGGACGGTCTCGGCCGCGCGCGGGTCGCGCTCGACCAGCAGGGCGTGCGCTCCTTCGGGCCCCAGGCTGTCGTAGAGCTCCTCGAAGCGCGGTCGCGCGCCGAGTGAGGGCGCAGGTGGAAGGTCGAGATCGACCAGCGCGGCGCGGAGGTAGAGGCCCGTGCCGCCGACGACGAGCGGGGTGATTCCCTCCGTGAGCGCCTCGTCGACGGCGTGCTGAGCCAGCTTCGCGTACTCGCCGACCGAGGCCTCGTAGTCGAGCTCCCAGATCGCCACGAGACGGGTGGGCCGAGCGGGCTGGTTCGTCAGGATCGGCAGGCCGCGGTAGACCTGCATCGAATCGGCGGAGACGATCTCGGCGGGGATGCGGTCGGCGACAGCCTCGGCGACAGCTGATTTCCCACTCCCGGTGGGCCCGAAGATGGCCAGAACCGGTTGATTCGACTCGGTCATGTCTGGGGCCACCCCGTGCCTCCACCCGCTTTGAGCGTAACGTGGGTGGGCTCCCGCATGGTTGACGGAGTGCGACGAGTCTGTGTCAGACCGCCACGAGGGCGGCCTGCGTTCCACGGAGCGTCGTCGACGTCGCACCCTCGATCTCCACCCGAACCAAGTCGCCCGGCCGCGCCGAGCCGCTGAAGTTCACGGTTGTGTTCCTGCGCGTCCTTCCCCGGAGTAGTGAGGAATCGGTCCGGCTCGCTCCTTCGACCAGTACCTCTTCGAAACGACCGATCCGCTCGGCATTGCGCACCGCCGCAATTCGCTGGACGAGCTCGACCAGGCGCTCGATTCGCTCCCGCTTGGTCTCCTCGGGAACCTGGTCGGGCATGCCCGCCGCCTCGGTCCCTCTCCGCGGGCTGAAGACGAACGTGAAGGCACCGTCGTAGCGAACCTCCTCGACGACCTCGAGCGTTTCCCGGAAGTCGACCTCGGTCTCGCCTGGGAAACCGACGATGACGTCGGTCGTGAGCGCCAGGTCGGGGATCGCCGCGCGCAGCTTGTCGACCAGCGCGAGGTAGCGCTCGCGTCCGTAGGTTCGCCGCATCGCCTTCAGAACGCGGGTCGAGCCCGACTGGAGCGGCAGATGCGTGTGCTCGCACACCGCTTTGCATTCGGACATCGCCGCGATCACCGGGTCGCGGAAGTCCTTCGGGTGTGGGCTCGTGAAGCGAATCCGGTCGATTCCCGGAACCGCGTCGACGCCGCGCAACAACTCGCCGAAGTCGGTCCGGACATCGGGCAGTAGATCGCGGCCCCAGGAGTTGACGTTCTGGCCGAGCAGCGTGACTTCGCGGACCCCGTCGGAAGCGAGCTGCGTCACCTCTGCGACGATTTCGCCCGGTCGGCGGCTGACCTCTCGACCCCGAACGGCCGGGACGATGCAGTAGGCGCAGACCGAGTTGCAGCCCATCGAGACCTGCACCCACGCCTGGAGCGGACGCTGTCGGTGGGTAGGGAGCTTCGCCGCGAAGCTCCTCTCCTCGAGGCCAAATCTGCCTCTCGCCACGCCGTCGCCACCGGCGCCGATCCAGTCCCCGAGGTGCGGGATCGACCCGGGCCCGAACGCGACGTCCACACACGGATAGAGCTCGAAAATTCGCTCTCGCTGCGCCTCCGCGTAGCAGCCGCCGACGGCGATGACCCGCTCCGGGTCCGCGCGCTTGAGCGCGGCCGCCTGTGCGAGGTGAGCCGCGAAGCGCTGGTCGGGCTTCTCGCGCACGGTGCATGTGTTGAAGACGATCACGTCGGCGTCTTGCTGTGAATGGGCCTCGCCCAGGCCGAGCGACTCGAGCATGCCCTTGATCCGCTCCGAATCGTGAGCGTTCATCTGGCATCCGAACGTGGTCACGAAGTAGCTCTTCACACGGCCACTGTAGCGCCGTAGACGGCGTCGCTCAGGTTGCTATTTCGCAAACTCGGTCGCCCGGCTCTCCCGGATCACGGTCACCTTGATCTGACCCGGATATTCGAGCTGGTCCTCGATTTCCCGGGCGATTTCATGGGAGAGGAGCACTGCCGTGTCGTCGTCCACCTCTGTGGGCTTGACCATGACGCGGATCTCGCGGCCGGCCTGGAGAGCGAACACCCGCTCGACACCCTTCTTCTCGCCCGCGATCCTCTCGAGCGTCTCGAGTCGCTTGATGTAGCTCTCGAGGTTCTCGCCGCGGGCTCCCGGCCGGGAAGCCGAGATCGCGTCGGCGGCGATGACGAGCACCGCTTCTACCGTCTGGGGCTGCACCTCGGAGTGGTGCGCTTCGACCGCGTGCACGACGTGCTGGGACTCCCCGTAGCGCTTCGCCTGCTGGGCGGAGATGAGCGCGTGCGAGCCCTCGACCTCGTGCGTCATCGCCTTGCCGACGTCATGGAGGAGAGCCGCCCGCTTCGCGTTCTTGACGCTGGCGCCGAGCTCCGCCGCCATGATCCCAGCGAGGTGAGCGCACTCGAGCGAGTGCTTGAGGATGTTCTGGCCGTAGCTCGTCCGATAGCGAAGGCGTCCCAGCAGCTTCACCAGCTCATCGTGCATCTTTCCGCAGTTCGCCTCGAAAACGGCCTGCTCTCCGGCCTGCCGGATGTGCTCCTCGATCTCCGCCTTGGACTGGTAGTACATCTCCTCGATCCGGGATGGATGAATGCGACCGTCCTCGACGAGCTTCGAGAGCGTGAGCTTCGCCACCTCGCGTCTGACGCCGTCGAAGGAGGAGAGGACGACCGCCTGGGGCGTGTCGTCGATGATGAAGTCGACCCCGGTGAGATTCTCGAGGGCGCGGATGTTCCGGCCCTCGCGGCCGATGATCCGGCCTTTCATGTCGTCGGACGGAAGCTCGACGATGGAGACGGTCGTCTCGGCCGCGTGACTCGCCGCAACGCGCTGGAGGGCGTCTGCGACGAGGTTGCGCGCGCGGCGTTTGGCCTCCGTCCGGGCCTCCTCCTCCATCTGCCGCACCATGCGGGCCATCTCGTGCCTGACGAGCTCTTCTGAGCGCTCGAGCAGGTGCCGCTTCGCTTCGTCCACCGTCATCCCGGAGATGCGTTCGAGCTCCTTCAGCTGGCCGTCGGTGGCGAGCTTGAGCTCCTCCTGTAGCTGTTTCAGATGCGTTTCGCGGTCAGCGAAGCCCTGCTCGCGCCGGTCGAACTCGGTGAGCTTGCGATCGATGTCCTCTTCCTTGGCGAGGACGCGCTCCTCGATCTTGACGATCTCCGCGCGCCTGTCCCGAAGCTCATGCTCCACGTCCGCCCGGAGCTTGAGCACCTGCTCCTTCGCCTCGAGCTCCGCCTCGCGCCGGACTGACTCGGCCGACCGCTTGGCCTCTCCGGTGAGCCGCGCCTGCTCGTCGCGGGCAGCGCGCAGGCGGCGCCCCATGAAGAGCCGAAGGCCGAGCACGGCGACGAGGAGACCGGCTGCGAGGCCGACCAGTACGCCGATTCCAAGCTGCATTGGTCGCTCCTACATCGTCGCCCGTAGGAACGGCGTCGTCGGATCGGGTGCGACGGGAAAGCCGGCCTATCGGCCTGAGTGCGAGCCGTCCTCCGTGTCGCTTTGTCGCATGATCAGGTTGTCGTAGTCGAGGGTTTCAGTGGTCCGATTCGGCGAAAAACCGTGCCTTGCAGGCGGTTTGATAGTGACTTCTGTG
>Ga0307415_100000287_pt1 | contig 21838 bp, 24 predicted proteins | sample DK1Cmetagenome_FD_204524 | JGI IMG/M metagenome (GOLD analysis project Ga0307415, IMG submission 204524) | Maize rhizosphere microbial communities from greenhouse at UC Davis, California, United States - DK15-C-2 | ecosystem: Host-associated > Plants > Roots > Rhizosphere > Soil | place: USA...
GACCACGCGGGCACGATGTCGTCAGCCGGGCTGAAGGTGAGGCGGCGTACGTCGGTGCCGTCGGCGGCCATCGAGAAGATCTCGTTGTCGCCGGTGCGGTTGGAGGCGAAGACGATGCGCCCGTTGGCCCCCGGTGACACCGCGCCCGACGGCGTGATCACCGCTGCCGCCGCCATCAGGCTCGAGAGGATGGCCGCTGCCGACATCCACGTCCAGCGTCGGCACGCGCGCACTCGTCCTCCTCGGGGGGTTCCTCGGGTCTGATTTTTGAGTTCCCCGGCTCGGCCGTCAAGCACGGGGACGGCGGCGGCACCTCGGCTCAGGACGAGCGCGGGCCGAAGGGCGCGGGGAGCGGTGCGTGCCACGTGGTCGACGGGGTGTGCCGGGGGCTGGTGAACTCGCCGGCGTAGTAGCCGTTGTGGGAGTGCACGCGGCCGGACGACATGCCCGACTCCTGCTCGACGGGGATCGATGCGGCCATGGTGTCCACCTCCCTTCTCGGCTGCTGTGATCTGTCTGTACGGACCGTTTCGCGTTCCGGAAGTCATCGGTTCCGGCTGCGTTCCGCGGATCATTTCCTGACCTCGATCGTGCTCCGGTCGACGCCGCTTGCGCATCGGGGAAGCCACTTGTCCTGCCCCCGAGCCCGTCTCGGGGTGACACCATGGCTTCATGAGCGGCGACGTCAGGCCCGACGTGAGCGCGCTGGCCATCAACGTCACGATCCCGGAGGCACTTCGCTGGACCGACACTCGACGGGGTGAGACGTTCACGCTGAGCACGCTCAACATCCGGCTGCTCCCGGACGGGCGCCTCGCCGCGAAGGCCTACGGCCGGCCGGTGGGCGGCGGCCGCGGCCACTACGTGTCCTTCCCGGTTCCCGCCAGTCCCGCCCTGGAGGCACTGATCGCCGAGGGCGCCAGCCGCGCCGCCGAGCTGTGGACGGCGCACCGCGGTCTCGTCTGACTCGTCGGTTCCCGGGGTGGGTCACTCCGGTCGCCGGGCGCCGATCTCCTGCAGGGCCCACGAGTTCCCGTCCGGGTCACTGAAGAACGCGTACTTGACGCCGCCCATGTCGCTCACCGCCGAGACGTCGACCTCCCTGCCCGCCAGGTGCTCACGGACTGCTGCGACGTCGTCGACCACGAGGTGCAGGTTGAGGACGGGGGGAGCGTCCGGGTCGCCGATGCCGACTCCCACGACGATCGAGCACGCGGAGCCCGGCGGGGTCATCTGGACGACCCGCATCCCGTTGCCCGGCTCGACGTCGTGGTCGAGGACGAATCCCACGCGGTCGACGTAGAACTCCTTGCTGCGGTCCACGTCCGTGGTGCGGAGTGGGACGAGCTCCAGGCGCATGTCCATCGGGGTCTCCTTGGTGACACCTGGTCGAGGTGCCGTCGTGGATCGAAGTCGTGCTCGGGTGCCGCAGCGCCGATCGTGACCCCGAGCATCGCAGGAAATGCACGACCGGAACGGCCTCGCGTGGGAGTTTCTCCCGCCGGGCGTCGGGGCTTTCGCCGATTCGTGAACTCGTCGCGCTCGAGGCTCTTGCGTCCGGGGGCCGGGCGGATGAGAGTGGATTGAGGTCGTCCGCCTGGACGACGAGGAGGTTCTGGTGAGCACCGTCATCTCCCGGCTCGACCACGCAACGCGCGTCGGGCGTCGCGAGCGGTTGGCCGAGCGACGCCGCCTCAAGCGCCATGACGCTCTGTCCGCCCGGCTGGCGGAGCTGTACGCCATCCGCAAGCTGCTGGAGCAGGCCGCCGAGGTCGTCAGCGGTGGGTGGGTCCAGGGGGCGTGGTTCACCGTGGCCACCAGCAGTGGCCGGCGAGCCGTCACGGCGTACGACCTGGGCATGGCCGAGCACCGACCGGTGACCGGCGCCTGCCTGGTCGGTGCGGTGGTGCACGCGGCCGGCGGGACCGCGACCGTTCGGTCGCAGCTCGTGCAGCGGACCCTCGACCTGACCTGGCACGCCCTGCGAGAGGACGCCGACCGGCCCGTCCGGTGGTGTCCCGGTCCACGCGTGCGCATGATGCGGGTGCTGGACCTGACGCACTGGAACGACGCCCCGGCACGGACGCAGGGGGAGGTCGTCGGCCTGCTTCTCGCGGCGCAGCGCACCGCCGAGGTGCAGCGGGACCTGTGCCGTGCGGAGCAGGCGGAGCTCGTCCCCGCCCGGGGTCGCTGACTCGCGGTTCCCGACCGTGCGGCGACGGTGCCCGTCGCCGCAGGGTCGTGGCGGGGTCAGTGGCGGTGGTGCCTGTGCCCCAGCTGTCCCCGGATCTCGCCGCCGGTGAAGTTGTCGGTGTGCACGTTGACGTACGCCACGCCGGCCCGGATCGCGTCGAGCAGCTCGTCGAACTCGCCGGGGGAGATGCCCTGAGCCGTGGGCCCGACCACCTCGGCCGCCGTGATCGTGCCGGTCACCTCACCGGACTCCGGGCACGCCGCTGTGCCTGCTGGCCCGTTGCCGAGGTTCGAGCACAGGAACACCGAGATGCCCCCGTTCACGCGCTTCTGCCCGAAGTGGATGTGCGCCTGCTGCACGTGTGACGAGAGCTCGTCGTACGACAGCCTGAATGTGAACGTGTCCTCATCCACCATCCGGGCGCGGAACGTGCCGCCGCCCTCCGTGGAGATCGCGGGGACCTCCTGGTAACCGATGAGTCTGGTCCTTGTCCTGCCGTCGTCGTCGCGTCCGGAACCCTGCGCCGAGGTGGCCGAGGCACCGACGAGAACGAAGACGGCGAGCATCGTCATGAACTTGCTGCGGGTTCCTGCCATGTCCGCCTCCCGGATCGCTCCCCAGGCGCGTCGTCGCACGGGCAGCGCGCCCACTTTCGAGTCTTGACCCGTCGTGGGTGGCCGTCAAGGATCCGGTTCGGCCGCACGTCCGCGGTCTCGCCGGGCCTCCGGGAAGGTCAAACTTTCCTCAAGGAGGACCGCCCCAGAATGGTGCTGCGGTGGGGGCGCATCTCTCGGTGCAGCTGCGGCTGGTCCAAGGCGTGGACACGCAGACCTGCAGACGTCAGGGGGCATTGCGGCGCGCCCGGGCCCCCGCTCTGAGAAGGGGCCGTTGTGATGTTCCACCACAGTTCCAACCCCGACGCATCCTCCCCGCACGACGGGGTGACGCGTCGGGTGCTCCTGAGGTTCGGCGCCGTCGGCGCGACGGGGGTCGCGCTCACCGCAGCCGGCGAGGCGGGTGCGCCGTACCTGGCGCAGAAGGGCCTGCTGTCGGCCGACGGGCCGTTCGCCGCGACCGCGACCGCGCTCGGCGACCTGCTGTTCTACCAGGAGGTATACCCGACGAGCCCGCTGATCCTCGAGCCGTTCGTCGACGAGCTGCTCAACCCGAAGGCCTTGGCCCCGGTGCCGCCGCCCACGGTCAGCGGATGGCCGCTCCCGCCCGGGCCCGGTCCGGGTCAGCAGAGCTCGCTGGACAACGAGCAGCACCAGATCTGGCCGGACCAGATCGGATTCCCGGACCCGATCATCTACCGGATAAAGGTCGAGGTGAACACCCACTCGTTCACCACGTCGCCGGTGCTGCCGATCGACTCGAACGGGCGGCCCACGGTCTCGTTCGACGCCACCGGGAAGAGGTACGCCGCGGGCACGAAGCGGATGCTCCCGGCCAGCACGATCTACGGCTTCAACGGGGTCTTCCCGGGTCCGCGGATCAACGCCGAGTACGGCAAGCCGGTCCTGGTCCGCTTCGAGAACCACCTCGACGAGAACCCGCTCGACCTCGACCGCCAGGACTTCGGCTCCCCGGACTGGTCGTTCCTGACGCACCTGCACAACGGGCACACCGCGCCCGAGAGCGACGGGAACCCGCACTACTCGATGGTGGCCGGCCCCAAGGCCGAGGGCTTTGCACCGCGGACGTTCGTGGACAACCTGTACCTGAACTGGCCGGCCGGCAACGATGACCGGGAGAAGCAGAGCTTCTTCTGGTTCCACGACCACCGGATGGACCACACCGGGGCCAACGTCTACAAGGGGATGGTGGGGCTGTACCCCATCTACGACCCGAAGAACGGCTTCGACATGGGCGACGAGACGAAGGGGCTGCGTTTGCCCGGCGTCCGCACGGACAACGAGGACGGCAGCTTCGACGTCGAGTACGACGTCCCGCTGGCCATCTTCGACTGCCGCCTCGACGACGGGGTCACGCTGCACCAGGACGTCCACGACGGGCTGGGGCAGTTCCCCGAGGCCGGGAATCCGGCGACGCACCCGGAGTGGTGGGGCAAGACGTTCTTCAAGCACTTCTCCAACCACGGGTTCGTCGGCGACATCTTCACCGTCAACGGCATCGCCTATCCGGTGATGGAGGTCAAGCGGCGCAAGTACCGGTTCCGGTTCCTCGACGCCTCGGTCGCGCGGATCTACGAGTTCAAGCTGATGAGCTCGACCCGGGGACCGAGGTCCGCGACGTCGCTGGGCTACTCCGGTGACGAGCTTCAGGGGCAGTGGCGGATCCCGGACGGGCAGCAGTGCATGAAGCTCACCGAGATCGCGACGGACGGCGGGTTGCTGCCGGTCCCGATCCCGCGGAACTCGTTCGAGCTGTGGCCGGCGAAGCGGCGTGAGTTCATCGTCGACTTCACGAGGTACCAGGACGGTCACCCCACCACGAAGGGTGACGTCATCTACCTCACCAACGTGATGAAGATGACCGATGGCCGTCTGTGGAGCAGCTCGTCGCGGTTCAGCCCGGACCCGGACTACAAGGTGCCGGTGCTGAAGTTCGTGATCGGCGAGGACGCCGAGGACAACAGCCAGGTCCCCACCCGGATGCGGGACCTCCCGCCGCTGCCGACCAACTGGAAGACACTGCTGAACAACCGGCTGATCTTCGAGGTGCAGCGCGGTTCCGTCGGCGGCGAGATCGAGTGGCTGATCAACGGCAAGGAGTTCGACCCCGAGCAGGTGGCGACCAGCCTGCGGAACCCCGCCGGTCGCACGCCGCTGGCCCGACCGAGGAAGGGCAGCTTCAACCTGTGGGAGCTGCGCAACGGGGGCGGGGGATGGGTGCATCCCGTTCATCTGCACCAGGAGGAGCACCGCACGGTGATGCGCAACAGCCGGGACGTCACCCTGGGCGACCGCGCACACCCCGATGACCAGTCACGCGAGGACACGGTGGCCCTGGATCCGGGTGAGTCGGTGATCGTCTACCGCGGCTTCCGGGACTTCGTCGGGCCGTACGTCGCACACTGCCACAACCTGCTGCACGAGGACCACGCGATGATGTTCGCCTGGGAGATCGTCCCGTGACCGGCTCGTCGGTCTGCTGCGGAGCCGTCTGGAGGCTCGCCTGAGGCAGGTGTCACACCGACGATGGGTGTCAGCCCCGGGGAGATGGGCACGGGTAGGTCATGAGCAACGACAAGGCAGGAGAGGCCCGCGAGGGACTGTTCGACAGCGTCGCGGGCAAGGCCAAGGAAGTCGCCGGCGCCGTGACCGGCAAGGACGAGCTGGTGGAGGAGGGGCAGCTGCAGCAGGCCGAGGCCCGCAACCGCAGGGCCGCCGTGGCCGACGAGGCTGTCGCCGACGCCAAGCAGGAGGAGGCCGCCCAGGAGCTGCGCGAGACCAGCCAGGAGGCCGCCGAGCAGAAGGCCGCGGCGCGTGCCGAGGCCGAGCGCGAGGAGTCCGTGGCGGAGCGGCAGCGGGCGAGCGAGCACGCGGTGGCCGCCCGGGAGGCGGAGCTCCAGGAGGCCGCCGGTCGCGAAGCCGCCGAGGAGCGGGCCGACCGGCTCGCGGAGTCCCGGCTGCGCGAGGCCGAGGTCATGGCGGCCGACGCGAGCGCGACCGAGCAGCAGACGGCAGAGGAGAAGCGCCGCCTCGAACGTGAAGCCGCCGCTGCCGACCAGCGGGCCGCGCAGCTGCGCGCCCAGACCGAGAAGTGAGGACGACCATGATCAGCACCCTCATCGCCCTTCCCTACGAGCTCGCCCGCATCCCGCTCGCTCTCGTGGAGAGGAGCGTGTCGGAGAGGTTGGACGAGACCTCCCGTCCACGCGTGGCCCTGGACCGGACCCTCGGCTCGGCCGACAAGGTCGCCGGGGCCCTTTTGGGCAACCGCGACATCGCCCGACGCGGCGCGGATCGCCTCGAGCGCTCCGAGAAGCTGTTGACGGCGGCCCGGCTCGAGCAGGAGGCCGCGACCCGTCGTGAGCAGGCCCGCGAGACGGCGGCAGCGGGCCGCCGCGAGGCCGCCCGGAAGCGCAAGACCGCCCAGGAGCGTGCCGCCTCGGGCCTCGACGAGGCCGACGCCGCGGAGGCGCGCGGCAAGCAGCAGGCCAGGGCGAAGGCCGCAACCACCGCCTCGGCCAAGAAGGCGGCCGCCGACAAGCGGGCCGCGAGCCGCACGGCCACCGCCGAGCAGCGCAAGAAGCGCGCCCAGTCCGCCGCGGAGGCCAGGAAGCAGGCCGCGCAGCGCCCGGCGAAGGCCGAGCTCGACGAGGCCCGGGCGACCAAGCGCTCGGCCGCGGAGGCCCGTGCCGACGCCGACCGCCTCGGCGAGCTCACCGAGTCCAGGAAGCAGGAACGCAAGGAGGGCTGAGCGCCCGGCCGGCCCGGCCTCACCGGCCGAGTCGGTCGAGTCGTTCGAGCTGCGCCAGGTCGAGGAGGTCGACCTGGCGCGGCTCGTAGCCCTCGTGGAAGGCCCGCTGCGCCTGCAGCGACACGCAGGGCACCGACACCCCACCCAGGCGCCCCGTGGTGAACCAGGACCTCGGGAACTCGTGCCAGCCACCCCCGAGGGCGGCCTGCCGGGCGTTGCCGTGGTCGTCGATCGCCAACGGGTGCAGGTCCACCCAGCCTCGCCCCGGAGCGACCAGCTCGACCCGCGTCGGTCGCCAGTCCGTCTCGATGGCGTAGCCCAGCTCCTCCAGCCGCTCCAGCACCGCCGCCTCGCGAGCAGCGTCGAGGTCCACGTCGACGTCGCGGTGGGGCCTCGTCTGGTGCCCGACGAGGGCATCGACGCCCCACCCGCCCTCCAGCCAGAACCGGCACCCGACAGAGCGGATCGCGGCCAGCACGGCCAGCACTTCGGAGACGCACATGCCCGGGTGGTCGATCACCCGACAGATCCTCCCCCCGGACGACACGGCGGATATCCGCCACCCGGTTGTCCAACGGCGGTCAGGCAGGCTCAGGCCTCGCCAACAGCTCCTCGAGGACCTCGACGACGAGCCGGTGGTCGTCGAGCTGCGGGAGCCCGGACACCGCCACGCTGCCGATGCAGCCGGTCCCGCGCAGCAGGATCGGAAATGCGCCCCCATGTGCGGCGAACCGCGACGGGTCGAGCCGAGACTTCTCCTCGAAGGAGCCGCCGTCGACCCGGAACTGCTCGCCGACCCGGAGCGAGGAGCGGGCGTAGCGGTCGACCACCGCCATCTTGCGCGCGAGCCAACCGTCGTTGTCGGCCGACGAGCCGGGAAGGGCGGCGTGGAAGAGCCGCTGGCCGTTGCGCACGATCGAGATCGCGACGGGCAGCCGAGCGGCGAGGGCCGTCGTCCTCAGCGCGAGACCGAGCTCCCACGCGGTTGCCTCGTCGAACCGATCGAAGACGAGCCGCCTCTCCTGCGCCTCGAGCTCGTCGAGCAGCTCTCGTCCGGTCATCTGCCACCTCCCGGACGAACCGTCTCACGTTTCCCTTCGTCAGCCGGCGTGGTGGCCGGCGCCGGCGGCTCCGGTGTGCCGGTGAGCGAGCAGGCTCCTGGCCTTCACCGCCCAGCCCTCCGCGTACAGCGCCCAGGCACCGGCGCTGAGCGCCACGAGCTCGGAGACGTAGGCGGTGACGACGTACGTGCCGGTCCACGACTCGTGAACGCCGAACAGGCCCACGGTCGCGGAGAGCACGAAGGCGACCAGGGTCGAGGCGCCGAAACCCACCGCGGCGAGCAACGGCAGCCAGCTGCGCCAGAACAGGAGCGCGCCCGCGATCACGAGCGCGGCGACGGCATTCAACAGGAACAACGGACCGATCACGTCGATGTCCCGGACCCCGTCCGCCCACAGCTTGACGTGGACCGCGCCGGACACCAGGACGGCGATCGCCACCAGCATGCGCAGCTTCATGGAGCCACCCCCTCCTCGGCGGACGACACCTTCCGCCTCACCAGGTAGTACGGACCGGGGGCACGCCGGGTTCACCCGCTCGCGCGTCACTCCAGGCCGTCGAAGACCCCGGTCGCCCGGATCGCCGCCGCCACGTCGGCGCGCTGGTGGTAGATGACCGCGGGGGAGTAGTGGGCGTTGTCTCGCCACACGGGGATGCCGTCGAGCACCGGGTCGCAGACCGGGGCCGCGGGGCACATGATGGGGTTGATGTCGACGGTGTAGATCGTGGGTGAGCCGGCGTCGGCCGCCACGAACAGGGAGTCGAGCAGCCGCTGCCGGGGGATGACGGGCACCCGGCACTGCGCCACGCTCCCGGCTCCGGCCAGGCACTCCAGGGGATCCTCGCCGGAGGTCGGTTCCCAGATGCCGGTGAACACCAGCGTGCGCACCCCGGCCTCGTCCAGGGAGGCGAACGTCCGCTCGGTGGTCTCGACGATCAGCGCGTCCCGTGAGGTCACCGGCCGATCGTCGTCGGGGGGACGCACGAGGTTCATCGTCGTGCCGTCCTCCCGCGAGCGTCCGGAGAGCATCACGACGTCGATGTCGAGCTCGTCGAGCATCCGGTGGTACAGCTGGTCCCGCGTGTCCGCGCAGGTCTGCTGCCGGACGTCGCGGTTCTCCGCCTTCACCAGTCCCTCCTGCCACGGGCAGCCGCTGAGCACGCTGAGGTAGAGGTTGAAGCCCTGCTCCTCCGCGATCGCGGTCAACGCCCGCACGAGCATCTGGCTGTGGCTGTCGCCGACGAGCATGACCGACGGGCCCGGCTGCCCCGTCACGGCGGCGCAGCGCTCGGCGTCGTCCGCCCCGCACTTCCACTCGGGCGAGCCGACGTCGGCCTTGACGGCGGCGTAGTCGATGCGCGGAACGGCACCCTCCGCGTTCTTGACCGTTCCCGCGACGCTGGCGCCGGTCGCGACCAGCTGGGGCCGGCTGTCGCGATGCAGGAGGGAAGGTACGACGAGCAGGGCGGCGACCGTGCTGGTGGCGAGCCCCAGGGCGACGACGGGCTTCCGCAGGCGGACGCCGATGCGGCGGGAGCGCAGAGGCCGTTCCAGCACCTGGTAGCTCGCGGACGCGAGGCCCGTGCTGAGCACGACGACGATCAGGGTCCGGACCGGAAGCGAGGGCTCGATGACCGTGCGGAGCAGCACGATCACCGGCCAGTGCCACAGGTAGGTGCCGTACGAGATCTTGCCCAGGTAGACGACCGACGGTCGGGAGAACAACCGGACCGCGAGGGTGGGAGAGCCCACCGCCAGGGTGCCGACGAGTCCGAGCGAGAACGCCGTGGCCAGCAGGCCTCGTTGCGACGGAGTGGCGTCGAGCAGCGAGCCGGCCGTGACCAGCAGCCCGGTCAGGGACACCACGGTGAGGGCGGAGAGGGCGCGTCTGGTCAGTGCCGTCCGGTAGCGGCGGCGGAACGCCAGCGCGAGCAGGGCGCCGGCCAGCAGCTGGTACAACCGGGCCTCGGTGCCGTAGTAGGCGTGGGTCGGGTCCGTGGCCGCCCACAGGAGCTGGGCGGCGAGCGAGGCGGCGAACAGCCCCGCGAGGACCGCGACGGTGACGCCCCGGTGCCGGCGTTCGAGCCGTCGCAGGTAGAGCAGCAGGATCGGGAAGAAGAAGTAGAACTGCTCCTCGATCGACAGCGACCAGAAGTGCAGGAAGAGGCTGCTCCCGACGTCGGTGGCCCCGAAGTAGTCGTTGCTCTGGGCCAGGAACCGCCAGTTGGCGACGTACAGCAGGGCGGCCTGCGCGTCGCCCACGAGGGGCAGCCGACGGACCGTCGACAGCATGACCACCGCCATGTTGCAGGAGGCCAGCACGACCACGATCGCCGCCGGGAGCAGGCGCCGGATGCGGCGATCGTAGAAGTTGACGAGATCGAGCCGCCCGGTCTCGTCCAGCTCCTGGAGCAGGATCGTGGAGACGAGGAAGCCGGAGAGGACGAAGAACAGGTCGACGCCGACGAAGCCGCCGGCGAGGGGGCCGACGCCGACGTGGTAGAGGACGACGAGGTAGACGGCGAGCGAACGGAGGCCGTCGAGCGCGGGGCGGTAGGACCACCTCATTGCTCGGAGTCTAGGGAGCGGCAGGGGCGGTTCCGGGGAGCCGGGACCGGCGAGTCGTGGCCCGCTGCCGAGCCTCCCGCCAGCCGAGCCGGGCGGCCTTGGTGCCGCGGGTCACATGATCGGGCGCTCGAGCGGGTAAGAACAGGTCATGACCTCGACACCGCAGGAGCACGACCAGGACGCCGACCCGCCCACGCCCGACGGTGAGGAACCGGATCCCACGCAGCTTGACCCCGACCGCTCTGAGCCGGCCAGCGACCCGGATCCGGCACCCGGCGAGGGGTGAAACGAGCGGCCGACCCGCGGACCCCGCCGCAGGCGCGGGGCGGACCGGCCGTCTACGTTGCACGTGTGAACCGTCCGGCCGCCCGCGTGACCCGACGTTCCGAGGAGGCTGCATGGAGCTGAGCAATCTCGGGGTCATCGCCGCGGGCACCCTGCTGGTCAGCCTGCTGGCCTTCCTCATCGCGCTGATCCATCGCCGGGACGACAGCTGGCGGGACCGGCTCTTCGACGCGCTCGCGGCCGGCGCCATCGCCGCCGGGGGCGTCCTGACGACCCTGCTGGTGGGCAGAGCGCTCGTGCTGGTCGTCCAGGGGCTCCTCCGCTCCCTCGCCTGGGGCTGACGACAGTGTTTCGGCGGGCGCCTCGCTCCTACAGTGACTGGGGTGACGCGTCGACACGGATCCGAGAGCTTCTTCATCCAGGGCGAGGGGCTGGTCAACACCCAGGTGGGTGGCCGGCGGGGCGACGAGCCCGACCCGATCACCGAACCGGAGGCCGAGGCCTCGCCGCTCCTCGCGGCGGCCGAGGCGCCGCCGTTCCGCTTCTCACGTGTCGGGCCGAAGGGGAGGGCGGTCAGACCCGGGCTCATCGCGCAGCTCGCCGACGCGATGACCCAAGGCGGCGGGGGCAAAGGAGACATCCCGGCGGGCTACACCTACCTCGGCCAGTTCATCGACCACGACCTGACGATGGATGTCACCGAGGTCGCCCTCGGTGAGGACCTGACCCCGGCGGAGCTGCTGCAGGCGCGTTCGCCGAGCCTCGACCTGGACTCGCTGTACGGCGCCGGACCCGCCGACGACGAGTCCGCGAGGTTCTACGAGGACGACGGCCTCCACCTACGGACCGGGACGACGATCGGGATCGGCGCGGACGGCGAGAAGGTGGGGCACGACCTGCCCCGGGCCGGCACCGGACCGGTCGGGGTGAGGCGCCGGGCGTTGATCCCCGACCCCCGCAACGACGAGAACCTGATCGTGGCCCAGACCCATCTGGCCATGATCCGGTTCCACAACCGCGTCGTCGACAAGCTGCCCGCCTCGCTGGCACCGGCCCGGAAGTTCCGGAAGGCCCGGAAGTCGGTGACCCTGCACTACCAGTGGCTGATCCGGCACGACTACCTGCCGCGGATCATCTCGCCGGGCGTGCTCGACGACGTGTTCACGAACGGCCGCAGGCTGGTGGAGCCGACGGCGGTGGCCACCGACGTGCCGACGATGCCGGTGGAGTTCTCGGTTGCGGGGTTCCGGCTGGGGCACAGCATGATCCGCCCGACGTACGACTGGAACCGACGCTTCCCGGGCGAGGCCGGCTCGCTCGACTACATGTTCGAGTTCTCCGGGCTCGGCGGCAGCCTGGGCGGCGAGGCGCGGCTGCTGAGCAACTGGCTGGCCGACTGGCGGCGCCTGTACGACTTCCCCGCAGGCGGACACGCGGACCTGGCGGCGCCCGACGGGGTCAACTTCGCGCAACGCATCGACACGCTGCTCACCGACCCGCTGAAGAACCTTCCCCCGAGCACGTTCGGGGGTCGCTCCGGCATCCCCTTCGACGACCCCCGTCGCAACCTCGCCTTCCGGAACCTGACCCGGGCCTCGATGCTCAGGCTGGCCAGCGGGCAGCAGATGGTCGCGCGCCTGGGCTCCCTGGGTGTCGACATCGAGCCCCTCACCGAGCCGCAGATCCTCCGCGGCAGGCACGGCGCCGACCTCACCTCGCTCGCCGCCGAGGCCAGGCAGCGCCTCCTGACCCGGACGCCCCTGTGGTTCTACGTCCTGCGCGAGGCCGAGACGGGGAACGGCAGGCTCCGAGGGGTCGGGGGACGGACCGTCGCGGAGACCTTCCACCGCGCCCTCGAGGGAAGCCGTTTCTCGATCCTCAGGTCACCGACGTTCCGGCCGAAGCACGGCCGCGACGAGGACACGTTCGAGATGACCGACCTGCTGTTCTTCGCGTTCGCCGGGCGTAAGTCGGGCCTCAACCCGCTCGGTGGCCGGTAGCCGCGCCGGGACGCCACCGCGGGTCGCGGCCGGTGAGGCCCAGGAGGCGGTCGAACGGCGAGGCGTCGTCCGGCAGGTCGACCCGCGGTCCGAACAGCCCGGGTGTCCCGCCCGGGTTCTCGGTGACCGTCGGTTCGACGAAGCCGAGCGCGCCGTCGACGGCGGCCGCGGGAGGTGCGTACGGCTGGTCGGTCGCCGAGGCGAGGTCCCAGCCGTGGACGACGACCTCGTCGAGCGCCACCAGCCCCGCGACCTGTCCCGGGAGGTCCACGCCACCGACCCGCACGGTGCCGGTCCACGCCTCGGGCTCGCGCCACGCCTCCGCCAGCGAGGCCAGCGCCGCAGGGATCGACTCGCGGAAACCCGGGTCGAGCCGCGATGCGTCCGCCGACGGCGGCCGGTCGCCCCCGGGCACCGGCTGATGGCGGCCCGCCGCCGTGAAGGCGGCCGTGAGGCCCGCGAGGTGGTCCAGCATCGCCGCCACGGAGGTCCCGGGGCACGGCGTCGACCGGTCCAGGTGCTCGTCAGGGATTCCACGCACCACCTCGGCCACCACGGTGGTCGCCGGCGCCAGGTCCGGTCGGGGCGCCTTGTGCCTGCTCTCGGGCATGCGGTCTCCTTCGTCCTCGGCGGTCGACGCGATGAACACGTAGACGGCTGGGCGGACGGAAACTCATCGCCGCCTCGGGGCCCAGGGCGCCCGCCGCGGAGACGAGCTGCTCGCCAAGGGTCCCGGATCCGCTCGCTGCCGGCGGGTCCTGTGGTTGCATGACCCCATGACGTGGAGGGAAGCGCTCAACTCGGGGCTCGGCAGGAGCCTCGGTGTGCAGCTCGTGGGCCGGGAGTCGCTCGCGCAGCTCAGGGCGCAGGCGGAGCTCGGCCAGGCGGCCCAGAGCAGGCCCGCGCAGCGCAAGGCTCCGCGACCTGGGTCGGGAGCCCAGCCGGCCAGGGGCGGCGCCAAGGCAGCGACGCGACGGGAGTTCCCCGCGGATGTCGGGAAGGAGTTCCCCGAGATCTGGAACCTCGTCAAGCACCGGACCATGACCGGGCGGGAGAAGGGCTTCTACCTGCACCAGGCGGTGCGCTACATCACCGCCCACCAGATCCCCGGCGCGATCGTGGAGTGCGGCGTGTGGCGCGGCGGTTCGATGCTGAACGTGGCCCACACGCTGGTCCGCCTCGGGGTGTCGGATCGGGAGCTCTTCCTGTTCGACACCTTCAGCGGGATGAGCGAGCCGACCGAGCGGGACGTGCACCTCGGCAGGAGAGCCGCTGCCGCGACGTTGCTCGAGCGTCAGCCCCGCGACTCGCGGACGTGGGCCATCGCCTCGCTCGACGACGTCACGGACGGCTTCGCGCAGGTGGACTACCCCCGGGAGCGGATCCACTTCGTGCAGGGCAAGGTCGAGGACACGATCCCGGACCGGGCCCCGGAGGAGATCGCGATCCTGCGCCTCGACACGGACTGGTACGAGTCCACCAAGCACGAGCTGGCGCAGCTCTACCCGAGGCTGGCCCCCGGTGGTGTGCTCATCATCGACGACTACGGCACCTGGAAGGGCTCCAAGGACGCGACCGACGAGTTCCTCACCGAGACCGGCGAGCCCTTGCTCTTCGTGCGCACCGGCCGGGGCCGAGCCGCCGTGAAGCCCGGGCTGACCAGCCGGGTCGACTGACGATCGGGCCCAGGGTCGTAGTAGTGACCGAGCTCCCCGTTCTCGAGCCCGCGGACCAGCGGATCCTCGGCTCCCTGCTGGAGAAGCAGACCACCGTGCCGGGTTCCTACCCGCTCACCGCCAACGCGCTGCGGACCGCGTGCAACCAGACGAACAACCGGGAGCCGGTCGTCGACCTCGACCAGGAGACCGTCGAGCGCACCGCACGGGCGCTCAAGGAGCGCGGGCTGCTGCGGATCGTGTGGTCCGACGTCGGGCGGCGGACGCTGAAGTACCACCAGGTCCTCGACGAGCGACTCGGGCTCGAGCCCGACGAGCGGGCGCTCCTCACGGTGCTGCTGCTCCGGGGCCCGCAGGCACCGGGCGAGCTGCGCACCCGCACCGAGCGGCTCCACCCCTTCGGCGATCGCGGCGAGGTCGAGGCCTGCCTGCGCCGGATGGCGGAGCGTCCCCAGCCCCTGGTGCGTGAGCTCGACCGGCGACCCGGCCAGCAGGACCGGCGCTGGGTCCACCTCCTCGGGCCGGTGCCGCAGCAGGACGCCGTCGCGGTGCCGGCGGTCGACCGGGACGCCGTGCTCGCCGATGGCGCGGACGTGCGTGACGCCAAGGTGCGGTCGTCGTACGACGCGATCGCTCCTGCCTACGCCGACCACCTCGTCGACGAGCTGGCCGCACTGCCGTTCGAGACCTGGCTGCTGGACCGGGTGGTGGCCCAGGCGGCGGGGCGGCCGGTGGTGGAGGTGGGCTCGGGTCCGGGGCACGTCACGGCGTACCTCTCCGCGGGCGGCGCCGACGCCATCGGGATCGACGTCTCCACGGCGATGGTGCACGAGGCCCGGCGGCGCTTTCCCGGTCCGGGCTTCGAGGTGGGCGACCTGCGCCGGCTGGCACGCCCGGCCAGGAGCTCGGGATGGGCGGCCGTGCTCGGGTGGTACTCGCTCCTCCACCTCGCGGCCTCCGAGCTGCCGGACGCGGTCGCGGCCCTGGTCCGGCCGCTGAATCCCGGCGGCTGGCTGGTCCTCGGGATGCACGCCGGCGACGAGATCCGCCACCTCGACGAGTGGTTCGGCCACGAGGTGGACCTCGACATCGTCCTGCACGACCCGGCGTTCGTGGTCGGCGTCGTCGAGGCCGCCGGTCTCGGCGACGTGGAGTGGTACCTGCGCGGGCCCCTCGCCGGCCGCGGTGAGACGACCCAGCGCCTCTACGTCCTGGGTCGCAAGCCCAGCTGACCGGGCTGCGCTCAGCCCGACCAGTGGGAGGGGCGTCGCAGCGACCGGGGAATGGTCGTCTCGAGGTCTCCCCGGGCCGCGTCGAGCTGCGGCTGGGTGAGGAAGACCGTCTGCGAGAGGTCGGCGCCGCCGAGGTCCGCATCCCGCAGGTCGGCCCCGAGGAGATCGGAGCCGCGCAGGTCGCAGCCACGGAGGTCGGCGCCGATGAGGTAGGCGCTGCGCAGGTTGGCGCCCCGCAGGTCCCGTCCCGCGAGGTTCGCCCCGACCAGGTCCGACCGGGGTCGGATCCGGGGCGAAGTCTCCTCATGCTCCCCGGAGGGTCTCGCAGCCCCGCGGACGAGCGCGCTGACTCGGGTGAGGAGGACGTTCACCGGTTCCCGGTAGCCGTCGACGTCGGTGTCGAGGAGGTCCTCCGGCGCCTGCCCGGTCACGGCCTCGATCCGTCGGTACGCCGTCCGGAGCTCGGCGCGCAGGGGACCGGCCTGCGGCACCTCGAGCGCTTCGTGGAGGTACCAGAGCATCTCCTGGAGCTGCCGGGTGATCGGGAAGACGGCGAACATGAGCTCACGGGAGTCGGGCTCGTCTCGCCAGCTGCGGCCGGAGAAGGTCTGCTGGGTGACCTTCTGGCCGGCGCCGAAGCAGTCGAACACCGTGCAGCCCTTGAAGCCTCGATCGCGCAGGGTCGGGTGGATCCGGCAGCTGAACCCGTCGTCGAGGTTCACGCAGGGCTCACCGGCGTCCTTGTCGAACGCGAAGTCGGCCGAGGCCGAGAAGGCGAGGGCGACGCAGCACAGCCCGGCGCAGCTGCCGCAGTCCGCCGCCAGGCCGCGAGCGCGGTCCTCGGGCGAGGCCTCGGAGGAGGTCGGCATGAGGTCACGCTCCGGTCACGGGAGGAGTGGCTGGCCGAGGATCACCGGCTCGGTCTCGTCCAGTACAGCAGCACCTCGTCGCAAAGGGCAGGGCGCGGGGCCTCTGCGACGCCTGCTCCGACGTGCTACCGCGCGAGGACGGTGGCCGGGTCGATGGTCACGTCCGCGCGGATCACGAAGTGGTTGGTGATCCGGTTGACCAGCCTGCTGTCGTCGCGCACGTAGTTGCTGAACGTGCCGCGCTTCTTGAGGCCGAGGATCCAGTTGACCGGCATCGGCTTCGGCGGAGGCGTGCAGACACCGTCGCGGTACCGGCCGCCGTTCGCCGCCTTCACCGGGGCGCCGGCCACCATCGTGCAGAAGTACTCCTCACGCTCGTTCATGTCACCGGTGATGAAGACGGGCAGACCGGTCGGAGCGAGCCTGTTCACCATCGCGATCTGGCGGGCCTTCGCCTCGTCGCGCCGCTTCTGGTTGCTGGCGTACGCCGGGTTGTGGAAGTTGCTGAAGTAGGCCCGCTGCCCCGTCACGACGTTCTCCAGCAGCACGACCGGCATCTGGTAGTCCTCGTGGAAGTAGGGGATCGGGATGGTGTCTCCCTCCACGAGCCGCCAGGAGTCGAGGGCCCAGGCGATCGAGTTCTGCACGGTGCGGCGGTCGACGCCGCCGGGGTACACCCCGAACCGGTCGCCCGCGAGCCGGGTGAACTCGTCGAACTGGTCCATCTGGAGCTCCTGGAACCCGACCACGTCCACGTCGTGCCGGTCGAGCAGGCGCAGCGCGAGTCCGATCCGCTTCACGCCCGAGGCGTAGCGGCTATGGGGGCCGGTGGTGTGCGAGCTGCCGAGGACGTTGAACGAGCTGAGCGTGAACACCGTCGGCGCGTCGGCGCGGGACGTGACGGCAGTGCGGTGCTGGGTGGCGACCGCAGGACCGTTGCCGAGCGTGCCGAGGAAGGCCGCGAGCGTGGTGGCGGCGACGACGAGGGGGCGGAGGGCTGGACGCTTCACCTGAGGAGGATCGGCGGCCGGACCAGACATCTTGAGCGCAACTTGAACAAGTCCCGCGCGAGCCGCTGGCCGAGCCCGTCCGGAGATCGCTCAGGCGAGCACCCCCGGGTCGATCAGGGGGCGCAGCGTCTCCGGATCGACGCCGACCCTGACGAAGATGACCCAGGTGTGGGTGCCTTCGCGCAGTCCGAACACGGCCTGTGTCAGGTCCACGCCCTTCACCTGCCACACGTCGGTGGCCCCGAAGCCGTCGAGGTCCTCGCCGTCACAGGCCTCCGCGGAGTTGCACGCCGGGTACGTCGCGTTGCCGACCTCCTGGAGGACCCGGGGCGGGTCGGCCTCTCGCCACTCGTTGTAGACGTGGCCCCGGAACCGGAGGTCCGGGCAGCGGGCGGCTGCGGGAGCGGCCGCGGCGCACGAAGCGTCGGGGGAGCACCCGGCGAGCAGCAGGACACCCGCGATCGTCGCCGCAGTCCCACCGACGGGGTGGCCTGGCCGCCTCATACCGACGGCCCGGGGATCGAACGGGCCCGGTCGTGGGGAACGGCGCCGGGATCGAGGTACCTCGTGGCCCCGAGTCGGCGGGCCGCGAAGGCGGCGGTGATCCGTGCTCGCCCGACGGAGCCGTGTCGGCGTACGGCGTCGAAGGGGAGTAGCCACTGTGCCTCCACGGTCTCGTTCTCGCGGAGCGACAGCCGGGGGCAGGAACCCGGTGGAGCGCTGTCGAAGACGAGGTGCACGCCGGCGGGAACGTCACCGTTCGCGGCCACGTGCTCGACGACGAGCAGCCGCCCGAGCTCCACGTGCAGGCCTGTCTCGTCCGTCACGTGGCGGACGCCGGCCCGGCCGGGGGACTCGCCGGGTCCGACCCGACCACCGGGCAGCACGAGGTCGGGGCGCCGCGTCGCGCGCAGCATCAGCACGTGTCCCGCGTCGTCCCACACCAGGACGTCCACCGCCAGGACGTGGGAGGGCCGAGCATCCTGCCTCACCCTCCCCATGCTAGGTCGGGCGCCGGATCGCCGTGCGGCACTTCCTGAGCGAATTCGTACGCATTCTCAGGAACTAGGGATTGTTCAGTCAGGGTGATTGAAAGGAATTCCTCATCCCCTCAGAAATGGCCGTGACCAGCCTTTTGCCTCCCACTTTTCCACAAGGATGCCCGCCCCAACATCAAACCATTGGGGGACGTTTTTCGGTACAGCGGCGCGGACGGGAAGGGGCCCGTGACGCGCCGGTCCGTAGACGTCATGGGTCCCGGTTCTCACCGGAGCCCGGGAAAGGGAACGATGTCTGATGAGTGAGGAGTCACCAACCAACGACGGCGTGACTCGGCGTGCCGTTCTGCGCGCCGGTGCCGTCGGCGCGACGGGGGTCGCGCTCACCGCAGCCGGCGAGCTGGGCGCGCCCTACCTGGCCCAGAAGGGGCTGCTCTCGGCCGACGGGCCGTTCGCCGCGACCGCCACCGCGCTCGGCGACCTGCTGTTCTACAAAGAGGTATTTCCGACCAGTCCTCTGATCCTGAAACCGTTCGACCAGGAGCTGAAGGCACCGAAGGCGCTCGCGCCGGAGAAGATGATCGAAGTGGTCGACTGGCCGTTGCCGCCCGGGCCCGGCCCCGGTCAGCAGAGCTCGCTGGACAACGAGCAGCACCAGAAGTGGTCGAGCGACGTGGGGTCGCCGGACCCGATCGTCTACCGGCTCAAGGTCGAGGTGAACACCCACTCGTTCACCACGTCCCAGGTGCTGCCGATCAACTCGCTGGGCCAGCCGAGGGTCTCGTTCGACGCCACCGGGAAGAGGTACGCCGCGGGCGTGGTCCGGACGCTGCCGCCGAGCACGATCTACGGCTTCAACGGCGTCTTCCCCGGACCGATGATCAACGCCGAGTACGGCAAGCCGGTCCTGGTCCGCTTCGAGAACCACCTCGACGAGAACCCGCTCGACCTGGACCGGCAGGACTTCGGCTCGCCCGACTGGTCGTTCCTGACGCACCTGCACAACGGCCACACCGCCCCGGAGAGCGACGGGAACCCCCACTACTCCAAGGTCCGCGGCCCCAAGGCCGAGGGCTACGCGCCGCGGACGTTCGTGGACAACCTCTACCTGAACTGGCCAGCCGGCGACGACGACCGGGAGAAGCAGAGCTTCTTCTGGTTCCACGACCACCGCATGGACCACACCGGCTCCAACGTCTACAAGGGCATGGTGGGGCTCTACCCCATCTACGACCCCAAGGACGGGATGGACATGGGCGACGAGACGAAGGGGCTGCGCCTGCCCGGCGTCCGCACGGACAACGAGGACGGCAGCTTCGACGTCGAGTACGACGTCCCGCTCGCGTTCTACGACTGCCGCCTCGACGACGGCGTGACCCTGCACCAGGACATCCACGACGGCTTGGGGCAGTTCCCCGAAGCCGGAAACCCGGCCCGGCACCCGGAGTGGTGGGGCAAGACGTTCTTCAAGCACTTCCCCAACCACGGGTTCGTCGGCGACATCTTCACCGTCAACGGCATCGCGTACCCGGTGATGGAGGTCAAGCGCCGCAAGTACCGGTTCCGGTTCCTCGACGCCTCGGTCGCGCGGATCTACGACTTCAAGCTGATGAGCTCGACGCAGGGGCCGAAGGATGCGGTGTCCCTGGGCTACACGGGCAACGAGCTGCAGGGACAGTGGCGGATCCCCGACGGCCAGCAGTGCATGAAGTTCACCCAGATCGCCTCGGACGGCGGGTTGCTGCCGGTCCCGATCCCGCGGGACAACTTCGAGCTGTGGCCGGCGAAGCGGCGTGAGGTCATCGTCGACTTCAGCAGGTACCAGGACGGCACGCCCACGGCGAAGGGCGAGGTCATCTACCTCACCAACACGATGAAGATGCCCACCGGCCGGATGTGGACCAACTCGGAGCGCTTCCTGCCGGACCCGAACTACAAGGTGCCGGTGCTGAAGTTCGTGATCGGCGACCCTGCCGAGGACAACAGCCAGATCCCCACCCGGATGCGGGACCTGCCGCCGCTGCCGGGCGACTGGAAGACGCTGATGAACAACCGGTCGATCTTCGAGGTGCAGCGCGGTTCCCTCGGCGGCGAGGTCGAGTGGCTGATCAACGGCGAGCAGTTCGAGCCCGAGAAGGTGGCGACCAGCCTGGCCAACCCCGCCGGTCGCAGGCCGCTGGCGCAGCAGAAGAAGGGCAGCTTCAACCTGTGGGAGATCCGCAACGGCGGCGGTGGCTGGGTGCACCCCTTCCACCTCCACATGGAGGAGCACCGCACCGTGATGCGCAATCGCAGGGACGTCACCAAGGGAGATTCCGCGCATCCGGACGACGTGTCGCGCGAGGACCTTGCTGCGCTCGACCCGGGGGAGTCGGTGATCATCTTCCGCGGCTTCCGGGACTTCGTCGGGCCGTACGTGGCGCACTGCCACAACCTCGCCCACGAGGACCACGCCATGATGTTCGGCTGGGAGATCACCGAGTGACGTGATGCCACCGGACGCGGTCGCCCGACCCAGGGAGCTCCAGGGCCGGGCGACCGCTTCCGCGTCAGACCTCGGGAACCACCTGGACGGCGGAGACCTCGATCTCGAGCGTCACCTTCTCCGAGACGAGGACGCCCCCCGTCTCGAGGGGGGCGTTCCACTCCACGCCCCAGTCCTTGCGGTTGATGGTCGTGGAGCCCTCGAAGCCGACCCGCAGGTTGCCGAAGGGGTCCTTGGCGGCTCCGGTGAACTCGAAGTCGATGGTCACCGGGTTGGTGACGCCACGGATCGTGAGATCGCCGGTGAGGCGGTACGTCTCGTCGCCGACCTTCTCCACGGCCGTCGAGCGGTAGGTGATCTCCGGGTTGTTCGGTACGTCGAAGAAGTCGTTGGTGCGCAGGTGGCCGTCCCGCTGCTCGTTGCGGGTGTCCACGCTGACCGCCTGGATCGTGACCTCCGCGCTGCACTGGTCGGGGTCGGTGAAGTCGATGTGGGCGTGGCCCTCGAAATCGTTGAACTGGCCGCGGACCTTGGTGATCATCGCGTGCCGCGCGACGAACCCGAGGCTGGTGTGCGCCGGGTCCAGGGTGTAGTCGCCAGTCAGGTTCTCGAGCCCCGTCGTTGTCATGTCGACCCCGCATCGTCGTCGGTTGGTTGATCTCTCAACATAGGAGCCGGTCTCGGGGTCGTCAACGACGAGGCCCGGTTGGTGGTCGCCACGACCTTTCTCCGAGCGGTCCGGGGCGGCCACGCCGCGGTCAGACGACCGGCGGGGTGGGCGGCCGGGTGCCGGCGGTCTCCTCCGACGGCATGAGGAGCCACAGCAGCGGGTAGACGAGGATCTGGCTGCCGGGAATGACCATGAGCACGAGGAGGAAGAGGAGCCGGGCGGTCCAGGGTGCGATGCCGTAACGGCGGCCGAGCCCGGCGCACACGCCGGCCAGGACCCTTCCCTCCCGCGGTCGGACCAGGCCGTGCTGGGCGAGGTTCTGCTGGATCTCGTTCATCGGGGTGGGGGCCTTTCGTGCCGGTTCCGTCAGGGCGTCTCCCTGACACGCCTACTCTGCGCCAC